>Ga0114129_10006898_pt1 | contig 16156 bp, 12 predicted proteins | sample RhiMetdeltSRZDD1_FD_80071 | JGI IMG/M metagenome (GOLD analysis project Ga0114129, IMG submission 80071) | Populus rhizosphere microbial communities from Tennessee, USA - Rhizosphere MetaG P. deltoides SRZDD1 (version 2) (version 2) | ecosystem: Host-associated > Plants > Roots > Rhizosphere >... | reverse complement strand
TCCGTCCATCGACAGAATGTGTGGGCGATCCTGGTCGGACAACTGGAAGCGTTGGTCCAGGTTCAATGACATCGCCCTGGTAACCGGGTCGAGCGTCTGCGTATTGATGGTATCGGTTGCGCCCGCGGCGCCGACGATGCCGTCGGCGCGCGACCGCGTATACGAAACCCGGAACTGGTAGTGGTTGCTGAACCGCTTGTGAATGCTCGCCTGCAGCGCGTTGTAGTCGGCGTAGCCCAGATTGACGAGCTCGAGCACGGCAGCCGAGAACCTCGGATCGAAGCGCCGCAGCGTGGCCGTACGGCCGGTGGAGTCCCTGAGACCGGGATTCAAATCCTGACGCATGTAGAGATCACGATACTCAGAGTGAATGTAGTCGGCGCTTACGGCGATGTTCCCCCTCAGTGATTTCTCGAAGCCGATGCTGGCTTGCCGAGAGAAGGGCAAGTGCCGATCGGGGTTGTCGAAGTTCACCGTGCCCGCGTTCGGCAGCTTCGTGCCAGACGGGAACATCGAGTTCAACAGCGCTCGGTTCAGAGTCGGACCATTCATCAAGAACGGACTCGTCGGCAAACGGCCCGCCGATGGACCCGGGTCGACAGTTGTCGCAGACGGACAGATCGGCGCGTTCGCAGGTCCGCAAAGATTCACCAACGCCGAGTCCGTGAACGCGCCCGCGGATACGATGTCGGAAAAATTGGAATACGCCGTCTTCTGGAAGTACAGCCCCCATCCGCCGCGCACCACCGCCGTCCCAGCTTCATCGAGAGTCCAGGTGGCGCCCACGCGAGGCGAGATATTGTTCTTGTCGACGGGGGACTTCGACGGGTCGGAGAAGAGATAGTTGCCCGTCTGGTCGATCGGCACAATCTCGACGTCGTAGCGCATACCGAGGCTGGCGGTGAAACGGGGAGTGATCTTCCATTTGTCCTGCGCAAAGAAGCCGAGCTCCTTGCCCTTCACGTAGAAGTCGCTCACGCCTGGCACGCGGACCTGCAAGCGGTCGGGATACGTGCGCGGATCGGCGCGGTCGAAATCCCGGTCGCTTGCCGAGAAGGTGAATGAACCGTTCTGTGTGCCGGCATTGAACTGGTGGAGCGGCAGGTAGTACCAGCTCGCACCGAACTTGAAGTCGTGATCGCCCTTTTTGTTCGGCAGAAACCACGCGAACGTCTCGTCGATCTGATAGGCCGGATCCTGGCGCCGGTTCGCGCGCGTGCTCGGGCCATCGGTAAACGTCTGGTGCACAAGCTGAGGAGCCAACAACGATTGGTCGTTGTTATCGAAGTAGCCTGGATTGCCGAAAAAGACGTCCTCGTGCGTATACGAGAACTTGAGCGTGTTGACCCGGGTGTTGGCAAGCACCGAGTTCAGTGTACCCACCATCGTCCAATCGACGTCTTCCTCCTGTTCGGCGTTGGCCCTCGTGATGGTCGTGGCCGTGTACTGGTTGGTCTGTGGCGACGATTCGCGCAGCCATCGAACCGCCCATGTGTTGTTCGCGTTGATCTGATGATCGACTCGAACCATCCAATTCCAGACGTTGTCGTGTGTGAAGTCGGTGAAATTCAGCTCCGGGCGCGCGTTGATATTGATGGTGCGAGCCCGATTCTGATCGATACGCTCGAGGTTCGCGAAGAAATGGAGCTTGTTCTTGATGATGGGCCCGCCCACGTTGCCGCCCCACTGCTTCTGCTGCGCTTCGGGCTTGGCGAGATTCTGCAGCTTCGCGAAGTAGTCGAGCGAGGTCATCGTCTGGTTCTGATTGAAGTAGAACGCGACGCCATGCACCTGGTTGGTACCCTGTTTCGAGACGGCGTTGACGACGCCGCCCGACGTCGACCCGAATTCGGCGTCGAACTGGCTGGTCAACAACTGAAATTCCTGAATGGCTTCAACCGGCGTCCGCGCCTGCGCCCCGCCGTTGCCGTTGTTGAAGTTGTCGTTGTTCCCCGCTCCATCCAGCATGTAGTTCGCGTTTTGCGTCGCCTGTCCGTTGACCCTGATGGAGTCGGCGCCAAACGAGTCGGTCGAGAGGGTGGCGGTGATGCCGGGCAACAAGCTCAAGGCCGTGGTGAAGTTTCGGTTGAGCGACGGGATCTCGCTGAACTCGTCCGCCTTCACGCTGCCGCCCAGCTGCTTGGACGTGGTGTCCACAATCGGCGATTCCGCCGTCACCGTGATTTCCTGCTCGATGCCGCCCACTTCGAGCTGCACGTCGATCGAGACGGTCTTGCCGACTTCGACGCGGACGCCTTTTCGCGCGTACTTCTTGAACCCCGCGAGCTGCGCGCTGAGTTCGTAGACACCGGGCGTCAATGCGCTCATGAAGAAGGAGCCGTCCGCGCCGCTGAGGATTTCGCGGAACTGGCCCGACCCCTCGTTCGTTGCAACCACGGCCACTCCGGGCAGGACCGCGTTTTGCGCATCGAGGACACGGCCCCGCAGTTCGCCGGTCCCCTGTTGGGCCCGCGCCGGAATGGCGAACAGCAGTCCGAGTGCGAATGCTGCCGCGATGGACGTCAATCGATTCATGAAAACCTCCCTGACAAGTGACCGAGCGAAAGGTGAGGAGCTGTCTCGGAGGCCGCGCCCGTCGTGAGACGCGCCTCTAGCGACAGGTGCAGCGGATCAAACATGTGAAGAAGATGTAAGGCACGAGCGATGTTATAGATACGACGCTCGTCTTCGGATGTCAACGGACAATTGACGAAGATTTATTGGATTATTTACCGATCCATTATTGCGGAGCACGGCCGCCGCGAGGACCGCGGCGGCCATGTGACGATGAGGGAAAAGGCGCGCTAAAAGAGTACTTTCGCGGCGAACTGGACCTGCCGCGACGATCCGGAATCGCCCGTCGGGAATCGAGTATTGCTGATCACGCCGAACGAGGTGCTTCCGACCGTGGCCGTCCGGCCTGGCTGGCCGAGGTTCGCCTGATTGAACAGGTTGAACACTTCGACACGGAGCTGCACGCGCGACGCGCCCGCCAGCGTGATGTTCTTGATCAGCGACAGATCGGTGTTGCCGAATCCTGGTCCGATGATCACATTCCTCGGCAGGTTGCCGAAGTGCGCGACGCCGGTCGCGTTGTACGGCAACGCGAAGATCGACGACGAGGTGCACGAGCCCGCCACGCGTGGATCGCACACGATGTTGCTGGCGAACCACTGATAGCTGATGACGTTGCCCGACGAGTCGAGGTTTGGCGTTGGCGCAATCGTGGGGAGGGCCCCGATGAGATCGGGCCGCACCGACGCCGTGCCGGTGATGGTCGAGATGTTCGTGATGACGTTGAGCGGGTTCCCTGTCTGCACCTGCACGACGCCGACGATCTGCCAGCCTTCCTTCAGGCGATTGCCTTTGAACGGCAGCTCGTACGTGCCGTTGATCGAGAAGCGATGCCGAACGTCGAAGTCCGAGAGACCGTCGCTGTCGGCAATGTCCAGGCTGTTCTGAAGGGACCCGTTTCCGGTCCCGCCCGTGCCCTCGTACGAGTTGCTGTCGGTCGACTTCGAGAGCGTGTACGACGCGGCGAACTGCAAGCCGCGCGACATCCGCTGATTCGCGGTGATCCACAAGCCTTTGTAGTGTGAGTACCCGAGGCTCTCCACCTCGGTGATGTTGCCGAGCGCGGATCCCGGCAGAATCGGGCTCGACGCCGACAAGCGCGGGTACGGGCGGACCGTGCCGCCAGGCGTCATGAACTGGTTGATGTTCAGCGGTATGCGCTGACGATCGCCGTACGAGCCGAAGTAGCCAACCATCAGCCCGACGGTGCCGAGCTCGCGCTCGACATTGACGTTCCACGTCTGCATCCGTCCGGGCTGGAAGTCGGGGTTCGTCGTGCTGGGCGCGAGGCCGACAGCGCCCGCCTGCGTAAACGCGGTGTCGAGCTTCACGTTGCTGGCGGCCGTCCCCGAGGCCGACACCGACAGCGGCGTGACGAGAGGCGGATTGCCTGTTTCTCCTGCGAAATAGCCGGTGTTGGTCTGGTTGACCATCACCGCGTAGGCGCCTCGCACCGCCGTCCGGCCGTCGCCCCCGGGATTCCAGATGAGGCCGACGCGCGGCTGGAAGTCGCTGCCGTTCTTGGTGACCTGGTCGAACCCCGAGCCAATCCGCAGCAGCGACGCAGTCGCAGCGTCGAACCGGACGAGCTTATGGTCGGCCTCGGTCGGCGACGGCAGGAAGTCGTAGCGCAGCCCCAAATCCAGCTTCACATTCGATCCGAGCGAGATGGCGTCCTGCACGAACCCGCCAAGCGCGTTCACGTAGGCATTGAACGACCGATCGCCGAGCGTAATGGCGAATGCACTCCCGAATCCCTGCTGAAACGCCGTGACGCTGGGATAGGTGAAGCTTCCGGGATCGCCATTGAAGCTGTTGTGCTTCACCCGGCGGAACTCGCCGCCGAATTTGAAGATGTGATTGCCGTGCAGATACGTCGCCGTGTCGCCGGCCGCGAGCGTCGTCACCTCGCGGCCACTCGGGAATCCAGCCGGGCCGCCGATGTTGAGTCCGGGGCCGGAGATCGTGACCTGAGGCAGCGCGATTGGAAAAACGGTCTGTCCGACGTTGATCCCGAGGTCCGAGGTGTTGACCAGCGTGTTCGGGTTGAAGCTGATGTTGATCCGGTTGAAGCCGAACCGCGCCTCGTTGACGAGCGCCTGGCTGAAGATGTGCGTCTCGTTGACGGTCATGACCTGACGATGGGCGCCGCGGGTGTCGCCGAATCCTGCAACCGTGTTGCCCTGAGCGTTCGGCTCCTGCCGAAGATCTCGCTGAAACGCGTAGTACCAGTGCAAGTCATCGTTCTTCTTGAGGTTGTGCCGGAGATCCATCGTGTATTGGTCGATGTTGACCGGGGCCAGCGCCGAACCGATGACGCGCGTGCCGGTCGAGTCGTTCGCCGACGGGATGTAGGCAAGCAGCTTCCTCGCCAGTGGGTCGGTGACCGCCGCCCGCTGCGCATCGGTCAACGTCCCGGAGTTGAGGTCGACCGCCTGCAGGTGACGCAGCCCTTCATAGCTGCCGAAGAAGAACGTCCGGTTCTTCACGATCGGCCCGCCAAGGTTGACGCCGAACTGCTTGCGGTTGAAGACGGACTGGGGCGCGGGTGGCGGGTTGAAGTAGTTGCGCGAGTCGTATTTCTGATCGCGATAGAAATCGAACGCCTCGCCGTGGAGCGTGTTGCTGCCCGACCGGGTCGCGACGTTGACGATCGATCCTGAATTCCGGCCGTACTCGGCGCTGAACGTCGAGTTGTCGACCTTGAACTCCGACACGGTATTGATCGATGGCTGGAACGTGACCTGGGAGTTGGACAAGTCGTTCAGGTTGATCCCGTTGATCATGAAGTTGACTGAGGTCTCACGGTTCCCCGCCGACATGAATGAGAAGGAGCCCTGGCCGCGGAGCGGGGCACTCAGCCCGGCATTCTGCGGGGCCGTGCTTCCGCCGGGCATCAGCGGACCGAGATCCACGAAATGCCGCCCGTTCAGCGGGATCTCCTGCACCGTGCGTTCGGCCATCGCCTGCCCCACCGAGACCGTCGCCGTGTCGATGAGCGGCGACGCTCCGGAGACCGTGACGCTCTCCGCGAGGGCGCCGACATTCAGTTTCAGGTTCAGCGCCATCGTCTGCGCCGGTCCCAGGTCGATCTCGCGCTTCTGATCTTGAAACCCTTCGATGTGCGCGGTGATCTCGAAGTGCCCTGGCGCGAGTGACGCCGCGAGATATTGTCCCGCGGCGTCGGTCACGACGGCCCGCTCCTGGTTGGTCGCCGTGTGGCGGATGGTGATCGCCACGCCGGGCATGACCGCATTCTGCGCGTCCGTGACGGTGCCCTGGAGCGTCGCGGTCGACTGCGCTCGTGCGCGCGGCGCGGCGATCGCCATCATGAGCACGAGCAGCAACAGTGTCATCCTGCTGAATTCGAACCTCTCTCGCATCGTGCATCCTCCGTGGACATCACCGCGGCCGCGGTCCTGGACCCGACTCGGAATGGAGAAATTGGCGGCGTGCGGATGAAAAATGCCGCCGGCGGGACAGAAATACGTCGCTGAACTTAGGTTGTCAAATAAGGAACTACAGAGGAATGTTGCCGTGCTTCTTCGGAGGGTTCTTATCGCGCTTGTTATCCAAATTTTTGAGCGCCGTTATGAGTTTCTTACGCGTTTCGCGGGGGCGGATGATTTCGTCGATGAATCCGATGCTGGCGGCGACGTACGGGTTTGCGAATTTCTTACGAAACTCCGCGACCTTCTCCGCTCGCGCCGCGATCGGATCGCTCGTGGCGTCGAGCTCGCGCTTGTGGAGGATGTTGACGGCGCCCTCGGGACCCATGACGGCGATCTCGGCGGTCGGCCACGCGTAGTTGAAATCGGTGCGAATGTGCTTGCTCGACATGACGCAGTACGCCCCGCCATACGCCTTGCGTGTGATGACCGTCACCTTCGGGACCGTCGCTTCCGCAAACGCAAACAGCAGCTTCGCGCCGTGCCGGATGATGCCACCGTACTCCTGCACCGTACCGGGAAGGAACCCCGGCACGTCCTCGAACGTCACGAGCGGAATGTTGAACGCGTCGCAGAACCGCACGAAGCGCGCCCCTTTCACGGACGCGTCGATGTCGAGCGTGCCCGCGAGCACCGCCGGCTGATTCGCCACGACGCCGACCGGTCGGCCGTCGAGTCGCGCGAAGCCGACGACGAGGTTCCTGGCGTAGTGCTGATGGACCTCGAGCAGATAGGCTTCATCGACCACCGCCCGAATGACGTCCAGCATGTCGTACGGCTGGTTTGGCGCGGCGGGGACGATCCGATCGAGCACCTCGTCCTCCCGGTCCGGCGGGTCGTTCGTCAGCCGCCGCGGCACATCGTCGAGATTGTTCGACGGCATGAAGGAGAGCAGCTCGCGAATGAGTGCGAGGCATTCGCGGTCGTCGTCGACGGCGAAATGGGCCACGCCGCTGGTGGCGTTGTGCGTCATCGCGCCCCCGAGCTCTTCCTTCGAGACTTCCTCATGCGTCACCGTCTTGAGCACGTCGGGACCGGTCACGAACATGTAACTCGTGCCCTTCACCATGATCGTGAAATCAGTGATGGCCGGGGAGTACACAGCGCCGCCGGCGCACGGCCCCATGATGGCGGAGATCTGCGGCACGACGCCCGAGGCCAGCGTGTTGCGGAGAAAGATGTCGGCGTAGCCGGCGAGGGAGAGCACGCCTTCCTGAATGCGTGCGCCACCCGAGTCGTTCAGTCCGACGATCGGCGCGCCCAGCTTCATCGAGAGATCCATGATCTTGACGATCTTCGCGGCGTTGGTCTCCGACAGCGATCCGCCGAACACGGTGAAGTCCTGCGCGAACGCGAACACTTGACGTCCGTCGACGAGCCCGTGGCCGGCGACGACGCCGTCTCCCGGAACGATCTGGTTCTCCATGCCGAAATCGCGGCAGCGATGCGTGACGAGCTTGTCGACCTCTTCGAAGGTGCCTGCATCGAACAGACGGTCGATTCGCTCACGGGCGGTGAGCTTGCCGCTGTCGTGTTGGCGCTTCTGTCGGTCGGCACCGCCGCCCAGTTCGGCGCGGCGCTCGAGGTCGGCGAGGGTGTCTTGTGGATTCATGTCGGACTAGGGGCTAGGCGCTGGGGGCTAGATGTCAGAAGCACCCTTAAGGACGCACAATCATGACAGCTGAAAAGCTGGACAGCTAGCCCCCCAGTTCCTGGCCCCGAGCCCCTTCAGGCTTTTACCGTCTGTGCTTTCTCCCAATCCTTCAGGAACTTCTCGAGCCCGATGTTCGTGAGCGGGTGGTTGAACAGCTGATCGATCACCGCCGGCGGACACGTCGCGATGTCGGCGCCCATCCGGGCGGCCTCGACGACGTGAATGGGATGGCGGCAGCTGGCGACGAGCACCTCGGTTTTGAACTGGTAGTTGTCGTAGATGTCGACGATCTCGCGAATCAGATCCATCCCGTGCGTCGCGACATCGTCCAGCCGGCCGACGAACGGGCTGATGAAGGTCGCGCCGACCTTTGCCGCGAGCAGAGCCTGCGCGGCCGAGAAGCACAGCGTGACGTTCACGCGGATGCCCTCGCCCGACAGCGCCTTGCACGCCTTGATGCCGTCGCGCGTCAGCGGCACCTTCACGACCATGTGCGCGTCGATCTTCGCGATGTCGTGCCCCTGCTGCATCATGCCGGCGAAATCGGTCGCGGTCACCTCGCCGCTCACGGGCCCTTTCACGATCTGACAGATCTTCTTCAGGTTCTCGCGGTAGTCGCCCGGCTCTTTCACGAGCAGCGACGGGTTGGTCGTCACGCCGTCGATGATGCCGATGTCGGCCAGCTTCTGAATGTCGGCGATGTTCCCGGAGTCGATGAAGAGTTTCATGGGGCGTCCCTCTTTTGTGCTTCCGCGATTAAATCACCAAGTCACCGATTCACCAACTCGCCCATCCGCCACGTCATCTGGCGGTGTCGTCTGCCAGGTTCGAAAGCACGCTCTCATTGCCCGCCTTGTCGACGGCACGAACGGCGTAGAGGTGATGGGTCCCCGGTGCCAGGTCGTCCCTGAAGCTCGTGGCGGTCATCGGCGTCGTCATGAGCGGCTGCAGATCGCTCTGAGTCGCGCCTCGCAGGACCAGGTAACCCGCGAGATCTCTTTCCGTGTTCGGCTCCCAGATGAGCGTAATGGCGCCGACGCTGGCGACCGTCTGGAGCGATTTCGGCGCGGCCGGGGGGAACGTGTCGACTGGCGTGACGCAGACCTCGGGTGTGGCGGCGCTCTCAATCACCGTCTCGTCGACCCGTTGGGCCGTGCGCACGACGTAGCAGCGCTCTTCGCCCCACACCAATCGCGCATCGGCGAAGCTCGGGTCGGACACCGGCGTCTTCGTCAGCTTGTTCGTGCCGTCGTAGACGTTGTACGCGATCGAGCGCTGCGGGGCTCCGATCAGCGTCGAAGGCAGCACACGATCCACGCCGTCCGCCGTCGCGTCGCCGACCGGCCCCCACGCGACGGTGATCGCCTTCTCGTCGTAGACGGCCGTCGGCGTTGTCGGCGGCAGGGGAGGTGGGGCCAGCGTCACGGCGACGCGCGTCGAGAGCGGGCCCTTCCGCCCTCGCGTGGAGATGCCGACGCCGACGTACGTCCGCGATGGCGGGAGCAGCGGGGCCGGCAGCAACGGTCCATCCGGCGACGGCTGTTCGCGCGCGGCCTTCCTCGCCTTCGGGTCCTTCAGCGGATCCACTGGCGTGACCGCGCTTTCAGTAAGCTGCTCGGTCACGCGTGCGACGACGCCCTGATCGAGTCCCTTTCCTTCCGGCGCGTCCACCTCTTCATCGGGGGCATCGGGTTCGGTCGTGGCGTTCGGGTCGCGCGGCGCCTTCACGTCGACGCTCGCGATCTTCGTACCCAGTCGCAGGATCTGATCGTCGGTGAAGCTTCGCGTGGCCGTGATCGCATACACATCGACGCGCTCGACGTTTGCGGGGCGCGTACCGTCCGTGTTCGCGGCCGGCACGATGAACTGGACATCGACGGAGCTCGCGCGCCGCTGGGCGGTCAACTCCGTGGGTGCGACCGGGATCTTGATCAGCGGCGGCAGCGGCGGGCCTTTCTTACCGCACCCGCCAACCACAAGGAACGCAAAGGTCGCTGAGGCCGCAAAGAAAAAACAGCTTTGCACGCTTAGCGGTCTTTGCGTTCTACCGTTCACAAGATGTACCGGGACAGATCTTCGTTCTTCACGATGTCGGCGAGCATCCGCGAGACATAGGCCTCGTCGATCGCGACGACCTTGTTCTCCAGATCGGGTCCCTCGAACGAGATCTCGTCGAGCAGCTTCTCCATCACAGTCGCGAGCCGCCGCGCGCCGATGTTCTCGGTCCGCTCGTTCACCTGTGTCGCGAAATCGGCGATCCGATGGATCGCGCCATCGGTAAACGTGAGCGAGATCCCTTCCGTGTCCATGAGCGCCATGTACTGCTTGACCAGCGCGCTTCGCGGCTCGGTGAGGATGCGGACGAATTCGTCCCTCCCCAGCGCCTCGAGCTCGACACGGATCGGGAAGCGCCCCTGGAGCTCCGGAATCAGGTCGGACGGTTTGGCCACGTGGAACGCGCCGGCCGCGATGAACAGGATGTGATCGGTCCGAACCATCCCGTACTTCGTGTTGACGGTCGTGCCTTCGACAATCGGCAAGATGTCGCGCTGCACGCCCTCGCGGCTCACCTCGGGGCCATGCGCGCCCTCGCGTCCTGCGATCTTGTCGATTTCGTCGACGAAGATGATCCCGGCCTGTTCGACCCGCTCGACGGCGGCGCGCGCGACGCTGTCCATGTCGATCAGTTTCTGCTCCTCTTCCTGGCGGAGGTATTCGAGCGCCTCTGGGATCTTCACCTTGCGGCGCTTGCTCTTGCCCTGGAACAGTCCGGGCAGCATGTCCTTCAGGTTGATGTCGACTTCCTCGACCGACGAGCCGGCGATGATCTCGAAGGAGGGAAACGACTTCTGGTGCACGTCGATTTCCACCGTCCGGCTGTCGAGCCGCCCCTCGCGCAGCTGCTCGCGGAAGTGCTCGCGCGTCCGGTTCGCCCGCTCCTCGGCCTGCGCGGCAGTTGGCACACGCGCGTTGTGATCGCGCTCGTCGGTCATCACGGGCGGCGACGGCGGCAGAAGGATGTCGAGCAGGCGATCCTCGGCGTTCTGCGCCGCCTTGGCGCGAACTTCCTCAAGCCGCTCCTCGCGCACCATGTCGACGCCGAGCTCGACCAGGTCGCGCACCATCGACTCGACATCGCGCCCGACGTAGCCGACCTCGGTAAACTTCGACGCTTCGACCTTGAGGAAAGGCGACTGCGCTAGCCGTGCGAGCCGCCGCGCAATCTCGGTCTTGCCGACGCCGGTCGGCCCAATCATCAGGATGTTCTTCGGCGCAATCTCCTCGGCCAGTTCGGGCGCCAGCTTCTGGCGGCGCATGCGGTTGCGCAGCGCAATCGCCACGGCGCGCTTCGCCTTGTGCTGGCCGATGACGTACTTGTCCAGTTCCGCGACGATCTGGCGCGGTGTCAGCGTATCGGCCGGGCTTTGCGTCGTTTCGGGAAGGAGGATCGCCACTAGAGCTCTTCCAGCGTCAGCGTGGCGTTTGTGTAGATGCAGATGTCGGACGCAATCGCCATCGCCTTTTCGGCGATCGCCCGCGCGTCGAGATCCGTGTTCGCCGACAGCGCCTTGGCGGCCGCGAGTGCAAATGGCCCGCCCGATCCGATCGCCACGATGCCGTCATCGGGTTCGATGAGGTCGCCGGTGCCGGACAGCAGAAACGTGGACGTTTTGTCGAGCACGATGAGCATCGCCTCGAGCCGACGCAGCAGGCGGTCGCTGCGCCAGTCCTTCGCCAGCTCCACGGCCGAGCGCTCGAGGTTGCCGCGATACTGTTCAAGTTTCGATTCGAATCGCGCAAACAACGCGAATGAATCGGCCGCCGAGCCGGCAAATCCCGCGAGGATGCGGTCGTTGTACAGCCGCCGGATTTTTTTGGCACTCTGCTTGACCACTGTTTGACCGAAGGTGACCTGGCCGTCGCCGGCCATCACCGCGCGATCGCGGTGTCTGACTGCCAGGATCGTCGTGCTGCGAATCACGATTTTCTGACTGTATCGGCCCGCGGATCGGGCTGTCAAGAAAACGGGACGGGTGGACTCTTGCGAGGACAGCTGGGCGTGCTTAGTACGTGCAACACGAACGATTTAGGCCGATACTTAAGGCAATCGCCCGGTCGACGTGTGGCAGTCGGCTTGCTTTTTCCTTACGAAGAGGTTCTCCGCCATGACGAAAAGGCTTTTCCGGTCGACCCGCCTGGCCCTGGCCGTAGCCGTCCCCGCATGGCTACTGGCTGTTCCCGTGGTCGCGCAGGACAACAAGGCGCCGGCGCAGGAACGGGCACAAGAGCGCGCCTCGGCGCCCGCACCGGCTCCTGCGCCGTCCGGTGGCGGCGGCAACTCGGGTGGTTCGTCCGGCGGCGGCGGCGCGCGCGCCGGCGGCAATGCCGGCGGTAGTGACGGCGGCGGCCGCCATTACGGCGGCGGCGGTGGTGGCGCGACCGGATCCGGTGGAGGTGCGCGCTGGAACGGCAGCGATTCCGGCGGATCGCGAGCCAGCGGGGGCGGCAGCGGTTCGGGCGGGTCGCGCGCGAGTGGCGGCGGGGGGAGCACAGCGAGCGGCAGCAGCGGTGCCGTCAACAATGTTCCGTCCGGGGAGCGCGGTCGCGCGATCCCACGCGATGAGGCTGGTACCGGGCGAACCGACAGGAGGGCGGGCGACGGCAACAGCGGCACCGGCGTTCCGGATTACGCACGCCCCCGTGAGGGTCAGCCTGTCGTCGGCACGGCCGTGCCGCGATCCTCTGCGCCTCCGACCAGGGGCGGTGGCGGCGTCATCGTTCCCGGGGGCTACTACGGCGGGTACTATGGCGGGTACTACGATCCGTGGTGGTACGGAACCGGCGGGTATTACGGCGGCGGGTACTACGGCGGCTACTACGACCCGTGGTACGGCGCGTATCCGTCTTATCCGCAGGGTGGGTCGTCCGTCGACGAAGGCGCCCTCAAGTTGAAAATCAAGCCGCGCGAAGCCGAGGTGTACGTCGACGGCTACTACGTTGGAATCGTCGACGATTTCGACGGCATCTTTCAGAAGCTGCACATCGATTCCGGCCCGCATCGGATCGAGGTCCGCGCGCCGGGGTACGAGACCTTGACGTTTGACGTCCGAATCACGCCCGATCACTCGACGACCTACCAAGGCGAGATGAAAAAGCTTCCGTGAGTCGCCGCCGCACGGTTGCGGCCGTCTCGGGCATCTACGACGCGCTCGCCGGCGTCGCGATGCTGGCGGGACGGCCGCTCATCGCGCAGCTCCTCGCCGATCCGTCCCCCACGCAGGCCATCTACGCCGATCTCAACGGGGTGTTTCTTCTTGCCGTAGCGGCGGGGTATCTCATTCCGTACCGCGAGCCCGATTCTCGTGGAGGCCGCGCGTATTTGTGGGCGATGGGACCGCTGCTCAAAGGCGGCGGTGCCCTCGTGTTCGTCCTCGACTACTGGACGCGGCACTCGCCGCCGGCGTTCCTGTTGGTTGCCGCGGGGGACGGCGTCCTCGCGCTGGCGACGCTCTGGGCGCTCGCCACGGCGGTGCCCGTCAAGGCGTGATCAGCTGACGCGCGATCGGAAACTGGCCAAGACGTTTCCACTGCGTGCCACCGTACTTCGCCGCCAGCTCCACCTTGGCGTCCACAAACTGCGTGTTCTGCAACATCTCGACGCGTGACTGATCAGAGCCGGTGTAGCCCAGCTGCGATTTGATGGTCAGCGTCGCGCTCGTCGTGCCGGGCGCCAGGCCCCCCGAGCCCACCGACGGGAGGAATCCGTTGCCCCATTCTTCCGGTTCGTTGCCTCGACTGAAGCGCGCGTTCACCTGCAGCGCGGACAGCTGCTGTTCCGAGAGGTTCTTCAGCTTGAAGGAGATCGTGGGGACGAGCTTGTTCTGGCCGTTAACGATGCCGGCATCGAACCAGCCGGTGGAGACGACTTCGACCTGAAGGGCTTTCGCGAGATCGATGTCTGGCCCGCATCCCGCACACAGAAGCGCGCAGCAGACGAGGAGAACGGACGAGCGCATCGCGCTATCTTAATCCGCAATCCTCCGCAATCCGCAATCCGCAATCCGCAATCAGAATATGCGCACCTCGATCCGCTGCAGCGCCTCCTCGCGCGTGATGCGGCCCGCCAGGAACTCGGCCAGATCCGATCCGCGCAGGCGAAGGATACGCGTACGGGCATCGCTGTCCGCCGGCGCCAGGCGCGGGCGATCCTCGTTGCCCTTGGCGGCAATCGTCAGCCACTCGGTGGGTGCAATTCCCAGCGAGCTGCTGTGCGACAGCATCGCGTCCTTCAGCGCCTGGGTCACCTCCGTCCGATAGGCCTCGTTCGGGTCGGCCAGAATCGGATCATCGACGGTCTGCGGCGGGTCTGCGGGAACCGATGCCGCGGAGGCGGTCACCTTGCGCGCGTCGGCGACGACCGGCGCGGACGCGCGAGTCACGAGCGACGGATTGACCTGCAGCTCGAGCCGCTTGAGCGCCTGAACGAGATCGGGATCGCCCGACGTCTGGATGTGGGACTGAAGCCGGCGAATCGCGCTCTCGAGCCCGAGATCGGTCTGATCGAGCGTCCGCAACGCGATCGTCCAGCTCGTTTCGAACGACGGCACGACGACATCGAAGAAGATGCCGTACCCCTCGAGCCGGAACCCTCGGGCGTGCGCGTTGTCGCTGACGAGCGTATCCGGCTGCACCTGCGCCAGCGCCTGAAGATGATCGCGAATGATCGTGACGCCGTGCTCGACGGCGCCTTCGAGCAGCCGCTCCATCTGGCCGATTTGGAAGCGCTGTTCCGTGGCGCGGCGCGCCTGCGCCGCGTCCTGCAGACGCTGCTGGCGCGCCTCCGGCGACTCCCGAGGCGTTTGCGCGGCTGCCGGGTCAAGACCGGCGGCGACGATCCCTGCGATGACGATAACTGCGTACCCTTTCACACGGTCCCCCTACTGTCTTTGCGATGCACGATACAACAGGTTCAGCGACTGCCGCTGTTTCATGACTTCCACGCCGAGATCGTTCCGCACGATGCCCAGCGTGTGATCGATGTTCCGGAGGTCCACCTGACGCTGCGCGTTGACGTCGCGCACGACTTCAGCGACGCGCAGCGCGAGCTCGCGCTGCTGCCGCTTCTCGCTCTCATCGAGCATCACGCGCACGCGGCGGAGCGTCTCGGCGTCGGAAGACGACGCAGCGCGGACGGTCTGTGCAGCCCCCGCTCCCGTTTGGGCCGCGCGGAGCTCGGCTTTCAGCTGCTGCTCCAGCGCAGCCAGATCCGACCGCCATGGGGCATCGGCGGCAGGGCCAACGGCTGTGTTCAAGCCCTGCCCCACCTTCGCGCTTCTCACTTCGCTGGACACGCCTGATCGGTCGGACGCACCCGGCCCACCAGGCCCACGCGACCCGTTCGACCATCCCGTTCTGATGCTCACCCCGTTCTGGTCGTACCGGATCTCGAGGTTGGCGACGCCTGCCGAGACACCAAAGAAGAGCAACGCCGCCGCGACTTGCGCCCACGCGGGGATCGTTCGCCACCAGGACTGACGACTGTGACTGGCGACTGACGACTGGCGACTGATGACTGAGGGTGGCTCCCATCGCGCGAGCTGCGTCCGAACGCCGCGCAGGCCCGCGACCTCGTCGCGGCAGACCGTGCACGTCAGGAGGTGCGCGTTGAAATCGCGTCGCCTGCCGGCATCAAGCTCGTCGTACAGAAACGCGACGATCGTTTCGTCGCGATCGGTGTAGCCACACAGCATCTCAGTCATAGCATCGTGCCCTTGGTAGTCGGATTCTTCGCCAGCTCACGGCGCAGCACCGTGAGGCCCTGGTACAGCCGCGTCTTGATGGTGCTCAACGGACAACCCACCAAATCGGCGATTTCCTGAAACGTCAGCCCGTGGAATTCTTTCAGCACGATCGCCGTCCGCTGCTCTTCGGGCAGCAGCGCCATCGCGCGTTCTACCACGCGCGACAGGTCCTGTCGCGCGACGAGATCTTCGATCGACTCCGACGGCTCGGACGCCGCCGCCAGCTCGAGCAGATCCACGTCCTCTGGCGGCTGCACCACCGGCGTGCGCCGCTCGCGCCGAATCCAGTCGCGGCACAGGTTCAGCGCGATTCGGTACAGCCACGACGAGAACTTCGCCTGCCCGCGAAACCCGGGAAGCGCGCGGAACGCCCGCAGGAACGTCTCCTGACAGACGTCTCGCGCATCCTCTTCGCGACCGATGGTGCGGTACGCGAGGGCGTAAATCGGGCGTTCCCATCGCAGGACGAGCTCGTTGAAGCTCTCGGCATCGCCGCGAATCGACTTCGCGACGAGCTCTTCGTCGGTCCACGTCATGTGCGGTGACGGTCGGGAGACGGCCTCGATGCTCATAGGCGAGGCCTGTCCCCGTCTATAAGACGGCGATCGCTGGCAGACAGTCTGGTCCTGAACATTATACCGCTCGTAACGCTAACGTTTAGACTTCGTGCGAGTTAG
>Ga0114129_10006897_pt1 | contig 16157 bp, 13 predicted proteins | sample RhiMetdeltSRZDD1_FD_80071 | JGI IMG/M metagenome (GOLD analysis project Ga0114129, IMG submission 80071) | Populus rhizosphere microbial communities from Tennessee, USA - Rhizosphere MetaG P. deltoides SRZDD1 (version 2) (version 2) | ecosystem: Host-associated > Plants > Roots > Rhizosphere >... | reverse complement strand
GTCGGCCTCGCCCCGCGCGCGGCCAAGAACGCGCTGGTGCTGCAGTCGGTGGAGGCGGTCAAGGGGCGCGGGGTGCCGAAGTGGCTGGAGCTGGACGCGACGGCCATGAAGGGGAAGGTGCTGTCGATGCCCGCGCGCGACGACGTGAACTTCCCCATCCAGGAGCAGCTCATCGTCGAGCTGTACTCGAAGTAACGGAGGGCTAGAGACACCCATGCTGTGGAAGGGCTTCCAGAAACCGAAGCGCCTCGAGGTCGACCGCGAGGACCAGACCGACACCTTCGGCCGCTTCACCGCCCAGCCGTTCGAGCGCGGGTTCGCCACCACGGTGGGGAACGCCCTGCGCCGCGTGCTGCTGTCGAGCATCGAAGGGGCGGCCATCACGGCCGTGCGGGTGGAGGGCGTGCTGCACGAGTTCTCCCCCATCCCGGGCGCGATGGAGGACACGACCGACCTCATCCTCAACCTCAAGCGCGTGCCGCTCAAGATGCACGTCGAGCACCCGAAGACGCTCCTGCTCAAGACGTCCTCTCCCGGCGAGGTGCGGGCCAAGGACATCACCCCCGACCCCGACGTGGAGATCCTGGACCCGGAGGCCTACATCGCCACCCTGGGCCAGGGCTCGACGCTCTCGGTCGAGATGCGGGTCAAGCAGGGCCGCGGCTACGTCTCGGCGGACAAGAACTTCGACGAGGACCTCTCGATCGGCTGGATCCCGGTGGACTCCGTCCACTCCCCGATCAAGAAGGTGAACTACTTCGTCGAGAACGCGCGCGTCGGCCAGGCCACCGACTACGAGAAGCTCACCCTCGAGGTCTGGACCAACGGCGCGGTCACCTCGCGGGACGCGGTGGGCCTGGCCTCCAAGCTCATGAAGGACCACCTCACGATCTTCATCAACATCGAGGAGGAGGAGGAGGCCGAGGAGCCGGCCGAGCTGCCCGAGCACGACCGCGAGGTGTGGTGGGAGAAGCTCAACAAGAGCGTCGACGAGATGGAGCTGTCGGTGCGCTCCTACAACTGCCTCAAGAACGCCAACATCCGGACGATCGGCGAGCTCGTGCAGAAGACCGAGGCCGAGATGCTCAAGACCAAGAACTTCGGCCGCAAGTCCCTGAACGAGATCAAGGAGATCCTGGCCGGCATGGGCCTCTCCCTCGGGATGAAGCTCGACAACTGGCCCGCCGCCCAGGGCGAGAACACCGGCCGGTAGGCCTCTCATGCGCCATAGAGTCGGCTACCGGAAGCTCGGCCGGATCACGCCGCACCGCATGGCGCTGCTCCGCAACCTCGCCACCGCGCTCTTCGAGCGGGAGCGCATCCGCACCACCCTGATGAAGGCGAAGGAGCTGCGGCCCTACGCCGAGCGCCTCATCACCCTCGCCCGCCGCGACGACGACCGGCTGCACGCGCGGCGCCTGGCCGCCCGCGCGCTCCAGGACCGGACGGTGATGAAGAAGCTCTTCGACGACCTCGGCGCCCGCTTCGCCGGCCGACCCGGCGGCTACACGCGGATCCTGCGGCTCGGCCCGCGCCACGGGGACGGCGCCGAGATGGCGATCGTCGAGCTGATCGGCTCCGAGTACAAGCCGGAGAAGAAGGGCGAGGAGAAGGGCAAGAAGGGCGCGGCGGCGCCGGGCGCCAAGGCCGAAGGCGAAGCCGAGAAGAAGCCCGCGGGCAAGGCCGCCGCGGGCAAGCGTGGGTCCCCCAAGGGCAAGGGCGGCGGCCGCAAGAAGGCCGCCGAGACTGAATCCTAGCTACTCCTGGGCCCGCACCGCCGCGGAGGCGGCGTCGCCCTTGTACGTGAGCGTCGCGGCGAGGAACAGCCGCTCCGGGGTCGTCCGCCGGAACGTCCACGACGCGACGGTCTGACGCGCCGCCTCCTTCAGCGGATCCGGCCCCGTCACCTCCCGCACCGTCGCCGAGCCGGCGGCATCGACCGCGAATCGCACGTCCACGGTGCCCGACACCCCCTGCATGCGCGCGAGCGGCGGGGCGACGGGCCGGCGTCCCTTCATCAGGTCCGGCACTCCGGGCGCGAGCGTGACGTCGCGCACGGCGGAGATGCCCGGCCCGGCCGGGGCCGGCGTGACCGGGACCGCGGGTCCCGGGGGAGCGCCCGCCGGCGTCCCGGTCGCGGGCGGCGTTCCCGCGGCGGGAGGCACGGCTTCGGGCGCCGCGGGCTTTCCGCCCGCCGGGTTCCGGATCAGCTCTTCGGGCGGCGGGGTGGGCCGGATCGCGGCCGGCGACGGGGCGGTCGTCGGGGCCGGTGACGGCGCCGCCGGCGTGGGTGGCGGCGCGGACCCCGGCGCCGGCGAAGGCCGAGGCGTCGCGACGGCGCTCGGCGCCGGCGGTGCCGCCGGAACCGCCGGAGGCGGCGGGACCGCTTCGGCGGCCGCCGGGCCATCGATGCGCCGCGGGCTGCTCAGGCGCAGGTCCACGCGCGAGCCCCCCTTGCTGCCGGACGTGAACTCCACCTTCACGTCGAAGGAGAGGCCGCCCTGCCCCTCGACCGGACTGAACCGCCACGTGCGCAGGGCCTGGATGACCGACTCCGCCCACGGCGACTCGCCGCTCTTGATGCGGGCCTCGGCCACGTGCCCGTCCGGATCGAGCGACACTTCGGCGATGACGGTGGCGGTGTCGGGACCGGCGCCGGCGGGCAAGGCGGGCACCACGCCCTGGCGCAGCTCCGGGATGCCCTCGTCCCGCGACATCTCGGGCAGCTTCATCTTGAACTCGATGGGCACGGTCAGGACCACGCTGACCGGCTTCCCGTCCACCTTGGTCACCGCGTACTCCCACTCGCGGGCGGCGCTGAGGGCGGGCTCGTCGAACGGCGGAACGCTGCGCGTGACCCGCGCGGAGACGACCTTGCCGTCGGGGCCGACCACGAGCTCGAGGATCACGATGCCGCGCATGCCGAGGGCCTGCGCCTCGGGCGGATAGTGCGGGGGAACCGACTTGACGCGCTTGGGCGCGGGGACGTCGACGCCCGCGACCTTGGGCGCGGCCGACTCCGGCTTCGGCGGGGTCTCCTGCGCCGACCCGGGCCGGGGAGCGAGGAGGAGCGCGGCGAGAAGGACGGCCGGGCACAGGCTCATGCCCCCAGTCTAGCCCAAGCCGCGACGGCTCTTCTCCCCTTGATTACCGACAGGAGCTCGGTTAGTCTCCTGTCGATAAGCGAGGGGAATCACACGAGCAAGCCAACCGACCTCGTCCAGGGCACGCTCGACCTGCTCATCTTGAGGGTCATCGCCCTCCGGCCGATGCACGGCTGGGCCATCGCCCAGAGGATCCGGCAGATGTCCGATGACGAGCTGCGCGTCGGGCAGGGCTCGCTGTATCCCGCGCTGCACAAGCTCGAGCAGCAAGGCTGGATCGAGGCCGAATGGGCCGCCAGCGAGAACAACCGGCGGGCGAAGTACTACACGCTGACGAGAGCCGGTCGGAAGGCGCTGGAGAGCGAGACCGCCCAGTGGAAGCGGTTGTCGGCCGCCATCTCGCTGGTGGTGCGCAGGGCCTGAAGGGCGCGACCCATGCGATGGGCGGCGAGGCTTCGTTTGCGGCTCCGTTCGCTGCTCCAGAGACGCCGCGTCGAGGAGGAGCTCGACGAGGAGCTGCGCTTTCACCTGGACCGTCTGACCGACGAGCACGTCGCCGCGGGCCTCGCGCCTCCGGACGCCCGCCGGGCGGCGCTTCGCGAGATGGGCGGCCTGGATCAGCGCAAGGAGGAGTGCCGCGACGCGCGCGGCCTGGCGCTCCTCGACGGCATCCGCCAGGACGTGGGGTACGCGCTCCGCGGCCTGCGGAAGAGCCCGGGGTTCACCACCGTCGCCGCGATGTCCCTCGCCCTCGGCATCGGCGCCAACACGACCATCTTCACGTTCGTCAACGCCGTCCTCCTCACGCCGTTGCCCTATCCCGCGTCGGACCGGCTCGTCATCCTGCGCGAGCAGCCACGGGGCGCCGAGGGCACCGTCGGCGTGCACCCGCTGAACTTCCTGGAGTGGAGCGCTCGCTCGCGCTCGTTCGAGGCGCTCGCGCTGGTCCAGACGGTCCCGCTGGTCGTGATGGGCGCCGCCGGCGCCGAGCACCTCACCCGGGCGCAGACGACGTCGGAGCTGTTTCGGGTGTTCGGGGTGGGGCCGGCCCGGGGGCGCGGGTTCACGGCCGAGGAGACGCGACCGGGGAATCACGACGTGGTCGTTCTCGGCCACGGCTTCTGGCAGCGTTGGTTTGGCGGCGATCCGTCGGTGCTCGGACGGCGGCTGGCGGTCCGCGACGGCTCGCTCCTGATCGTCGGCGTGGCGCCCCCCGGACTCCGGATCGGCTCGACCGAGCCCGAGGCCTTCACCCCCCTGGAGATCGACCCCGCGCATCCGGACTCGATCGGTGCGCGGTCGTTCCAGTGTTACGGGCGGCTACGGCCCGGGGTCGGCGTCGACGCCGCGCGGGCGGAGATGACCGTCATCGCGTCGGCGCTCGCCCGTCAGTACCCGCTCGACGAAGGGTACGGCGTGTTCCTGTCGGGTCTGCACGAGTACCTGGTCAGGGAAGGGCGTCCGGCGTTGCGGCTGCTGATGGCCGTCGTGGCGACCGTGCTCGTCATCGCATGCGTGAACCTGGCCGGTCTCCTGATGGCCCGCGGCCTCCGCCGACGGGGGGAGCTGGCCGTACGCGCGGCCCTCGGCGCCAGCCGCGGGCGGCTGGCCGGGCAACTGGTCGTCGAGAGCCTCGTGCTGTCGCTTCTGGGCGGCGCCGCGGGGCTCCTGCTCGCGTACGGGGCCACGCGCGCGCTGGTGACGCTGAGCGCCGGCGCGCTGACCGTCGGAAGCACGGCGCCGATCCGCCTCGAATCGACGTGTCTGGCCTTCACGCTCGTGGTCGCGACCTCGACCGCGCTCGTGTTCGGGCTCGTTCCCGCCTGGCAGGGGAGTCGCGTCGACCCGCAGACCGCCCTGCGCGAGGCGACCCGGGGCGGCACGGTGGATCGGCGGCACCATCGCCTGAGGAGCGCGCTGGTGGTGACGGAGGTTGCGTTGGCGGTGGTGCTCCTGGTGGGGGCCGGCCTGCTGCTGCGCACCTTCTCCCGTCTGGTTCGGGTCGACCTCGGCTTCCAGCCCGCCGACACGGTGACCATGGGCCTCTTCCTCGGTGCGCGTCCAGCGCCGGACCGCGTCGCGCTCGTCGAGCGGATCCTCGACCGCGTCGAGGCGCTGCCGGGCGTGGAGGCCGCCGGCACCATCCAGTTCCTGCCTCTGACGGGCCCGAACTGCGGAACCGGCTTCTGGCGCGAGGGCGAGACGCCGGCGGATCCGTCGCGCGCCTCGCCGACGGAGTGCTCCCTGGTGAGCCGCGGCTACTTTGCCGCGATGGGCATGCCGGTCCTGGACGGGCGACCGTTCGACCGTCGGGACCGCCTCGACGGCCCCCGGGTGGTGATCGTGAACCGGTCGTTCGCCACGCGGTACTTCCCCGGCGGTCGCGCGCTCGGCCGCCGAGTCCTCGTCGAATGGTCGGATCCGGCGTGGGCGGAGGTCGTCGGCGTCGTCGGCGACGTCCGTCACGGCGGGCTGACCTCCGAGCCGGCGCCGACGGTGTTCCTCCTGCACGCCCAGACGCCCGGCTACGTCACGAACCTCGTCGTCCGCACCGCCGGCGCCGCGAGCGCCCGGGCCGCCGCCGTCCGGCAGGCCATCCGCGACGTGGATCCCACCCAGGCGGTGTCGGCGGCCAGGACCATGGAGCAGTACGTCGGAGACTCGCTGAGCCGATCCCGGATGTACGCCGCGCTGGTGGCCGCCTTCGCGACGATCGCGGTGATGCTGGCCGCCATCGGCATCTACGGGCTCATCGCGTACGTCGTCACCCAGCGAACGCACGAGATCGGCATCCGCCTCGCGCTCGGCGCGTCCCGCGGCGACGTCTTTCGCGCCGTGTTCGGACAGGGGGCCCGGCTCACCTTCGTGGGCCTTCTTCTCGGCGTGGGGGCGGCGCGGGGACTCCGCGGCGTGGTCTCGAAGCTCCTGTTCGGCATCACGCCCGGCGATCCGGTCAGCTACGTGGTCGCCGCCGCCGCGTTCGCGGTGGTGGCGTTCGCGGCGGCGGCGGTCCCGGCGCGCCGCGCCTCCCGGGTGGATCCGACGACGGCGCTGCGGCACGAGTGAGCGCCGCGGGGGGCCTAGGCCTCCGCCACCTCTTCGCCGCGCTCGGCCTTCGAGGCGGCCACGATCTTCTCCTGCAGGTGGCCGGGCACCTCTTCGTACCGCGACATCTCCATGTGGTACGACCCGCGCCCGCCGGTCATCGACGTCAGCTCCGCGTCGTAGGAGAGCATCTCCGACAGCGGCACCTCGGCCCGGATCACCTGGAGGCCGCCCCGCGGCTCCATGCCCTGGGGCCGGCCGCGCCGCGAGGAAAGGTCCCCCATCACGGAGCCGGCGTGCTCCTCGGGCACCGCGATCTCTACCTTCATGATCGGCTCGAGGAGCGTCGGCCGACACCTGGCCACCGCGTCCTTGAACGCCAGCGACCCGGCGATCTTGAACGACAGCTCCGAGGAATCGACGTCGTGGTACTGGCCGTCGTACAGCTCGACCTGGAAGTCCACCATCGGGTAGCCCGCCACGAAGCCGCGAACGCGCGCCTCCTGGATGCCCTTCTCCACCGCGGGGATGAAGTTCTTCGGGATCGAGCCCCCGAAGATGTCGTCGACGAACTTGAAGTCCTCCCCGCGCGGGAGCGGCTTCATGCGGATCTTGCAGTCGCCGAACTGGCCGTGGCCGCCGGTCTGCTTCTTGTGCCGACCGTGGCCCTCGGCCGCGGACTTGATCGTCTCCCGGTACGGGATCTTCGGCTTCTTGAGGTTGACCTCCACCTTGAAGCGCTTGCGCAGCTTGCCGACCGTGACCTCGATGTGGAGCTGGCCGGTGCCCGACAGGAGCATCTCGTGCGTCTGGGGGTCGCGCGACAGCCGGAGGACCGGGTCCTCCTCCATGATGCGGTGCAGGGCCTGGGAGATCTTGTCCTCGTCTCCCCGTGTCTTCGGCTCGATGGCGAACGTGGTCGCCGGCTCGGCGAAGTTGACGGGAGGGTAGACGATGGGGTGCGCCTTGTCGCAGAGCGTGTCGTTGGTCTGCGTCTCCTTGAGCTTGGCCACCGCGCCGAGGTCGCCGGCCTGGATCTCGGGCACCGCGGTCTGGCTCTTGCCCTGGACGAGGAAGAGCGCGCCCACCCGCTCCGCCAGGTCGCGGGTGGCGTTGTGCACGGTCCCGTCGGACTTGAGCACGCCGGAGTAGACCCGGAAGAGGCTGATGCGGCCCGCGTGCGGATCGGCCAGCGTCTTGAAGACGAAGGCCGAGAGCGGCGCGCTCGGCGAGGGTGGGCGGGAGGCGGGCTCCTTCTTCACCGGGTCCATCCCCGTCAAATCGCCGCGGTCGACGGGCGAAGGAAGCACGTCCACGATCGCGTCGAGGATCGGCTGCACCCCCACGTTCCGCCCGGAGGAGGCGGGGAGGACCGGGAAGATCTTGCCGGCGAGGACCGCCTGGCGCAGGCCCCGCACGAGATCCTCCTGCGGCAGCGTGCCCTTGTCGAAGAAGGCCTCCATGAGGTCCTCGTTGCTCTCGGCCACCATCTCCACCAGCTTCTCCCGCCAGGTGGCCGCCGCCTCCTTCACCTCCGGGGGCACGTCGACGGCCTGGAACTTGCCGCTCTGGTCGTTGGCGTAGACGTCGGCCTTCTCGGTGAGCAGCTCGGCCACGCCCACGAAGCCCTTCTCCTCGCCGAGGGGGATCGCGAGCGGGACCACGCCGCGCCCGAACGCGGACTGGAGGGACTCGAGCGTGCGGAGGAACGACGCGCGCTCGCGGTCCATCCGGTTCACCACGATGAGGCGCGGGATGCCCAGCTCTTCCGCGTAGCGCCAGGAGCGCTCCGTCTGCACCTCCACCCCGGCCACGCCGTCGACGACGAGGAGCGCGGCGTCGGCCACGCGGAGGCTGGCCTGGGCCTCGGCGAAGAAATTCGCGTAGCCGGGGGCGTCGACGAGGTTGACCTTGATCTTCCGCCATTCGCCCCACGCGAGGGCGGTCTGCAGGCTGATGCGGCGCTCGATCTCGTCCGGATCGAAGTCGGTCGCGGTGGTGCCGTCGTCCACCCGGCCCAGCCGGTTGACGGCCCCCATGTCGAAGAGCATGGCCGAGACGAGCGACGTCTTGCCGCAGCCTCCGTGGCCGACCAGGGCCACGTTGCGGATGCTCGGCGTGTCGTAGACCTTCATGCCACCCTCCGGGTCGTTGGCGTGGGAAAGGCGATCATAACTCAAGGTCTATAATGGCCGGGTGAGACGGCCGCGCCCGCGCCTGTTCGTCGCCCTCGACGCCGGCTCGGTGTCCGGCGGAGCGGGGGCCCGGAGCGGGACCGGCTTCCGCCTCGCCTCCCACGCGCGCGTCCCGCTGGGCGCGGGCGCCCTCGCCCCGTCCCCCTTCAGGCCCAACGTCGTGCGCCCGGCCGAGGTGGCGGAGGCGCTGCGCGAGCTGGCGCGACGGCTCAAGATCGGCCCCGCGCCCGTGTGCCTGCTGCTGCCCGACGGGATCGCGCGCCTCGCCCTGCTGGACGTGCCGGCGGACGTGACCGCGCAGCAGTACGCCCGCTTCCGCATCGTGCCCGGCCTGCCGTACCCGGCCGATGAGGCCGTGGTCGACGTGCTGCCGCTGGGTCCCGGGCGGGCGGTGGTGGCCGCGGTGCGGCGCAGCGTGATCGAGGGCTACGAGGCGGTGGCCGCGCAGGCCGGGATCGGCCAGGACCGGCTGGATCTCACGCCGCTGGCGGCGCTGTCGGGCCTGCTGCGCGAGCCGGGCTTGGCGGGAGGGCTCACGGTGGACGTGATCCTCGGCGACGCCGCCCTCTGCCTGGCCGCGCACCAGGACGGCCTGCTCCGCACCCTCCGCAACCGGCGGCGTGATTCCGGGGCTGACGAGCCCCTACGGCTGGCCGAGGAGGTGAGGAGGACAGGGGCGCTCGCGGGCGACGGCGCGGAGCCGCACGTCCGCGTCGTGGGCGCGGGCGCCGCGGAGCTGCTGGCGAGCTGGCGCGCCACCGGCGCCACGGCCGAGCCGGGCTGGCGCAGCGAGGACCCGGCCGCCGGGATCGAGGCCTCGGAGCTGGCCTGGCTCGGGGGCGCCGCCGGCTGATGGCACGGGGGAGGGACAGGGTGGGGGGTCAAGAAGGCGGAGCAACTCCGGCAACAGCCCTCCCCTCCCCCTACGTGGGGAGGGACAGGGTGGGGGGTCGATGAAAAGGCGGAGCAACGCTGGGAAGCAGCATTTCCCTCCCCCTACGGGGGGAGGGACAGGGTGGGGGGTCGATGAATGACCCGTGATTTCTCCACGCGGCCGCGGCGCGGTGCCCCGCACCTATTCGACTTCGGGCTGCTCGCGGTGGGCACCGCGGCTGTGCTCCTCTCCGCCTATGCGACCACGAATGCCTGGAACGGACGGCAGCGGGCCCGGGCCCGCGCGGCCGAGGCGCGGCGCGAGTCCGAAGCCACTCAGTCCCGGGTTCGGGAGCTGGAGGCGCGCCGCGATCCGGCCCAGGCGATCGCCTACCAGGCCCTGCTCACCACGGAGGCCCCGCCCCCGCGGGTGCTGGCGGATCTGGTGGCGCTGATGCCCGGCGACGTGCGCCTGGACACGGTGAGCCTGAGCTACGGCGAGCCGCTCGGCGTGCGGGTGGACCTGGTGGCGCGCAGCGCCACGTCGTACGACCTCTTCCTGGACCGACTGCAGCGCTCGCCGCTGTTCGCGGACGTTCTGCCCGGCGAGGAGAACCGCGACGGCGAGCTGCGCACGTCCATCCAGATGAGGTACCGACCCCGATGAGCGTGCGCGTCGCGGGCCTGGTGCTCCTCCTGCTCGCCGTGGTTCTCTACGTCGCCGGCGCGCTCCGGCTCGAGTCGGAGGCGGCCACCGCCAGCGAGGAATACCGCCGGGCCCGCGACCAGCGACGGGAGGTCCGGTCGCGCCTGGCCGAGCTGGAGCGGCGCGAAGCGGCGCGCGCCCGCGCCGTCGCCAGCCTCGCCGCCGCCCGGAGCACCCCCGCCGGGGGTCTGCGCGAGGTGCGCCGCGGCGTCGTGGATCTGGTCACCCGCTCGCACGTGTCGGCGGTGCGCCTGGGCGTGCGGCCGGGGCGGCCGCCCGCCTCCACGGCCGTGGCCCTGTCCGCGGAAGGCAGCTTCAGCGACGTGGTTCGGCTCACGGGCGAGCTGGCGCGCGCGGGAAACGGCCTCGTCCTCGACCGCGTGCGGCTCTTCTCCCGCGCCCCCCGCGTGGGTCTCGACGTCGAGGCTTCGGGGCTGGGAGGCGCTCCTTGAGGATGCGGCTCATCGCGAGCGCCGGCGTCCTCGCGGTCGCGCTGACGGTCGTCCTCCTACGTGCGCCGGGGCCGGGCGCCTCCGCGAGGCCATCCGAGGTGGCCGCACCCCGGCGGCCCGCGCCTCCGGCCCGCAGCGTGGATCCCGACCTGCCGTGGCCCGCGCGTGACCCGTTTCGCTACGCCGAGCAGCGTCGAGAGGGCCCGGCCGCCTCGCTGCCCAGGGCCACGTCCCCGGCGCCCGCGCCGCTGCCGACGGCCACGCCGAACCCGTTGCGGCTGGTCGGCCTCGTCCGCAAGGGCGGGGTGTTGAAGGCGGCCGTGTCGATGTGGGGAGAGACGATCGTGCTGGGACTCGGGGAGGAGTCCCGCGGTTACAAGGTCCTGACCATCGACGACGAAGAGGGGGTGCGGCTGAGAGCGCCCGACGGGTCGGAGCTCACGCTCCCGCCGTCATCGTTCTGAGTCTTCCCGTGCCTTATCCACGCTTTCCAAAAGTGAATACCAGGATGCCCTGCAGGACCAAGCGGGCGGCCAGCAGCGCCACCCCGATGCCCGTCACCATGGTTCCGATCTCGACCAGCGTCTGCATTGGCCCGCCTCCTGCCAGTCGACAGAGCAAGAGACATGCCGAGGGGATGCCGGGGCTAAGTCCTTGATTGCCGCGTCCTTGGACGCGGACCAGGCCGCCAGCGTGGGTGGTTGGCCCGCCGAGCGTGTAAACCGCTCCACGCCCGTCTGTCAGGGCAGGGACGTATCGACCGCGGCTCGGCCACCCGTGGCCGTCCGGAAGAGGTCCTCGAGGCGCGTCCGGATGCGGGCGAGTCCCGCCACCCGCGTGGGTGTGGCGGGGGCGCCGGCATCGGAGACCAGGATGAAGGCCAGCCGGGACGAGCGTGGGGCGTGGGCGGCGTCGGGCACGCGCGGCCCCATCGCGGCGAGCACGTCCTCCATGCGGACCGTACGGCGCACGCCGGTGAAGCTCACGCCCGCCTCGGGAGCCGTCGACACCTTGTACGTCCGGTTTGGACGGAAGTTGTCGGCGCCCTCCACGTAGAAGAACGGCGGCACTTCGTCCGGCCCCCGCACTCCCATGGCGTACAGGTCGAGCGGGCTGTAGCCGCGCGCGAAATCGACGGTCTGGAAGCGCCCGCCGCCGAGATCGGCGATCTCGTTGCCCTCCATGACGGACGCGTCGGTGTCCAGGAAGAAGCTCCAGTGGACGCTGCCGCGTCCGAGCAGCGCGCTGGACGTGCCGGAGGCGTCCTTGAAGCGGAAGCGGGCGAGCCACCGGTGCGCGATCTCATGGCCGAGGATCTCGAAACCGTCCACGTCGAGGTAGGGGTCGACGGCGTCCATGAGCACCACGCTCTCGAGCCGTCCACCGCTGCCCCACGCCGCCGAGTCGTCGACCTCCTCGAGGCCGATCCCCTGCACGTGGTTCTGCACGTTGATCTCGAAGGCGAGGCTGCCCGCGAGGGGGTTGAGCGGCCGGCCGGTGTACACGACGAGCTGCTCGAAAAGATCCGGGTGCGCCGCGTAGAAGCGGCGAACCGTGGACGCAAGGTCGAGCTTCTCGGTCTCGCTGAAGCGCTCGGCGGCGGCGCCGGAGAGCGAGGAGGGACTGGCCCCCGCGAGGTCGACCGCGGTGAGCGTGGCGGCGGCCCCCGGCGAGATCCCGACGATCGCCTCCCGGCTCTGCATCTCGCTGCCGTACACGAGATCGATGTCGCCGTCGGGGAGCAGGGTCACCTGGAAGCTGTTGCGGTTGATCTGGGCTCCTCCCGGCACCCCGCTCCACGAGAACACGGCGCGGTCGGGCGCGAGATGCGCGCCGACGCCGCCGCCGCGCGATGGGTCGAGGTCGGCGAAGAACGCGGCGATCCGGGGCGGGCCGGCGAGGAACCGGCCCATGCTGCGGTCGGCGGGGCCCGGGTCGGGCGCACCGAAGGTGAGGTTGCCGTCGGCGTTGACGAACACGCGGCGGTAGCGCGCGCCGTAGAAGGGAAAGGCAAAGGGCAGGTCCACGGCCGTCGCATCGTCGTTTCCCAGGCCCAGGGAAGTCCCCGGCGGATCCAGGGCCAGCGCCAGGCGCGCGAGCTCGTAGGTGCCGGCCGCCCGGGGCGAGAACCGCAGGGCCGCCCCGTCCAGGTTGAACGGGTTCCTCCGTGCCACCAGGTCGCCGCCGTCCTCGAGGACGGCGACGCCGTCACGGTCGAAGTCCGCGGCGCGGGACGACGCGGCCCGAACGCCTCCCGCCTGTCCCCAGTACTCGTGCAGGGCCAGCAGGTCGCGGGAGCCCACCCTCCCCGTCCCGCACTCCGGACGCGGCCGCGGGGGTCCGGAAGCTCCCCAGCCGGCGAGGGCGAGCAGCCCCAGCACGGGCGCCAGCAGGCAGGCCCCGGCGCGCATGGGGACCATTGTAGGCGCGTTGAAACGCCCCCCGCTGCGTGCTATTTTGTCGCGCAGTCCGGTCACTCCTCGCGAGGCGCCCTCCCGTGATGGCCACGAAAGAGAAGTTCGGCAAGTTCATCCTCCTCGAGGAGATCGACACCACGGCCCTCGGCTCCGAATACCGGGCGGCCAAGCTCGGTCCCTCCGGCCTCGAGAAGATCGTCAGCGTCGAGCGGCTGAAGCCGGCCCTCGGGGCCGACGCGGAGGTCGCCCGGAGCCTGCTCGAGCAGGTCAAGACCGCCGCCCAGATCCAGAACCCCAACGTCGTCAAGATCTTCGGGATCGGCAAGGTCGACTCCACCTACTACATCTCGTACGAGTTCCTGGAGGGGAAGAGCCTGAAGGCCGTCTTCAAGCGCTGCCGGCAGGAGTCTTTCCCGTTCTCGGTGGACCACGCGCTGCTCATCGCGAGCAAGACCTGCACGGCGCTGGAGTACGCCCACGCTCGCAAGAGCGAGACGGGCGCGCGGTACTTCCACGGTCTGGTCACCCCCGACAACGTGGTGGTCACCTACGAGGGCGAGGTGCGCGTGCGCGGCTTCGGCTACTGGCCGAGCCGCGTCCGCGAGGCGGGCGGCGTCGACGATGCCGACCGCCGCTACCTCTCGCCCGAGCAGACGACGGGAGGGTTCGGCGACACCCGCTCCGACGCGTTCGGCGTGGGCGCGCTGCTCTTCGAGATGCTCACCGGCCAGCCTCTGTTCGCGGAGGGGCGCGACGGCGGCGACCCGGCGGCCAAGGTGAGCGGGGCGAAGCTCTGGAACCCCACCACGGAGGACGATGCGCTGCCCAAGCCGATCGCCGACATCCTGCGGCGCGCGCTGGCCGGCGATCCGGACGCGCGCTACGCCGAGATCCAGGAGATGCGCAAGGCGGTCGACACGCTCCTCTTCTCCAGCGATTTCACGCCGACCACCTTCAATCTCGCCTTCTTCATGCACTCGCTCTTCCGCGACGACATCGAGCACGAATCGCGGCGGCTGAAGGAGGAGCGGGAGGCGAGCTACGCGGCGCCGCTGCCCGAGGATACCCCGACGCCGGCGTTCGTCCCGGCGCCGGCGGAACCGCCCGCGCCATCCGCGCCGGTTCTTCTGCCGGTGGCGACCAGCGTGGGCGCCGCGGCGGCCAGGCCGGCCGCCGCTCCGAGCGCTTCCACGACGCTCCCTCTCATCCCGCCGCCGCCGCGGACGGCGCCCATCCGGCCGGACGCTCATCCTGCCCCCACGCATCCGCCCGTCGCCCCGCACGCGGAGCCTCCCGCGCTCGGCTCCCGGGAGGCGGCCGCCGGCTTCACGTTCCACAAGGAGAAGCCCCGGGGAGGCCGGAAGCCGGTGCCTCTCGTGGCGGGCGGCATCGCCGCGGCCGTCCTGCTGGCCGCGGTCGGCGGATGGCTCGCGCTGCGTCCCCGGGCGGCATCGCCCGCGCCCGCCACGCCTCCGCCCTCGACGCTGAGCGCGGAGGCGCTCGCCGCGGTGCAGCGGGTGAAGGAGCTGGAGGACAGGCTGAAGGCGATCGAGGACGAGAAGGCGGCGGCCGAAGCCAAGGCGGCCGAGGAGGCCAAGAAGAGGATCGAGGCCCAGGCCGCCGCGCGCGGCCAGAAGGCGGATGCGGCGGCGGTCGAGCGCGCGCAGGAGGACGCCCGCCGCCGGGCTCAGGCCGAGCAGGATCGCAGGGCGCAGGAGGAGCGGAAGCGGCTGGAGGACGAGCAGAGGGCGACCGAGGCGCGCGTGGCCGAGGAGCGACGCCGTGCCGAGGCGGAGGCGTCGCGGGCGGCGGCGGCGCCGGTCGCCCCGGCGGCGGTCGAGGCGCCTCCGCCGGCCCCCGCGCTGAGGCCGGGCACGCTCGTGAACCTCAGCGATGCCGGCGTGATCGCGCCCGTGACCATGTCCGCCCCCGCCCTGCGTTACCCGCCCATCGCGGAGCGCCAGAGGGTCGAGGGGACCGTCGAGCTGAACATACTGGTCGACGAGAAGGGAAACGTGGTCGAGGCGCTGCTGGTCACCCCGGCCGGCGGCAAGGCCGGCCTCAACGAGGCGGCGGTCGACAACGTGAAGCGGCGGCGCTATCGGCCGGCGACGAAGGACGGCATCCCGGTCAAGGTCTGGTTCCCGGTCAGCGTCCGCTTCGTCTTACCGCGGTAAGCAACAGCAACACACGGCCACACCCGCCCCAGCAACCCCTCTCCCCGACGGGGAGAGGGTAGGGTGAGGGGGCCAAAGGAAAAGGGGGCGCGAGCGATCGCGCCCCCTTTTTTTACGTCGCTACGCCGGCTTCGTCTAGTACATCCCGCCGCCGTGGCCGCCCGGCGACGCCTTCTCTTCCTTCTCCTCCGGGATCTCCGAGACGAGCGCTTCGGTCGTCAGGAGCAGGGAAGCGATCGACGCCGCGTTCTGCAGCGCGGACCGGACGACCTTGGTCGGGTCGATGACGCCCGCCTCGACCAGGTTCTCGTACTCGTCGGTGAGCGCGTTGAAGCCCTCCTCGGGGCTCTTGGCTTCGCGGACCTTCGCGACGACCACGGCGCCCTCCTGGCCGGAGTTCTGCGCGATCTGGCGCAGGGGCTCCTCGAGCGAGCGGCGGACGATCTGGATGCCGACCTTGAGGTCGCCGTCGGCCTTGATGGCGTCGACGGCCTTCGTGCTGCGCAGCAGCGCCACGCCGCCGCCGGGTACGATGCCCTCCTCGACCGCGGCCTTGGTGGCGTGCATCGCATCCTCCACCCGGGCCTTCCTCTCCTTCATCTCGGTCTCGGTGGCGGCCCCGACCTTGATCACGGCCACTCCGCCCACCAGCTTGGCCAGCCGCTCCTGCAGCTTCTCGCGGTCGTAGTCGGAGGTGGTCTCCTCGACCTGGGTCCGGATCTGCTTGACGCGGCCCTCGATGTCCTTGGGCTTGCCCGCGCCCTCGACGATGGTCGTGTTGTCCTTGTCGATCGTGATCTTCTTGGCCTTGCCGAGGTCGTCGAGCTTGATGTTCTCGAGCTTGATGCCGAGGTCCTCGGTGATGGCCTTGCCGCCGGTGAGGATCGCGATGTCCTCCAGCATGGCCTTGCGGCGGTCGCCGTAGCCCGGCGCCTTGACCGCGGCCACCTTGAGGGTGCCGCGCAGCTTGTTGACCACGAGGGTGGCGAGGGCCTCGCCCTCCACCTCCTCCGCGATGATCAGGAGCGGCGCGCCCTGCTGGGCGATCTTCTCGAGGATGGGCAGGAGGTCCTTCATGCTCGAGATCTTCTTCTCGTGGATCAGGATGAACGGGTTCTCGAGGACGACCTCCATCCGCTCGGGGTCGGTCACGAAGTAGGGGGAGAGGTATCCGCGGTCGAACCGCAT
>Ga0114129_10006896_pt1 | contig 16157 bp, 13 predicted proteins | sample RhiMetdeltSRZDD1_FD_80071 | JGI IMG/M metagenome (GOLD analysis project Ga0114129, IMG submission 80071) | Populus rhizosphere microbial communities from Tennessee, USA - Rhizosphere MetaG P. deltoides SRZDD1 (version 2) (version 2) | ecosystem: Host-associated > Plants > Roots > Rhizosphere >... | reverse complement strand
TTTCGTGATCCAGGGGGGCAGCCCCGGCGGCAACGAGTATTCCGGCGCTCCCGATTTCATGCCCGACGAGCTTTCCGACCTGTCCCACGAGCGGGGCACTCTGGGCATTTCCACCCGCGGTCGCGACACCGGCGATGCCCAGTTCTTCGTGAATCTCCGCGACAATCCCCGGCTCGACTACGACTATACCGTGTGGGGGCGCGTGGTTAGCGGGCTGGAGACCATCGATACGATCCAGGAGGGCGACTCGATCCTCAAGGTCGAGATCCGGTTGCGTTGACCCCCCCTCGGGGCTGCGGTACGTTTGAAGGGTTCATGGCGATCCTGGAGGGATCATGCGAATGCTTCGATGGACAGCGCTCGCGGTGGCGGGCGCGCTGGCCGCGGTGGTGGTCGCTCCTGCCGCCGCCCAGAGTGTGGAAGTCAAGCCGACCGAGAAGGTCAAACGGGACAAGTACGTCCTGACCGCCGAGGAGATCGCCGAGCGGCCCGAGATCACGAACGCGTACGATGCGGTCAAGCTGCTCAGGTCCCAGTTCCTCAAGACCACCCGGAGCAAGGGAGGCATCGGGTCGAAATCCGAGGGGGGCGGCTACCGGCCCGACGTGATCGGGAAACCGGTCAGCACCAGCGGTGGCGGGGGGAGCACCGGCAGCAGCGCGGAACCTGACAAACCCACCGGAACGGCCGGGCGTGAGACCGCGGGCGGCACCAGCCCGTATGGCGACGCAGCCGGCGGCTACGGCGCCACCAGTGCCGTTCTCTATATCGACGACGTCAAGCAGCAGGCCCTGGAAGAGATGCGGAACATCCGGGCTTCCGAAGTCTTTGAGATTCGCTATCTCACCGGCAACCAGGCGTCGGGGCGATACGGATCGGGTCACGAAGGGGGCGCGATTCTCCTCAAGACCAACCGGTCCCGAGGAGGATGATCCGCTTCCGATCGCAGAGAGCAACGCTGCGCGCCGGCCTCCTGGCCGGCGCGCTTGCGTCATGGGGCTGCGCCAAGGCGGTTCCCGCCGGGGCGCAGGATGTCGCCTCGGCCGACACCGCGGCGCTCATGAAGACGGTCCGGATCCTCGCGGCGGATTCGATGGAAGGACGCCGCGCGGGGACGCCGGGCGGCGCGCGTGCCCGGCGCTATCTCCTCGAGCGACTCGCCGCGCTCGGCGTGGCCCCCCTCGCCGGTGGCTACGAGCATTCCTTTCCATTGACCCGGGACAGCGGTCGCGGAGTCAACCTCCTCGGCACCCTTCCGGGTACCAGGCCGGGCGAGCCGTTCATCGTCCTCTCGGCGCATTATGACCATGTGGGGATTCGGCGGGGCGAGATCTACAACGGAGCCGACGACAACGCGTCCGGAGTGGCTGCCCTGCTCGCCATCGCCGAATCGCTGAAGAAAGCTCCCCTCGGGCATCCGGTGATCATCGCGCTGTTCGACGCGGAGGAAGGAGGCCTGAGCGGGGCGCGCGCCTTCGTCGCGAATCCGCCGGTCGCCCGGGAGCGGATCGCGATGAACCTGAACCTGGACATGGTGGGACACAGCGAATCGGGAGAGCTCTGGGTGGCCGGCGCGAATCACCGTCCGCAGTTCCGCGCGATGCTCGATTCGGTCGCCGCAACGGCGCCGGTGGTGCTCAAAGTCGGCCACGACCGGAGAGGAGTTCCCGAAGAGCAGGACTGGACCGGAAGCTCCGATCACGGCCCCTTCCACGCCGCCGGCATTCCGTTTCTCTACTTCGGGGTCGAGGATCACAAGGATTATCACAAATCGACCGACGATCCGGAGACGCTGACGCCGGAGTTCTTCGGAAAGGCGGTGGCGACGGTGGAGGCGGTGCTGCGCAGGGTGGATCGAATGCTTTGAGGGAGGCTAGGAGGCAAAGAGGCAAGGAGGCAAGGTGGTTGACGGTAGTCGGTCACTTTGCCTCTTTGCCTCTTTGCCTCATTTCTTCAACAACACCCAGGTCGCCGTGATCGCCACCTGGCCACCTTGCTCGCAGGTGGTGCCTCCCTTGAGCGTACCGGCGACGATCGTGCCCTCCGCCTTGCAGGTCATCTCCATGATATCCTGGACCCAGGAGACGGTGGTGCCTTCTACTTTGATTTCCCTGGCCTCTCCGACCGAGAGGGCCTGATCGGCAACCACCTCGAGGGTCAGCTTCCAGACGCTGTCGCGGGCGATTATCAGCCGGAGGCTGCCGGGCGCCGCCTGTTCCGAGGCGTAGGGTCCTTCCCAGGTGCCGATGAGCTGCTTCTGCTGGGCGGTGGGAGCGGGCGCCGGTTTCGGGGCCTGGGCCGAAGCCGGGACGGCGATGCTCGCGGTGAGCCCGAGTACAAGAATCATGCGTTTCATGCCGATCTCCATTTGGTGCTGGGTTCTGGGTACTGGGTGCTGGGTGCTGGTAGCGGGAAGTTTGTCCCGCTCACCTCTCACCTCTCACCTCTCACAGCCGCCTCAACTTAACGCGTTCCACCTCGTGCCCCGGGCCCTTTTCCAGGATCAGGTGGGCCCGCTCCCGGGTCGGCAGGATGTTCTCCCGCAGATTGGGCCCGTTGATCTGGTCCCACACCTTCCCGGCAAAGGCCTGGGCCTCCTCCTCCGACAGGTGCGCGTACTTCTGGAAGTATGACTTGGGATCCCGGAAAGAAGTTTCACGCAGGCGGGTGAAACGCTGCAGGAACCACTCCTTGATGTGCGCTTCCGGGGCATCCACGTAGATCGAAAAATCGAAATAATCGGACACGAAGAGGGCGTCGTCCCCGGGGCGTGCCTCGCCCTTGTCGAGCACCGTGAGGCCCTCCAGAATCAGCAGATCGGGCTGCCGGACGACCTGTTCCTCCCCGGGAACGATATCATAGACCAGGTGCGAGTACACCGGGGCCGACACCCGCTGCGATCCCGCCTTGAGGTCGGCCAGGAAGCGCAGCAGCCGCCGCCGGTCGTAGCTTTCGGGAAATCCCTTGCGGGCCATGAGACCCCGCTCCTCCAGCACCGTGTTGGGATGGAGGAATCCGTCGGTGGTGACGAGGTCGACCCGGGGGTGGTCGGGCCAGCGCGCCAGCAAGGCCCGCAGCACCCGCGCCGTGGTGCTCTTGCCGACGGCGACGCTCCCGGCCACACCGAGGATGTAGGGATTGCGGGCCACGGTCTTGCCGAGAAAGCGATCGGTGACCCGCTCGAGCTCCCGGGTCGCCGCGACGTGGAGATTGAGCAGCCGTGACAGTGGCAGGTAGACTTCGACCACTTCCCGCAGGGACAGCTGTTCGTTGAGTCCCTGCAGCTCCGCCAGATCCGTCTCGGACAGGGTGAGCGGCGTCGTGTCGCGCAGCCGCGCCCACTCGGCGCGATCGAAGCTGGTGTAGGCTGAAAACGACATGGGATGGAAGGTAAGTATGGCCTCAGAACTTTCCGAGCGATTGCGGGTTTTCATGGTGGATGACGTCTATCCCGCCGAAACCGTGTGGGAGGCTCAGGTCCGAGAGGACCGGTGGCGCCCGCCACCGGTGGTGGAAGGACTGAAGCAGAAGGCCCGGACCGCGGGACTCTGGAATCTCTTTCTTCCCGATCCGGAGTACGGGGCGGGACTCTCGAACCTGGAGTACGCCCCGCTCTGCGAGATCCTGGGACGCTCGCTCATCGCCCCCGAGATCTGCAACTGCTCCGCGCCCGACACCGGCAACATGGAGGTGCTGGCCCGCTATGGAACCGCCGAGCAGAAGGCCCGGTGGCTGGTCCCGCTGCTGGCCGGAGAGATCCGCAGCTGCTTCGCGATGACCGAGCCGGAGGTCGCGAGCTCGGATGCCACCAATATTCGCACCAGCATCGTGCGGGACGGAAACGACTGGGTGATCACCGGGCGGAAGTGGTGGACCTCCGGCGCCGCGGACACCCGGTGCAAGCTCGCGATCGTCATGGGGCGCACCAATCCCGCCGCCCCGCGTCATCTCCAGCAGTCGATGATTCTGGTCCCGATGGATACGCCCGGTGTCACGGTCATCCGGAATCTCTCGGTGTTCGGGTACGACGACGCGCCGCATGGCCACTGCGAGGTGCTCTTCGACAACGTCCGGGTGCCCGCGGTCAATCTGCTGATGGGCGAGGGGCGCGGATTCGAAATCGCCCAGGGTCGCCTGGGCCCGGGCCGGATGCACCACTGCATGCGGATGATCGGACTCGCCGAACGGGCGCTCGAGCTGATGTGCCGGAGGGTGGGCAGCCGGGTGGCATTCGGGCGGCCGCTGGCGGAGCAGGGTACCATCAGGGCCGGCATCGCCGAATCGAGGATCGCCATCGAGCAGGCCCGTCTCCTGGTGCTGCACGCCGCCCGGCTGATGGACGAGAAGGGCAACCAGGGCGCCCGCGCCGAAATCGCGATGATCAAGGTCGTGGCCCCCGCCATGGCGCTGGGTGTGATCGACCGCGCCATCCAGGCCCACGGCGGCGCCGGCGTGTGCCAGGACACCTTCCTCGCGGCGGCGTGGGCGCAGGCGCGCGCCCTCCGCATCTTCGACGGGCCCGACGAGGTGCATCGCGAAGCGCTCGCGAAGCTCGAGCTCGGGAAGTACCAGACCGGGTGACCGGGCTCGACCGCCCGGGCGCCGTGCGACCCGGTGAAGCGCTGGATGCGGCGCGACTGACGGCCTGGCTCGAGGGAACGTTTCCGGCCGCGAGCGGCGGAATCGAGATCTTCCAGTTTCCTCACGGGCACTCGAACCTGACCTACCTGGTGCGCGTCGGCGAGGCCGAGTACGTGCTGCGCCGCCCTCCCTTCGGAAACGTGGTGAAGACGGCGCACGACATGGGACGCGAGTTCCGGATGCTCGAGGGTCTGGCCCCGGTGTTCCCCGAAGCGCCCCGGCCCCTGATCTTCTGCGAGGACGCGCAGGTGCTGGGCGCGCCCTTCTATCTGATGGAACGGCGCCAGGGGATCGTGCTCCGGCGTGAGCTGCCGGCAGGTTTGACCCTCACGACAGCGCTGGCGGATCGGCTCTCGGGGTCCCTGGTCGATACCCTGGTCCGGTTGCACGCGGTGGATTACCAGGCGGCCGGCCTTGGCTCGGTCGGTCATCCCGAGGGGTACGTCGCGCGCCAGGTGCGCGGCTGGAGTGAGCGATACCGCGCCGCCGCAACCGAGCAGGTCCCCGAAATGGAAGCCATAGCCGAGTGGATGGCCGATCATGCACCGGCCGAGTCCGGCGCCACGGTGATTCACAACGATTTCAAGTTCGACAACCTGTTGCTCGACCGGGACGATCCTGCGCGGGTTGCGGCTGTGCTCGATTGGGAGATGGCGACGGTGGGGTGTCCGCTGATGGACCTGGGCACGGCGCTCGCCTTGTGGATCGAAGCGGGTGATCCCGAGGAGCTGCTGGCGGCGGCGATGGGACCCACGTTTTCGCCCGGGATGTGGTCGCGCCGGCGGCTGGCGGAGATCTATGCCGAGCGTTCCGGCCGTTCGGTGGATGGCATCGCATTCCATTACACTTTTGGACTCTTCAAGGTGGCGGTGATCGTGCAGCAGATCTTTGCCCGCTATCGTCGTGGTCTCACTCGCGACCCGCGCTTTGCCGGCTTGAGCCGGATGGTCGCGGTGCTGGCGCGACAGGCCGCCCGCGCCGCCGAACTCGGTACCCTGAGGTCGGTATGACGGTCACACTCCCGCTTGCCGGCCGGGTTGCGCTCGTGACCGGCGGCGGGCGAGGCATCGGCAAGGCGATCACCCGGCGGTTTGCCGAAGCGGGTGCTCACGTCGCCATCGCCAGCCGCAAACTCGAGGTGCTGCAGCGCACCGAGGACGAGCTGCGGCAGCTTCCCGGCCGGGTCCTTCCGATCGCCTGTCACGTGGGCCGGAAGGAGGATCTCGAGCGGGCGGTGCGGGAGGCCGAGGCGACGCTGGGGCCGCTCGATATTCTGGTGAACAACAGCGCCACCAACATCCAGACCGGCCCGGCCCTGGAGGCGACCGACGAGCAGCTCGACAAGATGATCGAGGTGAATGTGAAGGCGGCGCTGCGCCTGGTGCGGCTGGTGGTGCCGGGGATGATCGCGCGGGGGAACGGCGGGACCATCATCAATGTCGCGTCGGTCTCCGGGCTGATGCCGCAGACCGGGGCGGTGCTGTACAGCACCACCAAGGCGGCGCTGATCATGCTGACCCGCGCGTGGGCGCGGGAGTTCGGCGCGCACCGGATCCGGGTCAACGCCCTCGCGCCCGGGCTGATCCAGACCGATTTCAGCGAGTATCTCTGGAACGACGACACCCGGCGCAAGGAATTTGCCGGCGCCCAGGTGCTGCCCCATCTCGGCCAGCCCGACGAGATCGGCCAGGCCGCCCTCTTCCTTGCCAGCGACGCGAGCTCGTTCGTCACCGGACAGGTGCTCGTGGTGGACGGGGGGTTGCTTGCGTAGCATACGCCGCGTTCCCGCCCGATGACCGACGTCCCGAGCGAGACCCTCGAAGCACCCGAGCCGCCCCCGCCCACCGTCTGGGCCGCAGCCAAGGAAGCGGTGCTGGGCCGGCACCACCACGATTACACCGCGGGGCCGATCGGCCGGGCGCTGATGCTGCTGGCGGTCCCGATGGTGCTCGAGGTGGCGCTCGAATCGGTCTTTGCCGTCGTCAACGTCTTCTGGGTCGGCCGGCTGGGGCCCGGCGCCATCGCGACGGTGGGGCTCACCGAAGCGATGTTCAGCTGCATTTACGCCCTCTGCATGGGCCTGGGCATCGGCGCCACCGCGATGGTCGCGCGCCGCATCGGGGAAAAGAATCCCGACGGTGCGGCCCGCGCCGCGGTGCAGGCCATCGCGCTCGGCGTCATCGTCGCGATTCCGATCGCGATCCTCGGCGGCATCTTCGCCAAGGATCTGCTCCGGCTCATGGGGGCGGGACCCGAGGTCGTCGCCTCGCACTCCGGGTACACCCGGGTGCTGTTCAGCGGGAACGTCGTCGTGCTCATGCTGTTCCTGATCAACGCGATCTTCCGGGGGGCCGGCGACGCCGCGATCGCCATGCGGTCGCTGTGGATCGCGAACATCTGCAACATGATTCTCGACCCGCTCCTGATCTTCGGCATCGGGCCGTTTCCCGAGATGGGGGTGATGGGCGCGGCCGTCGCGACGACGGTGGGACGCGGCATGGGCGTGGTCTACCAGTTCTACCGGCTGACCGGGCGCAACAATCGCTTCGCCATCCAGCGGCACCATCTCAAGCTCGACCCGCCGCTGATGGGGAAGCTGATCCGTCTCTCGGGAACCGGGATCTTCCAGATTCTGATCGCCACGACGAGCTGGATCGGTCTGGTGCGGGTGGTCTCCACCTTCGGCAGCCAGGCCCTCGCCGGGTACACCGTCGCGGTCCGGATCATCATGTTCGCGATCCTGCCCAGCTGGGGGATGTCCAATGCCGGGGCCACCATGGTGGGACAGGCGCTGGGAGCCCGCAAACCGGAGCGGGCCGAGCAGGCGGTGTGGCGAGCCGGATTCTACAATCTCTGCTTTCTCGGCGTCGTCGGGCTGCTGTTCGTGATCGCGGCGCCGGTGCTGGTGAATCTGTTTACCCCCGACCCGGAGGTGCGCCGCCTGGCGACGATCGGGCTCCGGATCGTGAGCGCCGGCTTCCCGTTTTACGCGTACGGGATGGTGCTCACCAGCGCCTTCAACGGCGCCGGCGACACCTGGACGCCCACCCTCCTCAACCTGTTCTGCTTCTGGCTCTGGGAAGTGCCGCTGGCATGGATTCTGGCCAAGCAACTGGGCTGGGGTCCGACGGGAGTGTACTCGTCGATGGCCATTGCCTTCTCGACGCTGGCGGTGGTGAGCGCGGTTTTGTTCCGGCGGGGGAGATGGAAGACCCGGCGGGTGTGAGGGAGTAGCGATGAGCGAAGAGGAAAAGCCCTGCCCTCGTCGCTCCTCGCTCTTCGCTACTCCCTTTCGCGGATCTATTTCTTGGCAAAAAGCTCGGGTCCCAGCTCCAGCCGCGCCGCCCCGGTCGCGCGGGCCCGGAGAATCAAGCCATCGGCGCGCACCAGGATCCCGGCCGGCTCGCTGGCCGCGATCGTCGCTTCCAGCTTGACGCCGCGGGCGAGCTCGCGATTCATCTCTTTCACCGCCATGGTCTGGATCTGGGTCATCAGATCGCCCGCCGGGACCTTGGTCTGCTCCCGCAGGAATTCCCGAATCGCGCCGCCCTTGAGCCACGCCACTCCCTGGACCAGCATGCCGGCGCTGGTGGCGTCGAAATCGAGGTCGGGCACCGAAATGAGTCCGGTCGCCGCTTCGTAGCGAGGGGTCCCGAGCAGCCAGACCCGGCCGCGGGCGCTTCCGGTGAAATCGATCCCCACGGCCATCCGGCCGCCGCCCACGCCGAAAGCGGTGACCTTCTTGACCTCGAGCGTTCCCCCGGCGGCGCGCACCTTCTGTCCCTCGAGTTTTTCGGTCAGGACCCCGCTCATCACGTCGTAGCCGAAGTTTCCCTCGATCAGCATCGAAAATCCCTCGACGTCCTGGACCGGACCGAGGGGCGGGAGCGGCACCGAGGCGACCACCGGCTTGGGGCCGGCCAGGAGCCGAGGCGCGGCGGTGACGCCGATTTGCGCGCCGACCGTCTCCTTGGAGCCGCGTACCCTTCCCAGGTGGACTCCGCTCGGCTGGAGAATGAGCCACAGGCTGTCGGTGATGCGGATCGGCTGCTGGAGCTCGATCCAGATTTTTTCGAGCGGGGTACGGACATCGAGCATGGCGAGCTGGCGATCCACCTGGGGCAGCAGCTTGCGGAGCGCCGCCGTCGCGCCGTTCAGCACTTTGCCGGTGACGTCGAACTGGAGAAACGAGACTTCACACTGATCCCGCTCGGTGAGCGAGTAAGGCTCGACGGTATCCACGACCGTCCGCACCCGGATCCGCCAGTTCTCGCTCAGCCGGGGCACCACCCGCAGCCGGAGACGGGCGCGCGGCGGATCGCCCTTGGTGCCGCACTCGCCGTTGATGTCGGGTCCGATGGGAGGATCGAGCCAGCCCTGGCCCTGATAGTGAATGATCGACGTCAGCAGAATCGTGTCGCCGGCAAACCTGACCGTAAAGGGCTCACGGGTGACGGCGAACGCGAAGGATTTCCGCGTGGCCTCGGGCAGCACGATTCGCTGCCTGATATCACCGAACTTGAGGGGCACTTCCCGTTCCAGCGCGGCGACGGCGCTCTGGCGATCGATGGTGAGGGGAGCGACGATGGTGCCGGGCGGCAGCGGGGGGAATCCAGCGGTATCCCGGCTGAAATCCCGGGTCGGCTCGGGGGCGTCGACCCGACCTCCGGTGCAGGATGCCAGCAAGCCGACAAGTACCGGCGTAACAGCGGTGAAACGCATGCCGTGAACTCCGCAATTGTCCGTCGACTTACTATAGAGTAAGCTATCTGTCCCCGCTCGGTTGACAACTCGGGAGAACCGGAATGACTCCGCTCTACCTCCTTGCGCACCTCGCGCTGCTCGTTTCCCAGGCGGCTCCGACGCAGCAGGCGCCCGCCGACATCGTGCTCCGGAACGCGAAGGTCTATACCGCCAACGACCGGCAGCCGCGCGCCGAGGCGGTGGCGATCCGGGGCGACAAGATCGCATTCGTCGGACGGAATGCCGACGCCAACCGGCTGGTCGGCCCCAACACCAAAGTCGTCGACCTCCGGGGCGCCGCGGTCTTTCCCGGCTTTACCGACGCGCACATGCATCTCTCCGGGGTGGGGAACCGCGAGATGTCGCTCAATCTGGAGGGCACCACCAGCCTCGACGACTTCCTGGCCCGGGTGAAAGCCCGGGTCGATTCAGCCCGGCCGGGGCAGTGGGTGACGGGACGCGGCTGGATCGAAACCTTCTGGAAGCCGCCGGTCTTTCCGACCCGGCAGGACCTCGACCGCATCGCCCCCAATCATCCCGTGGTGCTCACCCGCGCCGACGGCCATGCCTCGATCGCCAACAGCGCGGCGCTCCGGCTGGCGGGGATCACCCGCACCACCGTGGCGCCTGCCGGCGGAGCGATCAACAAGGACAGCGACGGCGAGCCGACCGGCATGCTGATCGACCGGGCCCAGGGTCTGGTGCGCCGCCTGGTGCCGAATCCCACCCCCGAGGAGCAGGACCAGGAAATCCTCAAGGGGGTCGAGCGATCGGTGATGCTGGGCTGGACCCAGATCCAGGACGCCCACGGCAGCTGGGTCGAGGTGGACCGGCTCCGCCGTCTCTACGGCGACGGCAAAATCAAGATCAGGATCTACAAGGCGATCTCCGGCCCCGGCCCCGATGCCGACCGGCTGATCGCCCAGGGCGCGAGTCTGGGCGAATTCAACAATCGGCTGAACGTGCGAGTCATCAAGGTGGTGATGGACGGCGCGCTGGGAAGCCGGGGCGCGGCGCTGCTGGCGCCCTATTCCGACGACGCCCGGACCACCGGGCTCATTACCACCGACACCGTCGCCCTCAAGGCGATGCTGGTGGGCGCGCTCCGGAACGGCATTCAGGTGGAAACCCATGCGATCGGCGACCGGGGCAACCGGCTGACCCTCGACTTTTATGAGAGCGCGATGAAGCAGGTCCCCGCCGACCAGCGCAAGGTGGCGGAGCCCCGCTGGCGTGACGAGCACTCCCAGATCATCAATCCCGAGGACATTCCGCGCTTCAAGAAGCTCGGCGTGATCGCGTCGATGCAGCCGTCCCACGCCATCGGCGATCTCTACTTTGCTCCGGCGCGACTGGGCATGGGCCGGCTGAACGGGGCCTATGCCTGGCAGACGATGATCAAGCTGGGGGTCCCGGTCGCTGGCGGGAGCGATGCCCCGGTCGAGCGGGGCGAGCCGCTGATCGAGTTCTACGCGGCGGTGGCGCGAAAGGACCTGCAGGGGCGCTCGGGAGAAGGGTGGCACCCGGAGGAAAAGATGACCCGCGACCAGGCCCTCAAGGCCTTCACGGTCTGGGCCGCGTTCGCCGCGTTCGAAGAAGGGGTGCGGGGCACCCTCGAGCCCGGCAAGCTCGCCGATCTCACGGTGTTCGACCGGGACATCATGACGGTGCCGGAGCTCGACATCCTCAAGGCCAGGAATCTGATGACGATCATCAATGGAGAGATTGTCTACGGCGGGGCTCCCTGAACGAAGGAGCAGCGAAGGGCGAGGAGCGAAGAGGGGGCAACCGCTTCGCTCTTGGCGATTCGCTGTTCCCTTGCTCGTCATCGGCGTGGGGGTCGTCGCGTACACCGCGCTGCGCCCTCGCGCCGCGGAAGTTCCCCAGTCTTCCCCTCTTCCCCGGTCTTCCCCACTTCCCCAATTCGCCTCCGATGCCGCCATCCTTCGAGCGATCGCGCAGCATCGCTCCAATGTCTGGGGCGTGGCCGCCGGAACGGTTGTCCGGGTGCTTCCGGATGATCGCAAGGGAAACCGGCACCAGCGATTCGTGATTCGGCTCGAAACCGGGGGAACGCTGCTGGCCGATTACAACATCGACATCGCGCCGCGGATCGCGCCGCTTGAAGTCGGCGACAGTGTAGTGCTCCGCGGCAGGTATGTCTGGAACGAACAGGGCGGGCTGATGCACTGGCTGCACCACGATCCCTCCGGCGCCCCGGGCGGGGGGTGGGTGCAGGTTCGCGGGAGGATCTATCAGTAGCGAAGAGCGAAGAGCGCCAAGCGTCCCCGCTTCGCGCTACGTGCCACGAGAGCACCGACAACAGCAAAACAAAAACCAGACGCGGATTCCGCGGAGGAAGCGGATGACCGCGGAGTGACTCCGCGAAACCCCGCCACCTCCGCTCACTCCGCGTTTGCATTGGTTTGTGACCTTGCCTCTTTGCCTCCTTGCCTTTTAGGGCTTCCAAACCGGCAGTCTGCCGGGCGTCCATGGCGCTCCCGCCGTCTCGGCCTCGTCCTCCAGCTTTTTCAGCTCATCGAGCGCCGCCTGCAGCTTGGGCAGGAATGCAGCCAGCGCCTGGCTCGCGATGTCATATCCCCGCCGGGCCGTTGTGGTCGGCGCGGAGGTGTTGTTCCACGTCCCGCCGATCACCCGTTGCAGCCGGGCTTGCACCGAGGGAGGCACCGGCTCGTTGCGGGCGCCGATCACCGGATCGCCGGTGAGCTCGGTGCGCAGGTCGCGCAACCGGTCGGTGAGTGCCCGTCCCCGGTCCGCCAGCGCCGCCGGAGCGCGAGGCGTCTGATCGATCGCCTGGCGCAATGACCGGAGCCGGTTGTCGGCTTCGGTGAGCGCCTGCTGGGTGCCTAAGAGGGCTCGCTGCAGCCGGGCGCTCTGCTGGTGAAACGCGGCGATCAGCGCGCGATCCGCCGCGGGGAGGCTTCCCTGTCCCACCGGCACCGCTTTGAAGGTCTGCGGCTCTCCCACCGGCGTGAGCTTCCCGTCCACCCGAAGGGCCATGCTGACCTTGTAGGTGCCCGGCACCACCATCGGACCCGAGGGGCCGGCGCTTCCGCCGCCGGTCGGCGGGCTGTCGTCATCGTCGTCTCCGCCACCGCCGCCCCCGCCTCCACCGCTCACCGGCGTCGAGGCGTGATGGCGAAGATCCCAGGTCACCCGCTGAAACCCGGCGGTGGTCGGTCCGGTGATCCGTCGAATGACGTTGCCCTGCTCATCGGTCACGGTCAGCACCACGGCAGGTGCTTCCTCGCGCTCCTCGGCCCGGAGACTGTCCCAGGAGGGATAGAGCACATCCTGGTTCTTCTGCGCCGCCGAGCGCTCCGCCTGCTGGCGCCGCTGGCGGAGAGTGCGAAGCGGGTTCTGGAGGTAATAGGTGAACACCGCACCGACCGGCTGGTTGGCCACGGTATAGAGATCGTCCCCCTGACTGCCGCGGGGCCCGCCTCCCAGCGGGGTCGCCGGGATGTAGATCTTCGCGTCCTTGACCGGAAGCAGCGCGGAGCGCTGCGCCAGCGTCTGGGTCCCGTTCCGCAGCGGCGAATAATCGTGCAGGATGTAGAACCCGCGGCCGAAGGTCGCCAGGATCAGGTCATTCTCCCGCTGCTGGATCGCGATGTCGCGGACCTGGATCGTCGGCAGGCCGGGAAACTTGAGCCACTTCTTTCCGCCGTCCAGCGTGAAGTAGGCGCCCATCTCGGTGCCGACGAACAACAGATTCGGGTTCACATGATCTTCGACGATGGTCCAGGCCGGGCTTTTCACGGGCAAGTCGCCGGTGATCGAGCTCCAGCTCTTGCCGCCGTCGGTGCTCTTGTACACGTAGGGCTTGTAGTCGCCCTGCTTGTGGTTGTTGAAGACCGCATACCCGGTTCCGGCGTCGTGATTCGACGCCTCGAGGTCGGCGACGAACGAGAGCGAAGGCACGCCGGGAATGGTGTCGGTCTTGCGCCAGCTCCCGCCGGCGTCCTCGGTCACCTGCACCAGCCCGTCATCGGTGCCGGCCCAGAGCATGCCTTCCTTCTTCGGTGATTCCGAGAGCGCCACCACGGCGCCCCAGAGCGACGTAGAGGTGTTCTTCGCCACCGCGTCGATACCCCACACCTTGCCCATGAGCTGGAGCTTGTTGCGGTCGAGCTGGCGGCTCAGGTCGCCGCTGATGGGGCGCCAGCTGTCGCCCCGATCGTCGCTGCGGTAGACCCGCTGCGAGGCGAAATAGAGCCGGGAGCTCGCGAACGGACTGATGATGAGCGGCGCGTCCCAGTGCCACCGGCTCCCCGGCTCGCCGGGCTCCACCTGGGGCTGGATGCCGACCCGTTCGCCGGTCTTGCGATCGTAGCGGGCGAGCTCGCCGTGCTGCGATTCGCCGTAAATGATGTCGGGATTGGTGGGATCGATCCGGGGCTGAAATCCATCGCCGCCGACGACGATGAACCAGTCGGCGTTCGAGGCGCCGTGTCCCCTGGTCGTCTGGGAAGGGCCACAGAGGGTGTTGTTGTCCTGGGTGCCGCCGCAGAGGTTGTAGAACGGGAGCGCGTTGTCGACGCTCACCTTGTAGAACTGGGTGACGGGGAGGTTGCCGAAGAAGTGCCAGTTCCCGCCCCGGTCGCGGGTCTCGTAGAGCCCGCCGTCATTGCCCACCAGCAGGTGATCGGTGTCGTCGGGATCGATCCAGACCGCGTGATTGTCGACGTGCATCGAGCGGCCCTGGATCGAGCGGAAGGTGCGCCCACCGTCCTCGGTCACCGACATCTGCACGTCCACGGTGTAGACTCGATCCACGTTCCTGGGATCGGCGACGATCTTGTGATAGTAGAACGGCGGACCGCCGGTCCTGGTGCTCATTCGCTCCCAGTTCTGCCCGCCGTCCCTGGAACGAAAAAAGCCCCCGGCGCGATTGCCCGCTTCAACCTGGACGTACACCACTCCGGGATCGGCCGGCGACAGCGCGAGGCCGATCTTGCCCAGCTCCTCGGAGGGAAGCCCGCGGCTGATCTTGTTCCAGGTGGCGCCGGCATCGACGCTCTTGTAGACCGCCGAGCCGGGTCCGCCGTCGATGAATCCCCACTGACGGCGGCCCCGCTGGTAGGTGGTGGCGTAGAGCACGTCGGGATTCCGGGGATCCATCGCCAGCTCGTAGGCCCCGGTCCACTCGTTGTCGGGCTTGAGCACCTGAGTCCAGGTCTTGCCGCCATCGCCGGTCTTGTAGACCCCGCGGTCTCCGCCCGGCGACCACATCGAGCCCATTGCGGTCGCGTACACCACGTCGGATTTTCTCGGATCGATCACGATCCGGCCGATGTGGAACGACTCCTTGAGTCCGAGATTGTTCCAGGAGCGGCCGCCGTCGGTGGACTTGTAGATGCCGTCGCCCCACCCGACGCTCCGCTGGCTGTTGTTCTCGCCGGTACCGACCCAGATGGCGAGCGGATTGGCGGGGTCGATGGCGACGGTGCCGATTGAGTAGCTCCCCTGGGAGTCGAAGATCGGCGACCAGGTCGTCCCGCCGTTCACCGTCTTCCACACCCCACCCGAGTGTACCGCGACATACCAGGTACTCTTGTTAGCGGGATGAATCGCCACTTCGCCGATGCGCCCCGAGGCCATGGCGGGGCCAATGCCGCGGAATCGGAGGCCGGAGAACTGTGACGCGCGAGGTCCCGTGGCCGCCGCGACCGTGTCGCCGGTGTCCGCGCTGGAAATGCGGTCGGGGGCGCGGCCGGTGCGTGCGGCCGGCGGGTTCTGGCTGGCAAGGAGTGCAGGCAGCGCGAGCGCAACCGAGAGCAGGGCGGAATAGCGTCTCATCGGGTCCGTGGATCCTGTGGGGGAGGAGCAGGAGCAGACTGGCGTGGTTCAGTAGAATACTTCGCGGCTCCCCCCGGAGCCACCCCGATGTAGCTTGAGGTGAGACGTGAGACGCCCCTACTCTCGCTTCGGAGGTCTGTATGTCCGATGACGACGTCCAGAACTATGGCAATCACCGCCGCTGGAACGCGCCGTGGCATTTCGTCGTCCTCCCGATCCTGTTCATCAACGCGCTGCTGGCGCTGGCGGGGCTGGTTCGCGCGCCCTCTCGCGAGACCGCCTGGACGGCGATCGTGGCCACGGCGGTGGCGGGTGCGGCTGCCTTGTTGCGGCGGATGGCGTTGACGGTGCAGAACCGGGTGATCCGGCTGGAGGAGGAGCTCCGGCTGCACCGTCTCCTCCCCGAGCGGCACGAGGATATCGAGGAGCTCACGCTGGATCAGCTGATCGCGATCCGGTTTGCCTCCGGCCTGGAGGTGCCGCACCTGGTGGACCGGGTCATCAGCGGCGAGATCAAGACCCAGGACGAGATCAAGCGCGCCGTGCAGCATTGGCGCCCCGACCACTTGCGGGTCTAGGGCAGCTTTGCCAGCGCTTCCTTGACCGCCCGGCTGTTGGGAAACCGCGTGGCGAGCTCGGTAAGCACGGTCTTCGCGCTGTCGGCATGGCCCGCGGCGCCATACGCCTCGGCCGTGAGCAGACCATGCCGGGGCGCCAGCCGGGCGTCGTCCGGCGCCACCTGCATCATCCGGAGATCGGCGAGAGCGCCGTGAGGATCCTTCCGGTCCCGCAGCTTCGACTCGATCACCAGAAACTTCACCGCGGGGTCGTCGGGCCGGAGCCGGGCCAGCTCGTCGGTCAGGCGTGCGGCATCCTCGGCCCGTCCGGAATCCCGGTGCAGCCTCGCGTTGTGATAGAGGGCGGCCACCAGGAGATTCGAGAGATCGGCG
>Ga0114129_10006894_pt1 | contig 16160 bp, 16 predicted proteins | sample RhiMetdeltSRZDD1_FD_80071 | JGI IMG/M metagenome (GOLD analysis project Ga0114129, IMG submission 80071) | Populus rhizosphere microbial communities from Tennessee, USA - Rhizosphere MetaG P. deltoides SRZDD1 (version 2) (version 2) | ecosystem: Host-associated > Plants > Roots > Rhizosphere >... | reverse complement strand
CGAGCGTGGCGCCGCTGCGGCAGCGGCTGATGGCGGTCGGCGACCTCGACGCGTCCTCGGGCGCCAGCGACGTGTTCGATTCCTACATCGAGGCGGCGGTGCGGCGTTTTCAGGCGCGCCACGGGCTGACCGTCGACGGCGTCCTGCGCGAGCAGACCTTCAGGGCCATCAACGTCCCGGTCGAGGTGCGGCTGGCGCAGCTCCGCACCAACATCGCGCGGCTGCGCAACGTCTCCGGCAACCTCGGCAACCGCTTCGTCATGTGCAACATCCCGGCCGCCCGTATCGAGGCGATCGAGAACGGCGTGGCGGTGTCGCGCCACACCGCCGTGGTCGGCAAGCCCGACCGGCCGTCGCCCGAGATCCAGAGCCGGATCACCGAGGTCAATTTCAATCCGTATTGGACGGTGCCGGTCTCGATCGTGCGGCGCGACCTCATTCCGAAGATGCAGGTGGAGCCGGACTACCTCACCAACAACCACATCCGCATCTTCGACCAGCGCAATCGCGAGCTGTCGCCATCGGAGGTGAACTGGAATACCGAGGAGGCGGTGAACTATCACTTCAAGCAGGACCCGGGCGATTTCAACTCGCTCGGCTCGATCCGCATCAATTTCCCCAATCCGCACCAAGTCTACATGCACGACACGCCGTTCAAGAACCTGTTCGGCGAAGACTTCCGCTTCCATTCCTCCGGCTGCGTACGCATCCAGAACGTGCGTGAGCTGGTCTATTGGCTGCTGGCCGAGACGCCCGGCTGGCACCGCACCGAGGTCGACCGCGTAATCAAGGCGGGCGAGCGCAAGGACGCAAGGCTGGCGCGGCCGGTGCCGGTCCATTGGGTCTACGTCACTGCCTGGGCCACCGCCGACGGGATCGTGCAGTTCCGCGAGGACATCTACGGCCGGGACGGCATCGGGACGGTGGGGAGCACGTCGGCGGGGTAGGGCGTTCTCACGTCAATCGAACCAGGCGGGAGATGCACATGTGGAAGCGCAGCCTGCTTGCGATGTCGTTGCTGCTTGCTTGCTTTTCAACTGGGGCGCCGGCGCAGCCCGCCGAGGCGGCGCAGGCCGAGATCCGGGCGCTGCTCGATAAGTGGATGGCGGACTTCAACGCCGGCAGGGCGCAGGAGGTTTGCGGCCTGTTCGCTTCCGACCTGCGCTACGACTATCGTGGGTTTCCCGAGCGCGGGTATCGGGACATCTGCGGCCTGCTACAGCGCTCGCTGACCGATCGGACCAGGCGATATGCCTACTCGCTGGCGATCAAGGAAATCCTGGTGGCGGGCGATCTGGCGGTGGTGCGGCTGGTCTGGACGCTCAAGGTCGCGCGCAGGGACACGCGCGGCGAGACCGTCTCCGAGGAACCGGGAATGGACGTATTCCGCAAGCAGGCGGACGGTCGCTGGCAGATCATCCGCTACATCGCCTACGAGGCATCGAGGGCCGGCAGATGAAACGAAGCGTTTTGCGTGTTGCGGTGGTCGCGCTCGCCGCGCTTTTGGCCGCGCACGGCGCAGGCGCGCAACCGGCGGCCGATTTCTTCGCCGGCAAGCAAATCTCTCTGATCATCGGCACGACGGCGGGCGGCGGCTACGACGCCTACGCGCGCGTGCTCGCCCGCCATATCCACCGCCACATCCCGGGCCAGCCGGCGATCGTGCCGAAGAACATGCCCGGCGCCGGCGGGCTCACCTCGGCGAATTATCTCTACAACCGCGCGCCCAAGGACGGCACCGAGATCCTCACCGTGCAGAACGGGCTGCCGTTCGAGAAGCTGTTCCAGACGCTCTCGCCGGACGGCAGGAACGCGCTGTTCGACGCCGAGAAGTTCGGCTGGATCGGCAGCATCACCCAGACCGTGTTCGTGACGGTAACGTGGCATGATGCGCCGGTGAAAACGCTCCAGGAGGCGATGACCCGGGAGGCCATTCTCGGCGCCAGCGCCACCAGCTCCGACAGCTACGTGCTAGCGGTGCTCAGCAACAACCTGCTCGGCACCAAATTCCGCATCGTGCACGGCTATGACGGCGCCGCCGCCGTCGACCTCGCGGTCGAGAAGGGCGAGGTGCATGGCGAGGCCGGCAAGGACTGGACCACGCTGACGTCGACGCGGCCGCAGTGGATCAAGGACAAGAAGATCAACATCCTGGTGCAGATGGGCATGAAGGCGCACCTCGACCTTGCCGGCGTGCCGATGGCGATCGAGCTCGCCAGGAGCCCGGCGGACCGGCAGATCATGGAAGTGGTGTTCGCCAAGTACGGGATGGCGCGGCCGTTCCTCGTGCCACCGGACATCCCTGCGGAGCGGCTCGCGCTCCTGCGCCGCGCCTTCGACGCGACGATGGCGGACCCCGCCTTTCGCGAAGAAGCGCAGCGGCTCGGCATGGAAATCAGCCCGGTGACCGGCGCCGAGGTCGAGAAGCTGGTCGCGAAGATCATGCAGACCCCCGCCGATCTCGCCGAGCGCGCGCGGGCGGCCTTGAAGCCGCGCTAGCACGGGCAGCGGAAGGAGACAGGCATGGCCTACACGATGTGGCGCGGCGTGGTCGGGCTGATCAAGCCGACGCGGCGGCCGGGATCGCTGGAGGAGCTGATCCGGCTGCTGCCCGAGGGCATCGGCGTGGTGCCGCTGCTGCTGAACGTGAAGCAGGGGAGCTACGAGGAATTCCGCGCGGCGATCCCGTTCTACGAGAAATACGTCGCCGAGCTCGCCGAGCAGGGCATGGACATGATCCATCCGGGCGGCACGCCGCCGTTCATGCTGCAAGGCTACAAGGGCGAGGCGAAGCTGATCCGCGCCTGGGAGAAAAAATACAGGACGCCGATCTTCACCGCCGGCCAGAACCACGTGGCGGCCCTGCGCGCGCTCGGCATCAGGAAATTCATCGGCGCCAGCTATTCGGCGCTGCAGAACAAGATCGTCATCGATTACATGACCGAGGCCGGCTTCAAGGTGGTGTCGATGGAGCCGATCGACGTACCGTTCGACCAGGCCGGACAGATTTCGCCGGAAGCCTGCTACGCCCACATCAAGCGACTGTTCCAGAAGAACAAGGGCGCCGACGGCATCTATATCCAGGGCGGCGCCTGGCGCACGGAAGGCATCGTCGAGACGCTCGAACAGGATCTTCAGGTGCCGGTCGTGCACGCCAACATCGCGCAGGCCTGGGAGATTCAGAAGCGGCTGCGTGTGCATCAGCCGCGCAGCGGCTTCGGGCGGCTGCTCCAGGAGCTGCCGAATATGGTGTGAGCTGCCGGCGAAGAGGGAGGGACGATATGCGCGATCCGCACGACGACGATCCGGTGGTATCCGCGAACTGCGGCTGCTCGGATGACCTGAAAAGCCTTGCCCGCGACGCATCGCGCCGTGACCTTCTCAAGACCGGCGCGGCCCTGATCGCAGGCGCTTCCGCGGCGCCGCTTCTGCCCGAGCCCGCGCTTGCCCAGGGCACCGCCCCCGCCGACGTCGAGCTCTCGCATCTGCAGGTGCAGCGCCGCATCGTGCTGAAAGGCGGCGTGGTGCTGACGCTCGACCGGCAGGTCAGCGATTTCGCGCCGGCCGACGTCCTGATCGAGGACGGCAAGATCCGCGAGGTGCGGCCCGACCTTGCCGTCTCGCCTGACGCTGCGGCAGTGGTCGACGCCTCCAACCGAATCGTCATTCCCGGCTTCGTCGATACCCACAGCCATTCCTATCAAGGCCTGCTGCGCAGCATCATGCCGAACGGCCGGGTCGATCCCGACTACAACCGCGACGTCCAGAACCTGCTGACGCCGGCCTATCAGCCGGCCGACGTCTATGCCGGCGTGTTGGTGGCTGCGCTCGGCTTCATCGATTCCGGCACGACCACGGTCATCGATCTTTCCCAGATCAGCCACACGCCGGAGCATAGCGACGCCTGCATCCAGGCGCTCAAGGATGCCGGCATCCGAGCGGTCTACGGCTACGGGCGTGGCTCGGGGCCGGGCGTGCAATATCCGCAGGACATTGCGCGGCTCCAGCGGACCTATTTCAGCTCCAAGGACCAGCTCCTTACGCTGGCGCTGGCCGCCAGCCTCGATCCGAAGGTCGTCATGGCAGCGCGCGACGCCGGCGTGCCGGCGGTCATGCACTATCGGGTCAATCCCGAGCCGGGGCTCGCGCTCGGGCGCGCCGGCGTGCTGCGTGAGGGCGACCTGTTCATCCACTGCACGCATCTCAACGACGAGGCGTGGCAGATGATCAAGGACACCGGCGGCCGCGTCTCCATGTCGCCGCCGCTCGAAATGGCGATGGGCCATGGCTTTCCGGCGGTCCAGGACGCGCTCGACCGCGGCATCCGCCCTAGTCTCAGCTCCGACCACGGCTGCGCGGTGGCGCAGGACTTCTTTACGATGATGCGGACGGTGTTCACGCTGCAGCGCCTCATGCTTCAACAACGGGCGCGCCGGGGCGAGCAGAGCCTGCCGCCGCTGCTGACCAGCCGCGAGGTCCTGGAGTTCGCCACCGTGCAAGGCGCGCGCTGCGCCAACCTCGACCACAAGATCGGCACGCTCACGCCCGGCAAGGACGCCGATATCGTCATGCTGCGCGCCGACCGGCTCGACGTCTGGCCGCTCAACAACGCGCCTGGCACGGTGGTGAACCTGATGAATCCGGGGCACGTGGACGCGGTCTTCATTGCCGGCAAGGTGAAGAAATGGCGCGGCAGCCTGGTCGGGGTCGACCTGGGCCGCGTCATGCGCCTGGCCCAGGAGGCGCGCGACGCGGTGATGCGGCGGGCCAATTTCAGGGTGGACCTGCTGGGATCATGAGCAAAGCCTAATGCTCTGATCCATCTTGTTGTTTACGGGAATGTTCCCGCGAGCCTTTTGCCTGGCGCGACCCGGAAAGCCCTTTGTGCAACCAGCGATTTCCTTGTTTGTGTGGCGGTAAAGCTACAGTGGTGGGGACGTTACGGCATTACCATAGCGAAGAGGTTGAAAGGGTTGGGGGGCGTCGTGAAGAGGACCCTGTTGGGTGCCGTCGCCTTCGTCGCGCTCGCGGCAAGCGGCTCGGCGCAAGCGGCCGACCTGCCGGTCAAGGCGCCGCGGGTCGCTGCAGCGACGATCTACAACTGGACCGGCTTCTATATCGGCGCCAACGGGGGTTACAGCGTCGGGCACAATCCGAGCGCATTGCCGAGCGTCTTCACCGACATCGGCGAGGTCAACTCCTTCCCGAAATGGACCCATGCTCCGGGCGGCTGGCTCGGAGGCGCGCAGGCCGGCTTCAACTGGCAGACCGGCAACGTGGTGTTCGGATTGGAGGCCGATATCCAGGCGTCCGGCGAAAAGGCTTCCGCTTGTCTCACTTGCGACCCCACGATTGGCACTTTCGTCACGGTCGATCAGAGGCTTCCCTGGTTCGCCACCGTGCGCGGACGCCTGGGCTACGCCTATGGTCCGGTGCTGGCCTATGTCACCGGCGGCTGGGCCTATGCGCGAGTCGAGACGGACGTCACTATCATTCCCTTCTCGGTTCTTCTGCCGGGCATTCCAACCACCCGCGGATCAACCCACGAGAACAAGTCCGGCTTGGCCGTCGGCGGCGGCATCGAGGCCGCGCTTGCCGGCAATTGGACGGCCAAAATCGAGTATCTCTATCTCGGCTTGGGAAACACCGCAGTGCCATTTTTCGTCAGCGGCACTGCCCTGACGCGCAACAGTTATAGCGGCGATATTCGCGACCACATCTTTCGCGTGGGCGTGAACTATCGTCTGGGATCGGCGCCATTCGGCGCTGGCACATCATTGCCGATGACAGCGGCAGCCGCGCCGTTCGCGAGCTGGACGGGATTTTACATCGGCGCCAATGGCGGGTACGGCGTCGGAAGGAATCCAACCACTCTCCTGACAACGTTTAGCGGAGCCGGATCGGTCCAGGACACTTGGCACTTGAGTCCGGCAGGAGGGCTGGGCGGCGGCCAGGTCGGCTACAGCTGGCAAGCCAGCCAATGGCTGCTCGGTCTGGAAGCCGATATTCAAGCGAGCGCACTGAAGGACAACGTCTGCGTACAGATCTGCCGGTTCACCGGCGGCGGCACCAATGCCAACTTCATCGAGCAGAAGATTTCATGGTTCGGCACCGTTCGCGGCCGGGTCGGCTACGTGGCGGGCCCGGCTTTGCTGTATGCAACGGGGGGCTGGGCCTACGGCGAGGTGGAGCTCTTCAGCACGGAATTCGTCGGCACCTTCACGCCGATCTCCTTTGGCGCCCGGCAAAGGAAATCAGGCTGGACGGCGGGCGGCGGCATCGAAGGTATGATTGGCAGCAATTGGTCGGCCAAGGCCGAGTATCTCTACATCGACTTGGGGCACCACTCTGCCGGCTTCACCAACGCTTTTCCTTTCGCGATAGTTGACGCGCATGCATTCGACAGCGACATCAGGCTGCACGTGTTTCGGGCGGGCCTGAATTATCATTTCGCCGCGGCGCCGGTCGTGACCAAATACTGAAGGCGCAACGGGCGCTCTCACGCATCCCGGACAGGCTCGGATTGCATGACGCCAGTCGCGATTTCGCGCCCTTGCAAAAGCCACAAACCAGAACCTGCCGGCGCTGCTGACCAGCCGCGAGATCCTGGAGTTCGCCACTGTGCAAGGCGCGCGACGCGGTGATGCGGCGGGCCAATTTCAGCGTGGATTTGCTCGGATAGCGGGAAGGCCTGATATTCCATATCGGCGCTTGACCAGAGCGGGCGTCACCCGGCAGCATCTGGTACAGAGCCTTCGATTCCGCCCCTTGCCGTCCTAATTCGACCCCATCGTCCTGATACATGGAACCAACTACGCTCATTTAGATTGGGCCTCGCTGGGTTCGGTATAAACTCCTGCCGCGGCACAGGGAATGGATGCCAACAAAGGAATATTACTCTCGGCAAGCCAAGATCCTGCTCGACCTGGCAGCCGCTACGACCGACAAGGCGGTGGCCAATCGGTTGATTGCGCGTGCCAACGAATACCAGATGCTTGCCGACACCATCCGCGATGAAGAGCCGCTGCCCCCCGCTCCCGCGCCCGGAGCGGTCCGTCAGCCCATGCAGCAGCAACAACAACAGCAACAAAAGTCCGAGGACGATAAGGACGAGTAGCCCGCCTTCGTTGGGACTCTCAGGGCCGGCGATTCCGCCCTTGGAAAGCCATAAATCGTCGTTACGTTTACCGCAACAGGGCCAACAGGCCGCGGAGGCGTGGGGACGTCGTGACCGGAGTTGGAGAAACGCAGGGCAAGCAGGGCAACTTTGTCTGGCCCAAACCCGATCCGCGTGGAGATGCAACGGCATGGCTGCCGATATTAACTTGCCTTCTTACTTGCCCTCCGCGCGGCCGGGAGGGCAACTTGTCCACCCGCGGGATCGAACCATGCGTTGCGCCATGAACGCCTTGAGGGCCTTTAGCGTCGCGCTGATTGCCTTTGCCGGCATCTCCGTCGCCTCGGCGCAGCCGGCTGCCGATTTTCCGTCGCGGCCGGTGAAGCTGATGGTGCCGTTCGCCGCCGGCGGGCCGACCGACGTGGTCGCGCGCATCCTCGCGGATCTGTTGTCGACGCGCTGGGGCGGACAGTCGGTTGTGATCGAGAACCGGCCTGGCGCCGGCACCATCGTGGCGACTGCCGCAGTCGCCAAGGCGCCGGCCGACGGCTACACCATGCTGGTTGCCACCAACTCGCTCTTGATCAATCCGGCGATCGGCCAGAAGCTGCCTTACGACACGCTGAAGGAATTCGTCGGCGTCAGCATGGTGGCGACGCAGCCGGTAGCGCTGGTCGCCAACAAGTCGTTTGCCCCCAGTTCGGTACCGGAGCTGGTCGCGCTCGCGAAGACAAGCGCCGAGCCGCTCAACTACACGTCGCCCGGCCCGCGCGGTGTCGGCCACCTCGCCGGCGAGATGCTGCAGCAGCGCGCCGGCATCAAGATGACCCACATCAATTACAACGGCAGCGCGCCGGCACTCACCGACCTGATCGCCGGACGGGTGCCGATCATGTTCGACGTCTGGCATTCGGCCAAGCGCTACGTCGATTCCGGCGAGCTCAAGCTGATCGCCGGAGCGAGTACCGAGCGATTGAACGACGCACCGCAGGTGGCGGCGATCGCCGAGACCTATCCCGGCTTTCAGGTGATGGCGTTCAACGCGCTGGTAGGGCCCGCCGGCATTCCAGCGCCGGTGCTGGGGAAGCTTTCAGCCGATATCGGCGCCGTGGTCAATTCGCCGGAGTTCGCGCAGAAGACCCGCCACCTCGGAATTTTTCCCAAGGGCAACACACCGGCGGAGCTCGACGCCTGGATGCGCTCGGAGATCGCCCGCTGGCAGGACCTCGCGCAGGCGGCCAACATCAAGGCGGATTGATCGTGACCAAAACGGCCCGCGCCATCGATTGTGACGTGCATCCGGTGGTGCCGAAGCTCGAGGCGCTGTTTCCCTACCTTGACCCGTTCTGGCGCGAATCCTTTGTCGAGCGCGGCATTCCGTCGTTCGAGGCCAACACCTATCCGCCCAATGCGCCGCTAAGCGCGCGGCCGGAGCTGCGCGGAAGCAACGGGCGCGCCGGCAGCGATCTCGCGCAGCTCACCGCGCAGGTGTTCGACCGTTGGAACGCGCGGCTCGCGATCTGCAACTGCCTCTATGGCGTGGAGCTTCCCTTCAGCGAGGACATGGCACGCGCCGTGGCGCGCGCGGTCAACGACTGGATCGCCAGGGAGTGGCTCGACCGCGACCCGCGGCTGCGCGCCTCTATCGTGATCCCGACGCAGAACATCGAGTTCGCGGTCGACGAGATCGAGCGCTGCGCCAAGGACCGCCGATTCGTCCAGGTCCAGGTCATGGCCATGCAGGAAACGCCGCTTGGCCGCCGGCACTGGTGGCCGATCTATGCGGCCTGCGAGCGCCACCGCCTGCCGCTCGCGATCCATCCCGGATCGACCTACCGGCAGTCGATGACCTCGCTCGGCTGGCCGACCTATTACTTCGAGGACTATGCAAGCTACGCCCAGGCCTTCCAGTCGCAGCTCGGCAGCCTCGTCTGCGAGGGCGCTTTCGCCAAGTTTCCCGGGTTCAAAGTGGTGCTGCTCGAGTCCGGGGTGACGTGGCTGCCCGGCTTCCTGTGGCGGCTGTCGAAATTCTGGCGCGGCGTGCGGGCCGAGGTCCCGTGGGTCGATCGCTCGCCCGCCGATATCGTGCGCGACCACGTGCGGCTGACCATCCAGCCGTTCGACGCTCCGGCCGAGCCCGGCGTGGTGGAACGGGCCATCGACCATTTACGTTCGGAGAGTATACTGCTGTACGCGTCGGATTTTCCGCATTGGCAGTTCGACGGCGATGAGGCAATGCCGCCTGGCCTGCCGCAGGCGTTGCGGGACAAGATCTTGGTCGATAATCCGCTCGCGACCTACGAGCGTCTCAGGGAGGACGCCTGATGAACATCGAGCTCCGGCAGCCGGACGTCGCCCAGAAGAGCCGCCTGAAGATCATCGACGTCGACATCCACCCCAAAAGCTCGGTCGAGGATCTGCGCCCGTATCTGAGCAACCGCTGGTGGGACCATCTGCACACCTACGGCTCGCGCCAGCGGCAGGGCTTCCTCAAGGGCTTTCCCTACCCCAAGAGCCAGCCGCAGGCGTCGCGGCGCGATTCCTGGCCGCCCGGCGGCGGGTTGCCGGCGAGCGACCTCGATTTCATGAAGAAGCAGTATCTCGATTTCTACCCGATCGAATACGCGATCATGAATCCGCTCTCGCCCACTGGGCAGGGCGACCAGAACGACGAGTTCAGCGCCGCCATGGCGTTCGCCGCCAACGAATTCCAGATCGAGGGCTGGAACAGGCGCGACTCGCGGCTGCTCGCATCGGTGGTCGTGCCGTACGAGGACGGCGAGGCCTCGCGCACCGAAATCCGCCGCCGCGCCGGCGACCGCCGCTTCGCGCACGTGCTGCTGCGCAGCCGTACCTGCGAGCTGATGGGCAAGAAGCGCTACTGGCCGATCTACGAGGCGGCAATCGAAGCCGGCCTGCCGGTTGGCGTGCATGTGTTTGGCACCAGCGGCCGGCCGGCGAGCAATACCGGCTGGCCGTCGTTCTATATCGAGGACATGACCGAGCACGCCGCCTGCTGCCAGGCACAGGTGGTGAGCCTGATCACGGAAGGCGTGTTCGAGCGGTATCCGGAGCTGAAGATCGTCATGATCGAGGCCGGCTTCGGCTGGATGCCGTCGCTCGGCTGGCGGCTCGACAAGACCTGGAAACGGCTCAAGGACGAGGTCCCGCACCTGCGCAAGGCACCGTCGGAATATCTGCGCCAGCACATCTGGGTCTCGACCCAGCCGATGGAGGAGGCGGAGGAGCCTGAGCACCTGATCGACATGATGGACTGGGTCGGCTGGGACCACATCATGTTTTCGACCGATTACCCGCACTGGGACTTCGACGATCCGTTCGTGGCGCTGCCGCCCACGCTCGACGACAAGCGCCGCGCGCAGATTTTTTCCGGGAACGCGCGCGCCCTCTACCGGCTGGACTGATGTCCGGCCACGTCGTCGCCGCCGTCGACGAGATCCCGCCCGGCACGCGCAAGCTCGTCGAGGTGGAGGGCCGCGCCATCGTGGTGTTCAACCTTGGCGGCGATTTCTTCGCGCTGACCAATCGCTGTCCGCATCGCGGCGGCAGCCTCTATCACGGCATCCAGACCGGCCTCGTGCAGTCGAAGGAGCCGGGCGAGTACTGCTACTCGCGCCCGGGCGAGATGGTGAAGTGCCCGTGGCACGGCTGGGAGTTCGACATCCGCACCGGCAAGTCCTGGTGCGACCCGGGCCGCGTGCGGGTGCGGCAATATCCGGTGTCGGTGCGGCAGGGTACCGAGCTGGTGGAGGGGCCTTACGTGGCGGAGTCGTTCCCGGTGCGGGTGGAGAACAACTACGTGGTGGTGGAGGCCTGACGCCATGGCCGAACCCGCCGGTCCCGACGAGGTCTATTTCGAGTTCACCGCGCTTGGCGGCAGCGTGAAGGTCGCCGCCATCCACGCCGCGACCGGCGTCGAGGTCAGCGTCATCGGTCCCGCCAGCGCCGCGCAGGCCGATCTCGAGCGGCTGGCGCTGCAGAAGCTCAAGCTGAGGCTCAAGGCTGCGGCCGAAGGGCGCCTATGAGGGGCGCCTCTGGCGGGCGCTAGATATTGCGCCTATCCCCTGCGGCAGTCCTAAAGCTTGGCGGTCCGCGGCCGATATGCTATCGCGGGCCGTTCCGTGAAACCCATTCGCGACCGCCGGCTTTTTTGCCCGGTCCTGCCGCCGCCCCGGCGGCCAGGCGCGAGGAGACCGTAATGTCAGCGACCGATCCGTCCGCCAAGCCTGCCCAATCGATGTTCTCGGCCACGCTGGCCGAGACCGACCCGGATGTCGCAGAGGCGATCCGGCTCGAGCTTGGCCGCCAGCGTGACGAGATCGAGCTGATCGCCTCGGAGAACATCGTCAGCCGCGCCGTGTTGGAGGCGCAGGGGTCGGTGCTCACCAACAAATACGCCGAGGGCCTCCCGGGCCGCCGCTATTACGGCGGCTGCCAGTACGTGGACATTGCGGAAAGGCTGGCGATTGAACGGGTTACCAAGCTTTTTGGATGCAAATTCGCAAACGTGCAGCCGCATTCCGGCGCCTCCGCCAATGCTGCCGCCTTTATGGCGCTGATGGCTCCGGGCGACACCTTCATGGGGCTGAACCTCGCCGCCGGCGGCCATCTCACCCACGGCTCGCCGGTCAACCTCTCGGGCAAGTGGTTCAAGCCGGTTCCCTATGGCGTGTCGCGCAACGACCACCGCATCGATCTCGACGAGGTGCGCAGGCTCGCGCGCGAGCATCGCCCCAAAGTGATCATCGCCGGCGGCTCGGCCTATCCGCGCATCATCGACTTCCGCGCCTTTCGCGCGATCGCCGACGAGGTCGGCGCCTATCTCCTGGTCGACATGGCGCACTTTGCGGGACTTGTCGCCGGCGGCGTACATCCGTCGCCGTTCCCGCACGCGCACGTGGTGACCTCGACCGCGCACAAGACGCTGCGCGGCCCGCGCTCGGGCTTCATCCTCACCGACGACGAGGAGCTCGCCAAGAAGATCAACTCGGCGGTGTTCCCAGGCCTCCAGGGCGGCCCGCTGATGCACGTGATCGCGGCCAAGGCGGTGGCGTTCGGCGAGGCGCTGCGCCCCGCGTTCAAGCTCTACGCCAAGAACGTCGTCGAGAATGCCAAGGCGCTGGCCGAGACGCTGAAGTCGAAAGGCTTCGACATCGTCTCCGGCGGCACCGACACGCACCTGATGCTGGTCGACCTGCGGCCGAAGAAGCTCACCGGCAAGGTCGCGGAAGCGGCGCTCGGACGCGCGCACATCACCTGCAACAAGAACGGCATCCCGTTCGATCCGGAGAAGCCGACCATAACGTCGGGCATCCGGCTCGGCACGCCGGCCGGCACGACGCGCGGCTTCGGCATCGCCGAGTTCCGTCAGGTCGGCGAGATGATCGCGGAAGTGCTCGACGTGCTGTCGCAGAAGCGCGCCGAAGAGGATTCCCTGGTCGAAGGCGCGGTGCGCGAGCGTGTCACCAAGCTGGTCGGGCGGTTCCCGATCTATCAAGGCTAGCCGGGAGGGGACATGCGCTGCCCGAACTGCGCGAGCCTCGATACGCAGGTCAAGGACTCGCGGCCGACCGAGGATTCCTCGGTCATCCGCCGCCGCCGCGTCTGCCTCGCCTGCAATTTCCGCTTCACGACGTTCGAGCGCGTGCAGCTGCGCGAGCTGACCGTGATCAAGCGCAATGGCCGGCGGGTGCCGTTCGATCGCGACAAGCTCCTGCGTTCGGTGCAGATCGCGCTCCGCAAGCGGCCGGTCGAGCCGGAGCGCATCGAGCAGGCGGTGTCCAAGATCGTGCGCGAGCTCGAAAGCCAGGGCGAGAGCGATATCTCGTCGGAGGCCATCGGCGAGATGGTGATGGAGGCGCTGCGCACGCTCGACGACGTCGCCTATGTCCGCTTCGCCTCGGTCTACCGCAATTTCCGCGAGGCCAAGGATTTCGAGGCCGTGCTCGGCGAGCTGTCCGGCGAGGACGACGCCAAGCCGCCGGCGGCAGCCCGGAAATAGGGGGTCCGCGCCCTCGCAGCAAAGCCCGCGGGCTCTGCTTATACTCTCGCCGCAATGGCTATCCCCGATCCGTCCCAGGACGTCCGGTTCATGGCGCTGGCGCTGGTGCTCGGCCGCCGCGAACTCGGGCGCGCCTGGCCCAATCCGGCAGTCGGCGCGGTCGTGGTGCGCGACGATGGGGCAGGGCCGGTCATCGTCGGCCGTGGTTGGACCCAGGCGGGGGGGCGCCCCCATGCCGAGACCGAGGCGCTGCGCCGCGCCGGCGCGCTGGCGCGCGGGGCGACCCTCTACGTGACGCTCGAACCGTGCTGTCACCACGGCCTGACGCCGCCCTGTACCGACGCGATCATCGCCGCCGGCATCTCGCGCGTGGTCTCGGCGATCGAGGATCCCAACCCCAAGGTTGCCGGCGCCGGTCACTGGCGCATGGCCGAGGCCGGGATCGTGGTCGATGTCGGGACCGGCCGGGAGGAGGCCCGCAAGGCGCATGCAGGCCATTTCCGGCGCGTGCGTGACAATCGCCCGCATGTGACTCTCAAGCTTGCGGTCTCCGCCGACGGCAAGGCCGGGCTCGCCGGCCGGCGGCCGGCGGCCATCACCGGCGAAGCCGCGCGCGAGCGCGTTCACCGGCTGCGCGCGATCAACGACGCGATCCTGATCGGAATTGGCACGGCGCTTTCGGATGACCCGCTGCTGACCTGCCGCCTGCCGGGGATGGAGGAGCGCTCGCCGGTGCGGGCGGTGCTCGATGCGAACCTGCGCCTGCCGCCGGGGAGCCGCCTCGCCCAGACCGCGGCGCGGACGCTGGTCTGGGTCTATACCAGCGAGAGCGCGCCGGCCGAACGCGAGCGGGTCCTGACCGACCGCGGCGTCGAGGTGCTGCGCGTTCCCACGTCCGCGCCCGGACGGCTCGATCTCGGCCGGGTGCTCAACGCGCTGGCCGCGCGCGGGATTACGCGGCTCATGGTTGAAGGCGGCCCGACGGTCGCCGCCGCCTTCCTGGCGGCGGATCTGGTCGACGGGGCTGCGCTGTTTCGCTCGCCCACGCGGATCGGTGCCGGCGGCATCGACGCCCTGGAAGGGACGCCGCTTGAGACATTGACGCGTTCGCCCCGCCTTGCCTTGATCGGAACCGAAACTGTCGGCCCCGATACGATCGAATTCTTCGCCCGAACGGAGGGATAATGCTGATGCCGCTGAGCCGCGCCAATGGAGTGGACATCTGGTACGAGGCCGTCGGCGACGGACCGGCGATGGTGCTCGTCCATGCCAATCCGTTCGACCACGATCTCTGGATCTACCAGACCGCGCGCTTCTCGACGTGGTTCAAGGTGATCGGGATCGATATCCGCGGCTATGGCCGCTCGAGCAAGGTCACGACGCCATATACGCAGAAGGATATGTGCAACGACGTCGTCGGCGTGCTGAAGGACTTGGGCATCACACGCGCCGTTTTGGGCGGGTGCAGCGTCGGTTCGGGCATCGCGATCCAGCTCGGGCTCGACCATCCGGACCTGTTCGCCGCCGTGATCCTGGTCGGCGGCAACAGCGGCTCGAGCAGCCGCTATCCGGCGCGGGTCGAAGGCTACCGCAAGGACCTCAACAGCTATCACATCGAGCACATGCGCGAGCTGGTGGCGCCGGCTTTCGCCGACAGCAAGCTCGGGAATTACCTTTTCAACATATTCGTGGAGCGCGAGCCGCGGCTGAAAGGCGAGGCGATCGCGCAGGTGTTCATGGCCGGCAACAACACCGACACCACCGACCGCCTCCCGACCATGAAAGTCCCGGTGCTGGTCATCAACGGCGAATTCGACAATTCGCTCGCGGCCGGAAAGCGCACCGCCAGCCTCGTGCCCGGTGCGGTCCACAAGATCCTGCCCGGCACCGGCCATGCCTGCTGCATCGAGGACCCGGCCGGCTTCGATCGACTCGTGATCGAGTTCCTGCGTTCGCATAAGTTCATGCCGGGGATTTGAGGGGTTCCATGTTTACCGGGATCGTCACCGATATTGGCGAAGTGACTACGGTGCGCGCCCGCGGTGAGGAGCTGTATCGGATCAAGATCGCCTGCGGCTACGAGCGCGCCTCGATCGTCGAGGGCGCGTCGATCGCCTGTTCGGGCGCATGCCTGACCGTGGTCGGCGTCGGCGAGGAAGACGGCCGCACCTGGTTTGCCGTCGATGCGGCTGCCGAGACATTGCGGCTTACGACCGCCGGACGCTGGCGGCACGGCACCAAGCTCAATCTGGAGCGGGCGTTGAAATTCGGCGATGAGCTTGGCGGTCATATCGTGGCTGGCCACGTGGATGGCCTCGCCACATTGGTCGCGCGCGAGGACTTGACCGAAATGGCGCGGCTCGCGCTGCGCGCGCCGACGGAGCTTGCACCGTTCATCGCCGCGAAAGGTTCGGTCACCCTCGATGGCGTATCGCTGACGGTCAACGAGGTCGCTGGCGACACCTTTTCGGTGCTGGTCATTCCGCATACCTTGAAGGTCACGACGTTGGGCGCGCTCGCCGTCGGCGACGAGCTCAATCTCGAGGTCGACCTGATGGCGCGTTATGCGGCGCGGCTGATGGAGATGCGGTAAGGCGTCCCGTCAATTGGTCGGTTGCAGGAAGCCTTTCATATCTTCCTCAAGCAGCAGGCGATCCTGCACGAGTTGCCTTGCAGCGCGCTCGATCGCGGCCGTGCGATCGCCAGCGTTCGGATAGCGCTCTGCCAGCGACAAGCGTGGATCGTTGTTCTTCAAGCGGTCCTCGCGCGTGGCGGCCAGTGGCAGCATCGATCCGACCGTTCCGCACAGGTCGCCCTCGCCGAACCCCGCCTTGCGCAGGTTCCAGCCGAGATGGGTCGCGATTGGTGCGTCCAGTGTCGGCAGCCGGATGCCGGCAATGTCGTGACCGTCGGCGTCGGTCTTCGGTACAAACACCGGATAAGGCGCGCCCCGGACCGGCGGCATGACGGAGTCATCAATGATGCCCGGGGCGTTGACGAGGCCCGTATAAGTCAGCCCGG
>Ga0114129_10006891_pt1 | contig 16161 bp, 11 predicted proteins | sample RhiMetdeltSRZDD1_FD_80071 | JGI IMG/M metagenome (GOLD analysis project Ga0114129, IMG submission 80071) | Populus rhizosphere microbial communities from Tennessee, USA - Rhizosphere MetaG P. deltoides SRZDD1 (version 2) (version 2) | ecosystem: Host-associated > Plants > Roots > Rhizosphere >... | reverse complement strand
CTTCAGTATGAGTCGATAGACGGTGCCGCGTTGCGCGCCAAGCGCGATGCGTACTCCAATCTCGCGCGTGCGTTGGCTTACCGAGTACGCAATCACGCCGTAGAGCCCGACAACTCCGAGCAGCAACGCCACCGCCGCGAAACCCGCAACCAGCCACGTCGAGGAACGCCGTAAATAAACTGTCGGCGCATCATTCATGCGCGCCGTCATCGTCGTTTGACCTGAAATCGTGATGCGCGAGTCGATGCGATTTATGGCCTCGGCGACGGTGGGTATCAGCGACTGCTCCGCATGAGACGTCCGGACGATGACGCAAAAGGCAGTATCGGGATATTGAGTTAGGGAAAAGTAGTAAGCCGGCCAGATCTCGGAATCCAACGGCCCTTCCCTGATATCGTCGACGATGCCGATGATCTCTTTTATCGACTTCGACTCGAGGTTGGTGTCGCCGAATCGCTGCCCGATCGGATCCTCGCCGGGATAATACTTTTCCGCCAAAGCCCGATTGATCACGACGACCTTGGGTTTAGTCGCGTCTTCCGCGTCGGTGAATGTTCGTCCGCGCAACAAGTTGGCTTGCAGCGTTGCGAAGTAATTCGGGCTTACTGCTCGTTGATTCACTTCGTTGTGCTCGCCGTTGTAATCGCGGCCGACAAACCTGATCCAATCGGTATTGCCGTTGTGACTCAAGGGCAGAAGGTCGACGAGTGCGACTGACGTCACACCGGGCACACTCCCAACCTCGTTCACAACCTTACGCTGCAGAGCTAAGGCGTCTTCATCTTTTGCGTAACCGGCGCCGGGCGCTGTAACTCTCATCGTGATCAGATTGTTTGTCTGAAAACCAGGCTCGACGCGCAGCAAGCGATAAAAACTTTTGCCGAGGAGTCCTGCCCCGGCCAGCAACACCATCGCCGTCGTTAATTCGAGGACGACAAGCTTCGAACCGATTCGCGTCCAGACTTTACCGGCCGCACCCCGACCACCTTCCGCCATTCCTTCTCGCACGTCTAAATTCGACAGACGCAAGGCGGGACTCACTGAGAACAGCACAGTGGCAAACACTGCAAGGCCGCCGGCAAACATAAACAGACGAGGATTCAATGCGAGATCGGCGAGGTACGGCATGCCGGCCATCATGTCGGTGGGAATGAGCCCTTTCAGGATCTGCATGGTCCAGTGAGACGCAAGGAGACCCGCGATCGTTCCTATCGCAACGATCACCAGTCCCTCGATCACAAACTGGCGCACGAGGCGCGCTCTGGTTGCGCCGAGTGCTCGCCGGACAGACAACTCGCGGCGGCGTGTTTCCGAGCGCACCAGCAACAGGCTCGCCACATTGACGCACGCGATTAGCAGCAACAGCCCGACACCGCCGAGCAGCAGCAGCAACACCGGCTTAACGTCTCCGACGATTAGCTCAGAAAGCGGCGCGACTGTCGCGCCCTGGTTGCGATTTGAATCGGGGTACTGGACCTCGAGATCTTTAGCGATGCGCGTAACGTCGGCAAGCGCTGCTTCCTCTGTTACACCGTCTTTCAAACGTGCGATCCCGCTCAGGTAGTGACAACTGCGCCGGTTATCGCAGTACCCGCCCGGATGCAGCGTGGTCCAAAACTCGGCATTTTCCACGGGCGCAAAATGAAAGTCCCGCGGCAGGACTCCGACAATCGTGTGCGGAAGTTCATTCAACGTTAGCGGCTGGCCGACGATGTCGTAGCGGCCGCCGAAACGTTTTTGCCATGACGCATAGCTGAGGATGACGGTGCGAGGCGCTTCAGGCAGATCTTCGCCGGCGTAGAAATCGCGACCGAGTATTGGGCCCACGCCCAGCGTACGAAAGAAGCCGTCACTAATCCGCGCGCCTTCAATCAACTCCATGCCCGCGGATGTGCTGAGCACGTAACCGCGCTGGTTATAGACGTCAAAGGAATCGAAGACGTTGTTGAGCTTTTTCCAGTCGAGATAGTCGTGATACGACAGTCTGGCGCGGGGAATTTCCGGCGTCGTCTCGGTCACGAACAAGATACGCGACGGGTTTTGGTAGGGCAGTGGTTTGATAAGCGCGGCATCCACGAAAGCGAAGATCGCGACGCTGGCGCCGATTCCGAGGGCCACCATCGCCGTCGCCGTCACCGTGAAAGCGGGATTTTTGCGCAGTTGCCTGAGCGTGAAGCGCAGATCCTGGACGATGCTTTCGAGGAAAGGGATCCCGGCGCGGTCGCGGTAGGCTTCTTTTGTTTGATCGACGCCGCCCAGCTTCATCACTGCAACGCGCCTCGCTTCCTGCGGCGACATGCCGGCACGGACGTTGTCGTCGATATGCATTTGCAGGTGGCTCTCGATCTCGTCGGCGAGTTCGCGTTCGCGAGCGTCTTTCATAAACAGGCCTTTGAATCGCATCAGCCAGGCGCGAAGCTGCCTCATGACTCACCCTCCACCGGTTCGAAAAACCGCGCGACGATTGCGGTTGTTTGGTTCCATTCCTGCGCTTCCCTTTCGAGTTGTTTGCGGCCGGAGCGCGTGAGTTTGTAGAACTTCGCTTTGCGGTTGTTTTCGGAAACGCCCCATTCAGAGGCGATCCAGCCTTCCTGTTCCAGTTTCAGCAGGGACGGATAAAGCGTTCCGTAATTCAAGGCGAGCCGATCGCCGCTAATCTGCTCTATCCGGCGGGCAATTCCGTAACCGTGAAGCGGTCCGAGCGTGTCGAGCGTTTTCAGGATCATCAAGGCAAGGGTCCCCTGCCAGATTTCAGTTTTGGACATCTGCGCGTCTCCTATGGCGAAGCCATAGGAATATACACCGGCTCGTATGGGAAAACAAGAGGAGGAGATTAGTATCCTACTCTCGCCATGCTTAAAGCCGTGTTTAGTTGCTCGCTGAACACAAGATATCCTGGGCTTAAGAGGAAACTTGGAACCTGGCGCTGTCGCGCTGACGTACTGTGTACGACCCGTCGGACCGAACAGGAGTTTCTCTGCATGCTCACTAGTGTTTTTCATGATCTGCGTTATTCATTCCGCTCGTTGCTTAAGCATCGCAATTTCACCGTGGCCGCGCTGTTGACCCTGGCGCTCGGCATCGGCATCAACACGAGCATCTTCACTCTCCTGTATTCGCTCGCCTTCCGTCCCCTGCCGGTGAAAGATCCTGAACGCGTAGTAAATGTTTACCAGATCCTCGACGGTGAGTTCTCCCGTCAGGTTCAAGGCAACCTGGCGCTGCTTTCGTATCCCGAATACATGAATTATCGAGATCGGGTCGCAGCAATTTCCGGACTGGCCGCGTCAGCCGACATCAAACTGTACCTTGGCGGCAACAGCGTTGAACGAATCAACGGTTTGATGGTGACCGACAATTACTTCTCGCTTTTGGGCGGCGGCAGCGCTGCCGGCCGCACGTTTTTTGACAAGGAGTTTTCCGACAAATCGGCCCCTGGGAATGCGATCGCCGTGCTCAGTCACAGTTTCTGGCAGCGAAGGTTCGGATCAGACCCGGGTGTGATCGGCTCTTCGCTGACGTTGAACCGGCAACGCTTCACTGTAGTGGGCGTTGCTGCGCGCGAGTTTCGCGGCGCCGAGATGACGGTTCCTGACGTTTGGATTCCCGTCACAATGCAGCCTGTACTAATGCCTGAGAACAAGTTTCTCGATAACGCTGACTGTAGCTGGCTGAATGTCGTTGGACGATTGAATGACGGCGTCTCCTTGCCACAGTTACAGGCGGAGATGCAACTGGTCGCTGCGCAGATGGACCAGGATCATGCGGGGCGCAAGACGACTGTCAACGTCATGCCCGGGTCGTATCTCAATTCTCCTGAGGTCCGCAGCGAAGGAACGCCCGTGGCAATTCTCGTGATGGCAGCGGTAGGTCTAGTCCTATTGATCGCGTGTGCGAACGTGTCGAACCTCATGCTTGCCCGTGCCGCCGCGCGGCGCAAAGAGATCGCGGTGCGACTCGCTCTCGGAGCGAGCCGCTGGCGATTGATGCGCCTGCTTTTGACTGAAAGTCTGTTGCTCGCGCTCCTCGGTGGAATGTTGGGCTTATTGCTCGCGGTCTCGCTCCCGCCAATATTGTTTCAGGTTATTCCTGAGGTTGGTCTCGATATCGATTTCAAACCCAACGCGACTGTATTCGGTTACATGTTTCTGATCTCGCTGATCACCGGCGTCGTGTTTGGACTCGCGCCGGCGATCCAATCGACTAAGCCCGACCTCACGGACGCACTTAAGTCTGCGAAGACGCGGCCTCGTCTTTCGCGGCCACACCTGCGCAACCTGCTCGTGATCGGCCAGGTGGCGGTTTCATTAGTGCTGCTCATTGGCGCCGGCCTGTTGGTGCGCGGCTTACAGAAGGCCCAGTCGACTGACCTCGGGTTCGATCAGAAGAACCTCGTGGTCCTGTCGATGGACCTGACGACGCAGGGTTACGACGAAGCGCGGGCGACAACGCTTTATTCGCAGCTTCGCGAACGGCTGCAGACTTCCCCGTCCATCAAATCCGTCAGTCTTGCGCAACTGGCGCCGTTTTCGGGGATGATCGAGACGACTATCGACGTCGACGGCGGCGGATCGTCTTTGAACGTCGGCGCTAACGTTGTTTCTCCGGAATACTTTCAAGCGCTTGGCATTCCGCTTCGGCGCGGACGGCAGTTTACTGAAGACGACGCTCGCAGCGGCGCCTCACCCGCGATTGTAAGCCAGGCAATGGCTGATCGGTTCTGGCCCGGCGCCGATCCGATTGGTAAGCGTTTTAGAGACCACGGTAAATCGCGCGAGATTATCGGCGTCGCTGCCGACATCAGTAGCCGACAGATTGGAACGCTTGATGGACCATTGTTCTACACGCCTGTCGCCCCCGATAAGTTGGCGGGACTCACTTTCGTCATGCGCACAAACGGGAATTTACCGGCGTGCGTCAGCGCTGTTAGAGAAGCGACGCGTTCGGTAGATAAAGACGCGTTCGTCTCGATCGAACCACTCGAGAACAGCGTCCGTCGCATGTTGGAACCAGCGCGAATGAGCGCGTGGTTTTCCGGTACCGTCAGTTTGCTGGCGTTGCTGATTGCGGCAACGGGCATTTACGGCATGCTGTCGTATCACGTCGTCGAGCGGACGAGCGAGATCGGCATTCGGATGGCACTCGGCGCGCAACGTAGTAACGTTCTGCTGCTCATCGTGACCGACGGAATGAAGCTTGCCGCGATTGGCATAGTAATCGGTCTGGCCGGCGCAATCGCGATGATAAAAGTCATGTCGTCGCTTCTCGTAGGCGTGGGACCGACAGACGCGCTCACGTTTGTAGCCGTTTCAATCGGCGCGCTTGCGGTCGCATTGCTCGCCTGTTATGTCCCGGCCAGGCGGGCAACAAAAGTCGATCCGTTGATCGCGCTGCGCACCGATTAACCGGTTGCCGTCTATGCGTGTGTCGACAATCGGCGCGGCAGTGTCTTCATTCGGTCACACTCTGCGGGTTAATACTTAGCATTCTCGTTGCCTTTCGTCTGGTATACGCATTGCCATCGAATCCGTGGCCCGGACGCGCCGGATAACTCACAATCCTCATCAAGAAGGAAGGCACCTCTATGTCTCACCGCGTTGGCACCATTCAAACGGTCAATCCCATAGTTCAAATCGGACCCGACTTCGGCGGCGTCGAAAACCCCGCTAATACCTGGGCAAAGACTTTTACTCCCACACCAGCTCCCACCGGCACCAGGTTTGTGATTCTCCACTTCCGCAACGCGAATTTCGCGGCGAACGCAGTACTGGAGGTCGATCTCGGCTACGGCACTGACACGTTTACGGCTGCTGACGGGGATGAATTTTGGACCAGGCCGATCAATCTCGCGGCGTTGGCGGGTAATCAGGTCCCCATCCGCTATATCTCCACGGGCGCCAACACCGGCGGAGTCGAGTTGGACCAGTACGGCCGCGGTGAACGTCAGGAAGAAGAACCGAGCCTTGCCGCCAACCCTTCGTTTCAGAGTCTGTCGAACTGCGATCCATTTCTGGTCCAACCAAACCCGCCGCAGGAATACATGGAACCTGACTACGCTAACTTCTGGTTCTGCGGCGGCTCACCAAACTGGGAAAACATCAATTGCGTCAACCAGCAAAACGACATTCGCAATCAGGTCGCGCCCGCTGTCGGCATCATCATCACCGTGCATGACGAAGCGGTTTCTACCTGCTCCGTCACTCTGATCTCGCCTAACCGCGTGATCACCGCCGGACACTGCATGGCCGACCCGGCGGAAGAAGCGTTCTCGAGCAGTGTTTCGTTCGACTACGCGGTGAATTGCAACGGTCACATTCCGAACAATTACAACCCGGTCTTCCACAAAGTCACCAAGGTGATCAAGTTTAAGAACAAGATCACCAACGGCATTTATCACGACTACTGCGTGCTCGAGCTGGAGATTCCCGGCGGCGGCCTCGGCATCACGCCCGTCACGATGCGGACTGATCTGCCGGCCGTGAATGAACAAGTCTTCGGCATTCACCATCCGAACGGCGCAGTTAAGAAACTTTCACGACCGTCTCCGGGTTTCGCGAGCGTGGCATCGAGCAGCGCAAGCGGTATCGGCGTGTCGCTCGACGTTTCCGGCGGCAGCTCCGGTTCAGGTCTTTTCGACACCCAGGGGAGGATCGTGGGCGTGCTCTCGAATGGCAGTGCCTGCAACTTGAGTTACTTCCCCACCGCCTCAATCATTCCCGATCTCGAGGCGCCGCCCGAACCGGAAGCAACTCGCGACGTGATGATTGTGTTCGATCGTTCGGGCAGTATGTCGCTCGATGCCGGTACCGGAAAAACCAAGATCGAAGAAGCGCGTGACGCCGCGTCGTTGTTCGTCCAACTGGTCCGTGCATCAACGGGAAACCGTGTGGGGCTCGTTTCGTTCAGCACAACCGCGAGCACGCCTTTTGCGATCGCCGATGTGACTCCCGCAAACAAGCAAACCCTCGTCGGACTTGCGCCGTTCATCACGGGCCTTGTCGGCGGACTCACGCCGGGCGGATCGACGACGATCGGCGGCGGTCTCGACGCGGCACGACTGCAGTATCCGGTACAGGTTACAAACCCGCGGTCCATTCTGTTGTTGACTGACGGTTTGCAAAACACACCGCCGACGATTCAGACCGTCGAACCTCAACTCGGAGGGATCGACATCAACGTTATTGGCTATGGCACTGAATCAAGTCTCGATGGAGAGCTACTGACTAAACTTGCCACCGACCACAACGGTCTCTACACGCGTGCGATGAGTCCGTTGCACCTGAAGAAGTTTTTCTCTCTCGCGTTCGGCAACATCTTCGAGGCCGGCGCCGCGGTGGATCCCGAGTTTTTCTTACCGCAGGGAACTAACAGCGCGGTGCCGCTCAGTTTCGACATTTGTGGCGAGGACAATGTCACGGTCGTCGTCGGCTGGGACACGGAGCTGGCGCGATTAGGCGTTCGCGTCCACTCGCCGCTGGGAAACGTGATTGATGGAGGTACACCGGACGCGGAACAATCAACCGGGCGGACGTGGACCTTCCTTCGTTTCAAGCTGCCTCAGAAGGGCGAACGTGATGGTCAGTGGAAGGTGGAAGTATTTCGCCCTGACATCATTGACGACGTCGCGGGAAGACGGGCGTCGGTTGGCGTCACCTACTTCGTGAACGTCATCGTAGACGGTGGGCCAAAACTCGAGTTGCTGCCCTTGGGCCGAAGGTATTACACCGGCGATCTAATCAATCCGCTCGTGGCGCTGAAGTTTCGCGATGGTACGCATCCTCACAACGCGAAAATGGAAGTGGAAGTGAGCATTCCGGCGGCGAGTATTGGAAATATTCTAACCAACGCGCGCTTGCGCGAGCCGATCTCGATCAACGCCGACACGATTCCGGCGCGGCAAGCCACGCTGCTCGCGCTCGAAACACAAACGAGGAAACCCATTGACGATTTCGTGGTGAAGACATTTCCCCTCTTCGACGATCCGGCAAACAGCAACGGGATGTTCGAACCGTCCGGAGTCTTCGGCAATAACGAGCTCAAGGACCTCCTACGGACCGAAGGCAACTACATGTTTCGCTTCAAAGCGACGTACGGCGAGAACTGTACGGCGACGCGCGAACTCTTTTCGACGTTGCACGTCAACACGGGCGTCGATCCGACTCGCACGGACATCACCTCGAACGTGCTTTCAAATCTGCCGGATGGTAAGCAAGTTGTGCGGATCGACTTCATCCCGCGCGACACATACGGCAACCATGTTGGACCAGGCAGGTTGGAAGGGCTTTCGCTAACCGGAACCCCGGGAACAACTCCGAAAGAAGCACCGGAAGATAATCGCGATGGTTCCTATACCGTAATTGCCGTGTGGGATCCGTCCGTATCGCCCGCGCCCGGCATCGTCGTCTCGCAACCGGGGCGGCCGCCGGTGGTCGTGCAGCAGGGTGGCGGCGCCACGCTCGGGACTGGACCAGCGCAACCTCAACCGCTGACGAGCAACTTCTGGTTCTGGCTGTTGTTGATTCTCGTGCTGTTGCTGCTGCTGATCATCATCATCCTGTTGCTGAGTTGATTTGAGCGCGGCTTCACCGGTCAACGTTTCGCAGGCATCGGCTCCAGCTCGTAATAACCCCCGGCAGCCATCCCTGACAGAAACAAGTGTCCGTCTTTAATGGCGAACCTGGTGACAGCCGCGCCCTCTGTGACGATCTGATCGTGAAGCGAGTTGGCGCCGCACTTCGCGTTCGTCCTGGACCATGATCCGAACTGCAATTCACCTCCCGCGGTAGCTTTCCACGTGCTGCTGGCGCGATTGCAATCCACTCGTGCAACTACTCGCCCGTTGCTGCCGAAGTTGATCGTGTACTTCGATCTATCTTCCGGCGTAAAGGTCTGTTCGTCTGGTCCCTGAAACTTCACTAATTGCCACGACGTGCCGTTGAGCGCGCTGTTACTCGACTTCTGGGCGTTAACGAATACTGAAGTCACGGCGGCAACACTCGCCAACGCCAGTATCATTCGGACCACATTTATTTTCATGATGCGAAACCCCTGCTAGAGTCTACCAAAGAACTCCTCCCATACTCCCGAAAACACCCAGCAATCAATGAACCTCCGAGTGCGGCAACATGGCCTCACTGGACGCAGATTCGTTGTTGGAATCGTTTCTTGTGGCTGCGGATGAAACGGAGTCGCAACGCCTACTGAACCGCCTCGTTCACGAATTTGCGGACCCGATTATCAGCAGCATAATCCGTAACAAGTTGCGTCGTACGTGGCTGGGCCAATGTGCTTACGAACCGGAAGATCTCCAAAGCAGCGTCTACGTACAGCTACTCACCCGACTCGAAAACCTCAAGACGAACGCCAACGACCACGCAATCAGAGATTTTCGCGGCTACGTTGCCGCCACTACCAGTAACGCGTGTAATGAATACCTGCGGCGGAAATATCCTCAACGGCAGTCTCTGAAAAATCGACTGCGGTATCTTTTAACTCACGACCAGAATTTCGCCGTCTGGAGTGACGATGAAGATCACGTCAATTGCAGTTTAGCAGGTTGGACCAACCAGGCCGCAGGCGACGATGACGCGATGAGGCTGCGTGAGTTACTCGAGAACCCGCGGGCAGTCACACAAAAGTTATCAGGCTCCGAAGTTTCACCTACAGAACTGGCCCCGTTGGTGACGGCACTTTTGAATTGGCTGAACACGTCGGTAAAGTTGGACGAGTTAACAGCAGTAGTCGCGGACGTATTGGACGTCAAGGATCGGCCAACAGAAACTTTTGACGTCGGTTCATCCCATTCCGTAGCAACTTTCGCACGCACAATCGAGCAACGTGAGTACCTGCGGTATCTCTGGAACGAGATAATCCATCTGCCCCCGCGTCAACGCGCCGCTTTGTTACTGAACTTGAGAGCTGCGGAAGGAAGAGACGCCATCACGCTTTTTCCCCTCACTCAAACCGCCTCCCTTCATCAAATCGCCGCCGCCGTCGATATTCCGCCGGACCAATTTGCGCACCTCTGGCGAGAGCTGCCGCTTGACGATGCGGCAATCGCGATTCGCCTCGGCGTTACGCGACAACAAGTCGTCAACTTGCGAAAAGCGGCGCGAAAGAGACTGGCGCGAAAAGAAAAAATTTTCTCGCAACGGTAATACCGCGACGTCTTTTCCGTCGATCACGATCAGGAGAAAAACTATGCAAACGAAGCCGAAGTCTCTCGTGCTGGTCCTCTTAATCTGTCTCGGAGTGGCGGCAATTATTTGGCTGACCGTGTCCCGAAACCAGTTGGGGTTCGCCAGAGTGCCGCCGGCGGCGGAAAAATCGGACAGCGACGTGGCTGCCATCATCGGCGATACGCGAGTGACGGTGGCGGAGATCGACAGGCGCGTAAACGCACAACTGAGCCGCATGCGTGCCGACGAATACAACCTCAAGCGACGCGCTTTGGATGAAGTGATTACGCGCATCCTGCTGGAAGAAGAAGCAAAGAAACGCCGCACTTCCGTAGAGGAATTAACGCGCGCGGAAATTGATGCGAAGGCTGTGGGCGTTGCCGGCGGCGACAGAAAAGCGGAATACAAGAAAGTGAAAGAACGCTTCGCCAACAAGTCTGAGGCAGAGTTGAACAGCATGGTGGACCAAAACCTGTCTCGACGAAGCGTGATCGAGCGTCGTCGCCAGTTTATCAGCGAACTCCGAAGCAAAACGGACATACGGATTCTGCTGGAGCCGCCGCGCTTAAACGTGGATGCGAGTGAGGGCCCCTCGCTTGGTCCTGCAGATGCACCGGTGACGATTGTCGAGTTCTCAGAGTTTCAATGCCCCTATTGCGCGCAGGTGCAGCCCACGCTCAAGAGAATCAAAGAGCATTTTGGAGACAAGGTCCGCATCGTCTTCCGCAGTTTTCCGCTCCCGCGCCATGAAGACGCGCCGAAAGCCGCTGAGGCTGCCAGTTGCGCTGACGAGCAGGGAAGATTCTGGGTGATGCACGACACGCTCTTCGCGAACAATGCGAAGCTGAAAGTAGTCGATCTGAAGAGATACGCCGCGGACATCGGTCTTGAGACGGATCGTTTCGATCAATGTCTCGACACCGGGAAGTACGCGGCAAAGTGGCGAACGGACAAACGAGACGGCGGCTTGTACGGCGTCTCCGGAACCCCGGCGTTCTTCATCAATGGCCGGATGGTTGCGGGTTCACTGCCCTATGAAGAGTTCGTGCTGGTGATCGAAGAGGAACTCGCACGAGCGGAAAAGGCGGCGAAGAATCGTTAGCCGCGGCATCTGTGTGGCGAACAAAACTCACTCAAGACCCTTAGGAGGATCAATGAAACGCATAATTAAATCGACGATCTGGGCCGGAGCTTTCCTGAGCGCTGTGTTGCTGGTCCAACCAGCGAGCGCACTGGCGCAGCAGTATTGTTTCGAGGTCTGCGACTCGTCCACGCCGTGCTCGACGGAGTGCGAGATCTGGGGTGGAGGTCCCTCGACTTGCGGAGATTTCAGTCAGCCGTGCTGCCACGAGAGCGCCTTCACGGGATCGGGAGAGTGCTTTACGCGCGAATGGCTTGCAGGCACGGGCACATGTAGAGAACGGGATTGGGATTACAGTTCGTACGTCAACATGTGTACCTCTGAGGAGTGGCACGTTCTATCACTGACGGGACAAAACCAGTTCGGCAGCAGCCAACAAAATTGTCCGGCGTACGACGACTGCCCAACACCCTACTACTTCTAAATTAGCGACATGAAGTGGGAGTACAACAAAAACCCTTTGTGACTTTTTGTGTCTAGGTCGAGTGGCCCGCTGCTTCGAGCGTCGCGTATCTCTCGCCGATGACGTTGAAGTGATGGATCTGATGGCCGATGATCGTAAAGGCCAGGTCCACGACCGAGAGTTCGTACTCCCAACTGATTCCCTTCGCGCGCAGCATGTCGTCGTCGAAACTGTCGTACAGCGCTTTAGTCGCGCGTCGCACGCTCAGCAGTTCGTCGAGCAAATCAGCGACGGTCCTACGGCCGGCGTTTGCATTCGCGGCGAATTCATCCTGCTCGAAGCCCGCGACCGAGGCGGTCCCGCGCGCAAACATCAGCGCGCGATAGGCCATGATTCTTTCACTATCGATCAGATGTTGGAAGATGTCCTTTACGGTCCACTTGCCGGGTGAATAAGTCTTGTCGTGAATTCGCGCCAGCCATTCTCTATCCAGTTGGTCTAACTGTCGGATGCTGAAGTCAAACGCCTCTGACAGTTCCAAATCCGGCACGAGATTGATGTAGCGGTCGTAATACTGCGGCATCGGGTTGATGTCTGATCTTTTCATTTTGTCTCCTATCGATTCTTAACCGCGGCGCTTCAAGGCCCAGACCGCCACGAAGAACACGACGATAGTACATCCCAGCAGCACAGCCAAATGCGTCCACAATTTTGACGACACCGTTCCGGCCATCGACAGCTTCAGTGCCTCGCTCAGGTAGTAGGTGGGAATGAAACGCATTACGGTATCAAACCATCTCGATATGCCTAGCGACGGGACGCTCGGCGCCAGCAGGACCATCAAAACAATACTGGCCCACGTGTTTACCTGCATCGTGTTTTTCAGCAGGCTGCCGACCACCAACCCTACCGCAACTACGAACAGCAATCCGACCACGACAGTCAAGAATGTCAGCGGCCAGTTGCGTACCGCTGCGCGGTTGAGACCGAGCAACAGGCCTGCGATCAGCAGCGTGTAGACCATGCCTGTCAGGGCTTTGCCCGCGAGTATCTCTTTTAAGCTCGCCGGCGATGATAAAAGAAAGTCGAGAGTCCGCTTTTCCTTTTCCTCCACAATTAATAACGGCACGATGAAAGCGCCGGTCATTCCGAAGGTGAGTATCAGGAGCAGGGGCAGGAGTATTTGATCGAGACTTACTCGCGCTGCGGGCTGATCATTTGCGCCTTTACCAATATCAACCCAAACCAATCGTGCTGGTTCCGGCTGTTTCGAGAATACCCGGACCATGCGGTCCAACAACTGCCGGAAAGCTGCCTGTTCGAAGGGCGTTTTTTCATGGTTAACGTAAACGGTGAGTTCCGGTTGCTTGCCGGCGGTCATGTCTGCATCGAAGTTTGCGGGAACGACCACGCCGCCGATCGCTTTCCGTGTCTCTATTTCTTTGGCGGTTGCGTCTGCCGATGCCGCCTGGACCACGTCGACCTTGGGTGTCTCGCGCAACATGGCCACCAGTCCTGAGCTGCCGGCATCATGCACGACGAGGGTGAGAAATTTGCCGCCGTCCATGCTTGGCAACATCACGCGAAACAGCAGTGCCACAAACAGCGGCGTCACGAGGGCCGTGAGCAGGTAACGATGCCTGATCGCGTCGATCAGATCTTTTCGCGTGATCGCGGAGATGATGTTGAAGTTCATTCAGCCAACCGCCTTCCTGCCAATTGAATGAACACCTCTTCGAGTGTCGCTTCGGCTGAATGTAGTGTTCGGACGTGACCGTCGTTAACGAGTTGCCGTAACTGCTCTCCCGCGTCTGGCCCATCCAAAGCGATGCTGATCGACTCGCCATTATCGAGAGTTACGTTCACTTGGTTCGCGCCATGGGCTGTTTTCAGTTTGTTGGGTGTGTCCAGGGCGACGATCCGGCCTTCGCTAAGAAATGCCACGCGATCGCAAAGCTGATCAGCTTCCTCCATGTAATGCGTGGTGAGAAAGATCGTGACTCCCTGTTTCGACATGTCTGTAATCAGGCGACGAATCTCGCGTCCGACGACGGGATCTAAACCGCGCGTTGGTTCGTCAAGAAAGATGATTTGCGGACGATGCAGTATGGAGCGCGCGATTACGAGTCGCTGCTTCATTCCGTTGGAATAGTTTTGGACTTTGTCTTTTGCTCGGTCGAGTAGAGCGACGAGCTCGAGAACGGCATCGATGCGTCGGGGTTCCTGGCCGTAAAGCCGGGCGGCGAATTCGAGGTTCTCGCGTCCCGACATGCGTTCGTAGAGGTTCTGATGTTCAGACACGACACCGATCAGGGGTTTCAGGCGGTGTTGCTCGGTGACGATGTCGCAACCTGCGACTCGTCCGTGCCCGGAGTCAGGCAGCAATTGCCCGCTGAGCACGCGAATAGTGGTCGTTTTGCCGGCGCCGTTATGGCCCAGGAAGCCGAATATTTCTCCGGCTTCAACGGAGAAAGAAATGTTATCGACTGCGCGAAGACTGTTGAATGAGCGGGATAGATTCTCAACCTCTATGGCTTTCATCAATTACTCCGGGACAGAATCGGGGCGAAGCGCACTGACTTCGATCTGGTTTGATTGATACGTACGACGGAGAACTATGTTGCAGTTTTAGCGGTGCTGCGTTGAAGTTTGCTCGGTCCTATTTAGTTATAAAAGCGTCGTATACCGTGCGCGAGAGCTCGGCGATTACTTTCTCCTGTGCCGTGTCGGAAACCTTCGATTCACTCACCAGTACCGCAATCGCCAGCGTTCCAAGACCATTCGGAAGCGTGACTAGACCGACGTCGTTTGTCGCTTTGGGTATGTTGGTTGATGGGTCGCGCTCTCCTGAACCGGTTTTATGAGCGACGACAGTTCCGCCCGGCATATCGCCGGGTATGCGTTTCGGACCGGTCGTCGTTTTGCGCATGTCGTCGATCAGAAGGTTCGTGTGGGCAGGCGCGAGGACATTTCCCTTTTGCAATTGCACGAGGAGATTGACGAGGTCTGCGGCGGTTCCGGTGTTCATCTTTTCTCGTGCGTTTACGATATCCATAATCGTGTAACGAATATCGATACCGTTAAGGCCGAGGGCCCGCATGTTTTCAGTCACGCGTGCAGGACCACCGACCACGTGCAGCAGCTTTTCCGTTGAGGTGTTATCGCTGCGGGCGATTGATACTTCAATCAACTCGGCGATCGTGCGATCCACGGGTTCACGCCAAAGCGCTGTGTTTTCGGGTGCACCGGGGACAATGTCATAAGGCGTCACATGGACCACTTGATCGATCTTCAAGCGATTGGCTTCCACGTCTTTGAGGACAGCAATGGCAAGTGGCAGTTTGAACACGCTGTAGAGCGGTAGCTTTGTTTGCGCATTAACAGCGATCGTCCGGCCTGTTTCGACGTGAGTTACAGCGAGCCCGACGAAGCCTTGTGCGCGATCGCATATAGCGCGCAGGCGTTGTTCGAGATCTTTGTCGGCGTCGGTTTGATTGGCAGTTGCCTGGTTCTCGGCGATTGACGGAGTTGGGGTCGTGGCAGTCGTATTTGCTGGTGGTTTGGCGCACGACGCGAGTGTAATTGCGAGCAACGATGCGGTGAAAACCACAAGGGAGGGTGGGGTTGTGTTTTTCATGTGTTCTGAGATCGGCGCATTCTGAGATACGCGGTGATTTTAAAGTATCTGCTCTCTCACGACCCTTTCTTAGCTGCCGATTTTCCACGGCTGCGAGCCGCGCTGGAAACAAACGTTCCGATTAAACCACCGCTTGTTTTATCAATTCTCCAGACGAAGCGTCCATTCGTTTTTCGCATGGTGCCGGTTTCAGAGAACGTTGCTTCGACCTTGTCGCCGTCGATTGTCCCGCGGACGAGGATTGGAGTTCTACTGTCGGCGGGCAGGCTTTGTCCGTTTTCAGAAATCTTCTGGCCCGTTCCGGTGAAATCTTTGCCGCTTTGATTGATCGAAACGTTGAAGCCGATTTGCATGTTCCGGTAGGCGCCGTACGACGTTTGCTCGACCGTGTTGACTACGTTCCAGTTACCGGTGAGGTTCGGGACGTTGGCTGTGCGGTCGGGGGTCGCGGAAGTTGTTTCGTTGTTTGTAGGCTGCGGCGGCACATCAGCAGGCGCAGAGGGTTGAACTGTTGGCACCGCGGCTGTTGTCGCCTCAGGCTTGCGAAAGCGATAAAAAAGTACAGCAGCCGCAACCGTAGTGAACACCGCCAGAACGATCAGCAACGCCGGTCTAAACACGGATCTTGTAATGGGTGATCTTGTAATCGGTGGTCTCGCGTGACGATGAGGTCGCCGTTCTGCATCCGTGTTTTCTGTTCTTACTACGGTAGCTTCGTCATCGTATTCCGGCACCTCGCTCAGCGGAACGACCGGCTCCGGAACGACATCATCATCGGGCCAACCCGCGACCGGCTCCGGCT
>Ga0114129_10006888_pt1 | contig 16163 bp, 15 predicted proteins | sample RhiMetdeltSRZDD1_FD_80071 | JGI IMG/M metagenome (GOLD analysis project Ga0114129, IMG submission 80071) | Populus rhizosphere microbial communities from Tennessee, USA - Rhizosphere MetaG P. deltoides SRZDD1 (version 2) (version 2) | ecosystem: Host-associated > Plants > Roots > Rhizosphere >... | reverse complement strand
GCTGGGCCTGGGGCGGCAGAAGATCTTCGAGGTGCGCAAGCACTACAACGACGTCACCTTCATCGACGAGTTCCTCACCGCCGACTTCGCCGCCGAGCAGAAGTTGTTCGTCTACGGGTTCAACGAGAAGGGGAACCGCTGGGAGATCCTCGACCGCGAGTTCCAGAAGGTGAAGAAGAAGCTCCTGCAGCAACTCACCAACTTCGGCCAGCCGATCATCGAGGTGGTCGACGGCAACTTCGAGAACCGCGGCGAGCTGCTCCTCGCCCACCGTCACGACGGCGTCGACCTGCGCGTCGATTACGCCAAGGATACGCTGGTCAACCTGCAGGCGATGTGGCGCCGGCCGGTGGCCATCGTCACCCGCGTCGACGGCAAGGGCGTCCTGATGCGGTTCGACGGCCGCGATCACGCCGACCGGAAGGTCGAATACTGAAGCGCCGATCGGGAGGGAAAGAGTGCCCCGTTCCGCTGACGAGCCGGAGTCGGACGGCGCGCGCACGCTGATCGCGCGCGGGTTCACGCTGGTCGAGGACGTCGTCTACATAGGCATCGGCACGCTGCTCGCGCTCAGCGCCGTGATGCTCCTGGTGAACGGCGCCATCGGCCTCTGGCGGGCGGCGATGGAGGGTGCTCCGCTCCCCGGCGTGATCAACCTGCTCGACCGGACGCTGCTCGTGCTGATGCTGGTCGAGCTGCTCTACACGGTACAGGTCTCGTTCCGCGAGCACGCGCTCCTGCCCGAGCCCTTCCTCATCGTCGGGCTCATCGCCGCGACCCGGCGCATCCTCGTCGTGACTGCGGAGTTCTCGGTGGCCGACAAGACGGGCGCGGGGACCCGCTTCCGCGAAGGCATGCTGGAGATCGCGCTGCTCACGCTGATGACGGTGGCGCTGGTCGCGTCGCTCCTGATGCTCCGGCGCGTGAAGGATCCGGCGAAGCTGTCCGCTCCGCGCTCGTAGCGGCACGCTGGCCGCGCGAGACGACCGCGACGAAGCTCGCCACGGCGAGCGGCCCTACCAGGAGGCCGACGGCGCCGAACAGCGCCAGTCCGCCGATCAGGGCGAAGAAGAGCACCGCTCCGTTCAGCCGGAGCCCCTCCTTGATGAGCAGCGGCTTCACGACGTTGTCGATGAGGCCGACCACCAGCAGCGCCCACGAGGCGAGAAACAGCGCCGACCACGGCCGTCCCATGGCGAGCACCAACCCCGCGAGGGGCAGCGCCACGATCGTCGTGCCGACGGACGGGATGAACGCGGCGAGAAAGGTGAGCAGCCCGAAGAACACGGGGTTCGGGACGCCGGCGATCACGTAGCCCGCGGTCGCCGCGCCGGCCTGGATCAGCGCCGTGAGGAAGAGCGAGGCGAGCACGGAGCGCGACGCGAACGCGAGGGCACGCGCGAGCACGGTCGTCTCGTCCGGGTCCGGCGAGACCGCGGAGAGCCACCCGACCAGCTTCCGCCCGTCGACCAGGAAGCAATAGAAGGCGATGACCAGGAAGACGATCTGGACCACGGCCTGCGCGGTTGCGCTCAGCGCGCCGCCTACCGCCGCCGCGGTGGCGAAGCCGCGCGAGGCGAGCAGGGAGGCGACCTCCTCGGCGCTCGTCGAAGCGCGGGCGAGCCCGTCGCGGACGAGGTCCGCCAGGCGAGCCGGGAGATACGCGAGGAAGCCCTCCGGTCCCTGGGTCTGCAGCGTCGTGCGCACGAACTGGACGGCCTGGATCGCCTCGCGCACGGCGACGGTGACGACCCAGCTGAGCGGGACCAGGACGAGCAGCACCAGCGCGACGACGAAGAGCGCCGCGGCCAGTTGTCTCCTGCCGCCCAGCGCCTCGGACGCGCGATCGTGCCAGCGGATCGTCGCCGCGGCGAGCACGGCCGCGACGAGCAGCGGCTGCCAGAGGGGCAGGGCGACGGCCAGGACGAGCACCCCGGTCGCGAGCACGAGCGTCGCCCGGTACCAGGGCGTTTGTCGGAGCATTCGCGCAGCCTAAGCACGGAGCGGCGGTTTCGTCACCGCCACCGGAAGAGCCGCAGCGCCAGCGCGAAAGAGACCGCGCCGGTCGCCGCCAGGAGCGCCGCTTGCCCGGCGACGCCGCGCGGCCCGGCACCGTCGATCATCACCGCGCGCAAGGAGTCGTTCAGGGCCGTGAGCGGCAGGGCCCGCAGCGGCCGCTGCATCCACTCGGGAAAGCGCGCCGTGGAGAAGAACACCCCACTTCCGATGAACATGGGCATCATGACGAGGTTGATGAGCCCGCTCACCGTCTGCGTGTTCTGCGCGCGCGTCGCGACCAGCAACCCGACGCCCGCGAACGCCAGCGCGCCGAGGAGCGCGAGCGCGACGAGGAGCGCGATCGAGCCCGAGACACCCACCCCGAAGGCGAACCAGCCGAAGAGCAGCAGCAGCGGCAGCTCGAGGAAGAAGAACGCGGAGCGCATGAGGACGAACGACCAGAGGAATTGCGCCCGGCTCATCGGCGTCGCCATCAGCCGCTTCAGGAGCTTGCGCGTGCGCATCTCCACCACGACGTAGCCGATGCCCCACAGGCTGCCGGACATGATGTTCATGCCGATGAGTCCCGGAATGAGGAAGTCGATGTACCGCGAGCCGGGCGCGGCGACGGCGCGATCGGCCGTGGGCACCGCGTCGGCGCGGCCGGCGGCGCGCTGCAGGACGGAGTCGACCAACTCGCGGGCGAGCCGTCCCTCGGGGCGCTCCGGGTCGTAGTCGTACTCGATGCGCTCTCCCGGCCGGACGAAGACGGCGATCTTCCCGGTGCTCAGATCGCGCGTCTCCGGCCCGTAGTATTCGCGGACGACCACCCCCGGCGCGGCGCGGAGCGCCTCGAGGACGCGCCGTGCGCCGCGCGCATCGGGACCCGACCAGACGCCCACCGACACCGGATCGGGAGGCTTGTTGCGGAACGCGATCCCCAGCGCGATCGAGAGCGCCACGGGAAAGCCGAACGTCCAGAACACCGCGCTCGGCTCGCGGAAGAACATGCGCAGCCGCGCCAGGGTGAGCTGCCAGAGGGGATCGGGCCTCATTCGCGCAGCTGCCTTCCGGTGAGGTTCACGAAGACGTCCTCGAGCGTGGCCTGGTGCGTGGAGAGCTGGGTGAGCGCCGCTCCGCGCGACTGGGCGAGCGCGAGCAGGGCGGGCAGCGACTCGTGGAGCTTCTCCACGGCGAGCGACACGACTCCTCCGGCGCGCGTCACGCGGTGGACGCCGGGCAGCGCCGACAGCTCACCGTCCGCAAGGGCGCCGTCGAGCTGGGCCGCGATCACCTGCTGCCCGCCGATCGACGCGATGAGCTCCGCCGGAGTGCCCAGCGCGATGACCTTGCCGCGGTCGATGACGGCCACCCGGTCGCAGAGCCGCTGCGCCTCGTCCATGTAGTGGGTGGTGAGCAGGACCGTCCGGCCACGCTTCTTGAACCCGAGCACCACGTCCCACAGCTGGCGCCGCGACTGCGGGTCCAGGCCCGTCGTCGGCTCGTCGAGGAAGAGCAGCTCGGGATCCGAGACGAGGGCGCACGCCACCGCCAGGCGCTGCTTCTGTCCCCCCGACAGCTTCTCGGTCCAGCTCCTGCCCTTGTCGGAAAGCGACACGAGGTCGAGCACCTCCTCGACCGGGCGCCCGTTCGCGAAGAATGAGCGGAACAGCGTCACGACCTCGCGCACGGTGAGCTTGTCGGGCAGGTGCGTCTCCTGCAGCGAGATGCCGAGCCGTTGCCGGAGAGCCGCCTGGTCCGCGCTCCAGCGCATCCCCAGGATTTCGACGTCGCCGGCGGTCGGCTCGAGCAGCCCTTCGAGAATCTCCACCGTCGTCGTCTTGCCGGCGCCGTTCGGGCCGAGAAGGCCGAAGCACTCGCCGGTCGGCACCTCGAGATCGAGGCCATCGACGGCGGTGACCTCGTCGTACTTCTTGACGAGCCGGCTGCAGCGGACGGCGAGCTCCATCACCGCTTCTTCGGCCGGGCGATCTCGACGGCGAGGGGCCTGTCCCGCAGCAGCTTGCCCGTCGCGGCGACGTAGGCGGCCTCGCTGCCGGGCTGCACGAGGACGTACGCGTAACGCGGCTTCAAGTCGACGGCGAGGATGGACTCGCGCGGCTGCGCGGCGGCCTCGGCGAGCGCCGCGGCGAGCGCGTCTTTGTCCCAGCCCTGTTCCGAGCCTTGCGAGACGTAGAGCTTCACCCGATCGGCGGGAGCAGGGACCGCCGGCTCCTCCGCGCGGTCGCCAATGCTCCGCGCTTGCCCGCTCCGCCCGTCGCCGGCAGAGCCGGCTCCTCCGGGCGTCTCCGAGGCGCGCTCCATGCGCGGCTTGCGCCGCTCGCGGTCGTGCCCTCCGCGCGCCCGCTTCTGCTCCTTGTGGACCTGCTCGACCTGGTGACTCTGCAGGAGCTTCTCTCCGGCCGCGCGCGCCTGCGCCTTCTCCATCCGGTGGTGCGTGAAGAAGTACTTGAGCGCATACGCGAGGAGCTGCTTGCCGTCCTCGCGCGCCGAGAGGTCCTGCATCAGCGGCAGGTACGCTTCGAAGGCGGCACCCGCCGTCATCGCGTCGCGCAGCTCCTTCATCTGCCGCTCGATCCACAAGCTCTTCGCCTCGTCCGGGGTGGGGAGCTTCCGCTCCTCGAACTGGATGCCGTAGTTGCGTTCCAGCGCGGTGAGCGTGACCAGCTCCGCTCCCGACACCAGGCTGATCGCGGTTCCCTTCTTCCCGATGCGCCCGGTGCGACCGACGCGGTGCAGGTACACCGACGGGTCCTCGGGCAGCGAATAGTTGATGACGTGCGAGAGGTCGGAAATGTCGATCCCGCGCGCGGCGATGTCCGTCGCCACCATGAACTTGAGCTCGCCGCGCTTCACCTTCCCCATCACCCGCTCGCGCTCCTTCTGCGGCAGGTCGCCGTTGAGCATCTCGGCGTCGAGCCCGTTGCGGTTGAGCACGTTCTGGATCAGCTCCGTGTCCGTGCGCGTGTTGCAGAAGACGATCGCGTTCTCCGGGTCCTCGCGCTCCAGCAGGTACAGGAGGTTGCGCGGCTTGGGGTACTGGTCGACGACGTAATAGATGACGTTCTTGATGTGCTCGACGGTGAAGACGTCGCCGGAGAGAAGGATCGTCTCCGGGTTGCGCAGGTACTTGGTCGCGAGTTGCTCGATGTCGGGCGGGACCGTGGCGGAGAAGAGCAGCGTCTGCCGGTCCGGAGGCAGATGGTCGAGGATGCGCGTGACCTCCTCGTAGAAGCCCGCCGACAGCATTTCGTCGGCCTCGTCCAGGACGGCGATGCGCGTGTCGTCGAGCTTGAGCGAGCCGCGGCGGATGTGGTCGTACACCCGGCCCGGGGTGCCGACGATCACCTCGGCCCCCGCCCGGAGCGCCTGCGTCTGGACGCCCATCGGCGCTCCCCCGTAGACGGCGATCACCGAGATGTTCTTGTGCTGCGCCAGCGCCGTCAGCTCCTGCGAGACCTGCAGGGCCAGCTCGCGCGTGTTGCACAGGACGAGCGCGCTCGCCTTCCGCGTCCCTCCCGGGATGCGCTCGAGGATCGGAATGCCGAACGCCGCCGTCTTGCCGGTGCCCGTCTTGCTGCGGCAGATGACGTCGCGGCCCGCCAGGATGGGACCGAACACCGCCGCCTGCACCGGCGTCGGCGTGGTGTAGCCGCGACCCTCGATTCCGCGGCGAAGCTCGTCGGACAGGGGAAGGTCCGCAAAGCTGGTACTGCTGACGTAATCGCTCATCTTGAACCGCGAAAAGTTTGCCTGTATAGCACCGCGACCCGCGCGAAGATACACAACACCGTCGCCGTGCCCAACCGACGCAAAAGCCCCAGCCGCAAGACGGCGACGGCGCCCAGCGGTCGCAAGCGCCCGCCAAGCACCGTCGCCGCGCCCAAAGGCCGCAAACGCCCCCGCAGCTCGACGGCCACGGAGTCCGCACCAGAGCCCGAATCCGAACCGGCAACCGCCGACGCGGCCGGATCCGAGCCGACCGGGCCCGACTCGGTCGAACCCGAGCCGGTCGAGCCCGACGCCGTCGCCGCCGAGCCGGAAGTCCTCCCCCCGGAGCCCGACGAAGAGACCACGCTCCCCGTCCGCGTCGAGCGCGATCTCGACCGCGTCGATGCCCTGCAGCGGTACATGTCCGAGGTGTCGCGCCATCCGCTCCTCACCCGCGAGGAGGAGCACGAGCTGGCGGTGAAATTCCGCGAGACGCAGGACCCGCGCATCGCCTACCGCCTGGTCACCGCCAACCTGCGGCTGGTGGTGAAGATCGCGCACGAGTACCGCCGCGCGGCGTTCAACCTGCTCGACCTCATCCAGGAGGGGAACGTCGGCCTCATGCAGGCCGTGCAGAAGTACGATCCGTTCCGCGGAGTGAAGCTCTCCTCGTACGCTGCCTGGTGGATTCGCGCCTACATCCTTCGCTACCTGATGGACAACTGGCGCATGGTGAAGCTCGGCACCACGCAGGCGCAGCGGAAGCTCTTCTTCAACCTGCGCAAGGAGCAAGAGAGGCTCCTGGCGCAGGGGTTCGAGGCTGCGCCCAAGCTCCTCGCCGAGCGCCTCGACGTGACCGAGCAGGACGTGCGCGAGATGGATCAGCGTCTCTCGAACGACGAGTTCTCGCTCGACACGCCCGTCGCCGGGGCGGACGACAGTCGCCAGACCTACGCCGACCGCATCGCGGAGGCGTCGCGTCCCGCCGAGGAGCAGCTCGCCGAGGAGGAGCTGCGACGCATCCTGAAGGAACAGTTGGCGGAGTTCGGCAAGACGCTCACCGACCCGAAGGATCGTTTCCTCTTCGAGCACCGCCTCGCCGTGGCCGACGGCCAGGAGCCGATGACGCTGCAAGAGGTCGGCGACAAGTTCGGCTTCACCCGCGAGCGCGCGCGCCAGCTCGAGGCGCGCCTCACCGATCGCTTGCGCGAGCACCTGCGCCGCAAGCTGCCCGACTTCGCCGAGCTTTCCGTGCAGCGCCGGGACGACTGATGCAGCTCCCCCTGGCGCTCCGCGAGCACCCGCTGCGAAGGCCCCGCATCCTGCTCCCGGTGCTCGCGCTGCTCCTGCTCGTGCACCTCCCGTTCCTGCACGCTCTATTGCGCGGTCCCGCCGACGTGAACGCGGCGGTGCCGTTCCGCGACGCGTTCGACCGCGCCACGCTGGGCGACTCGTACTGGTCGAACGGAGGGGACTGGCGCATCGTGCGCGGCCAGGTCTACTCGCCCGGAGCGGGCAACAATCCTCTCTGGCTCAAGGCCCGCCTGCCGCGAGACGTGCGCATCGAGTTCGACGTGCGCAGCGAAGGCGCGGACGGCGACATCAAGTGGGAAGCGTTCGGCGACGGCCGCAACCACGCCTCGGGATACGTCTTCATCTTCGGCGGTTGGCACAACCGCGAGGTGCGCATCGCGAAGCTCGACGAGCACGCCTCGACTGATTCGGAGCTGCGCGCACAGCTCGCCAACCTCGCGCAGCCGTACCCGCGAAAGCTGGATCTGCTCGAATCGGTGTGGGAGGCGCTCCGCGGCCCGTTCGTCAAAGCGCGGGCTCGCGCGGACCTCGATCGCCTGGAGAAGGGCACCTACTACGAGGCGCAGACGCCTCGGGTGGTGAAACGGCTCGACCTCAAGGTCGAGCGCGGCCGCACGTACCACGAGGCCATCGTCCGCCGCGGAGACGTCCTCCGCTGGGAGCAGGACGGGCAGCTCGTGCTCGAGCTGAACGAGCGTGCGCCGCTGCCCATCGACGGGCACGATCGGTTCGGCTTCTCCAGCTGGCAGAACGACACGTACTTCGACAACTTGAAGATCGACCCCCTCTGACTCAGATTGAAGTCCGATGCACCGGCTGGGGCTGCTCTCGACGGCGGCGTTCCTCGACGCCGTCTTCGAGGACCTCGCTCGCGCGCGGCGCGACATCTGCGTCGAGTGCTACATCGTCCTGGACGACGAGGTCGGCTGCGCTCTCGCCGACGCAATGGCAAGAGCCGCGGCCCGCGGCGTCACGGCCCGCCTCCTGTACGACCCGCTGGGATCGAAGGAGGCGAGCAGGCGCTTCTTCCGCGATCTGCGAGCGCGCGGCGTCGAGGTCCGCGCCTGGCGCCGCATCCTGACCGTCCCCGGCATCCGCCACCTGGCGCCGCGGGATCATTCCCGCGTCATCGTCATCGACGGCGTCGCTTACACCGGTGGCGCGGCGTTCGCCCGCCAGTGGCTTCCGCGCGAGCGCGGCGGAGAGGGCTGGCAGGACGCGTGCATCCGCATCGAGGGACCGGCAGTGGGGGATCTGCGCGACCTCTTCCTGCGCCGCTGGAACGAGTCGCACTCGGCGCGCGCTGCCGAGGATCTCGACACGGAAGGGCGCTATGCGGATCTGCGGCTCATCGCCGACACGCCCGATCGGCGCAGCCCGCTGTTCTACGCGCATTGCGACCTGTTCGCCTCGGCGCGGCAGCGCATCTGGCTGGCGAACGCCTATTTCGCCCCGCCCCCGCGCATGGTGCGCGTCCTCACCGACGCCGCGCGGCGCGGCGTGGACGTCCGCGTGATGGTGCCGGCCGTCTCGGACCTGGCCCTGCTCAAGTTCGCGGCGCTGGCCAGGGCACGGCGGTGGCTTCAGGCCGGCATCCGTCTGTTCGAGTACCGGGACGCGATGATGCATTCGAAGTACGGCGTGGTGGACCACGACGTGTGCAGCGTCGGCACCTTCAACTACAACTCGACGAGCGTCGGTCTCGCCAACGAAGTGAACGTGCTCGTCTCGGAGCCGACCTTCGTCGAGGCGGGCGCCGCGCGCTTCGAAGAGGACCTCTCGCGCTGCGGCGAAGTGACGCTCCGGTCGATGTCCCGCCGCAGCCGCCTGGGCCGCGCCATCGACGTTGTGGCGAACGGGCTTCTGGCCGGAGCAGATTTGGCTTGGGGACCGCGCTAGGCAGCAGGGCCTATCGGCCGTTGGTCGCGAAGTACATCAGCATCAGCCCGAACAAGATCAGGAAGGCGACCGCGGCCGCGATGGGTCCTTGGTCGATCGCAGTCCGATCGAGCAGGTCGCCTGCCTCCATGCGCGCCTCGGGCGAGGCCTCCTTCGTCTTGAGCACCCGTTTCGCCTCCTTGCGCGCCGCCGCGTAGTCCCCTTCGTCGAAGAAGACCCGCGCCTGCTCCATCTCCTTCGTCTCCAGGAGCTCGGTGGCGCGCTTCGCGTCGGGGATGTACTCGCGCTTGCTGGTGGTGAAGAGCGGCGGCGCGACGGGGTTCTCGTTCGCGGTGCCCGGGACGGTATTGCGCGAGGCAGTGGCGGACTGGGTGTTCTGGGCCATGGCGCGGGCACGGTACTCCGAACGGCGGGCGAGGTCGACTCTACGACCGCCGATCTGTTTGGCGGCACGACCCCCCTTCTTGGGTTAGCCTCGGAGCGATGCGGTGGTCGCGAAGGACCCTCCTGCGGGCGGCGGTGGCCGCCGGCCTCTCCTGGCCGCTCCGCGCCCGCGCGTTCGGCGATGCCTCGCGCCTCGTCTTCGCGCAGTTGCGCCACGGCGGCCGCTGGGACCCGCGCCCCGACGGCCTGCCGCGGCTCGCCTGGGAAGTCGCGAAGCGGACCAGCATCGAGACCTCGCCCGTGGTCCGCGCCCTCTCCGCAGCCGACCCGGACCTCTTCCGGCATCCCTTCGTGGTGCTCTCCTCTGACGTCGCCGTGCCCACCATGGCGGACGCGGAGGTGGGCGCGCTCCGCCGCTACTTGAGCTACGGCGGGTTCCTGCTCGTCGACGACGCGAGCGCGCAGAGCGGCGGCCCCTTCGAGATGTCCGCGCGCGAGCTGCTCGCGCGCATCGTCCCCGCCGGAAAGCTCACCCGCGTCCCGCGCGAGCACGTCCTCTACAAGTCGTTCTACCTGCTCGACGGTCCGACCGGCCGCAGCGTGACGCGGCCGGATGTCGAGGGCATCGACGTGGGCGGCCGCCTGGCGGTGCTGTATTCGCCGAACGATCTCGTCGGCGCGTTCGCCCGCGACTCCTTGGGGAGCTGGGAGCTGGAGGTCGTCCCCGGTGGCGAGGGCCAGCGCGAGAAAGCGATTCGCCTGGGAGTGAACCTCGCCATGTACACCCTGTGCCTCGACTACAAGGAGGACCAGGTCCACATCCCGTTCATCATGAGGCGCCGGCGGATCTGATGGACGGGACGAGCTACAACGCCTGGCGGCTCACGTCGTTATCGACCCTCCCCGGGTGGGCGCTGGCGCTGGCCGCGGTGCTCTTGTGCGCGGCGATCTGGCTCAGCTTCCGTGGCATCCGCGCGGAGCCCTCCGCCGCCCGCCGCCGGATCCTCGTCGCGCTCCGGGTCGCGGCGGGCGCGCTGCTGCTCGTCCTCCTGCTCGAGCCGGGAATCGAGCTGCGCGCCGAGAGCCGCGTCCGCGCGCGCATCGCCATCCTCCTCGACACGTCGCGGTCGATGCGCTTCCCCGCCGCGCCGAACGGTCCATCCCGCGCCGAGGCGATGCTCTCGTGGCTCAAGTCGCGCTTGCCCGATTTGTCCGCGCTCGCATCGCGCTTCGAGATCGACGTCTACGGTTTCGACAAGGAGCTGCAGCCGCAGGATCCGGACAAGCTCGCGGCGGCCGTCGGGCAGGCTGCCGAGCTCGCGCAGGGCCCATCGACGGACATCGTCGGTGCGCTCTCCAGCGCCGCGGCGGCTGGCACCGGAGGCCGCCCGCTCGCAGGGCTTCTCGTCGCCAGCGACGGCGCGGACAACGCCGAGCTGGTCGAAGGGATGACGCCGCAGGCGACCGCCGAGCTGCAGAAGCTGAACGCCCCCGTGTTCGCGCTGCCGGTCGGGGCCCAGGCGCTCAAGGACCTCGCCATCGACAAGGTCGTGGTGGACGACTTCGCCTTCGTGCGCAACCAGGTCACCGTCGACGTCACCGTGAGCGCGCGGGGCTTCTCGTCGACCGACGTGCCGCTGGTGGTGAAGCGCGAAGGGCAGATCGTCGCGCAGAAGACGGTCCGCGTCGGCGGTGGGACGCAGCGCGCGGAAGCCAAGCTGTCGTTCGTACCCGACCGCACCGGCAAGTTCGCCTTCCAGGTCGCCGCGCCGGTCTACGAGGGCGAGGCGCTGGCGCAGAACAATTCGCGCAGCTTCGTGCTCAAGGTGATCCGCGACCGCGTGCGCGTCGTCCTCGTGGTGGGACGGCCGAGCTGGGACGTGCGCTTCCTGCGGCAGCTGCTCAAGCGCGATCCGAACGTCGACCTGATCAGCTTCTTCATCCTCCGCACGCCCGGCGACGACACGCGCTCCTCGCAGGACGAGCTGTCCCTCATCCCCTTCCCGACGCAGGAGATCTTCCAGGAGCAGCTGAAGACGTTCGACCTGGTGATCTTCCAGGATTTCGGCAACCGTCCCTGGTACCACCTGTCGCAATATTTGGACGGGATCGCCTCGTACGTGCGCGAGGGCGGCGCGCTCGCGGTGATCGGCGGCGAGCAGGCCTTTGCCGCCAGCGACTTCGGCGGCACGGCGATCGACTCCGTGCTCCCGGTGGGCCTGGGCGTCTCCGGACAGCCGGTGGAGGAGACGCCGGCGCAAGTGCGGCTCACGGAGGCAGGCCGGCGGCATCCGGTGACCGAGCTGGTGCCCGGACTCACCGCGAACGAGAACGCGTGGGCGCGGCTGCCGCAGCTTCCGGGGCTGAACGCGGTCGGCCCCGTGAAGGACAACGCACAGACGCTGCTCACCGCTCAGGACGGGCGGCCCGTTCTGGTCGTGGGAGAAGTCGGACGCGGGCGCACCATGGCGCTGACCACCGACGCCTCCTGGTACTGGAGCTTCGTCGCCGCCGGCCAGGAGATCGGTCCCCGCGCCTACGAGACGTTCTGGCACGGCGCGATCCGGTGGCTGGTGCGCGACCCCGCGCTCACGCCGATGCGCGTCGCCGCGGAGAAGACGGCCTTCGACCCGGCAGCGGAGCCGCCGGTCCTCGACGTGCAGGTGCGTGGCAGCGACTACGGCGCGGCGGCGGGAGCGCAGCTGCGCGCGCAGGTCTCCTCCGCGGACGATGCCTCGCCCCGCGCGGCGGGTCAGGCCGTCGCCGCCGCGGACGGCACGGCGCGGATCACGCTGCCCCATCTGCCGCCCGGCTCGTACAAGGCGGTCGTCACGGCGAAGCGCCCCGACGGCGGCGACGTGGGCGAGGCGGAGGAAGCCTTCATCGTGCAGCCTTCCGGAGCGGAGCTCCTGCAGCCGGCCCCGCGCCCCGACGTGCTCCGCGCCATCGCGGACGTCACGCGCGGCAAGGTGCTGGACGAGAGCGACCGCCTCGACACGCTTCCCTTCCGCGATCCCGAGCGCGTCGAAGTGGGCCAGCGCAAGTCCCGCCCGCTCTGGGACCGCTGGGGCGTCCTCGCCGCCCTGTGCTGCATCGTCGGCGCGGAGTGGACCCTGCGTCGGCGGTGGGGATACGCGTGACGGCTACGTGCTGCGCTTGAAGTTGACGTTGAGGCCGACCGGACCTGGCGGGGGCGCCGAGGGCGCCGCTGCGGCTGCGTGGCGCTTCAGCTCGTCGATCCAGGTCTGCGGCAGACCGCGTTCCTGGGCGCCCTCGACGAGGTACTGCAGGAGCCGGCCGCTGGCGGGGCCGGGCTCGGAGCGGCGCTCGGGGCGCGCGACGAACGCCTTGGCCCGCACGGGCTCCCCGTCCACCTCGACGGTGACGTCGATCTCCTGGGAGAGCCCCGTAGCCACGCCTTCCTTCTTCAGCACGGCGTCGCGCGCCGGCAGAGGGATCTCGAAGACGACGCCGTGGACGACGCCGTCCTTGTCGTCGCGCAAGTCGGCCACGCGGCCGCCCCAGAAGCGGCTCTCGACGTCGAACGTCAGCGAGTAGCCGCGCAGCACGGCCGGCGCGCCGCGGGCGAACAGCCGCGCGTCGACGCCGTGCTCGCCCGCCCATTCGCCCACGTGCCGCTTCGAGAGAACCGACCCGTACGCGAAATAGCGATACATCAGGCCACCTCCGAAATGGGGGCGACAGCATATCATGCAGCCATGCCGACCCGCGCCGACGCCGAGGCCCTCCTGCACGAGTTCACCCAGGGGGATGCGCTCCGCAAGCACGGGCGTGCCGTAGAAGAAGCGATGCGCGCGTACGCCCGCTGGTTCGGGGTCAGCGATCCCGCCGAGGTCGAGAAGTGGGCCATCGTCGGCCTGCTCCACGACTTCGACTACGAGCAGAACCCCAGCGAGGACACGCATCTGCACGTCGGACGCCGCATCCTGCGCGAGCGCGGTTACCCCGACGACGTGATCGAAGCCATCTGCTCGCACGCCGACTACATGGACATCCCGCGCGACACGCCGCTCAAGAAGGCGATCTACGCCTGCGACGAGCTGGTCGGGTTCATCGGCGCGTGCGCCAAGGTGCGCCCCTCGAAGAAGCTCGCCGACCTGCCGCCGGAATCGGTGGTGAAGAAGCTCAAGGACAAGGCGTTCGCGCGCTCCGTGGACCGCAGCTACGTCTACGGCGGCGCCGAGGCGGTGGGCAGGCCGCTGCTGGACCACGTCGCGTTCCTGATCGACGCCCTGAAACCGATCGCCGGGGAGATAGGGCTGTAGTCGTCACTTCTCCGTGGGCGCGGGGGCGGGCGCATTCGCGGGCTGCGCGGATGCCGTCGGTTTGTCCTGCTGCTCCTCCAGGCGCTTGCGCGCGCGCTCCAGCGCGTCGATGACGCCCTGGACGCCCTTCTTCGGGAGGAGCTTGTTGACCTGGTCGCGGTACGTGTCGACCAGGGAGACTCCCTCGGTGATCACGTCGACGGCCTTCCAGCCTTTCTTGCCGCGCTCGAGGAGGTAGTCGACCTCGGCAGAGTCCTTCCCGGTGATCACGCGAGTCTTCACCAGCACTTTGTCGCCTTGGCGCGTCTCGCCCGCGATCTCGTGGCGGACCTTGGAGACGTCGACTTCCCCTTGCTGCATCTTGGAGAGGTAGTTCGCCTCCATCGCGCCGCGCAGGGCATTGGTGTAGCGGACGCGTTGCTCGGCGGTGAGCTGTGTCCAGTGCTTGCCCATGGTGGCTTGCGCGATGGCCTGGAAATCGAGCAGCGCTCCCACCGCCTCGCGCGCCTCCGCGCGAGCCTTCTCCTTCGCGGGACCAGGTGACGCCTTGAAGTACCGATCCAGGGCGGCGCGCACGCGCTCGTTGGCGGCGTTGACGGCCGCGGCGGCGCTGCCGGGAGCGGGCGCGGCGGCGACGGCGGGAAGCGAGAGCACCACGAGGAGCGCGAGCAGGCGCACGAGGACCTCCATCGGGCGTTGGACGCGCCGGAATGCCACGCTCTTCATCCGTGCGCAACCGCGGCGGGCGAGGCGCCGTTCAGAGGCCGCCGGTCGCCTTCTGCAGCGAAGCCCAGGCGATCTGCGCATCGAAGAGCGCCTTGAACTTCTCCGCGTCTGCCCGGGCCCAGAGGAGCACGTCCTCGAGAAGGTCGCGCGCCTCCCCGAGCCCCGAGTCGAACGCCAACTGGGCCTGGATGGCGAGCTGCTTTCCGATCGCCGATTCGTTCGTGTAGTGCTGCGCGCGCACGCGCGCTTCCTGCAGGTCGCCGAGCGCCTGGCGCAGCTCCAGCCGGACGAGCTGTTCCGCGCCACGTTGCTGCGCCACGGCGTCCTGCAGCTCCGCCTCGGCCTGGCGGATGCGCGCGAACTTCTGCGGAAAGTCGAGGCTGCCTTGCAGCGCGAGCGCCACGTAGAGGCTTTGCTGCTGAAACGGGTTGTAGGCGAATGGCGTCGACGGCGTGTCGGCGCTGGTCGTGTAGTTGTAGGCTGCGCCGCCGACGAGCGCCAGGTCCGGCCACAGCTTGGCCCGCTCGAGCTCGACGGCGGCGCGACGGCCTGCAAGCTGGGCAGCCGCCGCGCGCGTCTCGGGCCGCTTCTCCAATGCGCGGCGGACCAACTCGTTCTCGTCGGGCTGCGACGGCGGATCGGGAAGCTTCTCCTCGACGATGTCGAGCGGCTCGTCGGGGGCCTTTCCGACGATGAGCCGGATGGCGGTGAACGCCAGCGCCGCGCCCTTCTCGGATTCGGCATTGCGCGCCTCGATCTCCTCGGCGAGATAGTCGAGCTTCATCGCATCGCTCTTCGAGATCTGCTCGCTGCCTTCCTTCAGCAGACCGCGAGCGCGGTCCTTCGCCTCGGCAAGGCGGCGGCGGACGTCGACGATGGTGGTGCCCGCGTTTCGCGCCGTCTGGTAGCCCCAGTAAGCCTTGGTGACGTCGAAGGTCGCCTGGTCGGTCGAGCGTTGCAGCAGTGCCGCCATCGCGGCGACGACGCTCTCGAGCGCGGCTCGCCCCGCCGTGATCTTGCCGAACGTGTACACCGGCACGACCACGTTCGCGTTGAGGCCGAAGCCGACGCCGAGCTTGCCGCAGAACCAGCAGCGCGAGCCGGGAGTGACGTCCAGCAGGCTCGTCGCCCCCGGGTTCAGGCGCGCCTCGGGCGTCGGTCCCGCGATCGCCGCCGTCGCATTGATGGTCGGGATGCGGGTCGCCCAGTACACCTCGTCGCGCTTGCCCTGGGCGACCGCCACCTGCGCGCGCGCTTGCGCGGCCCGCGGATCGTTCTGACGCGCCAGCTCCTGCAGCTGGAGGAGCGTCAGCGGCGCGGCTTTCTGCGCAGCCGCGGCGGGCTTCGCCGGCGACTGGGCGGGAGGAGCGGGTTGTGCCTGGGCGAACGCCACCGCCGGCAAGCACCAGAGCAACGCCGTGCCAGCCGCGCGCAAGGGGACCTCCTGGCCGGATCTACTCGTTCGTGTAGTCCGAGCCGAGGTAGTTGATCAGCTCCTCGCCCATCAGATAGCGCAGGTTGTTCTCCAGGCGCACTTTCTGGACGAAGAGATCGTGCTCCGGGTAGACGCTCGGCGCGTGCTGCGGGCTCTTGAAGTAGAAGCTGAGCCACTCCTGGATGCCCTTCATGCCGGCGCGCGCGGCGAGGTCTCCGAACAGCGCGAGGTCGAGCACGATGGGGGCCGCGAGGATCGAGTCGCGACAGAGGAAGTTCACCTTGATCTGCATCGGGTAGCCCATCCACCCGACGATGTCGATGTTGTCCCAGCCTTCCTTGTTGTCGCCGCGCGGCTTGTAATAGTGGATGGACACCTTGTGCTGCAGG
>Ga0114129_10006887_pt1 | contig 16163 bp, 12 predicted proteins | sample RhiMetdeltSRZDD1_FD_80071 | JGI IMG/M metagenome (GOLD analysis project Ga0114129, IMG submission 80071) | Populus rhizosphere microbial communities from Tennessee, USA - Rhizosphere MetaG P. deltoides SRZDD1 (version 2) (version 2) | ecosystem: Host-associated > Plants > Roots > Rhizosphere >... | reverse complement strand
GGTGAAGGACAGCGACTCGCTCGTGGCGATGGTCGTATCGACGAAGCCGGGGACCATCGTTCCGGTCACGGTCTATCGCGACAAGAAACCGATGACGTTCAACATCACCGTCGCCGAGCTCGATCTCGACGCCGAACAGGGCCGAATGGCGCGCTCGCCACAGGGAAATGAACCGGCAACCACGGGCTTCGGCATGGAGCTCGAGGCAATCACGCCAGATGTCGCGCGGGAGCTCGAGCTTCCACGCGGCCGAGGCGGCGCTCGGGTTACTCGCATCGAACGCAACAGCGCTGCGGCGCTCGCCGGCATCCAGCAAGATGATGTCATCCTCGAAGTAAATCGTCAGCCGGTGACGAGCGTCACCCAGATTACGCGCGAGCTGCAGAAGGCGCAGCCGGGCGACATCGTGTTCCTCGTCGTGTGGCGCGAGAACCAGGAGATGTTCGTCACGATGACGAAAAAGTAGATCTGCGCCGGTAGCTCGGTAGCTGGCGCGTCGATACGAGCTGCTGATTCGTTCATCAAATCGCTGGCGGGTCAAACCGCCAGCGATTTTCTGTTTGCGGCAGGAGATCTTGTGACCTCACCTCTTCACGAAGAAATCCTCGCCCGCATCCGCCAGCACGGCCCGATTACGGTCGCGGAATTCATGGAACTCGCGCTCTATCACCGGCAACACGGTTACTACACGTCGCGTTCCGGACGTTCGGGGAAGAACGGCGATTACTTCACGAGCGTCGACGTCGGTCCTCTTTTCGGCGAGCTGATTGCCGTGCAGCTTGCCGAAATGTGGGATGTGCTCGCTCGGTCGGGCGACAGGCGATTCGATCTCGTCGAGGTCGGCGCTGGAGACGGCCGGCTCACCCGGGACATCCTCGATACGATCGCGCGAGAGCATCCAGCGCTTTACGAGAACGTTCGAGTTACCCTCGTCGAACGAAGTCCACTCGCGCGCGACGCGCAACTTACGACGCTTGGAACGCATGCGGATCGAATCGTCGCGACGTTAGCGGAGCTTCCCGACCCCCGAAACAGGGAACCGCGAACGGCTTCTCTCAGTGCGCACGAGGCGCTCTCCGAACCGCGAACCAACGAGCTACCGGGCCAGCGAACTACCGCGCTACCAGTCTCCGGCTCCCGGCCCTCCGGCCCCCGGCCCCCTGGCCCCGGGACCCCGGGCGCAGGATTCACAGGAGTGATTCTCGCCAACGAACTGCTCGACGCGCTGCCCGTTCATGTCGTGACGATGACGAACGAAGGCCCGCGTGAGATCTACGTCGACCAGCGGAACCGCGTCCTAATCGAAGTCGAAGGGCCGGTCGGCGATGCTCGGCTGTGCGAGCGTCTCGCGAGGATCGGCGGAGGCCTACAGCCCGGTTGGCAGCGGGAGATATCGCTCGAGGCAGATCGCTGGATCGTTCGCGCGGGCGCGGCACTCGACCGCGGTTTCGTCCTCCTGTTCGACTACGCGCACGAGTGGTGTCAGTTCGATACAGGCGTGTATGCGAACGGAACGCTGACCGCCTATGGCGATCACACTGCCGGTTCAGTGCATTGGCTCTCCTCTCCCGGCGCCTTCGATTTGACGTCCCATGTCGATCTGACGTCGATTCGGCGTGCTGCCGAGAGCGTCGGACTACACTCGCTTGGCTGTGTGGATCAGACGTACTTTCTCCTGGCGCTCGGGCTTGTGGCTCGTCTGACAGGATCAGATGCGGGTTCACTACGGCGGCGTCTCGCGGCAAAGACACTCATATTTCCCGGAGGCCTCGGCAGTACGATGAAGGCGATCGTCTTCGCGAAGGATGCGGGACGTCCGTCACTTCGCGGGTTCGGTCACGGCCGCATGACGTGATTCCCTCGCGCCTGCTCGTGTTGCCAGCACACTCGCGCGACGTCCGTTGCCGCACTCAGCCGGTCGAGTTTTTCATTTTTCGCGGCTGGACGGCACGACTCATGAACGTGCTGACCGTCGCGTGCAGGCTCATGGGACAAGGCGGAAGTTAGCGGGGGGAGCCGCCGCGCGGCTGATGCCGTCGTGGAGCGGCGGATCCGATATCGTTATAATCCGCACAACACGAACGCATCACGGCTGTGTCGCACTTACACCTTGTTCGATATACCGGGAGAATTCATGGAGACAACTATCCTGGAACGGGAGATCAAGCTCCGGTTTGCGTCCGCGGAGGAAGCGCGATCTGCGGTGTTGGCCACAAGCGCGACGCCGCTCCTCGGACGACGGCTCCAGGAAGACTCACTGCTCGATACCGACGACGAGCAGTTGCGACGACGCCGATGCGTGCTGCGTGTGCGTGTCGAATGCGGCAAGAGCCGCGTCACCTTCAAGGGGCCGGTCCAACCCGGCACGACGAAACTGCGCGAAGAGCTCGAGACCGTCGTCGGTGACGGCGCGCTCCTGCTTCGCATCTTCGAGGAGCTGGGACTCCACATCTGGTTTCGTTACGAGAAGTACCGGGAGGAGTTCGCGCACGAGGACGTCATCGTGGCGATTGACGAGACCCCCGTCGGCGCGTTCGTCGAGATCGAAGGCGGCGAACAAGGGATCGCGGCGATGGCAGAAGCGCTCGGAAAGTGTCCTGCCGACTACATCCTGGACTCCTACCGCGGGCTGTTCCTGCGATATCGTGACGAGTACGGGCTCACCGGCGCCGACATGATGTTCGAACAATCGGATGGAGGCGGGTAAAGCGCTCCTCCTGACGGCGGGCCTCGGCACGAGACTCCGTCCGCTCACCTACACGCGCGCAAAGGCGGCCGTGCCCGTCAACGGCGACCCTCTTGCGCGCCGAATCATCCGATGGCTGGCGGGGCACGGCATCCGTGACTTCGTCTTGAACCTTCACCATCGTCCGGCAACGATTGCGTCGGTCGTCGGCGATGGATCCGACCTCGGCGTGCGCGTCCGCTATTCGTGGGAGCAGCCGGTGCTGGGATCGGCGGGCGGTCCGCGGCACGCCTTGCCGCTGCTGTGCGAGCGCGGTGAAGCGCCGTTCTTAATCGTCAACGGCGATACGCTGACGGACGTCGACATCCACGACATGCTGCGGGCTCACGTTTCATCTGGTGCGCTGGTCACGATGGCGCTCGTTCCGAATCCGCAACCGGACAAATACGGAGGCGTGCGAGTGTCAGCTGACGGTCGCGTGAGCGGGTTCACGCGGCGCGGCGAGGATCAGAGGTCGTTTCATTTCATTGGCGTCCAGGTCGCCGAGCCGCGTGCGTTTGCTGCGCTGGAGGACGGGGTGCCGGCCGAATCCGTCGGTGCCTTGTATCCTCGTCTGATCGCGCAGAATTCGACGAACGTCGCCGCCTTTGTCTGTGGTGCGTCGTTCCAGGACATCGGCACTCCACGCGACTACCTCGAGACGTCGATGGCGCTCGCGGAAGTGGAAGGCCATCGCCTGACGAGCGGCGCGCGCGCGTCCATCGCGAACTCCGCGATGATCACGCGAACGGCTCTATGGGACGATGTCGCGATCGGCGCCGACGTGGTGCTGACGGATTGTGTAGTCGGGGACGGCGTGCGGATCCCGGACGGCGCCCGCTACGAGCGCTGCGCGATCGTCCGCGCGGACGGCCGATCGCCGGCAGCCGGTGAACGCATCGAAGGGGACCTGCTTCTCCACTCGTGGTAGTCACATCAAAGAAACGGGCCACGGCCATTTCACAAAGACACGATGACGGCAATTGAAACTGTTTGAATAGAATCCTGCAGATCCCTCTTCGTGATCTTCGTACCTCCGTGCTGTTTGTGACAATCGCCGGAGGCGCTCGGCAGTGAAGACCGTCCAACGTTCTACAAAGTCGAACTATGACAACCATTGAAAAACGGGACCGCAGGCGGACCGATGGTCGGGATCGCATCGACGGGTATTTGCAACGCAGTGGGATGGCCGCTCAGTCGCCTCGTGTGGTCCCGTTGACTGGGGACGCATCCGACCGTCGGTATTTCCGAATCCTCATGCCAGACGGACCGCCCATCGTGCTGTCGCTGTACGCCGCGCCGTTCGAGTTCGAGAAACTCACGTTCGTCAACGTCGCACGGTTGTTCAGCGAGATGCCGGTGCCGATCCCCAAGGTCCTCGGTCACGCGGAGGATCTCGGCGTGCTCGCGCTGCAAGATCTCGGCGATGTCACGCTACAGGCGCACCTCGGTGCGGCGCCGCTCGCGGAGCACGCCGCGCTCTATCGTCAGGCGGTCGCGCTGATCGCGACGCTGCAGCGGCGTGGTGGCGAGCTCGAGTCCACTGCGTACGTGCCCTACTCGATTGCGTTCGACGTGGAAAAGCTGACGTGGGAGCTCGACTTCTTTATCAAGCACTTCATCGAAGCGTACCGCGGCGTCGTCATCCCGCCGCCGGCGCGCGACGCACTCCAGGCCGAGTTCGCGACGATGATCGAAGCGCTCGCATCAGAACCGCGCGTGCTGTGTCACCGCGATTACCACAGCCGCAATCTGATGCTGCACGACGGCCAGCTATACCTGATCGATTTTCAGGATGCCCGCATGGGACCGGATACGTACGACCTCGTCTCGCTGCTGCGTGATTCGTACGTGGACCTGCCCGAGCGGACCGTCGACGATCTGATCGCGTACTTTCTCGCGCTCAAGGGGCTGACCGGCACCCAGCGGGAGTTCCGGTCGCGATTCGACCTGATGGCGCTGCAGCGTAACCTCAAAGCGCTCGGCACGTTCGGCTATCAGACCACCGGCCGGCGCAATCCGGTCTACATTCAGTACATCCCGCGAACGCTCCGCTACGTCCGCGATAATCTCGGAAACCTGACACAGTTCGGTCGCCTCCGCGAGATCCTGGCCGCGCATGTCGAGGAGTTCAGATAGGAACGCGCAGCGGCAGCAGTGGATCGACGGGCAATTCCACGCATCTATGCGTCTCTGGCCCTCCGCGTGCCTCTGCGTTGGAAGTCTGCTGACGTTCGAAGTGCCCCAGGACGCTCGGATTGGCTGAGGGCTGCGTGGTACAATGAGCGGTTGCGATTTGCCGCAACTCGCTCATATCCATGCAGTTCGGGATTTCTACGCACCTCTATCACGACCAGCGACTCGAGCAGGGGCACCTCGCCGAAGTGTCGTCGTCCGGCTTCGAGGCGATCGAGCTCTTCGCGACGCGGAGTCACTTCGACTACCGCGACGAATCAGCAATCGAGCGGCTCGCCGAATGGCTGGCAGCGACGGGGCTTCGGCTCCACAGCGTTCACGCGCCAATCACGGACGTCTTCGGCAAGGCCGGATGGGCGGCCACGTTCTCGAATGCGGTTGTCGACGGGCCTCGTCGCACGGCGGCGGTGCAGGAGACGGCTGCGGCCCTGAACCTGGCTCGACGGATTCCATATCGCGTGCTCGTCCTCCACCTCGGGACGCCGGCGACCAAGAACAATCCGGGCGACAACAACAAAGCCGCGGCCGTTCGCAGCTTCGGTGAGATCTGCCGGGTTGCCGAGCCGCTCGGCGTGCGGATCGCCCTCGAGGTGATTCCGAATCGGCTCTCTGACGCCTCGTCTCTCGTTTCGCTGATCGAAGGCGAGATCGACTGCAGCCAGGCCGGAATCTGCCTCGATTTCGGTCACGCGCACCTGATGGGAGATGTGCCGGACGCAGTGGAGACCGCCGCCGAGCATCTGATCACGACGCACGTGCACGACAATCATGGCCGCGACGACGAGCACCTGGCGCCGTATCACGGCAGCATCGACTGGGATTCCGCGCTCATCACGATGCAGAAGATTGGCTACGCCGGGACGTACATGATGGAGCTCGCGAACACGGACACGCCGGGCGAGGTCCTTCAGGCCGCCAAGCGCGCGCGCGAGCGATTCGAACACACCCTGGCACATTCATGAACGCGTACATCGAAGACATCGCCCGCTACGAAGGTCAGGCGGTCACGCTGCGAGGCTGGCTCCACAACCGACGATCGAGCGGCAAGATTCACTTCCTCACGGTCCGCGACGGGACGGGCTTCATCCAGTGCGTCATGTCGAAGAAGGCGGTCGGCGACGACGTGTTCCAGACGGCCGATCACCTGTCGCAGGAAAGCGCCGTCGTCGTGCATGGGAGCGTCCGTGCGGACGCGCGTGCGCCGGGCGGCTACGAGATCGACGTGAGCGGATTCGAGCTCGTGGCGGAATCGCATAACTACCCGATCACGCCCAAGGAACATGGCGTGGACTATCTGCTCGACCGCCGGCATCTGTGGATTCGATCGGCGCGCCAGCAGGCGATCCTGCGCGTCCGCCACGAGGTCATCAACGCCGTGCGCGACTTCTTCAACTCGCGCGGGTTCATCCTCGCCGACACGCCAATCTTCACTCCGGCGGCATGCGAGGGGACGACGACGCTCTTTCCGGTGCAGTATTTCGAGGACACGACCGCGTACCTGACGCAGAGCGGTCAGCTGTACAACGAGGCGAACGCGATGGCGCTCGGCCGCGTGTACTGCTTTGGACCGACGTTCCGCGCAGAGAAGTCGAAGACCCGGCGCCACCTGACGGAGTTCTGGATGGTGGAGCCGGAAATGGCATATGCGACGCTCAACGATGTCATGGAGCTGGCCGAAGGCCTTGTCGTCTCGGTCGTGGGCCGCGTCCTCGAGTGCCGCGCGACGGAGCTGAAGACGCTCGAACGCGACACGAGCAAGCTGGAGCTCGTGAAGCCGCCGTTTCCACGAATTTCATACGATGAGGCGACGAAGATTCTGAAGGAGAAGGGCCTGCCGTTCGAGTGGGGCGGCGACTTCGGCGCGCCCGACGAGACGGCGCTCTCGGAAGAGTTCGATCGGCCGATTTGCGTGTACGGGTACCCATCGGCCATCAAGGCGTTCTACATGAAACCGGATCAGCAGCGCCCGGAGGTGTCGCTGTCGGTCGACGTCCTCGCTCCAGAAGGGTACGGCGAGATCATCGGCGGCGGCGAGCGGCTCGACGACTACGAGCTGCTGCTGCAGCGGATCCACGAGCACAACCTGCCGCAGGAGGCGTTCGAGTGGTACCTCGACCTCCGCCGTTACGGCAGCGTGCCGCACGGTGGGTTTGGCATGGGCATGGAGCGCGTGATCAGCTGGCTCTGCGGGCTCGACCACTTGCGGGAAGCGATTCCGTACCCCCGGATGCTGTACCGCATTTACCCGTAGCGCCGGGGGAACATAACAGGAGTCCAGGAGATCAGGAGAACAACCATTGGTAGTGTCTCCTGGACTCCTGACCTCCTGTGAGACGGTTGGAGATTAGAGCGACTGTAGCTTCTATGAAGATCGGTTTCGTCTCCCTCGGTTGCCCAAAGAACCTCGTCGATGGCGAGGTGATGCTGGGCATGGCTCGCGAAGCGGGGCACGAGCTCACGCGTGATGCGAGTGCGGCCGACGTGCTCATCGTGAATACGTGCGCGTTCATCGACAAAGCCAAACAGGAATCCATCGACGCGATTCTCGAGATGGCGGTCCACAAACGCGAGGGCAGCTGCTCCCGTTTGGTCGTCACGGGCTGCCTCGCCGAGCGCTATCGCGACGAGTTGAGAAAAGAGATTCCTGAAATCGACGTCGTGCTTGGAACGGGCGAGATACCGCAAGTGATCGATGCTATCCATGGCAGTGACCGCGGCGCCGGTGGCTCGGTCGCTCGAGGGCTCGGTCGCTCGGAAGCTTCGGGTTCGGTGCACTTGGCGTCTGGAACCTCCGCGCTCAGACCGTTGCATTTCTTCAAAACCCGTTCGGATCTGTCTGGAATGGCAACATCCGCACCACGAGCGGCCGAGCCGCCGAACCACCGAGCCACCGGCTTTCGGCCGCCTGTCCGCGCTCCCGGCTCCCCGGTCCCAGGTCCCCGGTCGCCGGACTACATCTACGACGCCGACACTCCACGACTTCTCACGACGCCGCGTCACTTCGCGTACGTCAAGGTCGCCGAAGGATGCAATTACACCTGCGCGTTCTGCATCATTCCCACCTTGCGAGGGCGCTATCGCAGCCGGTCGATCGAGTCGATCGTGCGTGAAGCGCGCGCCCTCGTGGAACGCGGCGTCCGCGAGTTGCTGCTGATCTCGCAGGACACGACGTTCTACGGAATCGATCGTGGTGAGCGAGGCCAACTCGCGCGACTCTTGCGCGAGCTCAATACGATCGCCGGCCTCACCTGGATTCGCCTCCTGTATCTCTACCCGACGACGATCACCGACGACGTGCTCGACGCGATGGCGGAGTGCGAGAAAGTGTGTCGCTACATCGATCTGCCGCTGCAGCACGCATCATCGTCGGTGCTCGAACGGATGCGTCGGCCGGGTAATCGCCGGATGTACGACCGGCTGCTGGCCCGCGCTCGCGAGCGCGTTCCCGGCGTCACGCTCCGGACGACGATGATTGTCGGGTTCCCGGGTGAGACCGAGGACGACTTCGCGGAGCTCGACCAGTTCGTCGAGGACACGCAGTTCGATCACCTTGGCGTGTTCACCTACTCGCACGAAGAGGGAACGCGCGCCTTTGCGCTCGAGGACGATGTGCCTGCGACCGTGAAGCGTCGGCGACGAAACGTGTTGATGGCGAATCAGAAGAAGATCGTCGCGCGAACGCATGCGGGGCTTCTGGGAAGAGAGGCGCCAGTCCTGATTGACGGTCCATCGCCGGAACATCCCCTCGTCCTGCAGGGTCGACTCGAGGGTCAGGCGCCCGACATCGACTCGGTCGTGTACTTCACGGATTGCGACCCGGCGGCCTATCAGCCGGGCGAGCTCGTGAATACTCGGATCCTGCAGGCCCGAGGGTACGACCTGATCGGGACGCCTTGCAGCGGAGAGCCGCGGCGTCTTGGAGACGCCGCGCTGCGGTCTGCGTGCAGACGATGGTTAGGACCCGTGGCGCGGGGTCTTTAGACCTGTGGCACGGGGTCTTTAGAGCCCGCGAGCCGCCTCTCGTCCGTCCTCTATGTTATATTTAGGGACGGCAGCTTCGAGTAAGGTTACCCGAGTGGGCCTGTGCCCACTTTTTGTTTTTCAGGGGTCGTTTTTACGCCGCGAACTGAGCAGCTGTCGGGTGTGAGATCTGCGGCCGAGCGCGTCGCCCGGGGGTACGGGCTCGAGATTTTCGACGTGCAGCTGCGCCGCGAGTCGATCGGGACCGTGCTCCGCGTGATCATCGACCGCCCGGACCGCGGCGGACCCGAAGCGCCCGAGGACGCGGTCGGGATCGAGGATTGTCAGCGCGTCAGCCAGGATCTGAGCGCGCTGCTCGACGTGGAGGAAGACGAGCTCGCGGAGGCAGCGCCGGGGCAGCATTACACGCTCGAGGTGTCGTCTCCAGGCCTCGATCGGCCGCTGCGGCACGAAGCCGATTATCGCCGGTTCACGGGACGGTTGGCGAAGGTGGTCACGACCGAGCCGCTGAATGGTCAGTCGGCGTTCTCGGGCCGCATCACCACGGTTGAGAACGGCGTGGTCGTGCTCGAGGAAGGGCGCAAGACGCACCGGGTACCGGTCACGCTCATCAAGCGCGGCAATCTGGCTGTTGAATTCTGAGGCACCGAAGTCGGTGGCCGTTCGGAAGGTCCAGCCGGTGCTCGGTCGTTCGGTGCTCGGTAGCTCGCTCAGGCTGGAGTCGGCCGCGGGATTCAGGAATTCGAGGGATTTGAGGATCAGGGAAACAAGATTAGGGATTAGGGAATTCAGAAGTGGCAATCACCAATCCGTTGTTGCAGCAGATCGACGCCATCGCGAAGGAGAAGGGCGTCGAGCCGGAGATCATCATCGGCGCCGTGCAGGACGCGCTCGAGGCGGCTGCCCGGAAGAAATACAAGGGCGAGGAGCTGAAGGCAAGATTCAACTCCGAGACCGGAGACTTCGATCTGTTCACGGTGAAGAAAATCGTCGAGGACGTCACCGATCCGGCGACTCAGTTCTCGCTGGCCGAAGCGCGGCAGATGTACGGCGACGAAGCGGAAGTGGACATGGAGATCGAGTTCCCGCGCGACAAAGGGGACCTCGGGCGCATCGCCGCGCAGACGGCAAAGCAGGTGATCTTCCAGAAGGTCCGCGAAGCCGAACGCGAGAACGTCTACGCCGAGTACAGCCAGCGCATCGGCGAAGTCGTGAGCGGAATGGTGAAGCGCTTCGAGAACGGCGACATCATCGTCGAGCTGGGCCGCGTGGAAGCGCAGCTGCCGCGGAAGGAGCAGTCGCGCGCCGAGAACTACACCGTCGGCGATCGCGTGCGCGCGGTCATCCGCGGCGTGAATCGCAGCGCAAAAGGACCGCAGATCGTCCTGTCACGTACGGATCCGGCGCTGCTCATCAAGCTGTTCGAGCAGGAAGTTCCGGAGATCTACGACGCGACCGTCATGATTCGCGGTGCCGTTCGCGAAGCCGGGGATCGCGCAAAAGTTGCCGTGTATTCCCGCGAGCGTGACGTCGATCCCGTGGGCGCATGCGTTGGCATGAAGGGCACCCGCGTCCAGTCGATCATCCGCGAGCTTCGCGGCGAGAAGATCGACATCGTCGAATGGTCCGACGATCCGATCGTATTCGTGACGAACGCTATCAGCCCCGCGAAGGTCCAGCGCGTTTCAGTCGTTGACGATGCCGAGAAGGTGATGGAGGTAATCGTCGAGGACAGGCAGCTGTCGCTCGCGATCGGCAAGAAGGGACAGAACGTCCGGCTTGCCGCCAAGCTGACGGGTTGGAAGATCGACATCAAGAGCGAGGAAGAAAAGCGGCGGGAAGTCGAGGCATTGCTCGGCGAGCTCGAGCAGCCGCAGGAACAGGCGGCAACAGAAGACGCCGAGGGCACGGCGGAGATCGCCGCGGCGGAGGAGCCAGCCGAGGCATCGTCTGAGGCACCCGAGGCGATTGAGGAAGCTGCAGGCGAGCCGGGTCCACACGCTGCTGCACGGGACGCAACGCCAGAACAGGCCGCAGCCCCAGAAGAGGCCGTCGCGGCAATGGAGACGGAAGCGGCAGAAACCAAAGAAGGTTCGTAGAAACTGAATGGCAACAGTCCGGATTTACAAGGTCGCGGAGCTGCTCAACACGTCGAGCCAGGAAGTGATCGCGCTCTTGAAGCGCGACCACGGGATCGAAGTGAAGAGCGCATCGAGCACCATCGAAGAAGTCGTGGCGCGGCAGTTCGTCGAGCGGCTCGCGCGGCAGCGCAATATCAGTGTGCCGTCGCACGCGTCCTTCGCCGATGCGCCTGCCGCCGTAAAGGGGCGGAAGCCCCTCGGAAAGCCCGTCGAGCCGGCGAAACCGGCCGCCCCGACGTTGCCGCCGCCGCGGCTCGTCAAGTCAGCCAAGCCGGCGGCTCCTCCGCCGACCGCGGAACCACTCGCGGCGCCCCCTGCGGCGCCGGAGGCGGTCCTGATTCCGCCGCCCGTTCCAGAGCCGCCGCCGGTGGTTCACATCCCGCACGAACCGGAGCCTGTCGCCGAAGAGCCCGCGCCAGTGGCGGAGCCTTTGATCGCCGAGCCGGCTCCTCCCGCAATTGCGAAGGAAGATCCGGCTACGGCGGCGCACGCCGAAGCACCGCCGGCGATCGAGGACGCGGCAGAACCGACTCCTGCTCCACCGGAACCAAAGGAGCCGCCTGCGCCAGCCATTCCGCGCCCGGTCGTGCCGACACCGACAGGCCGGATCGTGCCGCCGACGATCAGATTGCGAGTCGAGGATCCGAAGACCGGACAGGCGCCGCCAGCGCCGCCCCGGCGGCCCGTTCTCGTTCGGCCTACGCCGCCGAGGCCCGCTTCGCCACAGGCGCCGACGGGCAATCTCAGTCGCCCGGCGGCAGCGCGTCCGAGCGCCCCGGCGCAGCCCGGAGTGGTCGCGCGCGCGCCGCAGCGTCCGGCGGGACTCCCGCCACGGCCGGCGCCCGTCGGCGGACCACGTCCGCTGCCGTCGCAGCCGATCCGTCCACCCGCTGCGCCGCCACGTCCCGGAACGCCCGGGTATCGGCCTCCATTCCAGCACCGGCCCGCACCCGTGCGTCCCAGTACCGCGGCACGGCGTGAAGCGCCGCGAATGCCCGTCACGGTCGCCGCTCCTGCGGCGCCGCCACCGGTCACTCGCACGATCACGCTTGCGGAAGGTATGACGGTCGCCGATCTTGCGACGAAGCTGGACGTCAAGGCCAAAGACGTCCTGAAGAAGCTGATCGAACGTCGGTTGATGATGACGATCAACAGCACGATCGACGACGATACGGCGCAGATGATCGCGCGGGAATTCGGCGCGGACGTGAAGATGCAGACGTTCGAAGAGGAGATGCTGCAGGTCGAGGCCGAAGAGGTGAATCCCTCCGACCTCGTCCCGCGCGCGCCGGTCGTGACCGTCATGGGTCACGTCGACCACGGGAAGACCACGCTCCTCGACGCAATCCGTTCGGCGCGGGTTGCCGAACGCGAAGCGGGCGGAATCACGCAGCACATCGGCGCATATTCGGTCAAAGTCAACGATCGCAACGTCGTCTTCCTCGACACCCCCGGCCACGAAGCGTTCACGATGATGCGCGCTCGCGGCGCCCGCGTGACCGACGTCGTCATCCTCGTCGTGGCGGCAGACGACGGTGTCATGCCGCAGACCGAGGAGGCAATCGACCACGCGAAAGCGGCGGGCGTGCCGATCCTGGTCGCGATCAACAAGATCGACAAGCCGGAAGCGAATCCCGATCGCGTGAAGAAAGAGCTGTCCGATCTCGGCCTCGTCCCCGAACAGTGGGGCGGCCAGACGGTCATGGTCGAAGTGTCTGCGAAGAAGAAACAGAACCTCGACTTGCTGCTCGAGATGATTCTGCTCGTCACCGAGCTCAGCGAGCTGAAAGCCAATCCGAAGCGCAACGCATCGGGCACGGTGCTCGAGGCCAAGCTCGATAAGGGACGCGGTCCGGTCGCGACAATCCTCGTTCAGGACGGGACGCTGCACGTCGGCGACACGTTCATTGCCGGAACAATCGTCGGCAAGGTGCGCGCGCTCATCGACGATCGCAGCCGTCAACTGAAAGCTGCGCCGCCCGCGACGCCGGTGGAAGTGCTCGGCCTTGGCGGCATGCCACAACCGGGCGACGCGTTCCAGGCGCTGACCGACACGGCCAAGGCGCGGCAGATCGCGCTGTTTCGGCAGACCCAGGCAAAAGAAAAGGCGCTCGGCGGCAAGACCGCCAGGCTCACGCTCGAGTCGCTGCAGCAGCAGATCGCGGAAGGCAGCATGAAGGAGCTGCCGGTGATCATCAAGGCGGACGTGCAAGGCTCCGCGGAAGTGCTCGCCGACACGCTGACGAAGCTCAGCGACGAGAAGGTCAAGATCCGGATCATCCACAGCGGTGTCGGCGCGATCAACGAGTCGGACGTTCTGTTGGCGTCCGCATCGAACGCGATCATCATCGGGTTCAACGTGCGGCCCGATCGCAACGCATCCGACGTCGCGGAGCGCGAGAAGGTCGATATCCGCCTGCACTCGGTCATCTACAACGTCGTCGACGAGATGAAGAAGGCGATGGCGGGGCTGCTCGAGCCGACGTTCAAGGAAGTGCGCATCGGGACGGCCGAGGTCCGGGACACTTTCAAGGTTCCGAAGTTTGGGACGATTGCGGGCTGCATGGTTCTCGACGGCCGGATTACCCGCGCAGGCGATACGCAGGCTCGGCTGCTGCGCGACAACGTCGTGGTGTACGAGGGGAAGATAGGCTCGCTCCGCCGATTCAAGGACGACGTCTCCGAGGTCAAGGCCGGATTCGAGTGCGGCATCGGCTTCGAGCGGTTCAATGACATCAAGATCGGTGACGTTATCGAAGCGTTTGTAGTCGAGCGGGTTGCAGCTCCAGTGTGATAGATGTCAAGGGATAAGGGAAAAGGGACAAGGGAAAACGTTCTCTCCTTCCCGGCTCCTTTCCCTTTTTCCTTTCCCTTTTCCCTTTATGCCCTCCACTCGCCCCAGTCGCGTCGGCGACCAGATTCGCGAGGAAATCTCCGAGATGCTGATGAGAAATCTTCACGATCCTGGGATCGGGTTCGTAACGGTCACGTACGTGAAGGTCACCGCGGATCTGCAGCAAGCCCGGGTGTACTACACGTCGCTCGGAGGCGAGAAGGCACGCCGCGAGTCGGCGCGAGCTCTCGAGCGTGCGAAGCCGTTTCTGCGACGTCAGCTGGGGCAGCGCCTCCGGCTGCGCCGCACCCCCGAGCTCCAGTTCTTCTTCGACGAGAGCATCGAACGTCAGGATCGCATCGAACGAATCTTGCAGGAAATCAACCTCGAGCGAGCCGAGCACCCGGTGAGTGAGGGCCCCGAGCGGGAAGCGAGTCAACTCAATGACGGTTCAGGAGACGACGAGCACGAAAAGTAACCAGGCGGACGGCGGTGGGCATCCCGAGGTGTTGGGCCGGATCCGCGACGAAATTCTCGCCAGAAAACGCTTCCTCCTCACTTCGCACAGCAGGCCCGACGGCGACTCCATCGGGTCGCAGCTCGCGATGGCCTACGCCCTCGAGACGTTGAACAAAGAGGTCCGGATCGTCAATTCCGACGCTGCTCCCGAGCACTACTTCGAATTCCCGGGAGTGGACCGGATCGAGATCGCCCCGAAGTTCGAGGGAACCGCGGACGCCACGATCGTGCTGGAGTGCAGCGACCTCACGCGGACGGGCGTATCCGGGATCGACGGGTTCATCATCAACATCGATCACCACGGCGGCAATCGAATGTACGGCGCGCTCAACTGGTTCGACGAGTCCGCCGCGGCGTGCGGAGAGATGGTGTTCGATCTGATTCGCGCGCTCGGTGTATCTCTCACTCTGGAAATCGCCACCCACATCTACCTGGCCATCCTGACCGACACCGGGTCGTTCCACCATTCGAACATCACGCCACGAACGTTCGACATCTGCCGGCAGACCGTCGAAGCTGGCGTGAGCCCCGCGACGATGGCGCGGCGAGTGTTCGACAGCAACAGCTTCGGTAAGCTCAAGCTGATCGGCGCGCTGCTCGACGCGATGGAGCTGCTGCACGACGGCCGCCTCGCCGTGCTCCGCATGGACGACGCGATGCTGGCGGCGTGCGGATGCACGCACAACGACACGGAGGGCGTCATCAACCTTCCGCTCACGGCACGCGAGATTCAGGCAGTCGTCTTCTTCAAGGTTTCGTCCACCCGGGACGTGCGCGTGAGCATGCGTTCGAAGTACGACGTGGACGTCCGGCTCGTGGCGAACGAGTTCGGCGGCGGCGGACACAAGAACGCAGCCGGCTTCACCGTCTCGGGCGGCCTGGCGGAGGTCCGTCCGAGAATCATCGCCCGCCTGGAGCACGCCATCGATCGGGGGCTGCAGACCCGCCCGACTCTGGTTTCCTCCGATCCGCGTGAATCAGCGTGAATCCGCGTCTCATGACGGCATGCGTGAATCAGCGTGAATCCGCGTCTCATGACGGCATGCGCGAATCGGCGTGAATCCGCGTTCATGAACGGCATGCGCGAATCGGCGTGAATCCGCGTTGTATGGACGGCGTGCTCGTCGTCGACAAGCCGCTCGGACCGACGTCACACGACGTCGTCGCGCGCGTGCGCCGGGCGTTGAAGGAGAAGCGCATCGGGCACACGGGAACGCTCGACCCGCTCGCGACCGGCGTGCTGCCCCTCGTGGTCGGGCGAGCCACGCGGCTCGCGCAATTCTTGAGCGGTGACGAAAAGGAGTACGTCGCGGGCGTTCGTTTCGGCGCGGTCACGGCCACGTTCGACGCGGAAGCGCGGGTGGTGAACGACCCGGCGACAGGTCGGCCCGCCGCCATGCATCCACCGGATCCTGTCAGTCTGGACGCAAGCGCGGTCCAACTCGCGCTCGACAAGTTCCGCGGAACGTACTGGCAGGTGCCTCCGCCGTTCTCGGCCAAGAAGATCGGCGGAGTTCCCGCATATCGACTGGCGCGTTCACTCAAACCAGTGGAGGTGAAGCCCGTTGAAGTGACGGCCAGCGAACTCGAGTTGGTCTCGTTCGATGGGAGCGTCGCGACGCTGAGGATTGTATGCTCGACCGGCTTCTACGTACGAACCCTTGCTCACGAGCTGGGCCAGCGCCTTGAGTGCGGCGCCTATCTCGAGTCGCTCCTGCGGACGCGCGCCGGGCAATTCACCATCGATGACGCGGTGCCGCTCGAAGCC
>Ga0114129_10006886_pt1 | contig 16165 bp, 13 predicted proteins | sample RhiMetdeltSRZDD1_FD_80071 | JGI IMG/M metagenome (GOLD analysis project Ga0114129, IMG submission 80071) | Populus rhizosphere microbial communities from Tennessee, USA - Rhizosphere MetaG P. deltoides SRZDD1 (version 2) (version 2) | ecosystem: Host-associated > Plants > Roots > Rhizosphere >... | reverse complement strand
GTCGCGATCGTCTTCCACGGTCACGAACGACAACTGCGTGGGCTGCGTCTTCGCCACGCCGAAGTCGAGCACTTTCACCGTGCCATTCGACGTCAGTCCAACGTTCGACGGCTTCAGATCGCGATGGACGATGCCGCGCTCGTGCGCCACATCGAGCGCCTCCGCAATCTGACGCGTGCTCTCGATCGTCTCATCGACCGGCAGCGTGCGCTTGGCGAGCAGCCGATCGGCGAGCGTGCCGCCCTCGACGAACTCGAGGACGAGCGCACGCAGGCCGTCGCACTCTTCGATGCCGTGGATGGCGGCGATCCCGGGATGATTCAGGGAGGCGAGGACCCTGGCTTCACGATCGAAGCGAGCCAGGCGTTCCGCGTCGCGCGTGAACGCCTGTGGCAGGACTTTCAGGGCGACGTTGCGATCAAGACGCACGTCGCGCGCCCGATAAACCTCGCCCATGCCGCCGGCGCCGACCGGCTCGACGATTTCGTACGCACCAAAGCGCGAACCGGGAGTCAGGGTCACTGATGCGAATTACACAAGGTCAAAGGGCAAAGGTCAAAGGGCAAAGGCAGACATCATCAGGCTCGGTGTTGGGGCGGCACGATGCGGATCTTAAGGCGGCGAAGTTCGACGAGTGCGCGGTCGCAGTCCGATTCGAAGACCTGAAGCTCCACCTGGTGCGGCAGCCCGCGATACATTCCAGTGAACGACCCGCTCCACTCACCAGGCACGAGTGCGGAGATGCCACTCGCTTCGAGCGCGCCCCTCGCAAACGACGCCTCGAGCTCGGTTTCGAACGTCGCGATTGTAATTAGGGGTTCGTCTTTGTGACCCGGCATGTTGGGCCTGCCTGACCTTTGCCCTTTGACCTTTGCCTTTTGACCTTCGGTTACTGAGAGAGCGTGGCGCCGCCCTCGACCGCAACCGCGGCGTGCGAGCGGCGCGGATCGGCGCCGCCTTCGACGCGGCCCCGGAGCGTATCCACCAGCACGCCGGACGCGTAACCGTATCTGAGCTCGCCCTTGCGGCCGATCTTCTGGAAGCGGTGGCCGCGCGCCATCAAATCCTGCAGCACCGGGCGCGGAAAGCGATCTTCGATCTCGACGCGCGCGCCGTTGCCGACCGGATCCGCCGGATCGCGCGTAACCATGAACCGCGGCGCTTCGATCGCCTGCTGCATCGACAGTCCGCCGTCAACGACCGCGGTCACGATCGAATACGTGGACGCCGGGATCCACGCGTTGCCGGCAGACGCGACAGCAAAGGCCGGCGCCGCCTGGCCGTCCTGGCTGCGGAAGGCCAGCACCGGCAGGTTCGCCGTGTTCGATCGCATCCACGGCATCAGCTGCCCGTACGCGCCAGGCGAGGTGCGATTCGATCGCAGGTGGTTGTTGTAGAGGAACCCGAGTCCGCGCGTCACGTAGAACGAGCCGCCCCACGTGCTCAGCGTCTGCGTCACGGCAATCATGTTGCCGTCCGCATCGGCGACGACGAACCCGCTGGTGCCGCTGCCGATGCGCTCCGGACCGCCGGCGATTTCCTCCGAGTCCTCCGAGAACCGCGCCGCGCTATCGCGCTGGATGCGCGCGAAAAGCTCCGCGGCATGCGACGCCTGCAGGTGTTCGTCGTAATCCACGGCCCACTGCGCGGGATCGGCGATGCGGGCAATCCGATCGCGCGCTTTCCACGACTCGATCAGATAGTGCAGGTAGTCCGCGTCTCGCGCGACTGTCGCGCGCGGGCGCGGGCCGTAGTTGCCGAGTATCTGCAGCGCTTCGATGAGGCTCACACCGGCACTCACCGGTGGACCGCCGGTGTAGAGGACGTGCCCCCGGTAACGGCCGGAGACGGGCTTGCGTTCGATCGCGCGATACTGCGCCAGATCGGCTTCCGTGATCAGCCCGCCGTTCACCAGCATGTCGGCGGCGATGCGCTTGCCGATCGAGCCACGGTAGAACGCCTGCGCGCCGTCGTTGGCAATCGTCTTCAGCGTCGCGGCGTAATCACGGTTGACGAACCGTTCACCGGCACGCGGGACCCGTCCGTTCGGCAGGAAGATCCGCGATGAAGCGGTGTACTTCTGAAACCACTGGCGGCCTTCGGCCACGCTCGACGGCAGCGTCGCGTCGAGCACGAACCCTTCATCGGCATATTTGATCGCCGGCGCGATGAGGTCGGCCCAGCTCACCTGCCTGTTGCTGTACTTCGTGTAGAGATAATCGAGCCCGGCCACGACTCCAGGAATGTTGACCGACATCGGCCCGTCACTTGGCAGACGTCCGTTGCGCAGCAGGCCCGGAGCGTCGAGCGTCGCGGCTCGCGGCGTCTGATCCTTGAATTCGATCACCGTCGGCTCGGCCATGCCCTTCAGATAGAGAACCGCCTGCCCATCTCCACCGATGCCGGACGCATCCGGCTCGACGACACCCAACGCGAACGACACGGCGATTGCCGCATCCACGATGCTGCCACCCTGTTCGAGCACCTGACGCCCGGCCGCGGACGCCAGCGGATGCGCCGAGACGACGATCGCTCGCGATGAGCTCACCGCCGGTTTGACCAGCGGCTGCTGCGCAACCATCTGATCGACGACGTCCTCGAGCGCCGACTGCGTCCGCGACTGCTCCGCACGGGGACGATACTCGGCGCGCAGCGCTTCCCACTGCACCGAGGCGCTGCCCGAGTCGTAGTAGAGCCGCTTCAACGTGCCCCACGCGCTGTCGAACGCACGCGTCAGCGCGGCCGGCGACGGGGCCACCGGCGACAGCACCGCTCGTCCACCCTCGTCCACCGTCCGCGGCGCCGGTACCGTCCACAACTGATACGCGCGGCCAAGGGCGAAGAGCGCGGGTGGATCGGATCGATCGCGTTCCGGGTTGCCGTTGTAGGACGGCTCTGGTTCAGGAATCTCACCGATCGCCAGCGTCTGCCCGTCAGGCGACCACGCGATCGTCCCGCCATGACGCGACGCGAGTACTGGCGGCGCCACCGGCCGACTCGGCCCGGCACCTGACTCGGTCAGCGGCACGACACCGGCGACCCACGTCGAGCCCAGTCCATCGCGAACCGCGTAGTAGGCCAGCCGCGTCCCGTCAGGCGACCACACCGGATGTCCCTCGTATCCGGTCAGCCGTGCGAAGCGAAAAGCCGGACCTCGGCCGCCGGTTTCATCGGGCGTGTTCTTGTCGAACAGCCGCATCAACCAGATATCGAAGTCGCCTTCGTCATTGCCACGATTCGACGCGAACGCCAGGCGGCGTCCGTCTGGCGACACGCGCGGCTGCACTTCGTCATCCTGTGATTGCGTGAGCCGCAGCGGAATCCGCTTGTCCATCGTGACATCGGGATCGATGGTGAAGAGATCCCACTGCGTCGTATCCGAGGCACGATTGGCAAACACGAGGCGACCATCCGGCGTTCACGACGGCCACCGCTCATCGCCTTCGAGCACGGCCACGCGTTCCGGCGTGCCGCCATGTGCGCCGACGACGTAGAGATCGAATCCGTCACCACGATCCGCAGCGAAGGCGATGCGCTTGCCGTCGGGAGACCACGCCGGCTCACGCTCCACGCCGGGTGCTTTGGTGAGCTCACTCCCGTCCCGCCCATCCGGCTGCATCGTCCAGATGCGATCGATCACGACGAGCGCGAGGTGTTTGCCGTCAGGGGACCAGGCGGGATCGCGCATGCCGGGTGGCCCGGTCTGCGCGCGCGGGCTCAGCGTCAGGATCGCGACGAGTGCGAGGACGACGGAGAGGCGAGTCGTCAGACCCGCCTTGAAGACGCTCAGGTCCGCCTGCCTTCTGTCACCGCCTCGACGATGTGACGCGCGGAGATGCCGTAGTAGTCGAGGAGCTGTTCGGGTGCACCGCTGCGCGGAATCTCGCGCACTGCGAGGCGATGGACGGCGAAGCCGTGACCGGCCACCGCCGCCGCCACCGCGTCGCCGATCCCGCCGCCGACGTAGTGGTCCTCGACCGTGATCAGCCGGCCCTTGGTTTCGCGTGCGCAGCGCACGAGTGTCGCAGTGTCGATCGGCTGCACGCTGTAGAGATCGATGACGCGAATGGTGATGCCCTGCTTGCCGAGCAGGTCGTGTGCTTCGAGCGCTTCGAATACAGTGACGCCGGCGCCGATGACAGTCGCGACGTCGCTGCCCGCTTCACGCAGCACGTTGAGACCACCGATGTGGAACGCATCGTCGGCACCGTAGATCACCGGTGTCTTCGGGCGCGAGGTGCGGATGTACGCGGGTCCGCCGTGATAGGCCATCCGCTCGACCAGGCGGTCGGTGCTGACCGCGTCGCAGGGATACAGCACGGCGATATTCGGCTGCGCGCGCATCATCGCGACATCCTCGAGGGCCATCTGCGACGGGCCGTCTTCGCCAATCGAGACGCCGGCGTGACTCCCGGCCATCTTGATGTTGCTGTTGCTGATCGCCGCCATGCGGATGAAGTCGCTGGCGCGAGACAGGAATGCGGCGAACGTCGAGGGAAACGGAATCGCGCCGCGCGCGGCGAATCCCATCGCGGCGCCAATCATCACCTGCTCGGCAATGTAGGCCTCGAAGAAACGCTTGGGATGCTGCTGCTCGAACTTCTCGCTGAAGGTCGAGTTGCCGACGTCCGCGTCGAGTGCGACGACACGATCGTCGTTGGCGCCGAGCCTGGCAATCGCCGCACCGAACGCTTCGCGCGTGGCCACCTTGTCGCCGAGGGCGTACGCCGGCGGTCCGAGCGGGGCCGGTGCCTTCGTCGCAGGGCGCGGAACCGAGCGAGGCCGAGGCTGCGCTGCGGGCAGTTCCTCGGGCACGAACTGCGTCTCCAGCTCAGCGATCGCGCCGTCGGCTTCCTCGCCCTTCTTGAGCGGCTTGCCGTGCCAGCCGGGCTTGCCTTCGATGAACGAGATGCCTTTGCCCTTGATCGTCCTGGCGATGATCATGCTCGGCTTGCCGCGCGTCGACCGGGCTTCGTCGAAGGCCGAGAGGATGGCGTCCATATCGTGGCCGTCGATGGCGATGACGTGCCACCCGAACGCCTGCCAGCGTGCCACGTAGGCGTTGATGTCGTGGTTCCACAGCGACGGCCCCTTTTGACCAAGGCCGTTGACATCGACGATCCCGCACAGCGAATCGAGGTTCTCGTGGACCGCGGCGTGCGCGGCCTCCCACACCGAGCCTTCGGCGATCTCACCGTCGCCGAGGAGCACATATGTGCGGTAATCCGAGTTGATGCGCCGGGCGTTCAAGGCGATGCCAATACCGGCGCAGATACCCTGTCCGAGCGATCCGGTGGCGACATCGACCCACGGCAACCGGGGTGTGGGATGTCCCTCGAGATCGGAATCGAAGCGCCGCAGCGTCAGCAGCTCATCGCGGCTGATGATGCCAGCCTCGGCCCAGGCGGCATAGAGCAAGGGCGCCGCGTGTCCTTTCGACAACACGAAGCGATCGTTGTCGGGGTTCTGCGGGCTGCGCGGGTCGTAGCGCATCTCCGAAAAGAAGATGGCGGCGGCGACGTCAGCGGCAGAGCAGCACGACGTGGGATGACCGCTGCCGGCCTCCGTCGTGGCCCGCACCGAATCGATGCGCAGACGAGTAGCGATGTTGTGCAGCGCGGAGACGCGCGAGGATGCGTGCACGAACGACGACCTCCGGTGGTCATTATAATGACCAGATGCGGGCGGTGCGGTACGTGTACGTCCTTGCACTGGTTGTCTGGCTGGGTGGGATGGTCGTGCTTGGCGCCGTCGTCGCGCCCGCGACATTTCAAGTACTTCAGGCCAGCGAGCCGGCAACGGGACGCGAGCTCGGCGGAGCCGTTTTCACAACGATTCTCGAACGCTTTCATTACGTCGCCTACGGGGCAGGCGCGCTGCTGCTCTTCACACTCGCCCTGATGGCAGTACTCGGCCCGCGGCCGCGCCATCTGGCCGTGCGCTTTGCGTTAATCACCGCGATGCTGGCGGTTGCCCTCTATTCCGGCGCGGTCGTACTGCGCAACGCGGACGGCATTCGCCGTGAGGTCGGAGGATTACCGTCGCGGCTTCCCGCCGGCGACGAGCGTCGGGTGCGCTTTGACGAGCTGCACGTGCTGTCCACGCGGCTGATGATGGTCAATCTCGTCGGCGCCCTGGCCCTGCTGTTCTGGGAAGCGCGGGAGTGAGCGCGCATCACGCTCGTCCGAACGGCGTGAGCGTGATGCGTCGCATCATGCTCGCCCGGAAAGCGGAAGCATGATGCGCAGAATTACGCTCATCGAAGGCGACGGTATCGGCCCCGAAGTGACCCGCGCCGTCGTCAAGATTCTGGACGCGGCAGGCCTGCAGGCCGAATGGGAGCCGCAGGTCGCCGGCGTCCTTGCGCTCGAGCGCCACAACACGCCACTACCGCCGGAGCTGCTCGACTCGATCAAACGGAACAAGGTCGCCCTCAAGGGGCCGGTCACCACGCCGGTTGGCGGCGGGTTCACGAGCGTGAACGTCGGCCTTCGGAAGGCGCTGAACCTGTTCGTCAACCTCAGGCCGGTGTGGAGCATCCCGTCGGTTCCCTCACGCTACGCAGGCATCGACATCATCATCGTTCGTGAGAATACCGAGGACCTCTACGCGGGGCTCGAGCACGAGGTGGTTCCGGGCGTCGTCGAGAGCCTGAAGATCATCACTGAAGAAGCCTCGACGCGCGTGGCACGGTTTGCCTTCGAGTACGCGCGCGCACATCACCGCACACGCGTGACCGCCGTCCATAAAGCCAACATCATGAAGATGAGCGACGGCTTGTTCCTCAGGTCTGTGCGTAAGGTCGGCGAACAGTTCCCCGGCATCATGTGCGACGACCGGATCGTGGACAACGCCTGCATGCAGCTGGTGCTCAACCCCGCGCAGTTCGACATCCTGCTGCTGCCCAATTTGTACGGCGACATCGTCTCGGATCTGTGTGCCGGTCTGGTTGGTGGCCTGGGGGTCGTGCCGGGCGCCAATCTGGGCGAGGAGATCGGCGTCTTCGAGGCCGTGCACGGCAGCGCGCCCGACATCGCCGGCAAGGGCATCGCTAATCCGACGGCGCTGCTCTTCTCGGCGCTACTCATGCTGCGCCATATCGGTGAAAGCGCGATGGCCGATCGCATCATGAACGCCGTCGTCGCCACGCTGACCGACGGCGTTCGCACGCGGGACCTCGGCGGCACGGCGACGACGATGGAATACGCGGACGCGATTTGCCAGCGCTGCGACCGATGAACGACGAGATCACGCGCGCCGTGCTCTCGAGAGAAGAGATTGCCAGCTATCTCAAGGGCAGCCACCGGGAAGCCGGCCGCGCGGCCCGCGAACGGATCGAAGGCTATCTCGACGAGCTGCGGACGACACAGCGCTATTCGATCTACCGCGCGCTGAAGCACCCGCTCTACCCCATTCTCCGGAAGATCAAGCGCATCGGTGAACACGTCGACGTCGCCAAAGCCGCGGCGCGCGCCGGGCGCGTGATCTATGCGTCGAATCACCGCAGCCACACCGACTATCTGGTCGAGCCGCTGGTGCTCGACGACAACGGGATCAGGCCGCCGGTCATCGCCGCCGGGATCAATCTCTTCGGCGGCCCGCTCGGTCTCATCCATCGCCACGTGACGGGCGCCATTCCGATCCGGCGCAACACGAAGGACGCGGCCTATCTGCTGACACTCAAGGCGTATATCTCCGAGCTCCTGCGTAAGAGTGATCTGTTCTTCTACCCGGAAGGCGGTCGCAGCTACAGCGGTGAGATCAAGGCGCCCAAGACGGGGCTGATGCATGCCGCACTGCACACCCAGCATCCGCACGTGGTCATCGTCCCAACTGCGGTGGCCTATGACCTCGTGCTCGAGGATCACGTGCTGGCGCGCCAGCGCGTGAAGCGATCGCAGCGGCCGTTCACCAGAGAAGTCGCTGAGATGGTTCGATACGCGGTTGGCTACAGGTCGCGCGCATTCGTGAGCTTCGGCACACCGATTCCGATTGCCGGGATCGATCCCGACTCGCGTCGCGCGGTGCTCGATCTCAGTCACGCCGTCATGCGGGCGATCGGCGCCGTCTATAAAGTGCTGCCGACGGCGGTCGTCGCCTCGGTCATACGACCGTCCACGACGCGGCGCGAGCTCGAGCAGCGCGCCGACGCGCGGCTCGAGATGCTGCGCGCCGCCGGCGCCAACCTCGGCGTCACCAGCGGTGCACAGGCTGTGGACGCCGCGCTCGAACCGCTTGAATCTCGCGGTATTCTGGTAGTGAACAGGGGCCGCGTGCGGGTACGCAACCGGAACGTGCTGCGCTACTACGCGCGATCGATCGACCACCTGCTCGACTCCCGTCCGCGCCCGTAATGTTTTCCTTGCTCGCACGCAGCGTCACGCTGAAACGGTTCGCGTCGAGGTACGGCATGACGCCCAACGGTTTCGCCCGGCGATTCATCGCCGGCGAGACCATCACCGAGGCCATTGAGGCCGCCCGCGCCACGCAGGGCCGCGGCATGCACGTCGCGCTCGACTACCTCGGCGAAAGCGTGAACACGACCAAAGCCGCGATCGCCGCCTCACGCGAGTACGTGCAGCTCATGGAAACCATCGTCGCGTCGGGGATCGAGCGCAACATCTCGCTGAAGCTGACGCAACTCGGCCTGACGATCGACAAGGCGACCTGCGTGGACAACCTCCGGCGCATCCTGGAGCCGGCCGCACGCCACGAGTTCTTCGTCCGTATCGACATGGAGAGCTCGCGATACACGCAGCTCACGCTCGACGTGTTCGAGACGGTGTGGAGCCTGGATTTCCGCAACGTCGGCATCGCACTGCAGTCGAGCCTGCACCGCACCGAGCAGGACGTCCGCCGCATGAACGAGCTCGGCGCGCGTGTGCGTCTGGTCAAGGGTGCATACAAGGAACCAGCGTCGGTGGCGTTTCAGCAGAAGGCAGACGTGGACGCCGCCTACACCCGTCAAATGCGCCTGCTGCTCGATCGCGGCGTCTATCCGGCAATCGCGACGCACGACGAAGAGATCATCGCGGAGACACGCAGTTACGCCGCCGAGCGCACCATCGGCCACGATCGCTTCGAGTTTCAGATGCTGTACGGGATCCGGCGCGACCTGCAGACCTCACTCGTCGCCGAGGGCTACCGGATGCGTGTCTATATTCCGTTCGGCAAAGAATGGTTTCCGTACTTCATGCGACGGCTTGGCGAGCGGCCTGCGAACGTTGGCTTCGTGCTCCGAGCTTTATTGGGCGAGAAGTCAGGATGACCGGTCAGGTCAAAGGGCAAAGGTCAAAAGGCAAAGCGAGGTTGGACCTAGGACCTGGACCTTAAACCTGGACCCTGCCCTTTGACCTCGCCTTTGCCCTTTGCCTTTTGACCTTTGACCTACGGAGCGCACCAGGACCGCGCGAGATTGGCAAGCGCGTCTCGGCATCGGAGCACGTCCTCGAGGATGACATATTCCTCGATGCTGTGGAGTCCGGCGCCACCGGGACCAAACAGCACCGACGGGATGCCGGCGGCACCGAGAATCGCTGCGTCGGTCCAGAAGGTCATGCCGGCGATGGATGCGGCGCATCCAGCCGCTCGTGCGGCGTCCGTCAACAGCGCAGGCAGCTGACTGTCCGGATCGATTTCGTACGCATCACGGCCGAAGACCAGGCGCGCCTCGGCCTCGAACTCGGGATCTTCGCGTCTCAGCTCCGCCAGGAACGCCTCGGCTTCCACGCGTGCGATGTCGGAAGGCTCACCCGGAAGCGTGCGGCGCTCGTACTGGAGCGCGGCTCGCGCCGGATAGCTGCTCAACTCGTGACCGCCTTCGATGAGCGACGCGTGCAGCGAGGCGCTCCCGAGCAGCGGATGCGATGGCCCCTGCTGAAGACGACGGTCGAGCAACTCGAGGCGCGAGAGCACGCGTCCCATCCGCAGAATGGCATCACGTCCATCGCGCGGCCGGCTGCCATGCGCGGCGCGACCGTGTGTCTCGAGGGCGATCCACTGAAAGCCTTTGTGCGCGACGGCGACATCGAGCCCGGTCGGTTCGGTGACGACGCCGGCGTCAGCGCGCCACTTCGTGACGAGCGCCTCAGCGCCGATGCTGGCGTGTTCTTCGTCGACGACCGCTGCGACGATGACGCGACCCTGTGCGAGGCCGCCACTCTCGACGATCCGCCGCACGGCGCCGATCATCGCAGCGACCCCGCCCTTCATGTCCTGCGCGCCGCGGCCGTAGAGACGGCCGTCGCGAATCTCCGGTGTGAAAGGTTGACGCATCCCGCTCACGCCGACGGTGTCGGTATGGCCGCAGAACATCAGCGAGCGGCCCGGCGCCCGGCCGTCGAGTACGCCGACGACGTTGGGGCGGCCCGGCGCAGCGTCAGCGATCTCGACGCGGAGTCCTATGGACTCGAGCTCGCCGGCAATCCGTCGAGCGACCGCGGCCTCCCCGCGAGCACCGCTCGATATCGATGGATTGACGGAATCAATCGACACCAGATCGCGTAGCAGTGTCACGGCCGGATCGTCGAAAAGACTCATACGGGATAATCGACGCGTGAACGGTACTACAGCTCCCGGGATCGTCCGCGACCTCGCTCGCGCCGTGCGCGACGCCGGCGGCCGCGCGCTCGTTGTCGGCGGCTATGTACGCGATTCACTCCTCGCGCAGCATCGAGCCCAAAGCCCAGAGCCCAAAGCCCAAAGCCCAGAGCCGAGAGCCCAAAGCCAGGATCCCCTGGACATCGACTTCGAGGTCTTCGGCATCGCCGAAGACCGGTTGCCGTCGCTGCTCGAGCAGTTCGGTCGAGTGGAAGCCGTCGGCAGCAGCTTTCCTGTCTACAAACTGCGAGTGCCCGACGAGACCGTCGGCGACATCGACGTGGCGCTCCCCCGCCGCGAATCGAAGAGCGGACGGGGCCACAAGGGGTTCGAGGTTCGCGGTGATCCATCGATGTCGATCGAGGACGCCGCGCGCCGTCGCGACTTCACCATCAACGCCATCTCGTGGGATCCGCTGACCGGCGAGTACGAAGACCCCTTCGATGGGCGCGGCGATCTTGTCCGGCGCATCCTTCGCGTGGTCGATCCGCAGACGTTCGGCGATGACAGCCTGCGCGTGCTGCGCGCGATCCAGTTCGCGGCGAGATTCGAGCTGACGCTCGACGACCAGACGCGCGAGCTGTGCCGGTCGATCCCACTCGACGATCTGCCGGCGGAGCGAATCTGGGGAGAGATCGAAAAGCTCCTGCTCAAGGCCGCACGGCCATCAATCGGGTTCATGCTGGCGCTCGACCTCGGCGTCATCGATCGGGTACTGCCCGAGATGCGGCCGCTGGTCGGCTGCGAGCAGGAGCCGGAGTGGCATCCCGAAGGCGACGTGTGGACGCACACGCTGATGGTCATCGACGAAGCGCGCGCGGCCAACGATGATCTCGATCGTCCTCAGCTCATCACCGTGATGCTCGGCGCGGTGTGTCATGACCTCGGCAAGCCTCCGACCACGGCCTTCGTCGACGGCCGGATCCGATCGCTCGATCACGAGCAGGCGGGGGTCGAGCCAACCGAGTCGCTGCTCGATCGGTTGAACGTGCACACCATCGACGGCTTCGACGTGCGGCACGAGGTGGTCGGCCTCGTCGCGCAGCATCTCAAGCCAGGCATGTTTCACAAGGCCCAGAACGTCGGCGACGGTGCCTTCCGTCGTCTCGCGCAAAAGGTGGATTTGGAACTGCTGGCACGACTCGCCCGCGCAGATTGCCGCGGCCGGACCGGATCGTTCGACTGTTCGGCCATGGACTGGTTCATCGAACGTGCCCGGGCGCTCGGCGTCGAGCATCAGCCACCGCCGCCGCTGCTCTTGGGCCGCCATCTGTTGGAGCTTGGCCTCCAACCGGGCCCTCGCGTCGGAGAAGTGTTGAAGCAGGTCTACGAGAAGCAGCTCGATGGAGCGATCACAAGCGTGGATGAAGGGGTAGAGGAAGCGCGGCGGATTCTGACGTCCGGCTAACCACCTTCGCCAAGGCTACGGTGGTCCGCCGTAGCGTTTCGCGAAGGCGGAAGCCGGACACTACGAGCCGCGTGAGATATAGCCCGCGTACGCGACGGGATCGACGTTGCCACCGGAGACGACGGCCACCGCGCCGTGTACGCCGGCACGTAACGCAGCGGCCGTAGCGGCCGCGCCGCTCGGCTCGGCGACGAGATGCGCCTCGTGAAACAGCCACCGCACCGCTTCGATCATTTCGTCATCACTGACGGTGACGACCTCGTCAACGAACGCGCGGACGTGAGCGAACGTGAGATCTCCGGGGCGCAGCGTGAGCAATCCGTCCGCGATGCTCGTCGCGCGCTCGAGCGTGACCGGATGCTCGGCGGCCAGCGACGCCGACATCCGCGCCGCACCTGCAGGCTCGACGCCAATCACGCGAACACCACCGCGCATGCCCTTCACTGCCGCGCTCACGCCTGAGATCTGTCCACCGCCACCCATCGGCACGAAGACCGTCGTCGCGTAAGGACACTGCTCGAGGATCTCGAGTCCCACCGTCCCGGCACCGGCGATGATCCACGGATGATCGAACGGCGGCACGATGGTGAGGCCGCGTTGTGCGGCGAGGTCTTCCGCCCGCGCCTTGCGATCGGCCGACGTCGTGCCGGCGAAGATCACCTCCGCCCCGAACTGCCTGACCCCGTCGACTTTGACCTGCGGCGCCGTCTCCGGCATCACCACGACCGCGGGAATGCTGAAGGAGCGAGCCACCATCGCGACAGCCTGGCCGTGATTGCCGGACGAATAGGTGATCACGCCGGCGGCTCTCGCCGCGGGCTGCAGCTGCGCCACCATGTTGCACGCGCCGCGAAGCTTGAAGGCGCCGCTCGGCTGCAGGTTCTCGCATTTGAGCGCGAGCGAACGTCCTGTCAACTCAATTTCGAGTACAGGCGTCCGCCGCGCGACACCGCGAATCCGGGTGGCTGCAGCACGAATGTCATCGAGCGTGACCAGCATTAATGAGAGTTCAGTATAGTTGTCCGTCATGCGGCTCGCCCTTCTCCTCGCGGTACTTGTCGCGCTGTCGGCGTGCGCGCCCGGCGGGCCTCGCGACGGCGGCAAGCGTCGCCTGTCGATCGCCACGGGCGGAACCGGCGGCGTGTTCTATCCGTACGGCGGCGGCATCGCGAAGGTGATCACCGAAGGCCTGCCCAACGTCGAGGCGACGGCGGAAGTGACGGCGGCATCGATCGACAATCTGAAATTCTTGAAGCAGGGCACCTCGGACCTCGCCTTCACGATGTCCGACGCCGCGCAGGATGCCGTGCTCGCGCGCGACGATTTCAAGGACTTCGGTGCGATTCCACTGCGGACGCTGGCGGTCCTCTATTCGAGCTACACGCATCTGGTCACACTGGCCGACTCGGGCATCACTGACGTCGCGCAGTTGAAGGGACGCACCATCTCAATGGGCGCCGCCGGTTCGGGCACGGCGACGTTGGGCTACCGCATTCTGGAGGCGTCAGGTGTCGGCGCCAATGACATCCGGTCGCAGAGTCTCGGCGTCGCGCAGTCGGTGGACGCGCTCAAGGACGGCAAGATCGATGCGTTCTTCTGGAACGGTGGCCTGCCGACGGCCTCGGTACTCGATCTGGTGAACACGCCGCGCATTCGCGCACGATTCATCGCAACGGACTCACTGCTGCCGCAGCTCGAGAAAACCTACGGTCCGTCGCTCTACTACAAGGCCATCATCCCGAAGGGCATGTATCTACAGGACACCGACATCCCGGTCGTGGGCGTCGCGGTCCTCCTCGTCGTCTCGGAGACCATGCCCGAGGATCTCGCGCACGACATCACCCGCGTACTGTTCGAAAGGCAGCCGGAGCTGGCGACGATCCATCCGCAGGCCAAAGTGCTGTCGCTCAAGACCGCCACAACAGGATCGCCGATTCCCTTCCATCCCGGCGCGATTCGCTACTACCGCGACCAGCAGGCGTGGACGAACTAGGTACCGGCTCGCAGTCGCGAGTCACCTCGGTCCTGGCGTTCGCCCTCGCCGGGTACGCGCTCTACTGGGCCGTCGCCTACGTCGAGACGCACTCGTATCGAATCAGCTTCCTGCTGCTGGTCCTGCTCATCACCTTCTTGACCCGCCAGGCCGAGCCGTTCGCGGCGAGTCCCGCCGAAGCCGCAGGCGAAGGCGGACGGTCCACAAGGACGCGCCTTACGATCGCAATTGACGCCGTACTGATCGTGTTGTCGCTCGTCGCGCTGCTGTGGCCATTCGTCGATCTCGACGCGTTCGTGCACCGTGCCGCCACGCCAACGACGACGGACGTCGTGCTCGGGATCGTCACCATCGGCCTGGTGCTCGAAGCGACGCGCCGGACATCAGGGTGGGTGCTCCCGGTCACCGCGCTCATGTTTCTCGCCTACGGCTACTACGGTCCGCTCCTCGATCGCGTCGGCCTGGATCTGATCGCGCATCGCGGCTATTCGATCGGCCGTCTCGTCGGCACGCTGTACATGACGCTCGAAGGCATCTTCGGCGTACCGCTCGACGTCACCGCGACCTACATCATCCTGTTCACCATCTATGGCGCCGTCCTCGAATACAGTGGCGCCGGTCGCTTCTTCGTGGATTGGACGATGGCGGCGATTGGCCGTTCGGGCGATGGTGCCGGACCCGGACGCACCGTCACCATCGCGGGCTACCTGCTGGGGGCGGTGTCGGGCAGCGGTGTCGCCAACACCGTCATGCTCGGATCGATCACCTGGCCGTTGATGCGGCGCGCCGGCTACCCCACCGATACGGCCGGCGCCGTGCTCGCCTCCGCGGGCATCGGCGCCATTCTCGCGCCGCCGGTGATGGGCGCCGCGGCGTTCCTCATCGCCGAGTTCTTGCGCATCTCGTATCTGCAGGTCATCGTGATGGCCGCGATACCGGCGTTCCTCTACTACCTCTCGATCTTTCTGATGGTCGAAGGCGACTCTCGACGGCTCTCGCTGCGGCCAGTGAACGACGACCTGCCAACGCTCGGGGTACTGACTCGAAAGGGCTGGCACTTTTTTGCGTCGCTCGCCGCGATCGTCGTGCTTATGGTCATGGGCTTCACGCCGTATCTCGCCGTGGTCTGGGCAACGGTGCTTGGCGTCGCGCTCAGCTTTGCCAACCGCGAGACAGCGCTCGGACCAACCCGACTCGCGACTGCGCTCGCCGCCGGCGGACGCGGCGTGTTGTCCGTCGCCGCCACCACCGCCACCGCCGGCATCATCGTCGGCGTCATCACGTTGACCGGACTCGGCCTCAAGGTCGCCGGACTGATCGTCACACTCGCGGGAAGCAGCCTGCTGCTGACGATCCTGTACGCCGCGCTCGCGGTCTGGGTGCTCGGGCTCGCTGTGCCGGTGACGGCGTCGTACATCATTGCCGCGGTGATGATCGTGCCGGCACTCGTACAGGTCGGCGTTGCTGAGGTCGCAGCGCACATGTTCGTGTTCTACTACGCAGTGCTGTCCGAGGTGAGTCCCCCGACCGCGCTGTCGCCGTTTGCGGCCGCGGCGGTCACCGGAGGCAACCCGCTGCGAACGACGATGCTGTCGTGGAAGTACACGGCGCCGGCCTTTGTCGTGCCGCTGGCGTTTACGATCCATCCACGCGGGCTCGGCTTGCTGTTGCAAGCCCCAGCCGGAGTGATCGCGTGGTCGGTGTTCACGGCGTCGCTCGGGGTGGTGGCCATTGCCGTCTCTGCGTCAGGATGGATCCGTCGCGGGGCGTCACCGCTGGAGCGCGCGCTGGCGGCGATAGCCGCCGTGCTGCTCTTCGTCCCGTCCGTGGCAGTCGCGCTCAGTGGAGCCGCGCTGCTCGCAGTCGTCGTCGCGGTGCATTGGCGCCGCGCATGAGAGGTTCATCACGCGTATGGCGCGCTACACGTTGGTCTACGGCATCCGGCTCGTCCCCGAGGGCACGCTGGTCGCGGCCGACGAGCCCCGTCTTCGGTTGAAAGACGGCGACGCTGGACTCACTCTGCACACGATCGATGGCACGATCCCACAGCTCCGCCGCGCACTGGATCGCAGTCTCGATGCGTTTTTCGAGTTTCTGCCTGGGGCGACCGACGAAGATAAGCGGGATTTCGATGACTCGTAGGGTCCGGCTGAAGCCGGACACCT
>Ga0114129_10006885_pt1 | contig 16165 bp, 13 predicted proteins | sample RhiMetdeltSRZDD1_FD_80071 | JGI IMG/M metagenome (GOLD analysis project Ga0114129, IMG submission 80071) | Populus rhizosphere microbial communities from Tennessee, USA - Rhizosphere MetaG P. deltoides SRZDD1 (version 2) (version 2) | ecosystem: Host-associated > Plants > Roots > Rhizosphere >... | reverse complement strand
TTGACCGCGCTTTCCTATTTCAACGCCAACAGCAAGCTCTTCCTGCATAACTTCTACTTGAAGAGCAAACGCTCGATTGAGAAGCCCAGGTCGTCAGGACCGGCCGCATATCTGTTTCCCGCTGACGATCCGCGGCCAGGCGGGCAAGCAGAGTTGCTCCGAACGCTTCAGCTTCAAGGCTGCGAGATCTCTCGCGCGACCGCGCCGTTTTCAGTAACCGTCAAAAAGAAGAAGCCTCAGCCACCGCCGGGCGCCCGGAACGCGCCTGAATCGCCCGATCAAAAACCGGGGGACGATCAGAAGAAACCGGACCAAACCGAGACTCGCCAGTTCCCAGCCGGAAGCTACGTCGTGCGGATGGACCAGCCATACAGCCGCGTCGCGGACATGCTTCTGGATCATCAATACTGGAGCCCGAACGATCCGCAAAGGAACGTATACGACGACACCGCGTGGACTTTTGGCGAGCTCGGGAATGTTCAAGTCGTGCGTGTGAGCGATGTGAAAGTGCTCGACGCGGCGATGGAGCTAGTCAGCGGCGACGTGCGAGCGCCGGGCGGGATGAAGGGAAGCGGTTCGTTCTATGTTGTCAATCACAACACCGATAACGCTCTCGCGACTCTTCGATATAGATTCAAGGAAGCGACAATGGAGGCTGCCGAAGAACCGTTCGAAGCGGCCGGGCAAAAGTTCAATCGCGGGTCTTTCATCATCAGCAAAGTGAACGGCCCCGACCTCGAGCGCGCCGCAACAGAGCTTGGATTGCAGGTCCTGGCGGTCCAGTCGGCGCCTTCGGTAAAAACGCATGCGATCAAGCCCGCGCGAATTGCAATGATGCACACGTGGCTGGGTACGCAAGACGAAGGCTGGTGGCGGCTTGCGCTGGACAACTTGAAAGTGCCGTTCGACTACATCAGCACACAGGATGTCGCGAAGGAAAGCAACCTCAAAGCAAAATACGACGTGATGCTGTTTGCGCCGGTCGGACGCGGCAATCCGATGGCTATCATCGAAGGCATGCCGATGTGGGGAAACCCGCTGCCTTGGAAGACAACGACTCAAACGCCGAACCTCGGCAAGATCGACGAGACCGACGATATGCGCCCGGGCCTCGGATGGAGCGGAGTCGCGAACCTTAAGGGCTTCGTTCAAAACGGCGGCTTGCTGATCAGCGTTATGGACACCGCGAATTTCGCGGTCACGCTCGGTTTCTCTCCCGGCGTTTCGATTCAGCCCGCGCAAAGATTGAAAGCGATCGGCAGCATCTTGCGCTCGAAGTTCGTCGACTCGGCAAGCCCAATCGCCTACGGATATGGCGAGGGGCTCTCGATATACAGCTACAACGGCCCGATCTTTAACGTGAGCAACAGCGTTGGAGGCGGCCGCGGCCGCCGCGCTTCGACCGAGGATCGCGAGCGGCCGACGGGCCGCGGCACCGCTGACGACCCGGACACGCCGCAGGCCCGGTCGATTGTAGAAGCTCCCGAAGAGCCTCGCGCCGAAACCTGGCAGGCGGTGCCGGTTACTGATGAGCAACGACGCAACGGCATCAACATCATTCCACCGCAATATCGCCCGCGAGTCGTGCTGAGGTACGGCGATACACGCGACCTGCTGGTGTCCGGGCTATTGGACGGCGGCGCGGAGATAGCTCAGCACGCGGCGGTAATAGATGTGCCGGTCGGCAAAGGTCACGTCGTGTTGTTCTCGAATAATCCGATCTGGCGCGGCGAAACGCAGGGGAGCTACTTCCTGGTGCTCAACGCGATTATGAATTTCGATAGTTTGAACGCGGGCAGGAAGTTGGATGAGAAGTAACACGCTGCTATGATTTCTTCGCGCCTTTGCGGGACTTTGCGTCTTTGCGCGAAACGGAGTTTGAAGCAGGAGTTTCGCGCAAAGTCGCAAAGTCCAGCAAAGACGCCAAGCGGTGGTCGACGCCAAATGTTTGAGACCGCCAACGAAAGGAAACACGTCATGAAGAATCTGTCGGGCGCCATATTGGCATTGCTATTCCTGGTACTGGGTTCCGCGCAAGCGCAGACGTTATCGCAACCCGATCTCGACCGAGCGATTCAGTATCTGGAGACGACCAAAAAGAATATCGTGGATGCCACGCGCGGTCTGTCTGACGCGCAGTGGAACTTCAAGCCTTCGGTGTTCAAGTGGTCGGTCGCACAAGTCATGGAACACATCGCCGCTAGTGAAGACCTGTTGCGCCAGTTGGCCGAGGACCAGATCAAGAAGGCGCCGCCAGGTCCGGATCGGGACTTGAAGAAGACAGACGACCGGGTGCTCGAGGTAATTCCCGACCGCTCGAGGAAATTCCAGGCGCCCGAGCAGTTGCGGCCGAGAAATCAATTCGGGTCACCCGAAGCTGCGCTGAAGCATTTTCTCGAGAGTCGCGCGAAGACCATCGAGTTGCTGAAGAACACGTCGGATCTGAGAGCGCACGTCGTCGACAGCGGGCTGTTAGGAAAGATCGATGCTTACGAGCGGATACTCTTCATCGGCGCGCACAGCGAACGCCACACGAAGCAGCTACTCGAAGTGAAGGCAGATCCAAAGTTCCCGAAGCAATAGCGCGCTAGGCCTCACTTGTAAACGTTATGCCGGTGACCCACGAGCAGGATGGTTATCGTTTGCCGTGGGTCGTCGATTTCGAATATCACGCGGTAGTCGTCTCCGCGTATTCGCCAGCCTTCGCGTCCAGTTTAGTTTTTTACAGGCTAGAGGTCCGGGTGATCGGCGAGACTTCTGATTGCTTGTTTTGCATACGGTGAATTCTGCGAAGCTCACATGTTTGAAACGTTACGACCTCATTGTTCGCGGCTTGCGCGCCAATCCTCAACGAGAATGGCCCACCTCTCGTGATCTCTCCAGCGTCCGCAGATCTTCAAATACCTTCGCGAGAAGCCTTCTTTCGTGAAGCCTGCTCGCTTGACCAACGCTATCGACGCAGTGTTGTGAGGCTGTACGTTCGCCTCGATTCTGTGCAGCTTCAGCTCATTGAAAGCGTAACTCAAGAGCAACTGTATCGCCTCGGTCATATATCCGCGGCCGGCGTAAGGTGCTCCCATCTGATAGCCCAAGTATGCGCTCTTGAATCCGCCCCGAACGATCTGGCTGAGATTAATCGAGCCAACGATGGCATCGTCCTCCATTCGACAAACAAGTAGACCTTCAAAGTCGTTTTGTTTGCACCGGCTGAGATACCCGGCGAACTGCCGCGGAGTCGTAGTCGGAGAGGTCAGGCCTTTGTAAAAATCGATGCTTGCGCGGTTGAGCCTTATGAACTCGCTGCCATCCTGTGCCCTCGGCGCTCGGATGTAAACGGCCGACCCGCGTTTCAACACGCGCTCAGGTCGAGTCTTTCTCCTCATCCCAGTTCAACGCTCCAGGCTTTGATCCGGCTCACGAGGTGGAAGGTCTGGCGGTTTGCTGCTGACTTTCACGTACGTTCCGTCCGCTTCGACGTTGAATCCAAACCCGCAACGGTAACCTTCTTCCACGACGATCACTCTGTTCGCTCTGAACTCGAGCGTGATTGCGCAGTTATCGGGATCGCCGTATTTGGGCTTCACAACCGCGGTGCGCCCGTTGAGAGGAACAGTCTCGTCGAAGGAGCCCATGTTGCGAGTCTCCACGCGCTTACGGTCGTTGGGCCAGAAGCCGGTGAAGCTGATCCTGACTTTGTGGTCCGGCAGCTCGAGAACCTCCAAGCTGTTCAGCATATACTTGTAGGTCCCGGTAACGCTCCTGCTTTGAACTCGCGCTTTGGCCTTTTGATAAGCGAAGCTGTCGTGAAGGAGAAACGCGAATAGCAGAAAGACAATTGATGTTCGAATCGATCTTGTCATCTCAACCTCGATCTGTGAAATCGGTTGTCATTCTAGTCTTCCTAGCGGAGCACTGTGAAGCGATTAGCGTGCAGTCCTGGCTGACCTGCTGTTACCTGAGCAGGCTGAATAGCAAGATCGCCGAGGCAGTGCCGTCCATCGTCGGCTCGTTCGTCGAGTAGTCCTTGATATCGTCATGGTAGACCGCTCGCTCATCCTGGAACGACGCGAACGGATCGGGCTCAGTGATGGCGACGCCTTTCAAATTCTCGAAGACGCGACGATAGACGGGTCCGTCAACGAGTCCTCCTCGCACGGCCCGTTTCAAAATCGAGTTCGTCATCAGATGCACATCTTTGGGGTAAGCGCCGTCCGCGGGTATCCCGGTGAACATCGATGTGCCCCACGGATTGCGACCCAACAGCCAGTCAAGTTGTCGGCTCGCGAACGGGTGGTACCGATTGTCTCGGGTCATCCGCTCATAAAGCGCGCACTGGGTTGCGAGCGCCACCACCAGGTTGTTCGAGCACCATATAAACGGCACTCCAATCCGGTACGGGTTCCTTTCACCAGCTTGGACGCAACGCTCTATTCCTTCCCGGTAGTAACCGGCCAGCGCGCTGCGAAATCTTTGATCCACTTGATCGTAGAGGCGGAAGTGACCGGCGTTCATGAATGGGTAGTATTGATAGTGCTTCGTCTGCTCCAAGCCCATCCAGGATTCCGAGCCGGCCAGGCGAGCATAACGCATCGCGTCTTCAAGATAGCGCCGGCCTCCCGTGGCGCGCAGTAACTCGGCCGCGCCCCATTCCATGTCGTCGGCCCACGTCGTCTCTTCATAGCGATACGGCGCGCCGTACGAATTTCCTTGCTGCACGCCTTCTTTCGTTTTGCCTAACGCATAAACTTCCTTTCCAGCTTGAAGCAATCTCTCGGCATATTGGCGAAGTCGCGGATCGTCTCTCCAAACTTGATAACCGAGCGCCATCGCGGCTGCATATCTCCCGGCGAGATTTGCTACACCCGTAGATTCGCTTTTGTACTCGCGGAGTCCCTGCGGACGACCATCGGCAAAGTACACTACGCGGTAACTGCCCGGTCCCCAGCCGTAATCGACAGTCTCGTTTTGGGGAAGCCGCCAACCTTTGTGATCGCGGTCGTCGGCAACTTGATGGTAGAGCTGATCGGCAGCCGGATGAAGCTTGAGCATCCAGTCCAGTCCCCAGCGCGCCTCGTCCAGAATATCCGGAATACCGTTCGAGCCGGGCTGTCCAAGATGATTGAAGCGGTCTTCAAATACCGAATCGCGCTTTGCACCGCCGCGCATCGACTCCTTCTCCAGTTGATAGGCCAACAACATTTGCCCGGTTGCATTACTCGAGTTCAAAAGATATTTCAGCAGATCGCCGGCGTCGTGCCATCCACCGGTCGCGTTGAGATATGTTCCTGCCGGCTGCGGCCCGTAAGCCGTGCGGCCATCAAACGGGTGACAGACGGCGTCAAGCCACGGGTTGTAACCGCAGCGCTGTTGCCGCATGAATTCCAGCAATTGATCGGGCAGCTCTGCGTACGAAGCGGCGCCGATTGTGAATTGAGGCGACTCGGTGGAAGCCAGACGCAAGTAATATCGGCCCGGCTTCTTGAATACGGAAAAATCCAGCTCAGCGTGATAGCTGAACTGTCCCCACCTACCCAAGACCGACCTTGCCGCTCCGGTGAAAACCACCTGCCGCGTTACAGCGTCGTGCACCGTGAATGTTTCCGGCAAGGGCGTGCGTCCCAGCGCGATGGCAATCTTTGGGTGCTGTATTCGATAACCGATTTGATTGACGCGAAGGAACACCTGCGGTCCCGCACCGGCACCGGTGTGAGCCATGGTTCGATCGAGAAAAGACAAAAGTAGAATCAAGCACTGGAGTCGTAGCAGCGAATTGCCGCCCAAGCCCAAGACGCGGGAACCTGGCCTTTGCTTTTTCAATGTCGGCCTCGTTTGTTTATTTATGCATTTTCGGAGGGGCTCTAGAAGAATAGCCTTACCGCCAGTGACGGTGCACGGAGATCCACTATTCGTTCAGCAACTCCTTAGCTGAGCGTTAACGACGCACTAGCAGTTCCCCCGGCAGCCACCGACACTGCGGCTTCGGCGTGCTTATTTGCGCCGCCAATAATGCCATGGACCTTGACTGTATGTGCTCGCCACTAGATCGCGTACGCCGGCCGTTCTTCCGGAATGTTTTGTCGGATTTCCCTGATCTATAGATAGACTCCATCCGTCGTCGCTTGTATCGCCGTTGGTCACTACTACGGTCAACGCTCCAGGCTCGCTGACGGCTGCCTTCGCTTTTGCAGCTTCGTCAATCTGCTTAAGAGTACTTTGAAACTCCTGAATCCAGGCATCGGTCTCTTGTCTGGCGATGGTGTTTAGCTGGGTCACAAAAACTCTGAATCGCACCAGCGTGCCGCGCAGTTGATCTTGTGTCGGCTCCGCACCAAGCCAAGTAGCCTATCAACCGATGCCAACGCAGGTTGAATCGCAGGCTTGCCATTGCTCGTTAAAGGAATTTGCGTAAGGATCGGAATGATTCCTGCGATGGTTCCAAATACAATCGCCAAAACTCGGAGCGTCATCGCCCAGCGCTGCTTCGGACGCTTGGCTTTTGGACACCAGTTCATAGCACCCTCAGCTTCCTTCGTTATGCGGTCGAAGAGAGCTTCGAGTGACGCTAAGACTTTACCCCGCTCCCAGGCAAGTTGCAGCCCTGGGGTTGGTCCCAGATCCTTGTTTGCTCCCTCACCCATCGTTGATCCTTTGGTCTCACAAACAGAGATCTTCACTTAAGCTCTTTCACGCCTCAACGCGACGTGCATATCGAACAAAGAATGCCACAAGCTCTCCCTCCATTCTTGTAGCAAGCATCCAAGGCCGATCTGTTTGCTTGATCCTCGGCAAGGCCGGTGCCCCATCCGATGATTCCACTTTCATCTCTTGCAAAAGCTCCACAGGAATTCCTAAAGGAGATAACCACCCTGCAGTCTTCTCTGCCGCAATCGTCTGTTGCCCGTCTTTCGGCGGCTTCAGGCGTAGGCAAGTCGCGTGATGCCCCCCAACGCCGCGCGGAATACGAATAGGCAATCGCAGCATAGTTATCACTCTGTGGAATTGCCACGGAAGATGTTATTGGGGGCATCCATACCAACAAAAGGAGCACCGCGATAATCAGAAATATCCGTCTCATTTTCCTTCACAAATCTACTTACGTTAGTGACAGCGAAAGCTGGCCGAGCAGCCGACGGCCTTGCGAGCGGCCTCACGTACGCCTCGTTGACTAGCAACTCTCGAAGTTCAGTCCCGTCGCCCGCTCTACGGTTTCTGGTTTCGATCTAGTTTGTCTGCTTCGGCGAAGGAGGCCGTGGCCCTTGCTATTTCACCAAGTTTCTGCAGCGCGTGTCCCATATTACGAAGTGTCAGAGCCATTGCTATCCGGTCACTGGGAAGGTTCAACAACCCTAGCGCTCTCTCGTAGAACGGAAGCGCCTCTTTGGCATCGTCCAATTCTGCGTGGACTAAGCCGATATTGTTGAGAGTCGCGGCTTCCCCTTTTCGGTCGCCGAGATTGTGATAGAGCGCCTGCGCCTTCTCGTAAAACTCCAGAGCTAATTTCAGATCGCTCACGCCGCGTTCCTCCTGGTAAACCTTGCCCAGGTTGAAGAGCGTCATAGCCTGCACCGGTTGCATCGTTGCCTGCACTCTCGGGTCGGAGATGCGGGAAAAGACGCCCTCAGCTTCGTGCAAGGATTGAATTGCTTGTTTCTTTTTTCCCATATCCTCATAAATCCTTGCAAGGTCATTGAGCGTTCTAGCCTCCGAAAGAGGATTCTTAGCGTCGCTATATTCCGTCCGAAGCTCATTGAGGTGGTCGATCGCCTCCTGCTTATACCCGAATTCTTCGGTGACTCTCGCGAGAGTAGAGAGCGTGCGTAGCAAATCGGATTTATTGTTGGTCTTTTGATAGATTTGCCGTGCGCTGTCGTAAAGTTGAATTGCTTCCCGACGATAATACTGGCTCATCTCGTCTCTGGTTCTTGAAGACTCATATATAGCCGAAGCCACTATAACCAAAGCGTCTGCTTCACCCTTTGGACCTGGTGACGAATCCTTCTTGTAAGCGGTAAGGGCATCTCGATAGTTCTCGATTGCCCGATCCTTTTGACTCAACTCGTCATAGAGTGCGCCAATATCCATTAGAGTTGCTGCCTGTTTCTTGCTCTCCCCGTGGTTCGCATAGATGGTGGCCATGGTTTGATTGTGCCCTATAGCCTTTATTTTATCCCCCTTACCCCGAGCGCGGATTACCAATAGCCTCAAATACTCGATCTCCCTCTGGTAGTCTGCCTTGACGATGGGAAGAGCCAGTTCATAGTAGTCGGTGCCTTTCTCATCGTATTCAACCGTACCTGCAAGTATGTCGATTACTGAAAGCTGGTCTTCCTTGTCGCCGTCAGGGTATCTGACCTTAAGCCTGTCTCTGAGAAGTGTGGTCATCGCCTCCTTTTGTGGCGGAAGATAATAGTAAAGCGATTTCAAGCGCTGCAGAACGCTGATCTCCCCTTTGGAGTCATTTCTTGAAACTTTGAGGTCGATGAGCTGGTGGTAATGTTGCCACGCTTTTTGGTACTGGCCTTGGTTGTAGTAAGCGTAGGCCAAATTGTTGAGCGTCTTCTCGATACCCACCGGATTATATTTCCGATACAGCATTTCGATGCTCCCGTAGTCGTTTTCAATTCCCGATTCGAGAAGACGTCTTTGGCTGGGTTCGACGTAACCACTAAGCGCGAAAACTCGATTCTCGAATTCTTGTATCTTCAGCCTATCCTCGGCATTCAACCTGGCCCTTTCTTCAAGAGTCCTCAGTATATTGGCTTCGATGGCCTCGTTCCTGGCAACTGCTTGCTGTTCATCTGCGAATAGTCTCGCCTGAATAGCCTCTTGTTGAGCCTGTTCAGCTTGTTTTCGCCTGCTCTCAGCAAGCGCGGCTTGCTGTTCCGCTATTTTGCGTTGTCCGTCGGCATCTTCTTTTGCCTTATCAGCCTCCTCCTTCGCCTTAATCGCGAGATTAGTCTGGACGCCGGCTAGTGTGCTCTGTTCGACGGCATCGCGGCGAGCGTCGTTGGCAGCTATTGCACTGGTCTCTGCTTTGCGCCACCCTACCGTCGCGAATACAGCAGACCCCACAGCAAGAATGAACATCGTGGCGAGTGCACCCAATGACCACCGCAACCGTCGGTTTGCCCTAGCTTGCTCTTCGATTCGCTTCTGCTTTTCTTCCGCGCGCTGACGCTCGGCCTCTGCGCGGCTCTGCTGCTCCGCCGCCAAAGCCTGCTCGCGCTGTCGAGTGGCTTGCTCACTGGCGGCCCGGCTCGCTTGCACTAATGCAAACAAAGCGTTGCTGTAGCCTACGTCGGCAGCATGAGGACTATCCAGCCAACGCTTTGCTTCAAGGAGTTCACCTTCATCAAGCAGGTCTTCCTTCTGACGGCCATCCCGTACCCATTGTGCCGCTCTAGCCTCCAGCCTCTTCGGCGTCTGCTCGCCGCCTGAATGCTCTAGAAACCAACGCTCGTTTGACGCCTTTATTGGATTAATCAATCGGTCGTGCGTCAGTTCATACCACCGAGAACCGCCGCCCCGCACCTCTCCTCTTATGACGTGTTGGTTGACAAGCACGTCAACTGCCGCATTGGGAACGCCGCCAGCTTCATCTCTCCCGCGGTAAACTGTTCCACGCGTTCCGGCAGAGGTAATCAAGGAATGCTCAAACCACCTACGCAAGACTCCTTCCTTTGCATCGGTGGCTTGTACGACTCGCGCAACCGCGCTCTCATAGAAACTTGATAAGGCTTGATCGACATCGCCGAATGTTTCGAGGTACTCGCGCGTGATGACCTTCTTTTCAGATGGCGGGAGATTCCGCCATGAGTTCTGACAGTTTCCCCAGAGCGTCTGGCAAACTACCTGAAGCTGCACAGGCTCAACCGATTCACCTCTGACCCTTTTTATCCCAGTAGCCGTCTCGACTGGCACTGTTAGCAGGTTCTGCACCAGCAGTTCAGCAACGCCTTCGGCAAAGGAATACTGCGTACCTTTTAAGGGCTCGGTGATGGCCAGCAAAGCGTCCCCCTCGCTTAGGCGTTCAAGACGGAAACGCGTACGGAGCTTTTCCGGCAGAAGAGCAAGGTAAGGATCCAGCTCGGCGATGTAATCCTCACGCATTGCGAAGACCACCCGCAGCAACCGATCTTGCTCGAGCGCAGCACCCATCTGCGCGAAGAATTCGTCACGGTCTCCTGACCGCTCCTGATACGAAGTGAATAGCTCCTCGAACTGATCGAAGATGACAACACGAGGTGTTCCATCTTCATGGTCGGTTGACGGGACACTTCCCGCCTTCAAGAACTCGGGGATGGAAACTCTGGCTAAAAGCTCCGGTGCGGTCTTGTTCTCATCCCAGCTTCTGAGAGTATTAAACACATAGATGTTTGATATCTCCTCAGTATCCATGTCCTGCGGAGGTGCATATCGCACGCGCGCCGGTCTTAGAACTTCAAATCCCGCCTTTTCTAACATTGGGCTCAGCTTGGCATTAATCAAGGAAGTTTTGCCCGCACCTGACTGTGAATAGAAGAGAACGGCGGAATGGGCGGTGATGCGCGACAACAGGTCACTCGCCTCGTGGTCTCGTCCAAAGAAGCGATTCTGGTCCGCCTCGGTCCGCTCGAAGGGCCGCGGCCCGACGTATGGTTGAAACTCAGTTTCCATTTTGATTCTCCAAAGGTTTGGGGAATGCCTCCCAGCGCTCTCGCAGCTCTGCGGCAAACTCTCTGGCAGTTCCCCAGTACACGCGAATCTTGAGATTGTCAAAATAGCGATTAAGGTATTCCTCGGCCTTTCTTCTCTGGTCCTCCGAGGCATCATTCTTTACCGGCGCAAGCTGCACCGAAATGTGGGCGCGCAGAAGGCTCTTTTCCAAATAGCCGACGACGCTTCGGAAAAGCACACGGAAATTCCAATCGCTTAAACTATAGCCTATGAAGAGCAACGATGTGCTCGTGAATGCCTCCTGGATTCGATGCGGCAACAGATCATCGTCTCTGGCGAGATTGATCAGAAAGTCCAGGTAATCATCTTCAGTTAGCACCATCGACTCGGCTAGCTGCGTGTGCCCGTGCAGGTGAAAGACGATTGGGGTCTTGATATCGCTTTTGAGTCGAGAGGCTGCCCTGGATCTGCTTCCGAATCTAGCTCTGACTTGTTTGTTCCACTTGCAGACTTCACGCACCGGACTCTTCTTGAAGCCGCGAGCATACTCGGCCTGGCTCAAAGCTCGGAACAGAAAGTCGTCGTAGTTTGTCGTGATGTATATGGAGAGCGGAAGGTCTGCAAGCACGCGATGAGGCTCGCAAGGATCTTCAAAGTTCGGAGCGGGGAGTCTCTTGAATTGCTCAATGATCTTATCCTTTGGATGAATCGCGTCGTATTTGACCGAGAGGAACTGAGACACCTTGGCTAGGTCGAAGCAATCATCCAGAGGGAAGCCTTCTTCCTTCGCCCAATCTTCAGCGATTCTCGACGCGAGCGGAAGTGTTCCAGAGCAGGCGCCTGCTCCAAGGAATGGGGTGCACTTCCCTTCCTGAATCCTCTGCAAAAGAAGTTTCCAGTCCGCCTCCTCCAGTTTGTCAGGCATTTTCGTCTCCAGTTTGCTTCGCGGGTTTTGCGGGCTCCTTCAAATCTTCGGATAAGCTGTTTGAGGGGGCTGAAGCCGGGCCTAAACAGTTCCTTGCACCATAACCAAATTCACAATCCTCGATGTCGAGTTTGTTCAGGTTGACTTCGTGCAGAGCGACGCGCTCGGTCCCAAAAAAGGGAATCGCGTTGCCTTCCCCTAATCTTGTCGAGAATGAAGCCGTATGGTAGAAGTAGCTGACTCATCACTAGCTCCCGCTGTGTTTGGCACTAGACTGAGGAACAGCGGTACCAGACCGGGCATCGGTAAGCAGCCGTCGCGAGAGGTAAGCTCGGCTGGCTTGATCTCAGTCATCACCCAACAGAACTGTGTGGGTTATACGTCACCCGCTAGCGTCCCGTCAACACTGCCATGACTTGACTCTTGTTACATTGACTCGACGCCTCGATTGGAGTAGTTATTCGAGTCAGACCACTCGCGAAAGGATGAACCATGAATCTCATCCGATTGATCAGGGAAACCCAGGCCGAAGTCGATCTGAAGAAAACCTACGACGCGATCGTCGTTGGGTCAGGCGCCGCCGGCGGGATGGCGGCTCACGTGTTGACTTCGCACGGGATGAAAGTGCTGTTGCTCGAGGCCGGCAAGAAGCTCGACATCGATAAGGAACTCAAATCGACCGAGTGGCCTTATCAACATCCGCGGCGCGGTGAGATGCCGCCCGACTCTCACCCGCTCTCGCTGAACGAATACAACATTCGCCAACCGCCTTACGCCGCTGATTCAAAGTCCAAGCACGTCTACTCGTACGTGCAGGGGTGGGGAGGCCCGGATTACAGCAAGAACATCGTCGTCGATGAGAAAGATCATCCGTACACCGGCACGAACTACGCATGGGTCCGCGCGCGCTGTCTCGGCGGGAAGACCAACATCTGGGGACGACTGGCGTTGAGACTGTCGGACCTCGACTTCAAGGCGAAGAGTCACGATGGTTACGGCGAGGATTGGCCGATTTCATACAAAGATATCGCGCCTTACTATGACAAGGTCGATCTTTATCTCGGAATCTCAGGCGTGAAGGAGAATCTCCCGCATCTGCCCGACAGCATTTTTCAGCGGCCAATCAAGCTTGCTTACGCGGAGCTGAAGATGCGTCAGAGCTTGAAGAAGATGAATCGCGTGTTGACACCCTATCGCGCGGGAGTGACGACGGACGGCTTGAAGCATAACAAGTATCGCAGCCAGTGCTTTGGCCGAGGCGCGTGCAACCGGCGAGCGGGCGGCTGTGACATTCATGCCGCTTTCGATTCGCCGACCGGGTTGATCCTGCCCGCGATGGACACCGGCAACCTGACGCTGAGAACCAACTCGATCGCGAGCGCGGTCACTGTCGATAAGACGACCGGCAAAGCTAGCGGAGTTGCGTTTATCGATTCCGAAACGGGCAGGACCTACGAGGCCAAGACGAAGGTCGTTGTGATTGCGGCTTCGACCCTCGAGTCGGCGAGGCTTATGCTGCTTTCGAAGTCGAAGCAGCACCCAAACGGCATCGGCAACTCGAGCGGGCACGTGGGGCACAACTTCTGCGAGCACATCATGGGGCCGCACATAACCGGTCTTGTGAAGGACCTGGTCGGCAAGCCTCATACGCTTGACGACGGCAAGCCTGGTTCATTCTACCTCGCGCGGTTCCGGAATCTTACTGATCGCCATCCGAACTTTATTCGAGGCTACGGTTTCGAAGGCAGCTCGGGCACATCGATGTATCCGGGCAACGCGAATTCGACGCCAGGCTTTGGCCCGAGCTACAAGAAAACGGTTCGAGACTACTCCGGCGCATTCATGTCGATGGGTGCGTTTGGCGAAGTGCTCCCGAGATATGAGAACTATGTCGACATCGATCCGGCGGTGAAGGACCGGTGGGGAGTTCCGGTGCTGCGCTTCCATTACAAGTTCGGCGATAACGAAAAGAAGATGGCCGAAGACATGGCTGACACTGCTCAGGAGATGTTCACGGAAGCTGGTTTTGAAATCGTAGATTTGAGCCGAAGGATCCTGACCGAAGGCTGGTCGATTCACGAATTGGGGACGGCGCGGATGGGAAGCGATGCCAAGACCTCGGTGCTGAATCAGTTTCAGCAATCGCACGACGTGAAGAACGTGTTTGTGGTGGATGGAAGCAGCCACGTGAGCGCGTCTTGCCAGAACCCAACGTGGACGATCATGGCCCTGGCATGGAGGTCCTGCGACTATTTGGCGGACCAGTTCAAGAAAGGAAACCTGTGATGGCTGATGACGGCAACGAGAAAGAGGGCGCGGACCGAAACGCCGATCTGACCCGGCGCGAGATAATCAAGCTGGGCGCGAGCGCGGCAGTGGCCACGACGCTGGTTGGTCTGGACGCGGCGGCGCTCACCAAGGCCCAGGACAAAGCGCCGTTGTTCTTTACCAAAGAAGAGTTCGCGCTTGTGGATGAGCTCACCGAATTGATCATTCCTGCGGACGACCACTCACCTGGCGCGCGAGCGGCCCAAGTAGCCGGCTACATCGATTTCAGACTGTCGGAATCCTTCGAGGAACAATCAAAGATCATCTGGCGCGATGGATTGAAGTTGATCGAACAGATCTCGCAGGATATGCACGGCAAGCGATTTCTTGAATCGTCGCCCGAGCAACGCATCGCCTTGCTGACTCGAATCTCTCAAAATGAAATGAAGCCCATCAAGCCCGAGGAGATCTTTTTCAAGGAGTTGAAATCACGCACAGCGCGTGCTTACTACAGCTCGAAGATCGGCATACACACGGAAATGGAATACAAGGGCAACACCTACTTGAAAGAGTTTGTGGGCTACGATGCAACCTAGAAGAGCGGTCCGCGCACATACCGCTGAACCTCAGTTGGCGAGTCCTGAGTTCACGAGAGGAATTACATCTTCCCCAAAGCGCTCCATTTCTTCCAGCATTGGGCTCATCTGCAGCAGGAATATCTCGACGCCCGCGTTGCGAAACTCGATTATGCGCGCGGCAATCTGCTCGGGCGTTCCCGTTAACCCTGTCCGCAAGCCCCGATTCGACACGCTGTAATCTCGCAACGACAACTCGCGCTCGAGCTTGCTTTGGGTGGTGAAATCTTTGAAGCCGAAATAGCCCGCCGTGTCCTTCACGTCGCAGATTCGATCGATCTCCTTCTTCACTTCAGCGTCGCTGTTGCGGCAGATCACATAAGCCGCGATCCCGTAGGTCATAGGTCCGAGTCCAAGCTCACGTCTGCGCGCTTCCATCTCTTCGACCTTAGGCCGCGCGTTCTCCGGCGGATCGCCGTGCATCAAGTAGCCGTCGCAGTAACGCGAAATCATCCGCTTCGCGTCTTCCGACTCGCCGCCGGCATAGAGCGTCGGCCACGGCTTGCGCACAGGCTTCGGTTCAAGGTGGGCCTTTTCGACTGTGTAGTAACGGCCCTGGTAGCTGAACTCCTCTTCGGACCACATCCCGCGCATGACCTCGATGAACTCGCGAGTGCGCTCGTAGCGCTCATCGTGTCCGACCCACGCGCCGCCGTACTCGCGCATCTCCTGTTCCCACCACGCCGAAACAATGTTAAGGCTGAAGCGACCGTTTGAAATGTGATCAATGTTAGCGGACATCTTCGCCGTGATCGCCGGCAGCCGAAAGCCCGGTCGAATGGCGTTCATCAATTCGACTTTCTCGGTAACCGAAGCGATCGCGGCTGCGGTAGTCCAGCACTCGAGCACAGGAGCGGTCGCGCCTTTGATGTCGTTGAGGTTCAGCTCGGCGAGCAACGTGATGTCGAAGCCGATCTGCTCGGCACGCTGCGCAAGCCGTTTGTTGTAATCGAAGGTAGCTTGCATTTGTTCATCTTCGACGTTGCGAAGCCACCCGCCGAATATCGGCATCCAGAACCCGAATCGGACTTTGTTCATTCTCGAATCTCCGTCCTTCCTAAACGGCATGTTCCTAAACGCAATGTAGAGGCGATCCTCCGTGGTCGCCCCAGACTGGCATTGACCGGCTCATAACCTGGGGCGACCACGGAGGATCGCCCCTACATGCATCGTCAGTGTGTGCCGTAATGCTAACACGCGCAGTAGTATTGACGCTTCGCAAACAAGCTCTCGACCATCTGGGCAAATGGCTCCGGGTCATCATTCGACAGCACTGCATCGACTATCTCGCCGCTGGAATCTGCCCGGCCGGTTATCAGATCCATCCAGTCCCGGTGCGTTAGTGTCGTTTCTTCCACACCGGCTCGCGCGCTCCGCAGCGCGATATAGTCTTTCAAGTAAACCCATCGCAGTCCATCCCGCTGACGACCGGCCGATTCGACGCCGCCAAATACCGCATCTGCATAAGCCATCCACGGCAAATCGATTCCCGCGCGGATCGGCAGTCCAATCCACTTCCACACTCGCGTATTAATGTCGAGCAACTTGAAGTCGCCGTTCCGCTCGTCGTAGATGAACTCGACTTCGCTGATGCCGTGATAACCGAACTGGTTCAGGATTTCAACTCCGCGCTCGACGATCTCTCCGACGTATCGCGAATCGACAAGACAAGCGGTGCCGA
>Ga0114129_10006884_pt1 | contig 16165 bp, 11 predicted proteins | sample RhiMetdeltSRZDD1_FD_80071 | JGI IMG/M metagenome (GOLD analysis project Ga0114129, IMG submission 80071) | Populus rhizosphere microbial communities from Tennessee, USA - Rhizosphere MetaG P. deltoides SRZDD1 (version 2) (version 2) | ecosystem: Host-associated > Plants > Roots > Rhizosphere >... | reverse complement strand
CTCGTCGTCAGCTTCACGTTCGCGCGCGTCGGGTTCGCGCAGCGCGGCGGACGCGGCGGAGCGCCTGCTTCATCAATCGATTCCAGGCAGGTGGATTCGTGGATCGGCATCGCCCCTGATGGCAATGTCGGCAGCGTCACCGCCTACACCGGCAAGTGCGAGCTCGGGCAGGGGATGCACACGTCGCAGCTCCAGCTGATTGCCGAGGAGCTCGCCGTTCCGATCGATCGCATCAAACTGATCATGTGCGACACCGCCGCGTGTCCCGATCAGGGCACGACGTCCGGCAGCCAGTCGCATCCGACGAATTTCAATCACAACAATCTGGCGCTGGCGTGCGCGACGGCGCGCGAGGCGCTGATCGATCTCGCCGCGAGCCGGCTCGGCGTGCCAGCCGCACAACTGACGGCGGCCGATGGCGTCGTCTCCGCGAACGGCGATGCGTCGAAGAAGGTGACCTACGGCGACCTCGTCGGCGGGAGAAAGTTCACGCTCGCGCTGAATTCGAACGCGAAGCGCAAGGCGCCAGGCACGTGGAAAGTCCTCGGTACCTCGGTGCCGCGCGTCGACATGGCGGCGCTCGTCACCGGAGAACTGGAATTCGTCCACAACGTGCGCGTGCCCAACATGGTGCACGGCGCGGTCGTCCGGCCGCCCGACGTCGGCGCGGCACTGGTCGGCGTGGACGAGGCTTCCGTGCGCGACATGCCGGGCTTCATCGAGATTGTCGTCAAGAAGAATTTCGTCGGAGTCGTCGCCGAAAAACCGTGGCAGGCGATCCAGGCGGCAGCGAAGTTGAAGGCGACGTGGTCGCCCGGTCCAGGTCTGCCGCGCCAGGCCGAGTTCTACGATCACCTGCGCAAGCAGCCGTCACGCGACACGCTGCTCGTCGATTCGCGCGACGTCGACGAGACGATCGCGCGCGCGGCGACGTCGGTGAAGGCGAGCTATCGTCATCCCTATCAGATGCACGGATCGATCGGGAGCTCGTGCGCGGTGGCCGACGTGCAAGCGGATCGGGCGACGATCTGGTCGGCCACGCAGTCGGCGTACCCGACGCGCAGCGGCGTCGCGATGCTGCTCGGTCTCCCGGCCGATCGCGTCCGCGTCGTCTTCACGAGAGGCTCGGGCTGCTACGGGTTGAATGGCGCTGACACGGTGTCGTACGACGCCGCGCTGCTGTCGCAAGCGGTCGGCCGTCCCGTCCGCGTGCAGTTGTCGCGGCAGGACGAAATGGCGTGGGAGAACTACGGACAGGTCTACACGATCGATCTGCACGCCGGCATCGATCGCGACGGGACCATCGTCGCGTGGGATCATGAATCGTGGTCGGCCTCGTTGGGCAATCGTCCCGGCTACGACACGCCGGGCAATGTCGTCACCGGCATGCTCGCCGGATTCCAGCCGGCGCCCTTCGCGGCGAGAAGTCCCGCGCCGCCGCCCTCGGGATCGTTCAACAACGGCGCGAACGCCGCGCCGTCGTACATGACCGGCTGCGTCGGCGGATCGTGCGGCGGGACCGGGACGATCAAGAGCGAGCGTGTGCTGACGCATGGCATCCGATCGCCGTTCTTCACCGGCCCGTTGCGATCGCCGAGCCGGCTGCAGAACACGTTCGCGCACGAGTCGTTCATGGACGAGATCGCGGCGCGAGTGAAAGTGGATCCGGTCGAGTACCGCTTGCGCCACCTGCGCGACCCGCGGCTGATCGACGTCGTGAAAGCGGCGGCGAAGACGGCGAGCTGGCAATCGCGGCCGTCTCCCCGCGGCAGAAACGGTTCGGCGGCGAACATCGCCAGCGGCCGTGGCATCGCGTGCGTGCTGTACGAGGGCGACAACGGCTACTGCGCGATGGTGGCCGAGGTCGACGTCGATCGGACGACCGGCCGCATCGCGGTCAAGCGCTTCGTCGTCGCGCAGGACTGCGGCCCGATCTCGTCGCCCGACGGCATGAAGAATCAAATCGAAGGCGGCGTGCTGCAGGGCATGAGCCGCGCGCTCGGTGAAGAGGTGACGTGGGACGATCGGAAAGTCACCTCGATCGACTGGCGGACCTATCACAGTCTGACGATGGGCGCGGAGGTGCCGAAGATCGAAATCGCGTTGATCAATCGCACCGACGGGGAAGCGATGGGCGCCGGCGAGACCGCGATCACGCTCACCGCGGCCGCGATCGGCAACGCCGTCTTCGACGCGACCGGCGCGCGCCTGCGAGAAGTGCCGTTCACCGCCGATCGCGTGAAGGCAGCGTTGCAGCGCGGTACGCCGTCGGCGTGACGCCGATCCGCAGCTTGAGCTGCCGATAGAGGTTCTTCTTGCTGCGATAGCCGACCAGCAGGCTGACCACTTCGATCTTTTCTTCCTTCCTTATGAGATCGAGCGCGCGGCGGAGGCGCACGCGCGTCAGGTACTCGTGAACTGTCATGGCGAGCTCCTGCTGGAAGAGGGTCGCGAGCTGACGCTTCGAGCGTCCGACGCCGGCGGCCAGACGGTCGAGCGTCAGTGGATCGGCGAACTGCTCATCGATAATGCGCTTCACACGCCGCACGATCGGCGACAGCGGTGCATGAGCTGCCGCCGCAGGCGGCAGTCCGTTGATGATCTCGTTCCTGAACCGCGACAGAATTTCGCTCCTCGAGAGCGACGTCCACGCCTCGGGGAAGGACGGCGGCCCGTCGACGCCGCGCAGCAGTCGGAGCTGTTCGCGCAACTCCGTCAAGAGCACCACGAGCGCCGTCGTGTCGGTGAGATGCGAGCGCTCGAGCGCGGCGACAAACCTCAATACATCTTTGCTCCACCGAGACGCGTCGTTCATACAGATCCGGTGAAGCAGGTCCGCCTTCAGGCGGATCGCGACGTCGAGTCCGACGAGATCGCGTATCTCATCGTGATGAGGACCGTCCATGCTGAGGTGCCATAGTTCCGGCGCGCGCGCGGAGGGGGAGCGACATCATCGCACGAAGCAATCAGGGTGCCGCGCGCGTTGCACGAACCACTCGAAACGATCGCGCGTCGACTCGAACCCGCCGCCGAGTGACTCGTGGGATCGCCGGCTGACACGATAGGAGAAACGATCACCGCGTCACGTCGTTCATGCGGCAGATGCGATCACCATCGCTGCACGAATGGAAACGCGGATCGCTCGAATGGCGACGCGTTTGTGGCTCGCGATCCATCGTGGCGGATGCGCCCTTGCTGCGCGTGCGGCCAGGAGGTTTGTCATGAGAAGTTTTCGCGTTCCGCACGCGGTGGCTCTGGCCGCGGCACTGACTCTTGCGATCCTCAACAGAGGACCCGCGAGCATCGAAGCGCACGCGCAGTTTCAGACGACGCCGACAACGTTCAGCGGTCAGGCGACGGTCGTCAGCGGGACCGTGCTCGGACTACCCGTCACGCTCGTCGATACCGGACCGGTCGCGGTCGGCGGCGGCACGCTCGAAATGAATCTGCTGTGCTATCCCAACGGGCCGAATTGCACGCTCGGGCTGCCCGACATGACCAACGGCGCGCTCGGCGCTGAGCTGCTCAGCGCGACGGTCGTCGCGCAGGGGAACCGCAGCGACGCCGCGGCGACGGTCGCCAGTGTGACGCTTGCGGTTCCGAACCTACCAACCATCAGCGCCACCTTCGTGCAGGCGGAAGTCGGAGCGCAGTGCGCCGGCGGCCAGGCGTCCGTTCACGCCGATGCAACGGTCGCAGATCTCGTCATCAACGGTCAGACGATCAACGTGAGCGGCGACGTCAACCAAGAGATTCCGCTGCCGGGGGGCGTCGGAGTCGTGATCGTCAACGAGCAGGTCGGCAGCGTGAACGCCGACAAGGGCGACCTCACCGTCAGCGCGCTGCACATCAAGATTCCCGGAGTGGCCGACATCGCCATCGCGAAGGCGCACGCAGACATTCAATGCGGCGTGAAATTCTGTCCGGCGGATAAGGACTTCGTGACCGGCGGCGGATGGGAAGATTCCAGAGAAAACTTCGCAGTCGCCGGCGGGATGAGGAACGGCGGCGGCTGGGGCCACCTGCTGTTCATCGATCACGCGACCGGATTGAAGGTGAAGGGCACCGGCGTCACGGACTACATAATCACCGGCCCGACATCGCGGCGCATCGTGGGGACGTACGACAGCAACGGCGGCCCCGGAATCTATCAGGCCGATGTCGACGATCAAGGTGAGCCCGGCAGGAACGATGTGTTCACGCTCACGCTGAATGGCGTGCCGGCGGCGTCAGGCACGCTCGCCGGCGGAAACATTCAGCTGCACACGTGCAAGTAGCGGTCGCTATTTCTTGACGATCGCCGCTGGCGCCGCCGCCGGCTTCTTGGGTGCAACCGGCTGTGTCTTCAGCGGCGATTCCGTCTTCTGCGTGTCGATCGCGGCCTTCATCAGCGACGCCTTCATCTCGTCGGGGACGATTGGCCGCCATCTCACGTCGCCGGCTTCCGCGAGATAGTCGTAGAGGTCGTCGAGGTTCGCCGGCAGCGCGTTCGCCATCGACGCTTCGTCGGACGCGAAGCGCAGCGACGCCATCATGTACGACTGCAGCTCCTTCGCGATCTCCGGATTCAGACTCGGGTTCTTCTGGTCGATGAGCGCGAGCGCGCGATAGAAGTGCGCGCCGTAGTTGCGCTCGCGGTGATCGAACTGAATCGCCCTCTGGAACGCCTCGTCGGCAATCTTCCGGTCTTCCTCCGTGCGTCCGACGAGCTTCATCACCTTGGCGTAGTAATAATGTGCGGCCGGATCGTTCGGCCGGTTGGTCCGCGCGTACTCGAGATTGCGGCGCGCGAGGTGGAACATGTCGTGATAGAAGCTGAGGATGCCGTTGTCGCGTTTCAGCGTCGCCATGACGCGCACGAAGTCGGGATGCGTCACGACGAGCTTGCCCTGTTTGGCTTCGAGCGCGCCCTTCAGGTTGTTCGCGATCATGTCGTCGGCGTTCGCCTGGCGCTCCGCGGTCCGCCGCCGGTTGCCCATGAAGCCGAGGCCGACGCGCTGATCCTGCTTCACCGCGGTCTGCATCGTCGCGTACAGCTTCGGCACCTCGCGCAGGTCGTAGTTCTGATTCAGGATCGCCTTGAACGCGGTCTCGTCCGCCTGGTTCTCCTGCACCGTGTCCCAATCGAGATTGAGCGCGCCCGCCCATATCGTTCCGACGACGAGACCGACGGCGCCGCCGGCCACGGCGTTGGCGACGTTCCGCGCATCGTCGCCCTGCACCAGGCGGCCGACCACTCCGCCGGTCAGCGCGCCGAGACCGGCGCCGATGATCTTTCGCTTGATGGCCTCTTTGCTGTTGAACTCGTCCTGACCGAGCCTGAGGATCGACTTCAGCTTCCAGTGATCCAGCTGCACGTGCGCCATCTCGTGTGCGAGCACGTACGCGAGCTGCGCTTCGTTGTCGAGCAGCGAGACCAGCCCGGTGGAAACGTAGATCGTTCCGGTCGACAGCGTGTACGCGAAGGGCATCGGATGCGCGACGAGGCGGAACGCGAACAGCTTCTCGGAGTCCGCCGGCACGAGGCGCTGGCCGACGCGGTTGATGTAGTCGGCGACGAGCTTGTTGTCGTAGAGGCCGGTCTGCATCCGCAGCCGATCGCCGTCGTGGACCGTCGTCGGGCGCGCCGGCGGCGTCACGTTCCTCTGAAACGCCTCGATGCTGTGCGCGAGCTGCACCTGATCGAAGTCGTCGTCCACCTGATCCCGGAAGTCGGGATCGGTCTGATAGAGATTCAGCGAAAACGTCTTGAGCTTGTCGTACCGGCGCGCGTCCTTTTCCGCTTTGGCTTTTTCCTTCTCGCGCAGCTTGGCCTCGTCCTCTTTGTTGCCTTTCGAGATGCCTGGGATCTTGACCTGTGCCGACGCGGGCAGCGTGAACGCCGTCAACAACACGACGGCGAGCACGGCGGCGGTCCGAACGGCTTTCGTACTCATTTTCGAACCCTCACGATCCGTAAACCGATCGAGTAGTCTCTCGTTGTTGGCATCGCCTTCCCGCGGGCCGATACGCGAAGCGATTTCGCGGCGTCCATCCACGATCCGCCGCGGACGACGCGCTGATAGTTCGGGCTGTACCAGTCCTCGCACCATTCGGCGACGTTGCCGAGCATGTCGTACAGCCCCCACGCGTTCGCCGTCTTGGTCCCTACCGCCTGCGGCCGCGACGGACGTCCGGAGCTTTCCGCGAGCCCGAACCACGCGATCGCTGAGAGCGCCGGCTGCGACGATTGACCGGCGCGCGCGGCGTACTCCCATTCGGCTTCCGTCGGCAGTCGATACGAGAATCCGTCGCGCCGGCGATCGAGCGCTTCGAGAAACTCCTGTGCGTCCTGCCACGAGATGTGCTCGACAGGACGGCCGGCGCCTTCGAAGTCGCTTGGATTCTTCTTCATGACCGCCTGCCAGATTTCCTGCGTCACTTCGGTCGCGCTCATTTGAAACGGATCGACCGACACACGGCGGACCGGCGTCTCGTCGTCCGCGCACTCGGCGTCACCGTTCGAGCAACCCATTCTGAATTCACCGCCGGGCACGTTGACGAACCGGAGCGCTTCGCCATTCACAGTCACGGAGACGGACGCCGCTGATGCGGGGTTCGGAGCGGGTCGCGTGTTTCCCGACGCTGCCGGTGCAGGCGAAGTCGGCGCAGGAACGTCGCGACTGACAGGAGTGACAGCCTTGGTCGTGTTCGTCGGCCGCGCGGGCGGCTGAGGCTTCGCCTCCGGCGGCGTCACGACGTGCTCGCGCTCGTGCGGCGCCGGCTGCGGCGGTTGCGTTGGCTGCGGTCGATTCATCATCGATGAGACGAGGACCGCGATCGTCACGAGCGCGGCGCCGCCGCCTCCAATCTCGAGGTAACGCGGACGACGAACAGTCTTCGGTTCGGGACCCCGAATGATCGGCTGCTTCGTCTCACCGGTGAACGTCGCGGGGTTCGGAAAGAGCGGCATCCGCGCGATGTCTTCTTCGCGCTGATCGGGCGAATGGACTTCCGGTTGGACCGCTCGGTCTTCGTAGCGATCGCGAATCAGATCGCGAATGTTCAGGCCGACGTCTTCGAGCGAGAGCGAACCGTCGACGCGGTCGTCGCCGCGTCGCAGCACGTCGAGCAGCGCGCCGGAGAACATCGTGTTGCGCTGGCCGGTGGGCGCGATGGAGACGCTTCGCGAGCTGGACGAACAGAGGAGCGTCGTGCCGCGCCGCGGAAAGGCTTCGAGCGTCTGCAGCCGCGCGGCGCCGCCCGGCGTCGACTGGAATTCCTTGAACGCCGCGGCGGCGAAGCAGCAATCGAGAATGAGGAAGCGCCGCACGTCTCTCGCGGAATTTCGCAGCGCGGACGCGAGATCGGAGACGCGGATGCTCGACGTCCCTTCGAGGCCTTCGATCGTGGATCGGACCGCGAGGAAGTAATCGCGCCCGTTGATGAACCCGCCGTGGCCCGTGTAATAAATGAAGAGATCTCGCGGTGCTGGTCCGCTTTGCGCCCGCTGTTTGAGATAGTTCTGGACTTCTTCGACGATCTCAGGCGCGGTTTTCGGCGAGTCGAACAGATCGAGGATATTCGTCGGCGGGAGATTGAATCCGTTGCCGCCGGCGAGGTACGTCTTGAAATCCTGCGCCGACGCGGCGAACGCGTCCGACGCGGCGAGCTGCGGCGACTTCGGCCACGCGCTGCCGCCGAGCAGGATCGCGAGCGTGGTCTCGCGCGTGACGGGCTCGCCGGCCCGACTCCGCGTCGCTTCGTCGAGGCGCGCCGGAGCCGTAGCGAAGGCGGCCATACGTCATGCTCCTGCCGCCGCGAGCACTTTCGCGAGCTCCTGCACGCCCTGACTGTCCAGATTCCTCGCGTGCACCGTCTTGTTGCCGACGACGATGTCGAGCGAGGCGCCGCTGTTGCGGGCGAGCCACGTTCTGATGCCTTCGGCAATCGCCGTCACTGCTGTCGTCCCGAGTACCAACACCAGCGTCGCGCCAAAATCCTGCGACTCCGGATCCGTCCGTCGCCGCTCGACGCGATCGCCGGCCGCGAGCGTGTCTCGGAGCTCTTCCTGGAGCTCCTCGGCGTAGACGTTGCCGAGATCGGGCGTGACGTTCGGAAACTGAATGGTGACGCGGGCCTTCTCCATCGTGTCCCCCGGTTATTAGTGATCAAGGAGGGAAACGTGTTCGTGATCCACAGCACTCACTCGAGTGTTCCGGCGAGCATGGTGCCGGATCCCAAGGAGGCCGCGAGCTCGCCACCTCGCCCGGCGGCAGTCGACGTCAACGTCTGCTTGTTTGATGGAGCGAAGTACACGATCGCCGCACCGATACCAGCAGTCACCAAGGCGCTGATGGCGGCCTTGGGTTGATCTGGCACCGAGCTCCACCCCGGGATGTTGGAGATCACCCACAGGATGACGGTGACGATGTTGGCGGCGATCCCACCGGCAATAGCCTTTGTTGCAGTCATCGCTGTCTCCTTCCTAAGACGAACCGAAGCGCGTCGCCATTTAAGTCACCGAGACGGACCGCGCTGCGCCGATGTTCGAAGCGAATTCTGGGTTTTCCGTTGGTTCTCGTGTGGCCGGACAGGGCGCAGCCGCGTCGCGACTGACACGAGTGACAGCCTTGTTCGTGTTTGTCGGCCGCGGGCTCGCACGCCATCTCCGGGTAACGCGGATGACGAAACCTGTTCGGCTCACGCCAGACGGTGACCGAGCCCTGGCCATAATGCATCGGCTTGCATCCGCGATCCGATTCGAACGATAGTGCTCGCTTCGAACGGATCGACACAGGAGGTTCCGATGGCGAAAGCAGCGAAGGCCGTGCCCGAGGGATTGCACACCATCACGCCGCAGCTGGTCCTGGACAACGCGGCACAGACGATTGACTGGTACAAGAAGGCGTTGGGCGCCGAAGAGGTGAGTCGCAGCGTCGGTCCCGACGGCAAGATCATGCACGCCGAGATCAAGATCGGCGACTCGCGCGTGTATGTGAACGACGTCATGATGGGATCGAAAGGTCCGCAGGCGTATGGCGGATCGCCGGCGTCGTTGTGGCTGTACGTCGAGGACAGCGATGCACTCTTCAATCGCGCGGTCGGCGCCGGCGCGAAGGTGCAGATGCCGTTGGCCGATCAGTTCTGGGGCGACCGCAGCGGCGCCGTCGCCGATCCGGCCGGCTATACCTGGTGGATCGCCACGCGCAAGGAGGATCTATCGCAGGCCGAGATCAAGCAGCGCGCGGAGAACTTCTTCAAGCAGATGGCGCAGCAGCCCGCCGCACGTTAGTCTGCGCCGGCGGAGTCGTCGAGAACGTCATCGTCGAAGGGGCGTGACGGGACGTCGCGATCTGCCGCTCGGCTGAAGCCTCGCGCTCCTTTCTGAACCCGACGCGCCTCGATTCAGAATGGAGCGCGAGGCTTTAGCCGAGCGTCGCGTTACACCGTCACTCCGCGCGCTTTCAGCACGGTGTCGACGATGGCCTTGAACTCGTCGGCGGTGAGGAGATCTTTTTTCTCGAACGACTTCGCCTTCACCTGCTTCAGCATCGCGACCTTCTCTTCGTCCGTCGCGATGACGCCCAGCTTCTCGCACCATTCCTCGATCGACGGCGGACCGCTGTTCTTGCCGAGGACGATCGACACCGGCTTCTGGCCGACCAGATCGGCGGCGAACGGGACGAACTCCAGCGGATGCTCCTTGCGTGCGAGGCGGATCCAGCCGGCGATGATGCCCGACTCCACTTCGTACAACTTGTCGCCGACGATCGGGCGGTTCGGCGGCTGTGAGACGCGCGCGAGATCCATCACGAAGCGCGACACCTCGCAGAATTTCTCCGTGCGGATGCCGAGATCTTTTCCGTAGAGACAGAGCAAAGACAGCACGACGTCTTCCATCGGCACGTTGCCCGCGCGCTCGCCCAGCCCGGTCACGGTCGTGTGCGCCACCGACGCGCCGGCCGCGAGCGCCGCGATCGTGTTCGACACGCCCAGACCGAAATCCTGATGACAATGGATCTCGACCGGCTTCTTCAGCCGATCGATCACCTCGCGGACGGCGTAGTTGATCGCCTCCGGCGTACATCCACCAACGGTGTCGGCCATCGTCAACGCGTCCATGTGCCCTTCGGTCGCGACCTGTTCGACGATGTCGAGGAAGCGATTGAGCTCCGTGCGCGTCGCGTCGATCGTGAAGAAGACCGTGTAGAGTCCCGCTTCTTTCGCGGCGAGGGTCGTTTCGATCGATGCCTTCATCGCGCGATCCACCGACCAGCCGTACGCGTTCTTGATCATGTGATCGCTGGCGGGAATCTCGATCACGACGCCGTTCACGCCGCACGCCTTCACGACTTTGATCTCCTCGGGGATGCAGCGGGCGAACGCGAACACCTGCGACTTCAACCCGAGCGCCGCGATGTCGGCAATCGCACCCTTGTCCTGGTCCGACACCGCCGGCATGCCTGCCTCGATGCGATGCACGCCGAGGCCATCGAGCTGCCGAGCGATCGCGACCTTCTCCTCCCGGCGGAAGACGACCGCGGTCTGCTGCTCGCCGTCGCGCAAGGTGACGTCGTGAATCTGGATCGTCGGCGGGAACGCGTCGTCTTTGCGCACCTCGGGGAGATAGCACCACGGGCTGACGAACCATTTGTCGCTCTTCCAGGGGGTCTGCATGCGGCCTCCGGATACGGTTTGAACGGGGGATAATACCATCCGAAACCGAACTCTCCGCCACGGAGGACACGGAGGACACGGAGCAAGGGTTTGTTTTGAGTGGTGGAGATGTAGAACCGCGATGCCACGCATCACGTTCACGCTGAACGGTCGCGCCACAGAGGCCGAGTACGAGTCCGGCATGCACTTCCTCGAAGTGCTCCGCGAGGAGTGCGGCATCATGTCGCCGAAGAACGGCTGCGCGCCCGAAGGCACGTGCGGCTGTTGTCTGGTGTTGATCGACGGCATCCCCGCGCTGTCGTGCCTGCGAAAGCCGGAACAGATGCACGGCCGCGATGTCATCACCGTCGAAGGCCTTCCGAGCGAGTCGCGCCGCGTGCTCGGCGACGCGTTCGTGCTCGAGGGCGGCGTGCAGTGCGGCTTCTGCATTCCCGGCATCCTCATTCGCGCGGCGTCGCTGATCGATGAGGGGCGCACGCACGATCGTCAGGTCGTCGCGAAGGCGCTCGACGGCCATCTGTGCCGCTGCACCGGCTACGGCAGAATCATCGACGCGATTCAGACAGCGGGGGAGGCGCACCTGAATGGCGGACGTCTGCCGCGACGCGAACCGCGGCGCCACTTTTTCTTCGGCGAGGAGCTCGGGCTTTGTCGCAATCCCGCGTTCGCGATGTCCAACGGCGGGCGCAAGGACGGGATCGGTCGATCGGTGTCGCGGTTCGGTGGATTCGAGCAGTCGCTCGGCGAGCAGCCGTTCGTCGACGACATGCGCGTGCCGGGCATGCTGCACGGCGCGATGGTGCTCACGGAACATCCCCGCGCGACGATCCTGAAGATTCACACTGGCGACGCGTCGGCGATGCCAGGCGTCGTGCGCGTGTTCACCGCCGCCGACGTCCCCGGATCGCGCGCGACGGGTCTCAACGATCCCGATCAACCGGTGTTCGTCGCCGAAGGCGAGCTGACGTGTTGCGTCGCCGACTTCCTCGCGATCGTCGTCGCCGACACGGCGTTCCACGCGCGCCAGGCCGCCGCACGCGTGAAGGTCGATTACGACGTGCTCGAGCCGATCACCGATCCGTTCGAGGCGTTGAAGCCGGGCGCGCCGCTCGTGCATGCCGCCGGGACGTTCGCGCCGAAACCGTCGAACATTCTCCAGCCGATCACGGCATTCTCGCGTGGAGACGTCGACGCGGCGCTCGCGGACGCGGCGCACGTCATCGAGGCGACGTTCCAGACGCAGCCGATCGACATCGCCTTCCTCGAGCCCGAAGCATGTCTGGTGATTCCGCAGGGAAACGGCGTCAAGGTCCATACACAGAGCCAGGGATCGGTGTACGACCACGCGCAGATCGCGCGGATCCTGAACCTGGATCCCAAGGACGTCGAGATCGTGCTCGCCGCGAGCGGCGGCGCGTTCGGCGCGAAAGAGGAGCTCTCGATTCAGGGACAGACCGCGGTTGCCGCGTATCTGCTCCAGCGGCCGGTGAAGACGGTGCTGACACGTCCGCAGTCGACGCAGCATCACGTCAAGCGTCATGCGATGACGGTCGCGCTGACGGTCGGCGCCGATGCCGATGGACATCTCGTCGCGCTCCGATCGCGCATCGTCGCGGATGCCGGCGGCTACCACACGACGAGCGCGAAATGCGCGCTGCGCGCCGCGTGTCACTCGTGCGGTGTGTACCGGGTTCCCAATGTCGACGTCGAATCGAAAGCGGTCTACACCAACAACCCGAATGCCGGCGCGATGCGCGGCTTCGGCAGCAATCAGGCGCAGTTCGCCCTCGAAGGGGTGATGGACATCCTGGCGGAGCGCGTCGGCGTCGACGGCTGGGAGATCCGGTCGCGCAACGTTCTCGAGCCCGGCGACGCCTTCGGCACCGGCCAGATCATGCGCCAGAGCGTTCGCGGCATTCGCGAAACGCTCGATGCCGTCAAACAGGTCTACAAGAGCGCGACGCACAAAGGCATCGCTTGCGGCATCAAGAGCACCGGTCTCGGCAACGGCACGATCGAAGGCGGCTACATCAAGATTCGTATCGCGCGCCACGGCGATTCGCCGCGGCTCGAAATTCTCAACGGCTACACGGAAATGGGACAAGGCGTCTATACGGCAACGATGCAGGCCGTTGCCGAGGAGACCGGTCTTCCATTGGACGTGATGACGATCCGCTGGGACAAAGATCTCGGCGAAAAGTGCGGCGAGACGTGGGCCTCTCGCGCGACGACTCTGAGTTGTGCTGCCGCGCAGCGGGCAGCGCAGAAGCTCGCCGCAGATCTGAAGACACACGCGCTCGACGATCTCGTCGGCCGCGAGTACTACGACGAGTGTGTCTACAACTTCACGACGCGGCCGGGCACGCCCGAAGCGGTCCTCAATCCGACGACGCACCTGACGTTCAGCTACGCGGCGCAGGTCGTCATCCTCGATGACGACGGCGCCATCGATCGCGTCGTCGTCGCCAACGACGTCGGCCGCGCGATCAATCCGCGGCTGTGCGCCGAGCAGATGGAGGGCGGCGTGCACATGGGTCTCGGCTACGCGCTCTCCGAAGACTTCACGTCGACCAACGGCATCCCCGATTCACTCGCGCTCGGCGATCTCGGCATCGTCCGGGCGAAGCACATGCCGCGCGTCGACGTCATCCTGATCGAAGTCCCCGACGAAGTCGGCGGCTACGGCGCGAAAGGCGTCGGCGAGATCGGCTGCGTCGCGACGGCCGGCGCCGTTGCCGGCGCGCTGCACTCGTACGACGGCATCCGCCGTTATCGTCTGCCGATGGATGACGCCCCGGCCGCAACACCATCCATCCCGAAGTCGCGCCGCACGCCGGCGTAACCGGTCATTCGTCGCAGTCGCGCCTCGCTGCATCGGCGGCATGCGCCAACTCGGTGAGCGTCTCGAAGAACGCGTCGGATTGGCCTCTGAACAGCCCGTTCGCGGTCAGCGCTCGCAGCGCTCCCATCGCCGCTCCGGCCGTCTTGGTCGGCCGAATGATCGAGCAGACCGGAAAGCGCCGGTTCAGGAAAATGGTCGGCTCGGGCATGATCAAGTTCGTCTGGAAGTCCTCGCCGCCAAATGGCGGCGCGTTCAGGTCTGGAAACACGAGACCGTTGGTGGGATCGATCAACGGCGGCGCGTTGCCCGCCTTGTCCTGCCACGTCTGGAAGTGCATCGTCTCCGTCGGACCGATGCTGAGCAGAATGCGCAACACCTCGCGATCGGTGACGCGCTGCGCCAGCGACGGGTAGAGGCTCGTGCCGCCTTGCTCGATGAAGGCGAAGTGAAAACCGGCCGTGTTGGCGATCGCCTGCAGGTGGGCAGGCGGATGGAGATCCTTGTTGCTGCGGGGAATCGCCGGAAACATTCCTTGGCTCAGTCCCGGCACGGCTTGCGGGAAGCTGTCGCCGAAATCAGGGTTCTTCGTCCGGCTGCGGTAGCGGGTCCACCAGCTCGTGTCGATGGTCAATTGCATCAGGTTCGTGAGACGTCCAATCTGCTGAGCGCCGCTCGCCTTGCTGCTCGGTAAAGTGCGAAAGTGATCGAGGTTGACCGTGTCGCCTCCGTGAGCGGTCAAGTAAGCGTTGATAAAGGAGAAGTGAGTGAACTCGTCCTCGGTGTTGTCGTGGATGTACTGCGGCATGTCTCCGTCCAACACCTCTAGGGCCGCGGTGTATTCAGGGTTGCCGCTGCCTCCAGGAATCTCGTTGTCTTGTATGCCGCCGAGCTCGTTGTACTGTTGCCAGGCGTCGGTCTCCAGGATCTCCGCCGCCGCGAGAAACCGAAGTATCGCCGCATCACCCGGCGTGAGACGACGGCTCTCGTCGGCGGCGAACGCGGTGGACGCAGGCAAGAGCCGCGAGGCCCCGATCGCTCCAGCGCCGAGCGTCAACCCTCCGAGCACGAAGGCGCGACGGCTGCGCTCTGTTGTCGATGGTCTATGCGCTTTCATGATTCTCTCCTTACATCGCGTTGCGGTGAGTGCAGCGAACGGACGGAGCGAATCAGGCAACGCATCTGCCAGCGACGACGTGTAGACCGGTCGCGAAAACGATCCAAAGGCAACTCGACGGTCTTACGCCGCCAGAAAAGCGTTTACTTCGCTCGTAAGATCAACACAGAACAACCAGCACTTTCCTTACGGGCGCGCGCAGCGCCGCTGGAAACTACACCTGTAGTAGATCTGTCGACGTCGCTGTCGCGTCTGCAGCGCGGACATCGCCATGCTGCGCGCCGCGGTGAACGCCGCGATTCGCGCGACCGTGGCGATCTATCCCGTCGACGCGCGCGGGCTCGTCGCGCAGGCGCCACTCCCTGATGCTCAGGTTGACAGTGCGCCGGCTACGGCGTGACGTCGCGAGTCGGCGTAACCGGATCGAAGCCAGTCGGCTGAGCCGTCGACGATCGGCTCTGCTGGATGAACTCGAACGGCTCGTAGGAGTTTGCGGAAGACATCGCACGGTTCAGTCAAGTTCCTGAACACCGCCCGCGCATCGACCGGGACGCGGCCAGTCGATAGTGCGCATACAAAGACTCTGAATTACGCCCAAACATTCGCAGATCGCCCGTCAAGCGCCTGCAAAGTCACTCTGAGGCACATCGCTTGCTTGAGCGGACAAGAACGCTTCTCCCCTGACGCGCCAGGAAGCTGAACAAGAGCCGGCCCTTCTTGTTCGCGGGACAGCCTCGACAGGAATATCAATGCCCACGGCCCGCACCACGAGCGACCGCGTGGACGCGAAGGCGCTGCTTCACGTTCTGACGCGGTACCAGCGCGGAGACTTCACCGCGCGCATGCCGGTCGATCGGACCGGCGTCGCCGGGAAGGTCTACGACACGCTGAACGACCTCATCGAGCAGAACCAGACACTCACCGCCGAGGTCAAGCGCATCAGCACAGACCTCATGCAGCCGACCACCGAGGTGGCGCGCGTGATCGGGGCCGTGGCGAAGGGCGATCTGTCGCAGACGATGGCGCTCGAGATCGAGGGTCGGCCGCTGACGGGCGAGTTCCTGCGGACCGCGAACGTCGTGAACACGATGGTCGCGCAGCTCGGAACGTTCGCGTCGGAGGTGACTCGGGTCGCGCGCGAGGTCGGCACTGACGGCCGGCTCGGCGGCCAGGCGGTCGTGAAAGGCGTCGCCGGCACCTGGAAAGATCTGACCGACAGCGTGAACTTCATGGCGAGCAACCTGACGAACCAGGTGCGAAACATCGCCGAGGTGACCACCGCGGTCGCGCGCGGGGACCTGTCGAAGAAGATCACGGTCGACGTCAAGGGCGAGATTCTCGAGCTGAAGAACACCATCAACACGATGGTCGACCAGCTCTCGTCGTTCGCGTCGGAAGTCACACGTGTCGCTCGCGAGGTGGGCACCGACGGGAAGCTGGGCGGCCAGGCCGACGTTCGCGGCGTCGCGGGCACGTGGAAGGACCTGACCGACTCGGTCAACTTCATGGCGTCGAACCTCACCAACCAGGTGCGGAACATCGCCGCCGTG
>Ga0114129_10006882_pt1 | contig 16169 bp, 14 predicted proteins | sample RhiMetdeltSRZDD1_FD_80071 | JGI IMG/M metagenome (GOLD analysis project Ga0114129, IMG submission 80071) | Populus rhizosphere microbial communities from Tennessee, USA - Rhizosphere MetaG P. deltoides SRZDD1 (version 2) (version 2) | ecosystem: Host-associated > Plants > Roots > Rhizosphere >... | reverse complement strand
TCCCCGCACTACCCCTTGCAAGCTCATGCGGCCGACCTCGTCGAGCTGGTCGCGCTCACCGGTGTTTTCGAGACGATCGAGAAGCTCACGGTGGGCTGGTCTGATTGCGTGTGTCCCGACGGTGGACGCGCGCATTCGTCGGGTGGTCACAGGCGCCGGCGCCTCTCGGTGAGAAGCCGATACTTCGTAACGACGTCGGCAGCCCGGTCGTCACGGGTCGGCGATCTGCTTCGGTCCGGTTCTCGGTGGCGTGGGATCGGATGCGCCTAACGAGACTCCTGTTCGCCCGTCGGCTCTCGAGCTTCGCCCGGACCAACCTTAGCCCTTCAGGGCTTCACGCCTGACCGCGCAACATCAATACCCGGGACGAGACTCGAACTCGTAAGGCCCGAAGGCCGGGGGATTTTGAGTCCCCTGCGTCTGCCAATTCCGCCACCCGGGCGTGCACGCAATGTAGCGAGCCCGCGCCATGAGTCGGTAGCGGGTGGGACGATTACGTCACGGTGGTGGCTGACGTTGACCAAGCCCCCGAGCGCCGGCGCGCCGCTGCTGTCGCTGCTGTCGGACTTCTTCCATCCGCCGACGCAAGTCATCCTGAATCCCGAAGTACATTGCGCGCTGCGTTGGCGTCATGAACGCCGACAGCTCTTGCTGCTCGCGCTCCGTGAGGTCGAGGCGCTGCCGTTGGATCCTGAACAGCTGGTCGAGCAGGTTCGCGACCTTCGACTGATTCGCTGAATCGCCGGCGAGCACCTCCGCGCGCAGTGCCTGACGAGCGCGGCGCTCGTCGCGGAACAGGACCATCCGCTCGCGCTCGAACCGACTGTTGACCTGCCCGAGCTGACGCATCTGCGACTCGTTGAGATTGAGCCGTCGCCTGACGACTTCCGCCAGCCGCTCCTGAAACAAGCGTTCGAGCCCGGGCTGTTGCTGTGCCCCGGGCGCCCCACCTCTCGCGGGAGCTCGATCGATGCGTTGCGCGGCGAGCGGCAACGCCGTAACGCAGACGCTCGTAGCGAGGATTGCGAGCATCCTCCAGGCCGAAGCCCCCGTCATCGGTCTCATCGGTCGCTCTGTTTGATCCCGGGCAGCACTGGGGTTGGATCCGGTTCGGCCCGCGGCGCGACTGGTGAGCGATCGATCTCATCGAGGAGAGCGAGAAGCTCCTGAATCGAGGCTTCGTCGATGTCGCCAGCGCCACGCGCGAACGCGAGCTGAGGCTTCGCGGGTGCGGCAGGTACGGTCGTCGGAGATCTCGGCACGCCCTTGCCCATGGAATCCTTTCGCGGGACCGGAGTGTCCGGCGTCGATGGTGCGCGTGCGACAACCGTCGTGTCGCCCAGTGGCTGAGCGACCCTCGAGTCAGGCGGATTTGGATTTCCGTGCCGAAGTCTCTGGGTCACTGCAACGGAAAGTCCGCCGACCGTGATCATCGTTAGGGCAGCTGCAACACGCCAGTCCATCCAGCGCCGTACGGGCGCGGAGCCACGAGCCGAGCGCGGTGCACTCGCCGGCTTTGGAAGCGCTGCCACGATACGACCCACGTCCACAGTGGGCGCGCTCGCGAACGCCGATTTCACCAGTCGCAGCGTCTCGAGCTCCGAGGCGCATTCGGCGCACGTCGCCACGTGCTGTTCGACGAGCGCCCGCGTCGCCGCGTCCAGCGTCCCGGCGGCCAGCTCGGGCAACAGCTCACGCATCTCGACGTTCGCGCAGTCAAACATAGAGCGACTCCTTCACGGCTCGCATTGCGTTGTGGTAGTGCACTCGTGCCGCGCCCTCCGTGCTACCAACGACCTCGGCGATCTCCTTGTACGACAATCCTTCGTTCACCCGCAACAGAAACACCTCGCGCTGCAGCCGCGACAACCGGTCGACAGCCTTTTTCACACGCCCCTCGGCCTCTTCGGCAACGATGTTATCCAGAGCGTCGAATTCGGTCGCGGCGTCGGCTTCTACGATCGACGTATCGTCGCGTCGTCGCCGGTCAGCCCGGCGCCTGTCGAGGATGAGCCTGCGTTCAATCGTGAACAACCAGGTGCGTAGCGAGCTGTCGGCGCGAAACGAATCGATCGACCCGAACGCGCGCACAAACGTGTCCTGAACGACCTCGTCGACATCCGTCCGCTGGCCGAGGCTCACGGCAAAGCGCGACAGCGCCGGTGCATGCCTCGCAACCAGGCTCGTCGCGGCTCGCTCGTCGCCGGCTTTCCACCGGGCTATGAGCTCCAGATCGGTGGACTCGTCACTCGGCTCATGGGGCTGCACCATGCGGTTCACGGGATGAGACGCCAGTCGAGGCGGAACGTTAAGGCCCCGTTGACACCGTCGACGAGCGCTTCTAGGTTCGCGCCAACCAATGGCTTACGCAAGCGCACGCCAGTCCGGCCCGGTGGAGGTCATCGGCCATCGAGGCTCTCCCCGCGAACACCGGGAGAACACATTGCCGTCATTCCGGCGGGCTTTCGCGGACGGCGCGGAGGCGGTGGAGCTCGACGTCCACGGAACACAGGACGGTGCGGTCGTAATACACCACGATCCCCGGACGAACTCGCGCCCCGGCGAATCGGGCCCGGTCGCCGCCATCGCGGAATCGACGCTCGCGTCGCTCCGCGCGATCCGCATCGCTGACGGATCGATCCCTACCCTCGATGAGCTCCTCGTCACCTTGCCGGAAAACGCCACCGCGTATGTCGAAGTAAAGGCTCAAGGGATCGAGCAGGCCGTGGTCGCCGTGATCCGGTCGAGCGGAGCGAACTGCGCGGTGCACAGCTTCGACCATCGCATCGTGCAGCGGGTTCACGAGCTCGCACCTGAAATCCCTGTCGGTATTCTCCAGACGAGTTACCCCGTCAATCCGCTTCGACCGCTGCGCGATGCCGGCGCGCGGGATCTGTGGCAACACTGGGAGCTGATCGACCAATCGCTCGTGCAGCAGGTTCACGAAGACGGCGGTCGCGTAATCGCCTGGACCGTGAATGACCCCGACGTTGCCCGCCGGCTGATCGGATGGGGCGTCGACGGCGTGTGCAGCGACGTGCCGGGGATCATGCGCGCGATAGCGGACGAGATCGCGCGCTGAAGATCGAGTCCGACTCACACTGACCTCAGCTCAAACCCACCACACTCTCATGCGAATTCGACTTGTCGCTGCGGTCGCGGCGAGCGGGCTCGTCGCCAGCGTCGGTGCATGCGCACCGGCTACGGCGACGCAATCCACTCAGCCGCGACCCGCTACTCCCGCGACACAGGCCCGCGCTGACACGAGCCGTCCGGCACCCGGTGCCGGGGGCGTGTCGACGCCTAACGCTGACCCCTTCCCCAGCACGTACGTCGTGCCGGCGTCGCGACCGACGCTCATCCGCGACGTCACGATCCTGACGGCCGCTGGCCCGACAATTCGGAACGGGAGCGTACTGATTCGCGACGGCAAGATTGCCGCGGTCGGGACGACTGTGAGCGCGCCCGCAGATGCCGACGTCATCGACGGACGCGGCAAGTACGTAACGCCAGGGATCATCGACGACCACTCGCACGTTGGCGTCTACGCGGCGCCAGGCGTGGACGCTCTCTCGGATGGAAACGAGGCGACGAACCCCGTGACGCCGAACGTCTGGGCCGAGCACTCGGTGTGGCCGCAGGATCCGCAGTTTCCTCGAGCGCTCGCGAGCGGCGTCACGACGGCGCAGATCCTTCCCGGCTCCGCGAATCTCATCGGCGGACGGAGCGTCGTGCTCAAGATGGTGCCATCGGTAACCGTTCAGGGGATGAAGTTCCCCGGCGCGAAGTACGGTCTCAAGATGGCGTGCGGCGAGAACCCGAAGCGCGTCTACGCGCAGCGTGGACCTTCCACGCGCATGGGAAACGTCGCCGGATATCGCGCTGCCTGGATTCAGGCGGAGGCGTATCGTCGTCGCTGGGACAAGTGGAACGCCGACCATCAGGGCGACGCGCCGCAGCGTGACCTCGGTCTCGAGACGCTGGCCGAGGTGCTACGCGGGAACATACTCGTGCACAATCACTGCTATCGGGCAGACGAGATGGCGCAGATGATCGACATCTCGAAGGAGTTCGGCTACAAGATTCGCTCGTTCCACCACGGGGTGGAGGCATACAAGATTGCCGACCGATTGGCGAAGGAAGGCATCTCCGCGTCGTTATGGTCGGACTGGGGCGGGTTCAAGATGGAAGCGATGGATGGCGTGCGCGCGAATCTGGCGATGGTGAGTGCCGCGGGTGCGAGAGCGATCGTGCACTCCGACGATCCATCGGGCATGCAGCGCCTGAATCAGGATGCCGCGAAGGCGATGGCCGCGGGTGAGCAGATCGGCATCCACACCACGGAAGACGACGCGATCAAGTGGCTCACGATCAACCCGGCCTGGGCGCTGGGACTCGACGACCGAATCGGCTCGATCGAGGTGGGCAAAAACGCAGACGTCGTGCTGTGGTCGGGCGATCCGTTCAGCGTGTACTCGCGCGTGGATCGCGTGTGGATCGATGGTGCGGCTGCCTATGACCGAGCGAATCCGGCGTCGTGGTGGCGTACGGATTTCGAGCTCGGCAACGTCCCCCTTCCCGGTGGAGGTGGAAAGTGAAGACGGGACGGATTGGGATTGCCATCGCGGTTGCCTTGGCCCTAACGCTGCCGCTCGCCGCCGGCGCGCAGACGATCGCGATCACTGGTGGAAAGGTCTACCCCGTCAGCGGGCCGGCGATCGACAACGGGACCGTGCTGGTGCGCGATGGGAAGATCGTGGCGGTCGGCGTGAACATCGCGGTGCCTAACGACGCAACGCGCATCGATGCCACCGGCAAGTGGGTGACGCCCGGACTGATCGACGCGCTCACCGGTCTTGGCGTGAGCGAAATCGGGCAGGTGCAGGCGACCGTCGACCGCAGCGCTCGCGGCGACAGCGGCGTAGCGGCGTCATTCCCCGTCTGGGAGGGGATCAACCCGGCGTCCTCCATGTTCCCGCCGGCTCGAAACGATGGAATCACGTCGGTGGTTGTGGTTCCGACGGGCGGGCTGGTAGCGGGCCAAGCCGCTCTCATCGACCTCGTGCCGGGCACGTTGTCGGACATGCTGGACAAGGCACCCGTGGCTCTCGTGGCGCAGTTCGGGGATCCGCGCTCCGGCGGATCCGGCGCGCGCGGCGAGCAGTACGCGCGACTCAAGGAATTGCTCGACGACGCTCGGACGTATGCGCGACGTCGATCGGATTTCGACCGTGCGCAAACGCGTCCGTTCGCGGCGCGACGCGCTGATCTCGAGGCGCTCGTTCCTGTCGTCGAAGGCCGACTGCCACTCATCGTCAACGCCGATCAGGCGAGCGATATCGACGCCGTGCTTCGCCTGGCTGGTGAGACGAGCGTCAAGGTGATCATTGCCGGCGGTGCCGAGTCGTGGACGCTCGCCAACCGGCTCGTCTCGGCGAACGTTCCGGTGCTGGTTAGGTCGATGAACAACATTCCCGGATCGTTCTCGGCGTTAGGCACGCGGCAGGAGACGCCGGCCATCCTGCGCCGCGCCGGCGCCAGGGTTGTCCTCATCGGTAACGGGAGCGGCGACGCCGAAGTCTTCAACGTCCGCAACCTGAAGTACGACGCCGGAGTTGCGGTCGCCTATGGCCTGAGCTGGGACGACGCCCTTCGGGCGATCACGCTCACACCGGCAGAGGTCCTCGGCGTGGCGAATCGGATTGGTTCGCTCCAGCCAGGACGCGATGCGAACATCGTGGTCTGGAGCGGCGATCCGTTCGAGTTCTCAACTCGAGTCGAGCACGTGCTCATTCGCGGGCGCGAGGTCGAGCGGCCGTCTAGGCAGGACGAGCTGATGCAGAGGTACCGGACGTATCCGCCGGCGTACAGGAAACCGTAAGGGAAAGTCGGTAGCCGGAAGTCGGTAGTCGGGAGTCGTTAGTCGTTAGCCCAAGGCCGCTGGCGCGGCTCTCTTCGCTGCCGTCTCGCGGTCTTCGAGCTAACGACTAACGACTCCCGACTACCGACTTCTAAACGGCCGGCGCCTCTGGCGGCGGCGATGCGTCGGCAGGCGGCGGCGGAGACGATGGTGGCGGCGCGGGCGGTGGCTCCGCCGACTTCTTCTCCGACTTCGGCGGACCAAAGTCGCGAAGCTGTTGCTCGAGTCGGGCCGCCTCGGTTTCGTGTGTCGCCAGCGTGGCGGTCAAGCGGGCGTAGCTCTCCGGGTCGAGCTCTCCGCCCGATTGCTTGGCGCGATACACGGCGTAACCGAGCGCCTGTGCTGCCTTGTCAGCGAGTTGGCGCGTGCGGAACGCCTCTAGCCGCACCTTTCCTTCATCCAACGCGCTCTGCGCTGCTTTGCCTGCGCGATCGAGCTCGGTCTTGAGCTTGTCCCAAATCGCCATGGGTTCTCACAGGTGAACGGGTCGCGTCGCACTACGACGGTGAGCGATACGATGTTGCATGCCCGGTGCCCGCGCGAGGGGGCTGCGCATCCCGGATCGAGGCGTGGCTTGCTCGATTGGGTTGCAAAACGAAAAGGCCCCGCAGTCAGCGGGGCCTCTTTGGTCGCGTGGGAGCCGTTCAGGCTGCGGTCGTCTCTTCGGTCTGCGCCGGATAGACGCTGACCTTGTAGCGCCTCTTGCTCTTGTGCTCGAACTTCACGACGCCCTCGATGAGCGCGTAGATCGTGTAGTCCGTGCCGATGCCGACGTTGCGGCCCGGGTGCCACTTGGTGCCGCACTGGCGGATGATGATGTTGCCAGCGACGACGCGCTCGCCGCCAAACTTCTTGACGCCGCGGTATTTCGGGTTGCTGTCACGCCCGTTCCGAGACGAGCCGACACCTTTCTTATGAGCCATGGTCGCCTCGCCTAGCGGAGCGTGATGTCCTTGATGCGGACTTCAGTGAAGCCCTGCCGGTGCCCCTGCTTGCGAGCGTAGTTCTTCCGGCGCTTGAACTTGAAAACGATGATCTTGTCGCCGCGTCCCTGCTTGACGATCTCACCGGTGACCTTGGCACCAGACAGCGCCGGAACGCCGGTGTGAACGGCCTTCCCATCGGAGCCAAGCAGAACGTCGTTGAACTCGACCGACGCGCCGGCGTCGCCGAGCAGCGACGGAACGCGGAGCGTCATACCCGGCTCGACGCGAAACTGCTTTCCGCCGGTGCGAATGATCGCGTAAGACATTGAAATCAAGGGTTGGACGTAGAGCCTAGCAAGCTATCTGGCAGGCAGTTACGTGTCAACGGACCACTGGGGACTGGGGACTGGGGACTAGGGACTAGGGACTCTCGACAAGGACGCGTCCCGAGGCTGTTCCTAGTCCCTAGTCCCTAGTCCCTAGTCCCTAGTCGCTCAGGCCACCGCGTACTGTTGAGTAACGTCCCGCCCCGCACCCTTCACCACCAGCTTGAACTCGTCGGGCCGAAGTAGTGGATCATCACGAACTTCGAGCGAAAACCCGACACTCTTCTCGAGCTTTTTCACGATGTCGGGCTCCTGTTCGAGCACGTACATCGCGACATCCGGATGCAGCCGAATCACCAGGTGATCGCGGCGCCCCTCGCCCGCCATCCGCCTCACGGATCGCTCCATGCGCCGCACGATCGTTTCTGGCGTGAAAACGCGACCGGTCCCGTGACACGTCTGACACGGCTCGGTCATGCTCTGCAGGTGGCTCTGCCTGACGCGTTGTCGAGTCATCTCGATCAGGCCAAGCTCACTCACGGAGAACGCCTTCGTCCGTGCGCGGTCGCGACCGAGGTGCGTCCGCAGTTCCTGCAGCACACGATCGCGGCTCTGCTTCGACTCCATGTCGATGAAATCGCAAACAATGATGCCACCAACGTCTCGAAGCCGAAGCTGGCGAGCGACCTCGCGCGCCGCTTCGACGTTCGTCTTGAGGATCGTCTTCTCCGGATCCTTCTTGCCCGTATAGCGGCCGGAGTTCACGTCGATCGACACGAGCGCCTCGGTCGGCTCGATGATCAGATAGCCGCCCGACGGAAGATCACAGCGCCGCTTGAACAGGTCGCGGATTTCCGTCTCGATCTCCGCCTTGTCGAATAGCGGCGTCGGCTCCTCGTACAGCTTGATGCGATCAACGAGCTCGGGGGCAATGCCCTTCAGGTACTCGATGATCTCGTTGTAGACCTGCTTCGAGTCGACCGTGAGGCTCTCGATCTTGGTGCTGAACAGGTCGCGAATGATGCCGCGCGTCAGGCTCGTCTCTCGATGGACCAGCGCGGGAGGGCGAAGGAAGTGCGTCTTTTTCTTGATCCGCTTCCACTGTCCGATCAGGCTGGAGAGCTCGCGGCCGAACGTCTCCTGAGTGACGTCTTCTCCGACCGTTCGCACAATGACGCCGCCGGAGTCCTCAGGTAGCACCGCCTGCACTTGCTCGCGAAGCCTCTGTCGCTCCGCTCGTTCGCCGATCTTTCGGCTCACGCCCACGCGGCTCGCGAACGGCATGTATACCAGGAATCTGCCCGCGAGCGAGATCTGCGCAGTGACGCGCGGACCCTTCGTCGAGATCGGTTCCTTGGAAATCTGGACCAGAATCTCCTGTCCGCGCTTCAGCAGATCCTGAATGGGCGGCGCTTTCGCGCGGTGGCCGCGTGTCGGCGTGTCTTCCGAATCGCCGTTTTCTTCTTCTTCGGCGTCCTCGTCCTCTCCATCCTCGTCGAACACGAGGTCGGAGGCGTGGAGGAAGGCGCTCTTTTCAGTGCCGATGTCGACGAACGCTGCCTGAATGCCCGGAAGAACCGCTTCGACTTTACCGAGGTAGATATCGCCGACCATCCGCCGGGCTTCGGGGCGGTCGACGAGGAGCTCGACGAGCTGGTCGTCCTCGATGATCGCGACCCGCGTCTCGCGCGGGTTCGCATTGATGAGAATTTCTCGCTTCATGTGGATCGGCCGCCAGCGGGATCCGAAGCGACTCTTCGGCGGCTGAGCGGCGATGGGAAAAAGTTGTGGTGGAACGGCGGCGCGCTGGGGCGCTGGCCCCGGGGCCGTGTTCCGGATTCGAGGTCTTCCGCCGATGGTGCGTGATCGGCCACGCGACGTCCGGCAGGTGGCCAACGCGAGCGTCGGTCTCGGCTGGCCGTGCCAGCGAGGACCCGTCGGTCGGAACCTGCAGTGAACGGACTTGCGTGCGATCAAGCTTCGCCGTGAAGGCACCGCACCGGGCGGAAATGCCGCGAGCCTGGGTCGCCCTTCGAGGGCGACGGGATCGTGGCGGCAACTCGAGGCGCGCCGCGAGTCGCGCGGCGGCCGAGATGGGAAAACCAGCGAGCATGCACAAGCGCGCGATCGCCTGAGCTACGCGGGATCGCACAAAAGAAGTCGGAGCGGAATGAGCGGTCACCATAGATCGCCTCTCATCCGCAAGACGAGCCAGGCCAGCGCCAGGATAAACCCGAGTGCGGCCTTCCACTCGCCGTGTCGCATGTACAACGACGGACTGAACCGTTCCGATCCTGCCGCAGACGGATCACGCCACGCGGTTGGACGTGGCACGAACGCTGGCACGTTCTGCTCCCAGCGCGAATACGCGTCTGGAAATCGCGCGCTGATCTTCACGCGCTCTTTCTCGATCGTCGGCCCGTACACGAGGGCAAAGAACGCGACGACGATCAGCAGCAACGACCAATGGGCCGCAACGGCAAACCCGGCAGCGATGAGAAAGCTCCCGAAGTACAGCGGATTGCGTGTGTGTGCATACGGCCCTGTCGTGGCGAGGCGGTCGTTCTTGACGATATGTCCGGCCGCCCACGCGCGAATGCCCAAGCCGACGATCGCCAGTGCGCCGCCCACTGCGAGAGTGAGCGCGGACGGCTTCGGCCCGAACGCGAGGTACAACGCCGCCAGGACGAACCCCAGCGGCAAGCGAAGTCGCCTTGCTACGTGCTCGAAGCTCAATCCGCCATCTCCCGCAGCAAGCTCCGCGCGATCACCAGGCGCTGAACCTCTGAGGTCCCCTCGCCAATCTCGCAGATCTTTGCGTCCCGCATCATTCGCTCCACTGGGTAGTCGCGCGTGTACCCGTAGCCACCGTGCACCTGAATGGCCTTGAGCGTCGTGCGCATGGCCAGCTCCGAGCAGAACAACTTCGCCATCGCCGCCTGCTTCGTGAATGGCTTGCCTTGTTGCGCCAGCCAGGCTGCGTGGTACATCAGATGCTTACCGGCCTCGATCTCGGTTGCGATGTCCGAGAGCTGGAATTGGACGCCCTGAAACTCGTAGATCGGCTTGCCGAATTGCCGTCGCACGGTCGCGTAGCGCATCGCCTGCTCGAACGCTCCCTCGGCCAGGCCTAACGACAGGGCGGCAAGTCCGATGCGTCCCGCGTCCAGCGTGCGCATGAAGTTCACGAACCCTCTACCCTCCGCGCCCAGCCTGTTCTCGACGGGGACTTCGACGTCCTCGAAGATCAACTCGCTCGTGTCCGACGCACGCCATCCGAGCTTGTCTTCCTTCTTTCCCGCCCTGAACCCAGCCATTGCCGGAAGCGATGGGTCGTGCCCGACGCCGAGCTCCGCGGTCTTCGCGAGATCGGTCGTTGGCTTTGTCATGATGAACGACGTGATACCACCCGTTCCCTTCTTCGGGTCGGTAACCGCCGTGATCACGAAGATCTCGCCCACGCCGCCGTGCGTGATGAACCGCTTCGACCCGTTGACGACGTAGTGGTCGTTCTTGCGCACCGCCCTCGTTCGTGTCCCGCCCGCATCGCTCCCGGCGCTTTCCTCCGTGAGCCCGAACCCCCCGATCACACTTCCGCTGGCCAATAGTGGTACGTAACGCTCGCGCTGTTCATCGGTGCCGAAGTGCACGATCGGCGATGTCCCGAGCGTCGTGTGGGCCGAGATGGTGATGGCGTGCGAGGCACAGACCTTCGCCATCTCGTGGATCGTGATCATGTAGGCGATGTAGTCCAACCCTGCTCCACCCAGACGTTCCGCCCACGGAACGCCGAGCAGACCGAGCTCGCCCATCTTCTTGATGTTCGCCCAAGGGAATTCGGCCCGCTCGTCCAGCTGCGCCGCGACCGGAGCGACTTCCTCTCGCGCAAAGCCCCGCACCATCTCGCGTACGGCCAGGTGCTGCTCGCCGAAGTACAGAGAATCATCCATGTTCGATGAAGCTGCTGCTCAATACCAGTTGTTAGGCGGCCTCGGTTTCGTCGGCGCTCTTGATCGCCGCTAGAAACCGCTCGCCGTACTTGTCCAACTTCGCCCGCCCGACGCCATGAACCTGGAGCAGCCCGGCCGCGCTTCTAGGTTTCCGCACCGCGAACTCGGCCAGCGTGCGGTCCGTGAACACGACGTACGGCGGCACCTGCTCCTCTCGCGCGATCGAGCCTCGTAGCGCCTTGAGCGATGAAAACAGCCTCGCGTCGGCGCCCTCCAATACAGCCTCTACCGCCGGCTTGGCTGGCACCTCGGCGAAGGCCGACTCAGTGCGCTTCGCCCGGGACCGACCGGGTTCCCGGGTGCCGGCGAGCGGAGCTGCGCGTTCCCGTCGCGTCCTCCCAGAAGCCGGCGCGTGCCGCTCCTTGCCGACGTGAATCCCAAGGCAATTGTCGCATCCCCCGCAGGTTCCGCGACCGGCCTCGTCACCGAAATATCGAAGCACAAAAGCTCGACGGCAACCGGTAGTGTAGGCGTATTTCTGCACGGCATCGAGCTTTGCGAGCTCCGCTCGGCGACGCCGATCGATCGACGTCCAATCGACATCGAAGGCCGAAAGCGGTTGCCGCGGATCCGTCAGCCGAGTCCCACCACCCACGCGTTCCCATGTCAGGAATTGTCTCGACTGCAGCGCCGTAAGCAGTGGCATCGCCGTCGAGAATCCGCTGAAGCCGGGCGGCAGCCCGTCGAGCGAGATGACGGCGCCTTCGTTCAGTCGAGTTCCTGCCGCACGCCACAACGCGCGCAGAAAGCCAAGCTCCGGGTTGTGGGCATCCGGAAGCTCCCGGCGGATCCGATCCGGAGTCGCGAGCAGGCGAATGAGGACCGACGAGCCCGACTCCGACTCGCGACGCACGGCATCCGCACGCAGAAGGATGCGGAGCGCCGAATCCACTTCGCGCCCTCCAACCTTTCCGGGAATGAGGCGAGCAATGTCGTCCGAGCCGAGGTCGGTAAGGCCCGCGCTGTCGACGACCCCTCGCACGGCGTTGTACACTGCCTCGACGAGTGTGCGCTCGGGATAGGAGCCCTTGATGAAAAACTCGTGCGTGAATCGATCGGGAAACGAGTGCAGCAGCACGCACTCGGAATGGAGGCCGTCGCGTCCCGCTCGCCCGGCCTCCTGGTAATAGGCCTCGAGCGTGCCCGGCATGGCATGATGCACCACGAGCCGCACGTTAGGCTTGTCGATACCCATGCCGAATGCGTTCGTGGCGACGATCGCTCGGACATGCTCGCTCATGAAGCTGTCCTGCACTTCGTGGCGGTGTGCATCGTCGAGACCCGCGTGGTACGCCGCGGCCGAAATGCGGGCGCCCTCGAGAACGCCAGTGATCCGTTCGACGTTGCGACGGGTGGAAGCGTACACGACCGCGAGTCCCTCGGTCGCGCGCAAGGCCTGCACGAGCGCGTCGTCCTTATCCTGATCGTTCCGCGACGGATATACGTGATAATGCAGGTTGGTGCGATCGAACCCCGTGACGATGATCACCGGGTTCCGAAGCGCGAGCTGCGTCGCGATGTCGCGTCGGACCTGCGGCGTCGCGGTTGCCGTGAGCGCGACCGTTGGCGGCGCACCGAGCCGCTCGCGCACGTTGCGCATTCGCAGATAGCTGGGCCGGAAGTCGTGGCCCCACTCGCTGATGCAATGCGCCTCGTCCACCGCGAGCAGCGACACGCCCATCGCGCGAAGACGCTCCGCAGTTTTACCAGAGTCAAACCGTTCCGGTGCGACATACAGGAGCTTGATGTCGCCGCGTGCCGCGCGCGCGAGACGATCGGATACCTGCGAGCCGGTGAGCGTGCTGTTGATGAACGCTGCGGGAAGGCCACGTGCGCTCAGCGCATCGACCTGGTCTTTCATGAGCGAGATCAGCGGCGAAACCACGACCGTAAGGCCGGGCATCATGAGCGCCGGGACCTGATAGCACAGCGATTTGCCGCCACCGGTTGGCAGCACGACGAGCGTGTCGCGGCCGCCGAGTACCGACGCGATGGCGCGCTCTTGCCCAGGGCGGAAAGCGGGGTAGCCAAATGCCTCGCGCAGCGTGGCGCGGGCCTTCTCCAGCAACAACTCGGGGGCTACCTCGGTGGGCACGACGAACAATAACAACGGGGCCTGACCGAGACCATCATCATCTTGTTGCGCGCGTTGTCGTTCCGATCCGAGCACGCGAGGAATCCTTCAACGACAGCGCTTCTTGCCGATGTCGAGCAGGCTCAGACAGCGCGCGCGAAGTGTCCGCGGGTGAATTCGCTGCCGACGAGCCCGCGAACCGGCGACGCCACACCGGACGTCGACTCGCCACGAGCCAACGCGTCGAGAGTCGACCGATAGCCGGCGATGATCTCCCGCACCGGATCGGCGGGAACATTGAAGACCGCGCGGAAGCCTCGAATCCCGGACTGCCACAGCCGAGGCAAGTACTCCGACGCTTCGATCGGTCTCGAGTGGAGCAGCCGATTTCGACACGCGGAATCGGTCGCGACGCCGAACGTGTAACCCGCCGGATCCGTGAGCTCGACGACCGGATGCTTCTGCACGCAGAGATCGCGGCACGTCGTCGGCTCGCGATCGAAGGCTGCCGACAGCACGCAGTGCTCGATGGTCATTCCTTCCGGACGACCGTAGATCAGCACGTCGAAGCCGCGGCCGTTCCACGGCGCCGCGACGGCAGTGAGCTCCGATGTGGTCAGCTCGATGGACAAAACGATTCGTCGAGCGCCAAGTCGAAACAGCTCCGCGGCAGTGTGCTGGTTGAAGCAGTTCACCGCATAGTCGGCGGTCACGTCGCGGCCGGCGCGTGATAGCTCAGCGACGAGCCCGAGGTGACCCGACGACATTGGCAGATCGAGCGCGAGCCATTTGTCGAGCGTGCGCCGATCCTCCGGTCGCAGGATGCTGGGCGTTCGCAGTCGAAGTGCGACACCCCGTGCCGCAAGCTCGTCCCGAAGCGAGCGGATCCTCGCCGCTGGCGGTGCCGGGTGGCGGAGGAATGGATCGAACGTAATCTCGGTCGCGCCACCGTCCGCTGCTGCGCGCGCGTCGTCGAGGCGATACACCTCGGCGCTCAGGACGAGCGGCGCACCATAGTCGTCGGACTGCCATTCGTTCGACGCGCGCCGCACACCAGGTACGGTCGCAATGGCCGCTGCGATCGCGCCGTCGCGTTCGGCGTCTCGTGCCAGTCGAGCCCAATCTCGACGGATGAGGAGCTCATCGACGATTTGCTGACGCAGATGATTCAGCTCGCTCACCGGCAGAAAGAGTCCGGCAGCGAGCCCCTGCGTATCGAGATCGCCTAACGCAAATGGCGTTTCACCCAGGCGACCCAACTGCTCTCGGAGTCGAGCTGCATCGAGCGCGTGCGCTCTCGCGGGCGCCAGGGGAACCTCGCCTCGCACGCTCACCTGTTCGCCATCGGCAACCGCCACCACCTTGAGTGGCGAGCCAGCACTGCCAAAGAGACGCAGGTCGAGGCGCGAGCGCCGAGCGCGCGCGGCCGCGCCCAGGTCGGCGAAGCTGGCGCGAGCTCGCTCGAGCAATGCCGCGTGCGACGTCCGCAGGACGGTCCACCCGGCCGGAACGCTCGTGCGCGTCGCCACCGCCTGACGAGTGGTGCCGCCGGATTCGCGAACCGTATGCACAGCCGCGACGGCGAATCCGACAGCGTCTCCTTTCACCCCCGCTGGAGGCTCGAACCCAAGCCCGTCGCCGGTTTCCACAGGTGCGTTTACATCGATCAGCAGAGTGCTGGCCTCTTTGCCGACGACGACGCCAATCGGCACGCCGTGGTTGTCAGGGTGCGTTCTCGTTATGTACTCGCGACCCGCTCGCCCGAGATGCATGCCCGGCGTGAAACCTCGACTGAAGATCTGAACGAGCGGTTGCACTTCCTCGAACGTTGGCGGTGCTGCGTTGCCGTGTTCGAGTCGATCGAGAAACTCACGATAGCCGTGCGTCACGGTCGCCACGTACTCCGGCTTCTTCTTTCGACCTTCGACCTTGAGGCAGATGATGCCCGCGTCGGCGAGCGCCGCGAGCTGGTCATGCGCTGCAAGGTCCTTTGCGGAGATCAGGAAGCCGCGATCCAGCTCAGCGCCCGTGGTCGTGTCGGTCAGGACATAGTCCTTGCGACACGACTGCGCGCACGATCCACGGTTGGCGCTACGCTCGCTGATCATGCCAGACATGAAGCACTGGCCCGAATACGAGATGCAGAGTGCGCCGTGTACGAACGACTCGAGCCCGAGATCCGGAACCGCATCGCGAATTGCGCGAATGTCCTCGAGCGTGTTCTCCCGCGCGAGCACGACGCGGTCGACGCCGAGCTCCTTCATCACGGCAGCGCCGCTTGCATCGTGCACGGTCATCTGCGTGGACCCGTGGATCTCGAATCCGGGATACACCGCCTGGATGAGTCGCACGAGTCCCACATCCTGAACGATGGCCGCGTCGATGCCACGATCGATTGCGTGGCCCAGAAGCGTGAGCGCGTCCGCGAGCTCGTCGGGCTTTACGAGCGTGTTGAGCGTGAGGTAGATGCGGACGCCGTGCGACGCCGCCAGCGTGCATGCGCGGTCGAGCTCGTCGAGAGTGAGTTGCGCGCCTTCGTCTCGGGCATTGAACCGCTCGGTGCCGAGGTACACGGCGTCGGCGCCGTTGGCGACGGCGGCTCGAACGGCGTCGAGGGAGCCGGCGGGCGCGAGCAGTTCCGGAACGCGGCGGGTGGGGCGCATTGCGAGAAAGATAGCGGGACTGGGGACTAGGACTGGGGACTGGGCCGGGACGCTATTCGCGCCGAGGAGGCCTCCCCGCGCGAGATGTAGGCTGCTCGACCGAGTCCCCCCAGTCCCCAGTCCCCAGTCCCTAGTCCCTAGTCCTCAGTCCCCGAGCCCTCACGTTTCCTGACGAACCGCAGCAGGAATGCCGCAACGACGAAGGCGATCCCAACCCACCGGACGACATTATCCTCGGTTCGCACTCCCC
>Ga0114129_10006880_pt1 | contig 16173 bp, 13 predicted proteins | sample RhiMetdeltSRZDD1_FD_80071 | JGI IMG/M metagenome (GOLD analysis project Ga0114129, IMG submission 80071) | Populus rhizosphere microbial communities from Tennessee, USA - Rhizosphere MetaG P. deltoides SRZDD1 (version 2) (version 2) | ecosystem: Host-associated > Plants > Roots > Rhizosphere >... | reverse complement strand
CGTCGTCGCCTACGCGCATGCGCCGGCGCGCGGCTCGATCTTCGACAAGAGCGGCCTCGACGATTACCTTCGCGTGGGTCAGCTCTTCGACGACCTGTTCGCCCGGCTGCAGCTCGTCCCTGGTGTCGTTTCGGCGGCCGGGGCGATGGGCCTTCCTACGGGTGAGTACGACTCGGACGGCTCCTTCGCGGTCGAGGGCCAGCACGTCTTCGGCGGCGACTTTCGCAGGCTGCCGCACGCCGGCTTCCGCCTGGCGAGCCCCGGCTACTTCCGGACGATGGGGATTCCCGTGCTGCGCGGCCGCGAGTTCGACGACGGCGATCTCTACGAGCGACCGTATGTCGCCGTCGTCAGCGAATCCCTGGCGCGGCAGAGCTTCGGCGCCGACGATCCGATCGGACACCGCCTCATGTGCGGCTTCGACCAGCCCGACAAGTGGATGACGATCGTGGGTGTCGTCGGCGACGTTCGACAGGATTCGCCCGCGTCGCCACCCGCTCCCGAGCTCTACATGCCGCTGCGGCAGCACCCGTACGCGGCGAGCGAGCTGCAGATCGTCGTGCGCACGAGCGCCCCTCCCGAGACCCTGATCGGACCCGTGCGTGAGGCCGTGCGCACGCTCAACCCCGAAGTCGCGACCAAGTTCACGACGCTTCAGGCCTCGGTCGGCGACTCGATCGCCGCACCACGCTTTCGCATGACCCTGGTGTCGAGCTTCGCGACGCTCGCGCTGTCCCTGGCCGTTGCGGGAATGTATGCAGTGATGAGCTACGGCACGAGCCGACGAACGTCCGAGTTCGGGCTGCGCATGGCTCTCGGGGCAAAGACGTTTGACGTGGTCGGGCTGGTGCTGCGGGGCGCGGTCCGGCTTCTCGCGATCGGCGCGGCCCTGGGACTGGCCCTGACGCTCGCGACGAGCCGCATCATGAGCGCGATGCTCTTCGGGATCCAGCCGATGGACATGCGGACCTACGTGGTCGTCCTGCTGCTGGCCGTTCCGCTCGTCGTTCTCGCCGCGATCGCTCCTGCGATTCGCGCGGCGCGCGTCGACCCGATGATCGCGCTCCGCGAGCCCTGACCGCTGCGACAGTCCCGATGCTTCAATTCAAGACCTGGCCCCCGTCTGCTTCCGGCGGGCGAAGCAGAGGCCCGACCAGGTCGCGTCGATCGCAGCGACCTTGTAGTCGACGAGCCCTGCCAGGAGACCCAACTCGCGGACCCGGTTTTCGTCGAGGTCGGTCGCGACGCCCGAGGCCTGCTTGGGCCAGACGAGCCAGAGCGCGCACGGCTCCCCCATCGCCTTCTGCACTGCTCCAAAACGCCTCGCGAGCTCAGCCTTCGAGCCTGCAAAGAGCAGCCCGACGTTGAAGGGAACGCGAGCGTCGGATCGAAGCCTGGCCCCCTCCGGGAGCGGCCCGAGCGTCCTGTTCACGAAACCCTTCGGTGCTCCGAAGAGCGTCACGACGCTTCCGGGCTTGATCCCGAGCTTCTTCGGGAGCGGCGTGCCCGAGTAGCCGGCGGTCTCGCGCGCCACGGCTACCGTTTCCGCAGCAGGTCCGCGAGCGCCGCCAGCAGCAGCAGCACGTTGGACTTCTGCGAGCCGTGGCCCATCAGTCCGATGCGCCAGACCTTGCCCTTGAGCGGCCCAAGCCCCGCCCCGATCTCGATGCCGTAGTCGTCGCGCAGCCGCGTGCGCACTTGGGCCTCGTCGACACCCTCGGGCACGCGCACGGTGGTGAGCGACGGAATCCGGTGCGCCGCCGCGACGTGCAGCGCGAGGCCCATCGCCTCGAGTCCGACCCACAACGCTTCGGCGTTTCGCTGGTGACGCTCGAAGCGAGCCTCGAGCCGTTCCTCGACGACCAGTCGCAAGCCCTCCCGCAGCGCATAGACGAGCGGCGACGAGATCGTGTGGTGGTAAGCGTGGTCGCCGTTCCAGTAACGCTGCAGCAGCTCCAGGTCGAGGTACCACGCGTGTGCCGGCCGCGTGCGCGCCTTGATCGCCTCGCGGGCGCGCGGGCTGAGCGTGACGGGCGACATCCCCGAGGGTCCGCCCAGGCACTTCTGCGACCCCGAATAGGCGGCGTCGACGCCCCAGCCGTCGATCTCGACGGGTACGCCTCCGAGCGAGGTGACACAGTCGGCCACGAGCAACGCGCCGTGGCGATGCGCGATCTCGCCGAGCCCGCCCATCGGCTGCAGCGCGCCCGTCGAGGTCTCGGCGTGGACGATGGCGACGGCCTTCGGCTGCGCCGCGGCCACGGCGGCCTCGACCTCCTCGCGAGTAAAGACCTGTCCCCACTCCTTCTCGACCTTGGTCACGGCAGCGCCGATCCGGGACGCAAGCTCCGCGATGCGCTGGCCGAAGAAACCCGCAGCGCACACCACGAGCCCGTCGCCCGGCTCCAGCAGGCTGCCGAGGACGGCCTCCATTCCCGCCATGCCGGTCCCGGAGACCGCGAGCGTCGCCTCGTTCGAGGTGCGGAACACGCCGCGCAGCAGGCCGCTCGTGTCCGCCAGCAGCTCGAGCAGGGCCGGGTCGAGGTGGCCGAGCGGCGGCGCCGCCATCGCCCGCATCACGCGCGGGTGGACGGGGCTCGGTCCCGGACCGAGCAGGAGCCGCGACGGTGGGTCGAGCTCGGCGACGTTCTTCGGACGCCGCACCTGCGCCGTCGGCGCGTCGTCCTCGGCAGGCAGCAACGAACCCTGTGTCGTCATGCGCTCCTCGCTCGCAGTCGGGAGCGGCATTATATGTCTTCAAGCCTGGTCCCTCGGCCCGCCGCGATGTCGGCCCTCGCCTTGCGAATACGCTGCAGAAACTCAGGATGATGCTCGAGACGATAGTCGAACCAATCCTCCTCAGTCCCAAAGCCAATCAACACCCCTGCAGGACGTCCGTGACGGGTGATCACAACCTCCTCAGACTCAGCCATCCGCAGGTACCGAGACAGGTCATCCTTCACCTTGGCCAGAGCCACTCGGCGGGGTTGGGGAGCCCTGCTCGTCGAGCCACGCCTGCGCTTCGGCTTTCGAGACGATTGCGAGGACCTGGACTTCTGTTTCGGTGACGTCATAGAACACCCTCATCTCGCCTACCCGAAGGCGATACTGCGGTTGGTCGAGCCCACGGAGTCGCTTGATACGGCTCTTGCTCAGCTTCGTGGGCTCGGAACGCAAGTGCAATTCGATGCGGTCCCGAACCTCAGCGCGAATATGCGCCGGAAGAGCAGCTAGTTTGCCCCCCGCGTCGGGTGACAGGAGGATTTCGTAGCGCACTCTGGCCAGATTATAGCCAGAATCGCTGGACTAGGGTCGGGATAGTCGGGTGCCCCCGCGTGGCTGGGGCTCGGCGAGTTTTTGGCCTTGACACGCTGGTTCATTCGTACTATTTCTTTAGTAGATGCGCAAGCCCAGTCCGACCCTGACCCCACAGGAGCTCGAGCTGATGAAGCTTGTCTGGGCGCGCGGCCAGGCGAGCGTGCGCGACGTGTACGAGGCACTGCTCGAGGAACGCCGCATCGCCTACACCACCGTGATGACGATGCTGAACGTGCTCGAGAAGAAGGGGCACCTCAAGAAGAAGGCCGCCGGCCGGTCGTTCGTCTACCGCCCGACCCGGCCGCAGCGCCAGGTGATCGGCGCGATGGTGCGCGAGTTCGTGGAGCGCGTGTTCGGCGGCTCGGCGGAGCCGCTGCTCGTCCACCTCGTGGAGGAGCGCCTGAGCCCGCAAGAGCTCGACGCCCTCGCGAAGCGCATCCGAGGCAAGAAGTGAGCTCGCTCGAGCTGGCGATCGTCAACCTCCTGGCCTGGAGTCTCCAGATCGGCGTCCTGGCGGCGGCCGCCGCCGCGCTCGAGCGGCTGGTTCCGGTCGAGCGGCCGGGGATGCGGCTGGCCCTGGGCCAGTCCCTGCTCGCGCTCATGGCCGTGCTGCCGCTCGTCGAGCCCAAGCGTGTCACTTCCGCGGCCGTGAGCTGGTCGCTCTCCCTGGCGCCGGCGGTCGCACCGCACGCCGGAGTCCCACAGGCGTCCCTACCCCTCGCCGCCGCCCCCGCCTGGTGCTTGGGCTTGGCGCTCGTGCTGCTGCTCGGCGCGGTCTGGCGCCTGCTCCGACTCGCGGCCGCGCTCGTCGAGCTGCGCGCGCTCGGCCGCCGGACACGCGCGCTGGATCCGCCACCCTGGCTCCAGTCGCTCCGCGACGAGGTGGCGCCGCGGGCGCGCTTCGCCGTACTCGACCGGACCGGGTCGCCCGCGACGTTCGGCCTGCGGCGCCCGCTGATCCTGCTGCCGCCGGGCTTCGAGAAGGCCGCACGCGAGCAGCAGGCGGCCGTCGCGCTCCACGAGCTCATTCACGTGCGACGCCGTGACTGGCTGGCGCTCCTGGCCGAGGAGCTCGCGCTCAGCGTCTTCTTCTTCCACCCCGCCGTGCATTGGCTCGTGGCCCGCGTCCGCCTGGCTCGCGAGCAATGCGTGGACGCCGCCGTCGTGCGCCGCCTCGGCGCTCGCGAGGCCTACCTCGAATCGCTCGTCGAGGCAGCTCGCACTCGAAGCCTTGCCCGCGCTGCCCCGGCCGCGCCCTTCTTTCGGGAAGGCCACTTGCGGGAACGCGTGGATCTGCTCCTGAAGGAGGTTTCCATGTCCGTCAATCACGCTCGAAGAAACGCCGCCGTCACGGCCCTCGTGCTGCTCGCTGCTCTGGCATTCACAGCCGCCGCCGTGCCGCTGCAATCGGCGCCCAACAAGGCGCCTGCCGCGGTCGTGACCGAAAACCAGGCCGCTTTGGAGGAGCCCAAGATCGTTCGGAAGGTCAACCCGGCCTATCCCGCAGCGGCGAAGGCCGAGAAGGTCGAGGGCAGCTTCCTGATCGACGTCGTGATCGGCGCTGACGGGGCCGTGCACGACGCTCGCGTGGTGGTCTCGGCAGCGTCCGTCGCACGACGCAAGGAGCTCGAGACTCGCAAGGGTACCCCGGCGGCGATCGAGGGAGACGCACGCCTCGCGACGGCTGCGCTCGACGCGGTCCGAAGCTGGCTGTACCAGCCGGTGCTCAAGAACGGCAAGCCGGTCGAGGTGAAGGCCACGCTCACCGTCAACTTCAAGCTGAGTTGACGGTCGCCAGGATTGCTGGCGAGTATCGAGGCGGTGGTGCTCAGGCCCGCGGGGCCGTAGCCACGGCCGCCGCAAAGCACAGGAAGGCGAGCACCAGGAAGAAGAGCGGGGCCGGGAACCAGTAGCGCAGCCCGACAGCCGTGGCGACTCCGTATGTGGCGGCGTAGGCGATCGCCGTTTGACGCAGCAGGCCCGGTGCGGCGCCCGCGTGGCGCCGGACGACGAGGCCGATGAGCGCCAGCCCAAGCGACGACATGGAGAAGTAGAGGCTGAAGCCGCTCAGGATGTCGGACGTCGTGCGCATGAACCCGAGCCCCATGTCCTGTGGGTTGGAGCGCATCAGCGCCAGCAGCTGACGCTCCTGCTCGGTCTCACCCTGGCTGGTGGTCATCATGTAGTGACCCAGCAGGTGGACGAGCCCGAGCGCGACGAGCACCCCGCACCCCGTTGTGAACAGCTTGCGTGACATGAGCGGTCTCCCTTTCGGATGGCGGCTTCGCGGCGAGCCTATCGCAGATTACCCGCGATGCGCCCAGTCCTTTCGCGATCCATCCGCCGCCGGCGCGTCTACGTTGTAGGATGCGAGCCGGATTCCGCACCACCCGACCCGGAGGACCCATGAACCGCCGCAGTCTGCTCGTACTGCCGTTCACTCTGCTCCTGGCGCTCGCGCCGCTGCTTCGCGCCGAGACGCCTTCCGCCATCCGGCCCGAGTCGGTCGGCCTTTCGACGGAGCGGCTCGAGCGCCTGCGAGCAGGGATGCAGCGCTACGTCGACGAAGGCCGCATCGCCGGTCTCGTCACGCTCGTGTCGCGCAACGGCCGCGTCGTCCAGCTCGAGGCGTACGGCAAGGCCGACGTCGAAGCCTCGCGCGCCATGACCAAGGACACGATCTTCCGTATCGCCTCGCAGACGAAGGCGCTCACCAGCGTGGCGGCGATGATGCTGGTCGAGGAGGGTCGCCTTGGCCTTGGCGACCCGGTGTCGAGGTACATTCCGGCGTTCGAGAAGACGACCGTAGCGGTACCGCCTCCGGCCGGTGCCGTGGCCGGAACGCCCGTGGGAGCCGTTCCGGCGAAGCGGCCGATCACGATCCGCGACCTGCTCACGCACACGGCCGGGATCGGCTACGGCTACGGCCCGGCAGCCGAGCAGTGGAAGGCGGCCGGCATCCAGCATTGGTACTTCGCCGATCGGACCGAGCCGGTGGCCGCCGTCGTCGAGCGCATGGCCGCCCTGCCGATGGACGCGCAGCCGGGCGAGCGGTACGTCTACGGCTACAACACCGACATCCTCGGCGTGGTTGTGGAGAAGGTATCGGGGATGACGCTCGCCGACTTCTTCGCGAAGCGCATCACAGGGCCGCTCGGAATGCTGGACACGCATTTCTACCTGGACTCCGCGAAGAAGGCGCGGCTCGCGACGGTCTATGCCGCGAAGGACGGACGCATCGAGCGCGCCCCGGACGGCCAGCCGGGCCAGGGCCACTACGTCGAGGGACCGCGGATCGCCTTCTCCGGCGGCGCGGGGCTGCTCTCGACCGCCCGCGACTACGCGCGCCTGCTGCAAGCGCTGCTGAACGGGGGCGAGCTCGACGGCGCGCGGCTGCTGAGCCCGAAGACGGTCGAGCTGATGACCGTCAACCACGTGGGCACGCTCTTCGCGGAGCGCGGGCCGGCCGACACCGGCATGGGCTTCGGCCTCGGCTTCGACGTGCTCGAGGACGTCGGGAAGAGCGGCCGCTACGGCAGCGAGGGCGCCTTCGGCTGGGGCGGCGCGTATTTCACGACCTACTGGGTGGATCCGCGGGAAAAGCTCGTGGCGCTGCTGATGACACAGCTCTTGCCCGCGACCGGCTCGGACCTCCACGGCCGCTTCCGGGCGCTCGTGTACCAGTCGATCGTGGGCCCGCCGTCGGGAGCCCCGGCCCCGCGCTAGATCGGGGGGACGCGTCCGGGTAGACTCGTTTCTTCGTCGCCAATCCAAACTCGAGAGGATCAGGAGGACCATGTGAACGTTCACAGAGCTCTCGCCATCACGGGCACATCGATGCTCGCGGCCTTTTTTTCCCTTCAGGGACCGCTGCCGGTCGTAGCCCAGGAGGCCAGCCCGGACGAGGTCGCCGCCTATGCCGCCTTCCACGAGGCGAGCCAGGCGGGCGACACGGCCCGCGCGCTCGAGGCGGCGAAGGCGTACCTCGAGAAGTTCCCCTCGGGCCAATACGCCGAGTTCATCAAGAAGTGGCAGGACACGGCGCGCATGACGCAGCTCGACGTCGCGATCAAGGAGAAGCGCACCGCCGACATGATCAAGGTCGGCGAGGAGATCCTGGCGAAGGACCCCGAGAACCTGAACGTGATCTACGCGCTCGCCTTCAACATTCGCAGAAACGAGCTGCTCGCGTCGCCGCCGGTGTTCCAGAACGCAGAGGCCGCGGTCGGCCTGGCGAAGCGCGCCATCGCTCTCATCGAGTCGGGCAAGACGCTCACGGGTGTCGAGAAGTTCGACAAGGACGCGACGCTCGCGTGGTTGACCCAGATCCTCGCCATCAACGAGGGCCGGAACAACAACATGGCCGAAGCGATCAAGCTCTACGAAAAATCGAGCGCGCTCGCCCCGAACGACCCGATCGTCGCCCGCAACATGCTGGGCGTCGTCGCGCTGCGCCAAGGCAAGTACGGGGAGCTCGCGAAGGCCTACAACGCACTGCCGGAAGCGGACCGCGGCGCGCCCGAGCCGAAGCCGGAGGTCAAGGCGGCGAAGGAAGCGCTGAACCTCGAAGCCGATGCGCTGATCGAGGCCGCCGCGGGCTTCGTGGCCTACGGCCGCACGAAGGCGCTGCCGCCGGCCACCGTCGACCGTGTCAACCAGCTGCTTGAGACCGTGTACAAGAGCCGCTTCCCCGAGGACACGACGCTCGAGGGATTGAAGAAGATACTGGCCGGCAAGGGCGCTCCGCCGGCCTAGGCCAGACCGCCGCTACTCGAGGATCTAGAGCTCTTCGTTCAGAAAGGCCTCGCGCGCGCGCACCTTGGTCTCGACGAGATCGGCCGTCGACAGGCCGAGCTGGCCGGCGATCTTGCGCACCAGGTATTCCTCGTGCCCGGCGAGCTCGGCATCTGCGAACGCGATGCGCCAGAGCGATTCGACGAGCTGGCGTTTCTGGTCGAGGGAACATTCCTGCTGGAGCTGCACCAGGACGGCGCCGAAAGAGACGCCGCGGGCGAGAGCCTCCTCGGCCAGGCGCACCACGAGCGCGGCCGCTTCCTCGTGCAGATCGAGCGCACGACCCACGCTGCGCTCGAGCGCCCGGTGCTCGTCCTGCCGGCTCTCGAGATCTGCGCGCACGACGCTCACCATCAACACGGCCGACGCGAGCTGCAGCCGCCGATGTGTGATGCTGGCCGCTTCACGAGCGACGGCACCCGGCCACTGCCGGTCGATGAACTCCTGGATCTCCCGGATCAGCTCGGCCTTCAGACGCTCGTCCAAAGCTAGCTGCTCTGCCCCGTGGGCTGGGCCGGAACCTGCAGCAATCCGTCGACCGCCTGCACGGCACGCCGACGCCGCTCCTCCCAGGGCCCGCGGATCGGGACGATCCGGGCACCCGCTGCCTCGAGCGTCGCGCGGAAGCGCTCGAAGAGCTCGCCCCGCCGCTCCGGCTGCTCGCGCTGGCGGCCGTCTTCGACCCACGTGACGTCGACGTGGTGAAGCAGGTAGAGCTCGCCCTGCCGCCGCGCGGCCTTCTCCTCGATCCAGGCTGGGCAGTCGCCGTAGTAATGCCGGCTGTAGACGGCGGTGCTGACGAGGTCGGTGTCGAGGACCACCAGCGGCGCGGCCTCGTCCGCGGCCCGCGCCAGGGCCGCGTCCTCGCCCCGCAGCTGGCCGCGACCGATCGGGTCCACGTCGGCGTAGCTGAGCTCCGCGCCGTGGCGCTCGACGTACTCGCGTGCGTACTCCCTCGACCACGGCACGCTGTAAAACGCCGCCAGCTCTCCCGCGAGCCAGGTCTTGCCGGTGCACTCGGGCCCGATCACGACGACGCGCGGCGGCCTCATGCGAGCCGGACCAGCGAGCGCTTCCATGCGCGGTAGCCGACGAATGCCATCACCAGGTACAGCACGTAGAGACCCGTGGTCGCCAGCAGGCCCTGCGACAGGTAGAGCCCTACCGAGACTACGTTGACGGCGATCCAAACCAGCCAGTTCTCGATCCACTTGCGCGCCGCCATCCACTGCGCCGCGAGATTGGCGGCGACGAGCCCCCCGTCGACGAAGGGCGCCACTGACTCGGTCGAGTGCCGCAGTAACTGCCCGATTGCCGCGCCTGCGGCAACCGTCAGCGCAAGCGCCGCAACAAGCGGCCCCTTTCCCGCGTGCGAGACGGCGAGCACGCTCGCGGCGGCACCCCTGCGCCAGCTCCACCAGCCATAGATGCACATCAGCCCGAGCAGCGCCTGCAACGCCGCCTGGCCGGGGAGCCGCGCCTGCTGAAACACCACCACGTACGCCGTCGCGCTGACGATCCCCGACGGCCAGCACCAGGTGCTTTCGCGGATCGCGAACACCACGTAGCCGAGGCCGGCGACGACGCCGATCGCCTCGATCACCCCCTGCGAGCTCAGTGGTTGCTCCTCAGAACCGCACCTCCAGGGTCGCATAGACGCTGCGAGTCGCCAGCGGATAGTAGTACGAGGTGCCCTCGAGCGTGTCGCGGGACCCGTCGCGGACGAAGTACAGGTAGCTGTAGCCGGAAGGCCAGCTCCGCCGCTGGTTCAGCAGGTTGCTGGCCTGCACGCGGATCCGCGGCTCGCCCTTCGCGACGAGCCGCCGCAGCGACAGGCTCGCCTGGGCGTCGAGCGTGAAGAAGCTGGGCGTGCGGAAGTCGGGATTGCCTGTGTTGTCGAGGTGCGCCGGGCTCAGGTAGCGTCCGGCTGCGAGCAACGACAGCTCGGGCGCGGGCTTCCATTCGACGGAAGCATTCAGGATCGCCTCCGGTGTGAGCAGCGGCGTGACGTCGTGATGCACCAGGCTCACGCTCTGGAGCCAAGCTCCATCAGCGTCGTACACGTCGTAGAACTGCGTCCAATCAGAGATGCGGTTGCGGCTGAGCGCGGCGTTCGCCGCCAGGCGCAGCTTAGCGGACGCCGTGTAGCCCAGGTCGAGCTCCACGCCGCGGCGGTAGCTGCGGCCGGCGTTGCGCCGCGCCGGAAGGCCGACCTCGGTGAGCTCGCCGGAGAGGGCGATTTCGTTCTCGAACTCCATGGCATAGAGGTCGGCACGCGCCACGAGCCGTCCGCGGCGCAGCTCCAACCCCGCCTCGAAGTCGACGACGCTCTCGGGCTCGACGTCCCGCAGGCGGTACGGAAGCGACGCGTCGTCCTCGCCGTTCAGCATGTCGGCGCGGGCGGGCTCGCGGCTGACCCGGCCAATCGAGGCGTAGAGACCGAGCGTGCGGGAGGCCTCGAAGCGCACGCCCGCCTTCGGGTTGAAGAAGGTCCAGCTCACCGAACCGAGCGGCTGCGAGCCGCGGTACTCGAAGCGCGCGTGCCGCAGCTGGGCGTCGGCCCAGAGCCGCGCGCGCCCGGCGTCCCAGCTTGCCTTCAGAAAGCTGGAGAGCTCGTTCTTGAAGCCTGTGTTGAGGTACGCCCGTTCCCCGCCCACTACGTCCATGAAGTGGTCGCGGCTGAAGTCGTTGGCGTGGGCGCCCCAGCTGAGGCCGAGCCGCCCGTGCTTGTGGGTGGCGCCGAGCACGAGGCCCACGAAGTAGCCGTCGATCCCGAACTGCTGGAGTTTCTCGCGCGACGCGTCCCGGATGCGGAACCAGCCCTGCGCCCCGTTGTAGTACGCCTGCGCCGTGAGCGTCGTTGCGGTGCCCGCGAGCCACGTGTACTGCGCCTGCACGAAGTCCTGGCCGAAGTCGTCCTTCTCCTCCGGGGTGAGGTCGTTGTGGCGGAGGTCGTTCGCGAGCGTCGCCGCGTCGGTTGCCAGGAACGCGAGCTTGGACTTCTCTCGGCCCGAGAAGCCGAACAGCTTGAAGAACGAGCGCTCGCCCGCGCGCGTCGCGCCGAAGTAGCCGGTGCGCTGTGACACGCCCGAGTGGTCGCGAAAGCCGTCGGTGGTCTGCGCGGAGTAACGGCCGTAGAGACCGAAACCCCCGCCGGCCGGCCCCGACAGCGCGAGCGTCCCGCGGCCGCTGCCCCACGAGCCGCCGCCCGCCTGCGCCTCCAGATGCGTCGTGTCGCCCGGCCCCACACTCGCGAAGTTAACCGACCCGCCGTAGGAAGCCGAGCCGACGCCAGACGTGCCGATGCCGCGCTGGACCTGGACCGAATCGACGACGCTCGCGAAGTCGCCGAAATTGGCGAAGTACAAGGCCTGGTCCTCGGGGTCCTGGAGCGGGACACCGTCGAGCGTGATGTTGAGACGCGTCTGGCCGATGCCACGGATGTTGAAGTAGGCATAGCCGGCAGCGATCCCGCTGTCGGACTGGAAGTTGACCGCGGGTGTCGCGCCCAGCAGGAACGGCATCTCCTGACCCCGGTTGACGAGCTCGATTGCGTCGTGATCGACGTCGGTCTTGGTGACGGGGGTTCGCTCGTCGGCGCGGACCGCCTGCACCACCACTTCCTCGCTGAGATGGACGGGGACGGTCGCGGTCTGCGGCGCGGGCGTCTGGGCGTGCACGGGCGTCCCGGCCCAGACCGCGGTCAGCGCCAGGAGCAGGGCGTGCGAGCTGTGGCGGGACTCGGTCCCCCCTGTTACCCCCCTGGCTGGCTCGTGGCCCTTCAAGATGGGCTCTTGCGAGGGGGAGAAACGTCTGGCGTTCTTGTTCAGGGGGGACCCGGTCCCCCCTATCACCCCCCTGGGTTGTTCCTGGCTCTTCAAGGGGCCCTGGCGTGGAAAGAAGAAACGGCCTGCTTTCCTGTTCAGGGGGGACTCCGTCCCCCCTGTCACCCCCCTGGATTGTTTCTGGCTCACGGAATCTGCCTCCTTCTCTGGGGCAGCCTGTTTCTTAGGCTGCCCCGAAGATCGAGACGGATCCTGTGGAGTGCCGCTCCATCGAGCGGGTCTTGATCGCTCTCGCCATTCCCTACGCCGGTTCGAACCGGATCAGGTTCCGAGGGTCTGATCTCAGGCCGTTCTCAGGCCACCCCTAGGCTTCCGCCAAATCCAGTTTCGCGCTTCGAAGAGCCGCCGTCAACGTCCCGCCAGGCGAAGCGCCGTGCGCCGCGCGCGCGCGTCTGCTAGGCTTCACGCTTACCGCTTACGCGCCTGCCCACCCGTTCGTCGATCAACTTGACAGGAAGGCCATGCAGCCGAGCGTCCTCGACCCGCAAAGCCCGCTGTTCCTCACGCAGACACTGACCCTGGCACACGCGGTCGACATCCTGTTTCGGCTCGCCTGCGCGTTCGTGCTTGGCGCCTTCGTGGCCTACCGGCCGTGGCGCCTGGTCACGGCGAGCCGCACCCGGCGTGTGCGCAGTGAGACGACGCAGACCCAGGCGATCATCGCCGTGGCCGGTACCTTGCTCGTGATCGTGATCGGCGACAGCCTCGCGCGTGCTTTCGGGCTCGTCGGCCTCGGCACGTTCATCCGCTTTCGCGCCGGCGTCCAGGATCCGCGTGACGTGGCCGTGCTGCTGGTGATGATCGGGATTGGCATGGCCTGTGGCCTCGGCCTGGTCGGCACCGCGGCAGTCGGCACGCTCTTCGTCGCCCTGGTGCTGGCGCTCTTCGACCGCTACGCCCCGCCGCGAAGGCGCGGCCTGCGCATCTCGATCGACGCGCCCGACGCCGGAGCTGCGCGGGCCGCGGTGTGCGGCGCCTTTCCCGAGGCGCGCGCGATCGACGTGCACATGCAGAACGGCAGCGCCGGTCGAATCGCCTTCGTGGTGCGCGCCACCGATGACGAGGACGCGCTCACGATTCTGGAGGCGTTGCGCCAGCACGGCGCTCCCGGGGTCCAGTCGGTGAGGATCGAGGAGGCCTAGCTAGCCGCGGCGGTGGAGCGGAATGTACTGGCGCCGGGCCGGGCCGAGGTAGATCTGGCGCGGACGGGCGATCCTCTGGTCCTTGTCCTCGATCATCTCCTGCCACTGCGCGAGCCACCCCGACATGCGCGGGATCGCGAACAGCACGCAGAACATCTCGGTCGGGAACTTCATCGCCTGGTAGATCAGCCCCGAATAGAAGTCCACGTTCGGGTAGAGCTTGCGCTTGACGAAGTACTCGTCCTCGAGTGCGATCCGCTCGAGCTCGAGCGCGATGTCGAGCAGCGGGTTGCGCCCCGTCACCTCGAACACCTGGTCGGCCATCTTCTTGATGATCTTGGCGCGCGGGTCGTAGTTCTTGTAGACGCGATGGCCGAAGCCCATCAGCCGCACGTCGCCGCCCGACTCCTTCACTTCCTTGACGAAGCCGGCGACCTTGTCCTTCGAGCCGATCTCCTGCAGCATGCGCAGCACGGCCTCGTTGGCCCCGCCGTGGAGCGGTCCATAGAGCGCGCCGATGGCGCCCGCAGCCGCGCAGTAGGGGTCGGCCTCCGATGAGCCGATTCCGCGCATCGCCGAGGTGGAGCAGTTCTGCTCGTGGTCGGCGTGCAAGATGAACAGCACGTCGAGCGCGCGCTCGAGCGCCGGGTTCACCTTGTACTTGATCTCGCTGGTCTTGAACATCATCTGCAGGAAGTTGGCCGCGTAGCTGAGCTCGTTGTCGGGATAGACGTACGGCAACCCCATCGAGTGACGGTAGGCGAAGGCGGCGAGCGTCGGGGTCTTCGCGATCAGGCGGTTGATGTGGCGCTCCCGCTCTTGAGCGTCGCGCACCTGCTTGGCGGTCGGGTAGAAGGTGCTGAGCGCCGCCGTCATCGATGCCAGCATTCCCATCGGGTGCGCGTCGTAGCGGAAGCCCGCCATCAGCTCCTTCACGTTCTCGTGGACGAACGTGTGCGTCGTGACCTTCTCGGTCCAGGCGTCGTACTGCGCCTTGCTGGGCAGCTCGCCTTTCAGCAGCAAGTACGCGGTCTCGAGGTAGTTGCCCTGGTCGGCGAGCTGATCGATCGGATAGCCGCGGTAGTTGAGGATGCCCTTGTCGCCGTCGATGAAGGTGACCCGGCTCTTGCACGAGGCGGTATTCATGAAGCCAGGGTCGTAGGTCATGATCCCGAAGTCTTCGGCCGCGACCTTGATCTGGCGCAGGTCCATCGCCTTGATCGTGCCGTCCTGGACGGGCACCTCGTAGCTCTTCCCGGTGCGGTTGTCGGTGATCGTGAGTGTTTCGTTGCTCAAAGCGGCCTCCGGGCTCGAGATGCGGCTTTCGCGGCAGGCTAGCATCCGCGACGGGCCATTTCAATGAAGCGAACGTACAAGAGCTACGGAGTGAGAGGGTTGGGCTCCAACGCGTGCGTGGGCATGAGCTCGTAGACTGCGTCCGTGTCGAGCCGAGCCAGCTCCCGGAGGGATGTGGCGAGCGCTTCGGGCATCCGCTTCTCCAGCCGCTCCCACTGGTTGGGGCCGTACCCCTTGCGGTGAACCACGACGTAACGAGTGCCAGCCGCCTGTAGCGCCCGAAGCGACTCCGGCGACGGAAAGCTGCGCAGGAGCTCCCGTAGCTGGACATAGCGGCGCGGCTCGATGCCAGCATAGCCGTTCAGCAGCGGCTTCCAGTGCAAGGTCGAATAGACCATGTAGATGCTCTCGTGGAAGGCGGGTCGGCGCTCGAGCCCATACACGTCCAGCATCGGCAGGTGCACGACTGGATCGCGTCCGGGCTGGTCGGCCAGCCAGCGATACACGGGCGGCGGCTCGCCGCGAGTGTCGACGATCTGGCTCCACGCGGGCATCGGGATCGGGGCGATCACCGTCTCGCCGAGCGCCAGCAGGCCGACGGCCGCGAGAGCCGCCCGGCTCGGCTGGAGCTTCTCGAGGGCGAGCGACGCCAGCATCACGAGTGGGAGTGCCATGAAGATGCCCGCCCGGCTCGTCACCCGGATCATCTGGAAAAGCGGAATCGTGTCGCGGAGGAATGCCCACGGGCCGGGGCCGAGATCTGCGCCGAATGCGCGCACGCGTGGGCCGAGCGCCACGAACGCCGCGGCCGCGAGCAGAAGCACGAGTGCCCAGGCTTCGCGCGAGGGGCGCTCTCCGCTGCGCCGCAGCGCGACCGCGCCGGCCAGGACCAGTGCCGGCAGCACCAGCCCCGGGAACAGGTTGTTCGAGCCCCCGGCCCGGAACGCGTCGGTCGCCTCGCCGTAGATGCGGTTCCACGAGCTCGTCGCCAGGAAGGACTCGACCGGTGCCGAGTATTGGATCGTCTCCTCGGTCCCGCGGGAATATTGCTCCGGCTCGAGCGCCTTCTGGTGCATGCGGTAGACGGGCAGCAGGGCCAGCCCGGCCAGCAGCACCGCCAGAGCACCCAGCTTGAGCCGCTTGGAGCGCCGCCAGAACAGCACCAGGAGTGCGGGCGGCAGCACTGCCGCCGCGATCACACCGTGGTAACCGCAAGCCAGGAACGCCAGCACGAAGAAAAGCCCGGCGAGGAGCGCGTCCTTCGCCCGGCCCTGCCTCGCGAAGCGGATCGTGTAGAGCAGCACCAGCGGCCACCACTGCGTCCCGAGCGTCGAGAGGTGGGCCACCTGGTCGGTGCGGATCGGCGAGAAGGCGAAGAGCGCGCCGGCGAGGAGCGCGATCCACTCGCTCATCCCCAGCTCCTTCGCCAGCCAGTAGGCCGTCACGGCCGAAAACAGGAACGTGAGCAGCCGGACGACGTTGTAGAGCAGCACGGCGTCGTCCGTGAAGAGCGCGAGCGGCACCACGAGCAACGTCGTCCCGAGCACCGGCTCGTCCATCCCGAGCGTGTAGCGCAGCGGGTAGAAGATGTTCGCGTGCGGCAGGCTCGCCGGGTCGGTCTGGAGCGCGTGCACCGTCCAGCCGATCTCCCAGGCGAAGAACGCCGAGTCGCCCGCGTCCATCACGCGCAGGTTGGCCGCGAACGGCCAGGTCAGCGCGACCGTCAGGACCGCGTAGATCGCGAGCGCCCGCGCCGTTCGCATCAGAGCGGCTACTCT
>Ga0114129_10006879_pt1 | contig 16174 bp, 10 predicted proteins | sample RhiMetdeltSRZDD1_FD_80071 | JGI IMG/M metagenome (GOLD analysis project Ga0114129, IMG submission 80071) | Populus rhizosphere microbial communities from Tennessee, USA - Rhizosphere MetaG P. deltoides SRZDD1 (version 2) (version 2) | ecosystem: Host-associated > Plants > Roots > Rhizosphere >... | reverse complement strand
TTCGACGCGGCCGTTCCATTTCTTCAGCAGGCGCTGAACCAGAGCGCTTCGAATACGGTTCAGATTGCCGAGCTGCGGTACTACCTCGGTGACGCCCTCGCCCGGGTGGAACGGTATGCCGAGGCGGAGCCCATTCTCACCGACGAGGTACGACTCTTCCCCTACGATCTGCGCGCTCGTGCGGCGCTCGCGATGCTGTATCGCGCGACGGGACACATCGACGCGTCGAACCGCGCCGTCGAGAGCATCGTTCGCGTATCTCCCTCGACAGAAGGCAAGGCGCTCGCGGAAAAACTCTGGAAGATGTTCGGGGAGCCGGACAAGGCTCGCTCGATAGCCGCGCCGAAAAAATGAGCGTACAATACGTTCCCCTCATGGTAGGGTTCGCCGCGTTTTTCTTCGTTGCAGCATCAGCCGCTGTCGCGCAAGCGAATCCTCAAGCTGCGCCGACCGCTGGCGAACCGACTGCGCAGCCGCGGCCCGTCTACCGATCCGGCCTCGACCTCGTCCGAATCGACGTTCGCGTCACCGACGCCGAGGGTCGGCCGATCCTGGATCTGCGCCCCGACGAGCTGAAGGTCGAAGAAGAAGGGGCTTCGCGGCCGATCGTGCTCTTCCAGCACATCGAGGCTCCGCGCGGCACGTACGCCGAAGCGGCGCAACGAACGATTGCTGCCGAGGTCTCGACGAACCAGGGCTCGCCGCAAGGGCACGTCTACATCCTCGTCTTCGATGAGGCCCACATCACGCCTGGCCGCGAACAACGCGCGCGACTGGCGGCCGAACGTTTTCTCCGCACGCGCGTGCTCCCCGGCGATCGCGTCGCGCTCTACGCGCTTCCCGGCCCGGGACCCCAAATCGCTTTCACCGCCGACGTCCCTCGCGTCATCAGCGCGCTGACCGCCGTCCGCGGGACGGCCGAAGCAACCGGTGCGGGCGCACTCTCGCCGCTCGCGCCGATGCGCACGTATGAGGCGTATGAGATTACGCGCGGAAATCCGAAGATTCTCGATCGTCTGACCAACGAGGTCACACAAAGCCTGCCGGCCAGTGACACAAAGCCGAGCGCTCGATCGAACGCGCTGTTCGGCGACTCTCCAGAAGACAATCGTCGCGTGCTGCGCGAGGATGCCAGATCGATCGTCGCTAGGGCCGATGGCGACACGCGACGGTTCCTGATGGGGCTCGCTGATGTCGTTCGGACGCTGCGCGCCGTTGAGGGTCGCAAGGCGGTCGTTCTCTTTTCCGAAGGGTTTCAGATCGACAACCTGACGCACGAGCTCCAAGACGTCGCGGCTGCCGCGGCGCAGTCGTACAGCGTCATTTACGCGATGGATCTCAACACGCGTGCAGTCGAAGCCTCCGAAGAGACAGCGCGCGGAGGGGAGCAATCCAGCGAAACCAACGATCGGCTTCAATCGCTCGGCGCGCTGGCTGCCTCGACCGCAGGCACGCTCGTGCCCGATGCCGCCTCTCAGATCGATCGCGCTCTCGCTCAGGTTGCGGAGACGACCGAGGACTATTATCTGGTTGGCTTCACGCCGGCGAAGACGGCCCTCGACGATCGCGATCGATATCGAAGTATTCATGTCTCCGTGACGCGCCCGGGTGCCCATGTGAGCACTCGAACCGGCTACGCGCTGGGACCGAAGACAACTCCGGCGGATCGACGCCGAACCATCGACGCGGCGCTGCAGGCTCCTTTCGCGCAGAAAGGCCTGGCGGTCGAATACACGACTTACGCGCTTCGCGGGTCGTCTCCGGGCCTGCAGCGCGTGATCGTGAGTCTTGCCGCAGATCTCCCGGTTGCGTCTGGCGATACGCGGACCGCCGACGTCGTCTACGTGGTGCGCGACACCGCAACAGGCAAGCTTGCCGCCAGCGGCAGCGATCAGATTCCGCTGCCGGAAGCGCCGCGTGACGGCGGCGCCACGACAGGCACGGGTTCGTATCGCGTGCAGTTCGAGCTGCCGGCGGGAACGTATCTGATGCGAGCGCTCGTGCGCGAGCCGGGCGGACTCCTCGGCAGCGCCGACCGCCGTTTCCAGGTGCGCGCGCTCAATGGACCCGACGTCGCGGCAAGCGATCTGGTCATCGGATCGTCGGACGTCAGGGGGCTGCCCGTCCGCGCCACGGTCTACCGCTCGGACGTCCTGACCGGCGTGTTCGAGGTGTACGGACGGAATGAGGCGCAGCTCGATGGCTTGAGAATAATGACCGACTTGATCCCGGTCGGCGGAGGCTCCGCGGTTGTGTCGGCACCTGCCGATCTGCAGCCGATTACGTCGCAGGCGAACGGCTTCAGCAGGGGCGCGCGTCTCGACTTGCCGCTGTCGGGCGTCGCACCCGGTCAGTACCGCGCGCGCGCGACCGTACGAAAAGGCGATGAGACCATGACGGAACTGCGGCGCGACGTGACGGTCAGCGCCGGCTCGCGGCCGGCTGCCGCCGCGCCTTCAGCCAGCGCTGCCAGATTCGAGCCGCAAGATTTACTGAAGGGCGAAGTCGCCCGGCGGCTCCTCGAGACGATTCAAGTACGCGCGAAAGAACCAGCGCTCGAATCCGCCGCGCGTGCCGCGCTCGCAGGCAAGTGGACGACGGTCGAGAGCGCGCTGGCGTCGGAGTCCCCAGCATCCGTGGACGGTTCCGTCCTGCGCGGCACCGCCGCGTACGCCCGGGCGGATTACCCCGCGGCCATCGCGTCCTACCGCGCCGCGCGGGAGGCAGGTTTCCGCGAGCCTGCGCTCGCGTTCATGCTGGGTTGGGCGTACGCGGCGAGCGGTGACGACCGCTCCGCGATCACCGCCTGGCGGAACGCCATGCTACGTGACAGCGCCTTCGTTCCTTCGTACCTCGCCCTGATCGATGCGTACTTGCGCCTCGGCGAACGCGATCTCGCGCTGCAAGTCGTGAAGAGCGGACTCGCCGTCCTTCCGTCTTCGCCCGAACTGCGCGATCGCCTGGCGAAGCTCGAAGGGCGCTCGTAACGCTGGAGGGATCATGCTGCTTGGACTGATGCTGCTCGCGTCGGTCGGAGGACCGTCCACCGTCGATGCAAGCAAACTGACGCTGTCGGCGCCCGCCGCGATCGTTGAAATCGACACGAAGAAGCTCGAGGGAGATCTCTACCGTCTGTCGTGGTCGCCCGACGGCCAGCAGTTGTACCTGCAGACGGTCGAGCGCGATCGCGCCGGCACCATCAAGTCCGCTCACCACTATCTCGTCGCACTGAACGGTCAGGCCCCCTCGAAGGTCGGACAGGAGCCCGACTGGTCCACGACATACTGGGCGTGGAAAAGCACGCAGACAGCGCCTGGACTTCCAACGTTCAAGATTGAGCTCGAGGAATCACAGAAGCGCGTTACGAGCACGTCCATCCCCATGGGCGGCGATCTCGCCAAGGGAGGGAGCGGGACCGGAGGTCCTGTCGGCGCTGGCAACAATGCCGATGCAATGAGCGCCGCGATGCAGTCTCAGCTCGCGCATTACTACACGTTGAAGCTGAAGGGCGAGGTCGTCGGCGAATTCGTCAACGCCGCGGCGATCCCCGGCCTGACATTCGGATGGGGACCACAAAGCACCGGGCTGATCGCATTCGCCAATCGCGACGGCCGCGTCGTGATCATGGACGATCAGGGACGCAAGCAGGAGGTTCCGTCCTCGAAGTCTGCGGTCCTGCCTGGCTGGACGGACGATGGAAAGCGTCTGGCCTTCCTGGAGCGGACGAACAAGAACAAGGCCACTCTCAAGATCGTCGAGGTCACACGGCCAGTGCAATGACTCAGGTTGGATGGCTCACGCTGGCGGCGCTGACGGCCGCGTCGGCCGCCGCCCAGACGCCTGCGCCATCCCCATCACAGCAACAGACCTTCCGCACATCCACCATCGTCGTCGAAGTGGATGCGTCCGTCACGAACGGGAAAAATCAGTTTGCGACGGGCCTGACCGCTGATGACTTCGAGGTCCTCGAAGACGGCAGCCCGCAGAAGATCCAACGTGTGTACCTGGTCACTGGAAATACGGTCACCGGGACCGGAGAGCCTGCGCCGGTCTCGGCCGAGGCTCCCGTGCCACTGGCTCCTCCTCCAGCCGTCGCGCCCCCTCGCGTGTTCGTGCTCCTCTTCGATCAGGATCATTTGCAGGCAGGCGCCTTCAAGCGCTTGCAGGAAGCGGCGCTCGCGTTCTTGAACAAGGAGTTCAAGCAAGGTGATGTCGGCGGCGTCGTGATCGGCAACACGATGGCCGGCAATCAGCTGACCAGCGATCACGAAGCGCTCCTCACGGCCGTGCGGAATGCGAAGCCGACCGCCGCGAAGACCGCGAGACGCGTCGAGGCGTTGGACTGGCCGCGTTTCAACAGTGATGCCGAGGCCATCCGCATTGCGCTGTCGAACGATTCGACTGTTCTGGCGCAAGTCGTGAGACGCGCGTGCGACGACGATCCGGACATTTGCAAGAAGTACGACCCGACTCCGGACGTCATGAACAAGGCGCGCACCATCGTTGGCGAGCTCCGCCTTCCAGCGCGACGGACCGTGATGACACTGCAGGCGCTGGCGTCGGGTCTCGCACGGCTACCCGGGCGCAAGAACATCATCCTCATGACCGAAGGATTCTTCGTCGAGGAGTCCTGGGCCGACCTTCGTCAGATCGTCGGCGCCGCGGCGAGGTCGAATGTACGAATCTACAGCCTCGACGGACGCGGGCTCGATACCAGACAGCTGAACGATCTGCACCAGATGAGCGTCATGGACGCCGGCGGCGGGATGCCACTCGAGGCGTATAACACGATCGAGGACGGACCCAACGCCCTGTCGAACGACACGGGCGGCTACTCGATTCGCCGCACGAACGATTTCACGGGTGCGCTGAGCGAGATCGCGCGCGACGCCAGCAACTACTACGTGATCAGCTACAGCCCGTCGAACGCCACGCTCGACGGATCGTTTCGCAAAATCGCCGTGCGTGTGAAACGTTCGGGACTCACGGTGCGAGCGCGGCGCGGGTATCTCGCGACTCCGGCTCCGACGATCTCGTCATCCCCTGCTCCGGCAGGCCCGCCGGCTCCTTCAGCCGCGGTTCCACCGGATGCGCCACCGGCTGTCGCGCCCGAGCCAAAGCCGGCTGCCGTCGCGTCGCTGCCCGGGTCACCAGTACCGTCCATCGGTGTGCCGGCGACCCCACCGGCTGCTGTTGCGACACACGAACCGTCAGGCTTTGCGCTGCGTCCCGACACCACCGAACGCGTCCGCGAGCTTGCATCGCTCGGGGGAAGCCCGGAGACGAATCCAAGTCTTGCGTCTCAGGGTTGGGATCGCTATCAGAAAGGAGATCTCGAGGGAGCCGCGGAGCTGCTCGGCAAGGCCGCCGCGAATCCTGATGCTCACCCCTGGGTCCACTACGCCCTGGGATATTCCGCGCTCGGCTTGCGGCATCCCGAGCGTGCGGCGCCGGAGTGGGAGAAAGTGCGTGCGGCCGTCCCTGAATTCGAGCCCGTGTACCTGGATCTCGCGGATGCGTACGGGCAGATGGAGAACTTCGGCGCGGCGATCGATGTCTTGAAGAAGGCGCAGGCTCGATGGCCCGAGGACACGGACGTCCTGAACGCGATCGGGACCCTGCAGGTCCGCCGTGGAGCGCTTGACGAAGCGGTGAAGACGTTCCGGAGGGCGACGGAGGTCAAGCCGGCGGACGCGCTGGCGTATTTCAACCTCGCGCGGACCTACCAGCTGCGGTATTTCAAGACCCGCCGGTATTCGTCAACGGAAGCGCGCTGGATGGCCAACGCGTCCGATATCAAGAATGCCCTCGCGAACTACGAGCAGTACCTGAAGCTCGGCGGACCTTACGAAGTCGAAGCGCGCCGGGCGGTTCAAAACCTTCAGTGGGTCAGGTAGCGTCCCCTTCATCTACTTCGCGAACCGGTCGAAGATGTCGACGAGCTCCGACAGGCGCTTGCCGCGCTCAGGGTCGCCTTTGGAGATCCCGTCGGGGACGCATCGCTCCACGTGGAACTTGAAGACGGCCAGACTGATTCGGTTGAGTGCGGCTTCCGCGGCGGCGAGCTGCTGCAGGATTTCCACGCAAAGTCGGGGTTCCTGGACCATCCGCCGTATCCCTCTCACCTGCCCTTCGATCCGGTTCAGACGGGTAACGATCGCCTGCTGCTGGCTCTCATCCAACATGGGACCTTCTCTTTGGCCGTGGGGGGCTGGCTCGACACTATATCTCAGTCCCTGCGTCGGCATTGGGGACACTCACGTTTTTAAACCGTGACACTCACGTTTTAAAAACGTGAGTGTCACGGTTTTAAAAGGGGACAGTCACCGATTCCCGCTTGACAGCACCAGGGCGACTGAATGAACATTCATTCAGTGCTGACCGCCTCGAAAGCCCTCGACCGCCAGGACCGCCCCGACAAGCGCGAAGCGATCCTCCGCGCCGCGATTGACGTGTTCGCCGGACGCGGCTTCTTCAACTCACAGGTCGCCGACGTCGCGCGCGCCGCCGGCGTCGCGGCGGGAACCGTCTATCTGTACTTCCGCAGCAAGGACGACCTCCTCGTCTCCATTTTCGAGCGGTCGGTGCGCGAGGCCATCGACGAGGGACGCGCGTCGGTGGCACCGCTGGCCGACCCGATCGAAAAGCTGCGCGCGATCGCACGCGTGCACCTCGAGCGCATGGGCCGAGACCGCAACCTCGCGATCGTGTTTCAGGTCGAGCTGCGTCAGTCGACGAAATTCATGGAGCGCTTCTCGTCCACGGGCCTTCGCGAGTACCTGGGGATCATCCGTCAGGTCATCGTTGACGGACAGTCGGCGGGCGCGTTCCGGAAGGACGTCAACGCCACGCTCGCCGCGAAGCTGTTCTTCGGGGCCCTCGACGAGATGGCCACGAACTGGATCCTCAGCCAGCGACGCTATTCGCTTGCGGCCGACACCGACGCGATCGTCGACGTGTTCATCGGCGGTGTTGGAAATCACAACGCATCGGCAGCCCGCGCCCTGCGTTCGGGATCGCGAAAGGCAAAGGCGTGAGAGTTCGTTCTGCAGCGGTGCTCGGCGCTGGCGTCATGGGGTCGCAGATCGCGGCGCTGCTCGCAAACGCGGGCCTGCCGGTCGTGCTCCTCGACGTGACGCGCGACGTGGCGCGCGAGGGCCTCGAGCGCGCCCGGAAGCTGAAGCCCGATCCGTTTTTCACGCCGGACGTCCACAAGCTCATTCGAACGGGAAGCTTCGACGAGGACTTGGCGCAGATTGCCTCCGCCGACTGGATTCTCGAGGCCATCGTCGAGCGCATTGACGCGAAACAGGCTTTGCTCTCGCGTGTGGAATCTCACCGGCGCGCCGACGCTATCGTGAGCACCAATACGTCGGGGATTCCGATTGCCGCGATTGGCGAGGGGCGATCGGAAGCGTTCCGGCGCCACTGGCTCGGAACGCACTTCTTCAATCCGCCCCGGTACCTGCGTCTGCTCGAAGTGATCCCGACGAGCGAAACCGACCCGGACGTCGTCGAGACGATCGCTTCGTTCGCGGACGTGCGTCTGGGGAAGGGCGTCGTGATCGCGAAGGACACGCCGAATTTCATCGGCAACCGGATCGCGCTGTTCGGGGTCATGCACCTGCTTCGTGCGGTGGAGTCCGGGGAGGTCACGATCGAAGAAGTCGACGCGATCACCGGGCCTGCGATTGGACGGCCGAAGAGCGCCACGTTCCGGACGATGGACATTGCGGGTGTCGACGTGCTGGCGCATGTTGCGCGGAATCTTGGCGAGCGTCTCGACGATCCTGCCGAGCGCGCGATGTTCGTGCTGCCGCCGTTCATCGAGCAGATGGTTGCGCGAGGGATGATTGGCGCGAAGGCGGGCCGCGGCTTTTACGAGAAGCGCGGCGACGAGATCCTGACGCTGGATCCGAAGACGCTGGAGTATCGCCCGCGACAGGCCCCGCGCCTGCCGTCGCTGGACGCGGCGCGCTCGATCGAGCCGGCCGGCGATCGGATCAGGACGCTGTTCGCCGGTGAGGACAAGGTTGGCCATCTGTTGCGGTCGACGCTCTTGCCGACGCTCGAGTATGCATGCCGGATCGCGCCCGACATTGCGTATGCGCCCGAGGATGTCGACAACGCGTTGCGCTGGGGCTTCGGCTGGGAACTGGGTCCGCTCGAGACGCTGTCGGCGCTCCAACAGAAGAAGGGGACAGCTCCCGCGTTTGACGAGAAAAAGAGTCAGCGACCTTCTTTCCCAAAAGGTGACAACCGGCCCCTGCGCCTCGCTGACGCCCCCCTCGTCAAGAAGAATGCTGGCGCCAGCCTGATCGATCTCGGCGACGGCGTCCTCTGCGTCGAGTTCCACTCGAAAATGAACGCTATCGGCGGCGATACGATCCAGATGATCCACGCCGGGGTCAAGGAAGCCTCCGCCAACTTCGCGGCACTGGTCATCGGAAACGGCGCGCCGAACTTCTCCGCCGGCGCCAACCTGATGCTCCTGCTGCTCGAGGCCCAGGAAGGCAACTGGGACGAGGTGGATCTCATGGTCCGCGCGTTTCAGGGCGCAACCATGGCGCTCAAGCACGCCGACGTTCCCGTCGTCGTCGCCCCCGCCGGGCTGGCGCTCGGTGGCGGCTGCGAAATCGCATTGCACGGCGCACGAGTACAAGCGCACGCAGAAACGTATATGGGTCTCGTCGAGGTAGGCGTCGGCCTGATCCCTGCGGGCGGTGGCACCAAGGAAATGCTCGCGCGCGCGATGGACGAAGTACCGCCTTCTGCCGATGCGCTGCCGCAGGTGCAGCGCGTATTCGAGACCATCGGATTCGCGCGAGTCTCGACGAGCGCTGCCGACGCGACGAGAATCGGGTATCTCTCGGAACGCGACGGCGTCACGATGAATCGCGACCGGCTCCTGGCCGACGCGAAGCAGGTGGCTCTGGAGCTCGCGGAACGGGGATATCAGGCGGGGCGGCCGCGCGACGCGATCCGCGTCGGCGGCGAAGGCGTGCTCGCCGCGTTGAAGCTGGGCGTGCACCTCGCATGGCGCGCGGGACGCATCAGCGACCACGACGCCGTCATCGGACGTCAGCTCGCCTGGATTCTGGCCGGCGGAAGCAGGCAATCCGCCGGAACGGTCACCGAACAGCAGTTGCTCGACCTCGAGCGTGAGGCTTTTCTGCGTCTGTGCGGGGAGCGCAAGACGCTCGAGCGGATCGCGCATACGCTGAAGACGGGGAAGCCTTTGCGGAACTGAACGGACATGTTTGACCAGGGTACCGGGGAAGCCGTTCTCGTCATTCCAGGCGTTCAGGGCCGATGGGAATGGATGCGCCCTGCGCTGCGCGCGCTTTCGACGTACTGCCGCACGATCAGTTACTCGCTCTGCGGCGACATCGGATCGGGCGCCCGGATGGACTGGTCGCTCGGGTTCGACGCGTTCGTCCGGCAAATCGACGAAGTCCTCGGTCGCACGGGAACCGACCGGGTCGCGCTGTGCGGCGTGTCGTACGGGGGAATGATCGCGACGCGTTATGCGGCACAGCGTCCGGATCGCGTGACCGCGCTGGTCCTGGCATCGACGCCGGGTCCGGCCTGGACGCCGACCGCCCGTCAGGCAGGCTATGTCGCGCGACCCTGGCTGTCGCTCCCGGCGTTTTGCGTCTCCGCCGTGGACCGGCTGGGCGCGGAGGTTTACGAGGCGCTGCCCGACTGGCCGTCGCGAGCGGGATTTGTCTGCCGGTACATGGCTGACGTCGTGAGGGCCCCGATGATCCCGGATCTGATGGCGCGGCGCGTGCGGCTCCAGCAACAGACCGATCTCGCGAAGGACTGCGCGGGCATCACGACGCCCACGCTTGTGATTACAGGGGAACCGCGCCTGGATCGCATCGTGCCAGTCGATTCGACGGAGCAGTACGTGCGGCTGATTCCCGGGGCGCGGCACCGGGTGATGAATCGCACGGGACACCTGGGCCTGATCACGCAACCGGAAAGATTTGCACGCATCGTGAGCGATTTCGTCCATGGCACCGATTCATGATCTGAGGGGACCCGCGGGTCGCCTCGAGGCAATCATCGACGAACCGTCGAAGCCGCCGCGCGCGGTGGTCGTGTTCGCGCATCCGCTGCCAACACACGGCGGGACGATGCACACGAAAGCCGTCTTTCAGGGCGCCAAGGGACTCGTCCGCGCAGGCTGCGCGGTGTTGCGCTTCAACTTTCGAGGCGTCGGGCGAAGCGAAGGGACGTTCGATCAGGGCGCAGGCGAGGTCGAGGACTTTCGTGCCGCGCTCGATTACATGGCCGCCAAATATCCAGGGCTCCCTCTATGGGCAGCGGGATTTTCGTTTGGCGCGTGGATCGCGCTCGAGACGGGGGCGACAGACGACCGCGTCACCGTCCTTATCGGCATCGCACCTCCTGTGTCGAGATCCGACTACGACTTCTCGAACACGCGTCGTAGCACGAAGCCGAAGTTTTTCGTGCAGGGTGAAGCCGACGAGATCTGTCCCATCCAGGACATGTGGAAGTTCTACGGCGAGCTTCCGGAACCGAAAGAGCTCGTCGTGGTCGACGGCGCGGATCATTTGTTCGACGGACACACAACTGAAGTAGGCGAGGCGCTCGAGGATCTACTCTCGGACTTCTCCGATCCGGGAGCGCCCGTACCGGACATTGCGTCATGAAAGAAGCAGTCATCGTATCGGCGGTGAGGACACCGGTCGGAAAAGCACCCAATGGCAGCCTCCGGACGACCCGGCCGGATGAATTGGCGGCCCTGGTGATCGGCGAAGCGCTCCGTCGCGCGGACGGACTGGATCCGGCCGAAGTCGACGATGTGATTCTGGGGTGCGCCATGCCGGAGGCGGAACAGGGACTCAACGTCGCGCGCATCGCGAGCCTGCGCGCGGGGATTCCGGTCACGGCATCTGCCGTCACGGTGAACAGGTTCTGTTCGTCGGGGCTGCAGGCAATCGCATACGCGGCAGAAAGGATCATCGCGGGTGGGGCAACGACGATCGTCGCGGGCGGAACCGAATCGATGAGCCTCGTGCCGATGGGCGGCAACAAGGTCGCGCCGAATCCTACGCTCGTGGACACCTACCCTGACGTCTACCTGACGACGGGTCTGGTTGCCGAGAATCACGCGCGCGAAGCCGGCGTCTCGCGTGAGGAGCAGGATGCGTTCGCGCTCCGCAGCCATCAGCGCGCGATTGCGGCGATCGATGCCGGACGATTCGCCGACGAAGTTGTCGCCGTCAGGAATGGTGGACAGGGATCAGACGCCGTGCTGACCGTGGACGAAGGGCCGCGGCGCGACACGTCGATGGAGGCGCTGGCGAAGCTGAGGCCCGCGTTCCACATCAAGGGCACGGTGACGGCGGGCAACTCGTCGCAAACCAGCGACGGCGCGTCTGCGGTCGTCGTCGTGGAGGCGGCGCGCGCGCGTGAGCTTGGGCTCGCGCCTCTCGGACGGTTCGTGGGCTTTGCGACGGCGGGGGTCGAACCGGAACGGTTCGGCATCGGGCCGGTGCCCGCGATCCGGAAGGTCCTGAAGATGACGGGTCTGACACTGGATCAAATCGATCTGGTGGAGCTGAACGAGGCGTTTGCCGCGCAGGTGCTCGCGTGTCTGCGCGAGCTGGCGATCGATCAGGATCGACTGAACGTCAACGGCGGGGCGATCGCGCTCGGGCATCCGCTGGGCTGCACGGGAGCCAAGCTGACGACGTCGCTCCTGTACGAGCTTCGGCGGCGTGGGGGGCGGTACGGGCTGGTCACGATGTGCGTCGGGGGGGGTATGGGTGCGGCGGGCATATTCGAGCGTCACTGACCTGACTGTCCCCTTTTAAAACCGTGACACTCACGTTTTTAAACCGTGACACTCACGTTTTAAAAACGTGAGTGTCCCCAATTCGGAGGACGTATGGCGACCGTGGCAACTGGGGTGCGGGGTGGGGCGTGGTTGATTGACGAGGGGACGCCGGACGCGGTGTTCACACGTGAGCGCCTGTCCGACGAGCACCGCATGATCGCGCAGACGGCGGAAGAGTTCCTCGACAACGAGGTGCAGCCGGCCCTCGAGCGCCTCGAACAGAAGGACTGGGCCACGGCCCGCGCCCTGGTCCAGCGCTGCGGCGAGCTCGGCCTCCTCGCCACCGACGTCCCGGGCGCGTACGGCGGCGTCGAGCTCGACAAGGTGTCCTCCGTCATCGTCGGAGAAACAGCCGGGCGCTGCGCGTCGTTCGCGACGACATTCGGCGCGCAGACCGGCCTCGCGATCACCCCGCTCCTGTGCTTCGGCAGCGAACAGCAGAAGGAGAAATACCTCCCGCGCCTCGTGAGCGGCGAGATCGTGGGCGCTTACGCCCTGAGCGAATCCGGATCCGGATCCGACGCCCTCGGAGCAAAGACGAAAGCGACCCGCCAGCCGGACGGCAGCTTCGTGCTGAACGGCGAAAAAATGTGGATCACCAACGGCGGTTTCGCCGACGTGTTCATCGTCTTCGCAAAGGTCGACGGCCAGGACTTCACCGCGTTCATCGTCGAACGATCGTTTCCTGGCGTCAGCACTGGAAAGGAAGAGCACAAGCTGGGCCTGCTCGGATCGTCGACGACGCCGCTGATCCTGCAGGACGCAAAAGTGCCCGCGGAAAACCTCCTCGGCGAAATCGGCCGGGGACACAAGATCGCCTTCAACGCCCTGAACTACGGTCGATTGAAGCTGGGCGCGATGTGCAGCGGCGGCAGCCGGCTGGCAATAGGCGAAGCCGCGCGCTACGCAGCGCAACGAAAGCAATTCGGTCAGCCGATTGCCAGCTTCGGGGCGATCAAACAGAAGCTCGGCGACATGGTGGCGCGACAGTATGCGGTCGAGGCGATGCTGTACCGCACCGCGGGCCTCATCGACGACATGCTCCAGGGGAGCCACGCTTCTGCGGATCTCCTGGCTGCGCTCGAAGAGTTCGCGATCGAGTCATCGATCCTGAAAGTCGCCAGCAGCGAGACGGTCGATTTCATCCTCGACGAGAACATCCAGATCCACGGCGGCAACGGATTCGTGCGCGACTACCCCGCCGAGCGTCACTATCGGGACGCGCGCGTCAATCGAATCTTCGAGGGCACCAACGAGATCAACAGACTGCTCATTCCCGGGATGCTGGTGCGCCGCGCGCTGAAGGGAGGTCCGCCGTTGATCGCCGCGGCGAAGAAACTCATGGACGAGCTGCTCGCGCCTCCCTCGCTCGATGCCGGCCAGGACGCGCCGCTCGAAGCGGAGCGCCGGGCGGTCACCGCGATGAAGAAGGTCGGTCTGATGGTGCTGGGGACCGCACTGCAGACGTACGGCGAGAAGCTTGCCGATCAGCAGGAAGTGCTGATGGCGGCGGCCGACATCATGATCGACGTCTACGGCGCCGAGAGCGCCGTCGTGCGTGCACAGCAGGTCCGGCTGAAGCCGGAGCTGCACATGGCCGCCGCACAGGTCTTCGTCAACGACGCAGCGGGACGCGTCGAGCAGGCGGCGAGGACGGCGCTGGCTGGCATGACGGAAGGAGACAATCTCCGGACGCTGCTGGCCGCTCTTCGCAGGCTGTTGAAAGTGACGCCCGTCAACACGATCGCTCTGCGGCGCCAGCTCGCCGACGCCGTCGTCGATCGGAAGGGGTATGTGTTCTGATCAGGCCTCCGCAGGCGAGGCTTTGCGGATCCGCCGGCGCCAGAGCATCTTTCCGCGCTCGACGCCTTCTTCGGCCAGCGAATAGCTGACCGGGACGAGCAGGAGCGTGAGGAACAGGCAGAGGGACTGACCGCCGAGAATCGTGACGGCGATGTCGGCGCGCTGCGTGGCGCCCGCGCCGACGCCCAGCGCAGTTGGCACCAGGCCGGCGATGATCGCCGCGGTCGTCATCAGAATCGGCCGCAGCCGCGTCTCTGATGCTTGCACGAGCGCCTCTCGCAGCGGCATTCCCTGACGGCGCAGCACGTTGGTGTAGTCGACCTGCAGGATCGAGTTCTTCTTCACGATCCCCAACAACAGCAGCACACCGAGCGCGCTCCACAGATTGAGGACGCGGCCCGTCATCCAGAGCGTGAGCAGGGCGAACGGAACCGACAGCGGGAGCGCCGTCATGATGACCAGCGGGTGCAGGAAGCTCTCGAACTGCATCGCCAGCACCATGTAGATGAAAATGCTCGCGAGGCCAATCGCGAGGATCATGTTGCTCGTTGTCTCGTCGAGGAGCTTCGCCTGGCCGGTGAACTTGTAGTTGTAGCCGGGCGGCAGATCCAGCTTCTTCACCTCCGAATTGATATCGCGGAGCGCCTGGTCCAGTGGGTGCCCTGGCTTCACATCGGCAAACACGGGAACCGAGAACTGCCGGTTGAACCGCTGGATCGACGTCGGACCGAACCCGCGCTCGAGCACGGCCACGTTATCGATTCGCACCGGCTCGCCTCGTGACGAGGGAACCATCAGAGCGCCGACCGCATTCGCGTCGGCCCGCTGATCTTCGCGCACGCGCATCTTCACCGGGTAGCGCTCGCCGTGCTCGCGATAGCTCGAGATATCGTCTTCACCGCTCACCATCAGGCGCAGCGCGCGTGCGAGATCGGAAATCCGGACGCCAAGATCGGCTGCCCGCTGACGGTCCACGGCAATCCGAATCTCGGGGTTCGACAGGTTGACGCCTGCTCTCGAATCGGAAATGTACGGCTTCTTCTGCACGGCCGCGAGCAGCTGCAGCGCGTAGTTGGCGTTCCGGCGGAGGTCTGGACCTGTCAGGTTCACCTGAATCGGATAGAAGCTGGATTCGCCGCCGCCGAGCGGCGTTTTGATCAGCACGGTCGGCTTCAGGTTCTGGTGGTCCAGCATCATCGCGCGGACCGCGTCGGCCACTTGATCCTGGGTTTCCTTCCGTTCCCCGATCGGCTTCAGCTCGATGAAGATGTGCGAGTGGTTGACGCGCTCGAAGATCGTCGGCATGACGTGCGCCACGGCCGGCAGCGCCTTGAGCTGCGGCGTCAGGCCGTTGACGACCTTCTCCATGCCCTGGAGCGACGTCCCTTCAGGCGCATCGATGACGAGCTGGAACTCTCCCTGATCCTCGTTGGGCAGGAACGATCGCCCGACCAACCCGGAGAGGACGAACGTCGACACAAACACGACGAGGCTGACCGCGACGATCACGCCACGGTGGTCGAGCGACCACTCGAGACACCGGCGGTACCCTGCGTCCACCTTGCCGAAGAAACCCTCGCCGTGGCGGTGGATGCGTCCGTCGCTGCTCAACACGCGCGCGCTGAGCATCGGCGTCAGCGTGAGGCTGACGAGCAGCGACACCACGACCGCAAACGCCATCGTCAAACCGAAGGGATAGATGAAGCGCTGCGTGTAGCCGGTCATGAATGCAACCGGCAGAAAGATGACGATGAGGGATATCGAGGTCGCCACGACGGCGAGCGTAACTTCCTTGGTGCCGTCGATCGCGGCCTGGAACGGCGGCGTCCCTTCTTCCTCGATGTGGCGGAAGATGTTCTCCAGCACCACGATCGCGTCGTCGATGACGATGCCGACCGCGAGCGTCAGGCCGAGCAGCGTCATGCTGTTCAGCGTGAAGCCCGCGGCCCGAATCAGCGCGAAGGAGGCAATGATCGATGCGGGAATCGCCAGCGACGCGACCAGCACGACGCGGAAATTCCTGATGAACGCCATGACGACAAGGCTCGCCAGCAGGCTGCCGAAGAGCAGGTGCTCCTCGAGAGACGTAATCGATGCGTGGATGAATCTCGAGTCGTCACGAATGATCGTGATCTTCACTTCAGGCGGCAGCGAGCGCTGAAGCTGCGCGAGCTTCGCCCGCACGGCCTCGACGACCTGGACCGTGTTCTGACCCGACTGGCGCCGTACGTCGATGACGACGGTGCGGTCGCCGTCGAAGAGCGCTGAGGTTCGCGGCTCCTCGGTCGCGTCCTCGACGGTCGCGATATCGCGCACGCGTATCGGGGTTCCACCGATGGTCGCGACGACGATGTTGGAAAACTGTTCGGAGGATTCGATGCGGCCCAGCGTACGGAGCGTCAGCTCCGCATCCCCCTGATCGACTCGACCGCCTGGTATCTCGACGTTCTCCGAAACGATCGCGTCGCGGACGCGGTCCACCGTCAGCCCATGCGCGTT
>Ga0114129_10006875_pt1 | contig 16180 bp, 11 predicted proteins | sample RhiMetdeltSRZDD1_FD_80071 | JGI IMG/M metagenome (GOLD analysis project Ga0114129, IMG submission 80071) | Populus rhizosphere microbial communities from Tennessee, USA - Rhizosphere MetaG P. deltoides SRZDD1 (version 2) (version 2) | ecosystem: Host-associated > Plants > Roots > Rhizosphere >... | reverse complement strand
GGCATTTATTTTTGCATAGGGTACGACCGCGCGAGTTCGAAGGGAAGCGGCGTGCCAGAGCCAAAACCGCATGGCTGACCCACCTCAGCGTTGCAGCGGCGATCGCAGGCAAGGCTGGGAACGAGGCTATCCCATACCTCCATGCGGGCCGGTGTGGGGGAGCGGCGCCCGCATCAGCGCGGCGGCAGGAATCAATTCGTGACAGTGCGGCGATATCGTCGTATTCGCCAAGGTGGGACGATATGCGGTGCCGGTTGGTGGTGTGCGAACGGCGAGCGGCGCGCCGTAGTTTGTGGAGGCTCATGCGGCTGCGTGAATATCTGCCCCGCTTTGACTCGCGCCGAAAGCTGCGGCGCGAGCTGGAAGAGGCCGGATCCCGGGCTGCTGCTTTGGCAGCGGAGCGGGGAGAGCTGCTGCGCCAGCGGGATCAGACTTTTGCCGAGCGCGATGCCTACCTGCGCCAGCGCGACGAGGCGCTCGGGGAGCGTAATGAATTCCTGCGTCAACGCGATGAGGCAATTGGGGAACGCAACGAGATCCTGCGTCAACGCGACGAGGCAATTGGGAAATGCAACGAGATCCTGCGTCAACGCGACGTGGCGCTCGGGGAGCGCAATGAATTGCTGCGCCAGCGTGACGAGCAGATCGGGCAAACGAACTTCATGGCCGAGCGATCGGCTCGTTACCTCCATCGCGCCGATGCGATCATGCGTCCGGCAGCAGCCACCCGCGATCGCCTCTTGCTGTTCCTGCATGTCGCCAAGACCGGCGGCATGACGCTCGCCGACATCTTCGCGCGAAATTTTGCCGGCGACGAGTTTCTTAAAATCGACATCGCAGAAGCTGATGCTTCCGGCATTGGAACGTGGTCGCCCGCGGCGCTTGAACGGGCGCTGAGCCGATTGACGTCATCGGAAGTCGGCAAGTTGCGGGCAGTATGGGGCCACTACGGCCACGGCATTCAGGTCCATCTTCCAAAGCCTTGCGAGGTGGTCACGGTATTGCGTGATCCGGTAGATCGTGTCATCTCGACCTATCACTATCTGAACGACCTTGCTTCGCTGAGTCCTGAACCGCTGGATGACTATTTTCTGGGCGGAAGACACCACCTGCTGGCCTTCGACAATTACATGACCAGAGTTCTGAGCGGCCGCCCGGCGCTAGACCCTGCTGCGCCATCCCTTGCGACGACGGACAGCCATCCCCGGCTCACCGACACCGATTTCGAGGCTGCCGCGGGGAACCTGGATGGATATCTCGTCGCCGCAACGACCGAGCAATTCGACGAGACCCTTGTTATTTTGGGGAGCGACCTGCGCTGGTCGCTCAGCGACCTCGTCTACAACCGCGTGAACGTCACCGCGTCGCGCCCGGCGCAATCGGATGTTTCCGATAGGCTGCGCGAAAAAATCCTCGATTGGAATCGATATGACGCCCGTTTGTTCGAGCGGGCGCGCGCCCATCTTGCGCGCCGCATCGCCGCCTATCCCGGCGACTTCAATCGCCATCTTTCGCTGTTTCGCGAGCTCAATTCGCAATTTCAGCGGGGCGCCCCGGTCGAGGAGTTGCGCCGTATCGAGCGCGAAGCGGCGATCCACTCCGCGATCACCGCTTCGGCAAGCCCCACCTTTTGAGAGCCATGACGATCCGAATCGGCACCTCTGAACGCGACGGCACCTTTTACAGCCAGGGCAGCGCGCTCAAGACCATCTTCGAGCGGCAACCGGAGCTTGCTCCAGTCGAGCTTGTGGAGTCGAAATCCGCCAGCACGGAAAACGCTGGTCGCCTGGAGGCCGATGAGATCGAGTTTGGCTTCATGGCATCGAACTGGATCGGGCGTGCCAGAAACGGCGAGGCGCCGTTCGGCAAACCGATCGATCTTGCCATGGCCGCGCCGATGAATGCAGGGCCGCTGTTCCTTGTCGTGCGCGCGGAATCGCCGATCCGGTCGTTTTCCGACCTGCGCGCGCGTCGCATCGCGGTCGGGCCGCGCACGAGCGGCATGGTGCAGCATGCCCACTGCATTTTTGGCGCGCTCGGCATGAGCTTTTCCGATTTCGAGCCAATCTATCTCGACTTTGCCGCTGGCGCCGAGGCCTTGGCCGCCGGGGACGTCGATGCCCAGTTGCAATGTCCCATCCCCAATGCGGTCATGACCAACCTCGCCCGCCGCATCGGGTTACGCATCCTGCCCTACGAGCGGGACGAGCTGGAAAAGGTCATGCAGGCGGTGCCGTATTATCGTCGCACCGTGATGCGCAAGGGCGCCATCCGCGGTCTCGACGCCGATTCGCCGCAGGTAGCGGTCGTCAACGTCCTGGTAAGCCATCGGCGCGTGCCGGAGGCCACGGTTTGCGCGGCGGTCGAGGCGATCGTCGCGAGCTGGGACGAACTCGGCCGGCTCAACCCGCTGTTCCTTGATATGGGCGAGCTGTTCCAGCCACTCCGGTCGCAAGGCGCTGCCGCGCTCGAATTCGGCGGCGTGGCGCTGCATGCCGGCGCGTTGCGTGCGTATCGCAAGGCAGGGCTGCTCAGGTGAGCGGCGGGCGGATCCGGTCCTCGGTCGCGGTCTCCGCGCGGCCTGCGGCTATTGCGGCTGGATGCCCGCTTCCTTGATCACCTTGGTCCACAATGTCGTTTCGTCCGCAAAGAAGCGGGCGGTGTCGGCCGGTGTCGTAGCTCCAGCCTCGAGCGAGATCCGTCGCAGCATGTCGCCGACCTCCTTGCTTTGGAGGATCTCGACGACGTCGCGGTTGATCTTTTCCGCCAGGGCCGCAGGCGTCCCCGGTGGTGCGACCAATCCGAACCAGGTGATCGATTTGAAGCCCGGCAGCCCCGCTTCGGAAAAGGTCGGGACTTCCGGTATGACGGCGGCCCGCTGGAGATCGGCGACTCCCAGGAGCTTGACCTTGTGGTCGCGGTAGAGCGGGACCGAGGTCGCGAGCGTATCGAAGAACATGTCGACATGGCCGGCGACGACGTCGGTGAGCGCGGGCTGCGCGCCGCGATAGGGCACATGCACCATCTTGATGCCGGCCTGCACTTCGAGCTGCGCCGCCGACAGGTGCGCCGTGGAGCCGACGCCTTGCGAGGCGTAGGAGAGCTTGCCGGGATTGGCCTTGCCGTAATCGATAAGCTCCTTCAGCGTCGTGACCGGAAGGTCCTTGCGCACCACCAGGACATTGGGGATTTTCGCCAGCATGGTGATCGGGACGAACTTGGTCGGCTCGTAGCCGAGATCGCGAAACAACATATGATTGAACGAAAGCGGGGAGGGCGGCGCGACCAGCAGGGTGTAGCCGTCCGGCGTCGCACGTGCGACGTTGCCGGCGCCGATATTCATCGCTCCGCCGGGGACATTCTCGACGATCGCCGCCTTGCCCCACTTCTGGCTGAGCTGGTCCGCCACGATGCGCGCCAGCGTGTCGGTGGTCGATCCGGGCGCGGCCGGAACCACGATCTTCACCGTTCGCGCTGGAAAGGGTTCTTGCGCGGCGCTTGGCCCCGGCCAAAGCCCCGCGCTCACGACGGCCGCGAGCGCGACCACTGCACCAAAGCGGGACATTCGTTCCTCCACATTCGTTCGCGGGTCTTTTGACCCGTCGTAGCCGCTGCGTTTCCCGGAACACAGGCTGCCGGGATGTGACTGACCCGACATCAGCCCTGGATGGATCCGGGCGTCAACCCGACCGGACCGCTGATGCGGATGTCGGCGATCTCGTGTATGAAAAGAGCAGATCCGACGGAGACCACGTCATGGCTTACACGCTCGATGAATTCTGCGCGGAAAGCCGCGCGCTGCTCAAGGCCGGACCGCAGACAACCGCGCTCGCGCAAATCTCTGTACGGCTCGGGAGGCTCCTGTCCAATCCGGACTTCGTCGCCCAAACCTTCAGCGAAGCCACGCCGCCCGGCCGGCGCGTGCTCTATCACGATCCGGAAACCGACTTCTATGTGCTTGCGCACGTGCAGGAGGGGAGGAAGACCGGGAAGCCGCACAGCCATGGGGCGTCATGGGCGATCTACGGCAACGCCCGAGAGCATACGGAGATGACCGAGTGGCGCCGCGTCAATCCGGAAAGCGAGGATCATGCCGTGCTGGAGCCGGTGAGCAGATATCGCCTCGGCCCCGGCCAGACCAAGGCCTATGGCCCGGGCGTGATCCATTCGACGGCGCATCCCGAGAAGGCGTGGGTGATCCGCGTCACCGGCACCGACCTCGACGTGGTGCCGCGCTATCACTTCAGGAAGCAGGATCGGATTTTGGAGAAGACGTGAGCGCCGGTCGCGCTGGCCCTTCGCGGGTGTGCGCGCACGTGGCGAGCCCCCGACGGCTGCTTATTTCCTTTCCCCGCCGATCGCGTTGTAGCGGGCAATCACGTCCTTGGACGTGGCCGCGGTCCGCGCCAGCAACGTCAAGATCGCGGCGCCGTCGATCGGGCTCATGTCGATGCCGAGCTTCTCGGCTTCGTCGACGAAGGCTTTGTCCCGGCACATCGCCATGAATGCGCTCTGCAGCGCCTTGGCGCGCTCTGCCGGGATATCGGGCGGCGCAGCAAATGGCAGCGCCATGAAGAACGGAAGCTCCGCGAATTCCATGAGCGAAAGCGCGCCGGGATCATTGGTGAGCTCGCGTCCGATCGGCATGGCCGGGAACTCCGGGTGCCGCGTCGCGCGGCCGAAGGCCATGAGCGGCCGAAATGCCTTTCTATTCCAGAGATCGCGCTGGCCGGTCCGGACCGAGCTCAGGCCCACCATCTGGCCGTCGAGCTCGCCGCGCTGCATGGCGAGAAACAGCGGAGCCGCACCGGTATAGCCGCGTACCACGTTCACGTTGAGGCCGAGCACCTCCTTCGCGATGACGGCGAAGATCAAATTGCTCGACGCCGCATTGTCGGCGCCGAGCGCCACCGATATGCCGGGCGCCTTGAGGTCGGCAATGGTGTTGGCCGCATGATTGGCGTTGATCAGCATCAGGTAGGCGTCGTCGGCATAAGACGACAGGCTGCCAAGCCAGGTGAACTTTGCCGGATCGAACTGGGCGTTCGGATTGCCCTGGATGGCGAGCTGCGGAACGGCGCGCTCGAGCTTAGCGAGGACCGAGCCGTCCTTGTCAGAATTGAAATAGAGGCGGTTGGCCGTGACGAGGCCGCCGCCGCCCGGATTGTTCTGGACGATGACGTTCGGGTTGCCTGGAATGAAACGCGACAGATGTCGCGCCGTCAGCCGTGCCGAGATGTCGTTGATGCCTCCCGGCGACGTGCCCACCAGCATCGTGAGGGTGCGGCCCTTGTAGAATGGCTCGACGGACTGCGCTGCCGCTTGCCCGGCGGCCGCCAACGGCTCGCAGCACAGGGCCCAAAGCAGAATGACCACCGCTGTGCGTAGCCGATCGGACATGGCTCGTCTCGCTTACGGCAAGGCTGCGAGCAGATGGCCGAAGCCTTGCCGCGGCTCGCGCACGTGCAGGCGCTTCTGAATTTCCCACACGCGGGCCGTGACCGGATGCACCACGGGTACCTGCAGGTCTTGCTCTAGCGTCGCGATGATGTCGAGGGTGCGCCAGCCGGAGCCGAGCATGTAGATCGCGTCGGCGCCTTTCGCTTTCAGAAAATTGCGCTTGATGTGGGCATAGACCTGGTGGCTCGATAGTTCCTGCACCTTGTCGAACGCTACGTCGACGCCTTCCATGCCGCGCACGGTGAAGCCGGCGTCGTGGAAATATTTGGTGAAGATGGCGTTGAGCTTGGGCGGAAAGTAGGTGGCGCCGATGATGGTCTTGGCTTTCAGCGTCTTGAGCGCGTTCACGTGGTTCTGCGCCACGCTCATGATCGGCGTCCGGTATTTCTTCTCCCAGGTCTTCACGATCTCGGCTTCGCGCTTGCGGCCTAGTACCATGAACGGCGGCGCGCCGTGGGGATGAATCAAGTCGCAACCGCACCCCGCCAGCACCGCCACGAGCTCCTCGTAGGCCGGCATCATGGTCTCGAACTCGTCCGCGGTGCCGCGACGGATATTGAGAAAAAGCGGAATGAGCCCGATGCCTTCGGGCAGCAGGCGGATGACCTCCTCGGTTACGCCCGGCCGCAAGGTCGGATTGATCATGCCCACGACGCCGCGCCAACTGGAAAAGGTCATGCTGCAATCTCACTCAACATGCCGGCCGCGGGTAACCGAGGTCCCGGGAGAAGGTGGATAAAGTCTATTCGCCGTAATCCCTTTTCGCCCCCTCTGCCGTCACATATCCCTCGGCCATATCGTGGGCAAGTGCAACGCGGTCGCGCGTCGACGGCTCCCCACAGCCGCCCCCGCCGGCGCTTTGCAGCAAAAAGCGTTCGCCCGCCTTTAGCTCGTAGCGGCCCGATGACGGCGTCACATATTCCTCGGCGGTGCCGAGCTTGATCACAAAGCGTGCGGCGCGTCCGGGCCTGCCGCCGGTGATGCCGTTCGGCGGGAAGCGGCTCTTGTCGTAGCGGCGGATGACGGTCGCGTCCTCGAGCAGTTCGTATTCGCGCTCGAGGCTCAAGCCGCCACGCCACCGGCCGGCGCCGCCGGAATCCGGCATCAGGTCGAAGCGTGTGATGCGGCAGGGAAACTCGGATTCCAGGATCTCGATCGGGGTGATGTGCAGGTTGCTCAGGTGGGTGGCGGTGGCGGAGGCGCCGTCATGGCCCATTCCCCCGCCATAGGCCGAGCCCATGATCTCGTATTGCATGCTCGACTGTCCGGGCCGGCCCTTGGCCCAGGCGATGGTCAACGCGCTCGATGAGCCGGCATTGGCGATCGCCCGCGCGGGATGAAAATGCGCGAGCGCTTCGAGAATGACATCGACCAGCTTGAGGTTGACCATCTGGTAGTTGGAGACGGGCGCCGGCGCCTCGGCGTTGGTCACGGTGCGCGGCGCGTAGGTGAGCCGCACGACGTCGCGCATGCCGTCGTTGAAGTGCAGGTTCGGCCCAAGGCAGCCGATGAGCGAATAGAACACGCAGGCTTCGACCATGGATGGCCGCAGGTTCACGGGGCCGCGGGCCTGCGGGTCGCTGTTGGAGAAATCGAAGCTCGCCACCTCATCCTTCACCGCCACGGTAACGGCAAGCTTGATCGGCCTGTCGAGCACGACCCCATCGCTGTCGAGCAGACCTTCGGCGGTTGCTTCCCCCTCCGGCAGCTTGGCGATGGCCGCGCGCAACTCGTCGGCCGCCCCCTTGAGGATGGCGGCGAAGGCATCGGTGACCGTGCGCGCGCTGAAGCGCGCGCACAACTCCTGGACCCGCGCCGCGCCCATCTGCGTCACCGCGATCTGGGCGTGGATATCGCCGGCGACGAGCGCCGGCTGCCGGCTGTTGGCAAGGATGATGCGTTCGATATCGCTTTGCGCGACGCCGCCGTCCACGATCTTGATCGGCGGCAGCAGCAGGCCCTCCTGGAATATCTCGGTGGCGTTGGCGGAGGTCGAGCCGGCGACGGCGCCCCCCACGTCCGCCTTGTGCGCAATCGAGCCCGCGAATGCGACGAGTTCGCCGGCAGCAAAAACCGGCGCGACGAACGCCATATCGGAGACGTGCGGCAGGCCGCCGGCATAGGGATGATTGGAGACGAATACGTCGCCCTCCTTGATCCCGTGGCCTTCGTCGTGGCCGCCATGGAGTTCGAGAATGCGGCCGACGAGATGGCGGTAGACCGGGGCGTGGAAGAACATGGGCGGCGCCACGATCAGCCGCCCGGTACGATCGAGGATCACGCAGCTGAAGTCGCGCGACTCGCGGATGATGGTCGAGTAGCCGGAGCGATAGAAATGATAGTGCATTTCATCGACCAGGCTCGCGATCTTGTTGCGCAGGATCTGGATCGTGATCGCATCCATGCTCAGGCCCTCGCCAGGACGAGGTTGCCGTAGCCGTCGACATGCGCGTTCCAGCCCGGCGGAATGACGGTCGTGGCGTCGAACTGCTCGACCAGCGCCGGTCCCGCGATGGTCGCGCCGATGTCGAGGCGGTCGCGTTCATAGAGCACCGCATCGATCAGCGGCCCGTTGAACGACACCGCCCGTTTGCCCTTGACCGCGCCGGCGGCGGGGTGGCGCGCCGGCACCGCGGCCTCACGCGGTTCGTATTTGGGCACCGCCACGCGCACGCGCAGGCGATAACTCACCACTTCAACCGGCCGCTCCTTCGCCGCGTGGCCGTGGATCTGGGCGTGCCGCTCGTCGAATTTTTCACGCACGGCCGCGAGCGCACCCGTCGTCAGCCGCTCGGCGAACAGTCCTTCGAGCGGGGTGCGCAGTTCATAGCCCTGGCCGGTATAGCGCAGGTCGAGCTCGCGCGCGAAGCGGGCGTCGCTCGCAGACATCCCTTCGGCGGCGAGCTCGTCACCAGCCTTGTGTTCCAATTGCCGGAAGATGTCCTCGGCGTGGTCGGCGGTGATCTCCGCGAGCGGGCGAAGGTCCGAGCGGATATAGTCGTGCACCACGTCGGTGCAGAGGAGGCCGAGCGCGGAGAATGCACCGGGACGCGGGGGCACCAGAATGCGTCGCATGCCGAGCTCCTCGGCGACCGCAGCGGCGTGAACGGCGCCGGCCCCGCCGAACGGCAGCAGCGTGAAGGCCGAGAGATCGACACCGCGCTTGGCCGCGAACACGCGCACCTCATCCGCCATGCGCATGTCGACGATGCGCTGAATGCCGGCGGCGGCTGCCATGACATCCATCCGCAGCGGCTCCGCAATATGCGCCTGGAGCGCCGCATGGGCTGCCGCGACGTCGAGCGTCTGCGTCCCGCCGAGGAAATAGTTGGGATTGAGATAGCCGCACATCAGATCGGCATCGGTGACCGTCGGCTGTGTGCCGCCACGCCCATAGCAGGCCGGGCCGGGATCGGCGCCGGCGCTCTGCGGGCCGACATTGAGAAAGCCGCCGCCGTCGATCCAGGCGATCGAGCCGCCGCCGGCGGAGATCGTGGTCATGTCGAGCGCGGGCACATCGATCTGGCGGCGCGCGATCACCCCCTCGGTGACTTCCAGCGGTGCGCCGGCCTCGATAAAGGCAATGTCGGCGCTGGTGCCGCCCATGTCGAGGGTGACGAGGCCGCGTCGCGCGTCCTCGCGGGCGAGATAGGCGCTGGCCTGTGCGCCCGCTGCCGGACCTGAGAACAATGTGTGCACGGTGCGGCCGCCGGCGATCGCCGCCGAAAACGGCATCACACCGCCGTTCGACTGCATCAGGAAGCGCTGTCGCGTGCGCACACCGGCGGTGTCCAATCCACCGTTGAGATGAGCGATGTAGCGCACCATGACCGGCTCGAGATAGGCGTTGAGCAGGGTGGTCGAGAGCCGCGCCCATTCGCGGATGCGCGGCAAGACCTCGCTCGAGAGCGAGACCTGGACGGCGGGAAACTCCTGGTTGATCAGCGCGCGCGTTCGTTCTTCATGCGCGGGATTCATGAACGAAAACAGATAGCAGACCGCGATTGAGTCGACTCCGGCCTCCTTGAGGTCGCGGGTGGCGGCGCGGACGGTGGCTTCGTCGAGCGTCAGCAGGACGCGCCCGGCGTAATCGCAGCGCTCGGGGATTTCCTTGGTCAGGCTCTGCGGAGCGATCGCCGGGGGCTTCGAATAGAAATAGTCGAACAGGTTGCTGTCACGCGCCTGGTTCTGGACTTCCTGCACCGCGCGGTAGCCCTTGGTGATGAGCAGCCCGACCTTGGCGCCGCGCATTTCAAGCAGGGCGTTGGTGGTAATGGTGGTGCCGTGGGCGAAAAAGCCGATCTCGGCCGGTGCGACCCCACGGGCGATGAACTTGGCCACCCCATTCAGCACGCCGAGCGCGGGATTTTTTGGCGTACTCGAGACCTTCTCGATCAGAAGCTCGCCCGTCGCCGTGTCGAGCAGCACGAGATCGGTGTGGGTACCGCCCACGTCGACGCCAAGCCGGTAGCGGGATGTACTCATGATGCGCGCTTGCGCGCTCTCGTTGGCCTACTCATCCCGATTGAGGTGATAATCCGGCGTCGGCGGCGGCCCCCACCCGGCGAGGGCACGGTTCTCGCGGCTCCACACTTTCGGCCGCTGCGGACGGTCCGCGTGCCACGGACGCGGATCGAAAAAGCCAAGCTCCTCGTCCAACAATTGATCGAGCTCGGCGAAGAACTCGATGACGTGCTCGTCCGGGTTGCGATGGTAGATCGACACATTGTGCCCGGGACCATGGCGCAACGGCCCCCAGATGATCGGGATGCGGTGAAACGACAGCACATCGCAGCCCTGCTCGACCGCCGAGAAGTCGCGGACCTCGAACGCGATATGGTGCATCTTGGCGCGCTTGCCGCGAATGAAGTTCACGGTGTGGTGGTCGGGGTTGCAACGCATGAACACGAAGAAGTCGCCGTTCCAGTCCGACACCTTGAAGCCCAGCACGCGCTCATAGAACTCGCAGGTCTGCTGCACGTCAGGCACCACGAAGGCGCAATGGCCGAGCTTGATCGGGCCGATGCCAACCACCTGCTGATTGGGGGTGAGATAATCCCAGTCGGTGAACACCTCGATGGTGGTTCCCTTGTTGTCCTCGAATGCCAGCAGCTTGGGCGTGCCGGGAAGGTCGTCGCTGCGCAGCTCGCCCTTGATCCCGTCCTCCGCAAGCGCCCGGGCAAGCTCCTTGAAATCCGAATCGGGGGCAACCTGAAATGCGAGCTTCGCGCAACGCGCCTCATCGCCCTTCTTGAGCTGCACCACGAGCTGACCGAGCTTGGTCGCCAGCAGGGCCCGGTCCTTCTCGCGCGCGGCGACCACGAGGCCGGTCACCTGCGTGAAATGCTCGATCTGCTTGTCCAGATCGGGCGTCTCGAACGTGGCGTGTCCGATGCGTCGCACTTTGATCATGGCGTTTCCTCAGCCGTAGGTCTTGAGCACGTGGCGCGCGATAACCATCTTCATCACCTCGCTCGCGCCTTCGGTGATGCGATAACTGCGCTGCTGCCGCCACATCTTCTCGATCGGAAGATCGGTAGTGAGCGCAATTCCACCGTGGATCTGCATGCATTGATCGGCGGACTTGAACGCCATCTCGTCGGCGAAATACTTGGCGACGTAGGCGTCTTCGCGCGCCTCTTCTCCCTGGTCGAGACGCGCGGCGGTCTTGTAGACGAGCAGGCGGGCGGCCTGCAACTCGATGAACATGTCGGCCAACATCCATTGCACCGCCTGGCGGTCGGCGAGCGGCCGCCCGAAGGTCGAGCGCTGTTTGGCATAGGTGGTCGCCATTTCCAGGCACCGCTCGGCGACGCCGAGCGCACGCGCGCCGTGCTTGACGCGGCCGATATTAAGCCACTGCTGGCCGAAGCGCATGCCATCGCCTTCCTCACCAACGCGGTGCGTGATCGGGACCCGCACGTTCTCGAGCACGATCTCCCACGGCTTGTCGCCCATCATGGTCTCGTAGCAGGCTCCGAGCTTCACCCCCGGTGTGTCCATGTCGACGATGAAACAGGAGATGCCGCCGCGCGAGCCTTTGCTGCGGTCGGTGGCGACCATCAATTGCATGAAATCGGCATGACCTGCCCCGGTGATGAAGCGCTTGACGCCGTTGATCACGTAATGGTCGCCATCGCGCACGGCGGAGGTGCGCATCCCGCCGGGGTCAGACCCGGCGTCGGGCTCGGTCTGCGCGAAGCAGGCTTTCTTGTCGCCGCGCAGCAACGGCAGCAGGTATCTCTCCTTCATCTCCCCGGTGAGGGAATAGAGAATGCCGCGTGCGGACGGACCGGTAATGCCCTCACCGCGCGCCGGGATCGCGATGGTGCGCGAGAGCTCTTCCCATACGACCGCGCGCGCGACAATCGGCATGCCGCCACCGCCGTATTCCTCCGGGACGTCGAGTTGCCAGATGCCGAGGTCCTTGGCCCGCTGTTCGAACCGCTCGAGATAGTCCGGCTTGATCGTCTCGCCGTCGGTGGTCTGGCGCTCGATCGGGATCAATTCGTTGTCGACGAAGCGCCGCAGGCCGGCTTTGAGAATTCGCAGTTCTTCCGGCAGTTCAAAATCCATTCCGTTAAGCTCCTTCGGCGTCCTCCCGCCACAACACGCGCACGTCGACGGCGACCGCGCCCTCACCGGCCGGGCGCACCATGAGCGGGTTGATCTCGATATCCCTTATTCTTGCGCGATGATCGAGAAAGAATCGGCCGAGGGCGAGCGCCGTCGCCGCGAGCGCCGCGCGATCGGCCGCCGACCGTCCACGAAAGCCGGAAAGGAGCTTTGCCAGCTTGAGACCATCGAGCATCGCGTCGATTTCCTCCGTGCTCACCGGCAATAGTCGCAGCGCGGCGTCCTGGGCGATTTCGACCAGCACGCCGCCGGATCCCACCAGCAGCATCGGTCCGTAGAGCGGGTCGCTGCGCGCGCCGACAATGGCCTCGATCCCTGACACCATCTCCTGCACGAGGAAGCCATCGATGCGCGCGCCCGGTTGCGTGGCGTACGCGGCGGCGGCCAGCGCATCCGCGGCGGTCTGCACCGCCAAGCGATCGCGCAATCCGAGCGCCACCCCGCCGGCCTCGGTCTTGTGCAAGATGTCGCGCGATTGAATCTTCAGCGCCACGGGAAAGCCGATGTCCTCGGCGGCGGCCGCAGCCTCCGCAGCATTGCCGGCCACGCGGCTTCTGGGCAGGGCGATGCCGTAGCGTGCCAGCGTAGCATCCAGCGTCTCCGGCGAAAGGTCGCTGGGCGGCGCCGGCGGCGGCGTTGGCGGGACGCGGCCCCGTCGCGCGGCGTGAAACCACAGGCCGTTGAGGGCGCGGATGGTCGGCTGGATGCCCTGCAGGAACGGGAAGCCGGCGGCTTCCTGCGCGGCGAGGTGGTTGTCGCTGACCTGGTAGATCATGCGCCCAAATCCGACGATCGGCTTGTCGGTCTGGGTCAGCAGCTGCCGCAGCGGGGTCACATCGCCCCACGCATCGGTCTTGCGCGGCATGGGCGAGGCCCAGGCGACCATGTCGACATTGGAGTCGCTCGCGGCGGTCGCGCAGATCTTCGCGGCCACTTCGAGCGTGGACGGAATGCCGACGTCGAGCGGATTTTTCGGCGCGATGCCTTCCTGCATCACGGGCAGGAGCGCCGCCTTGGTCGCGTCCGTGAAGTCGGGCATCGCCGCGCCTTCGGCCTCGGCATAGTCGTAAAGCAGATCGACGGTTCCGCCCGAGGTGGTGACGAAGCCGATGCGCGGTCCCTTCGGCAGCCGTCCGCCCTCGAAGGCGAGCGCCGCTTCGACGAGATCGTCGAGCGAGCGATAGTTGATGATGCCGTAGCGGTCGCACATCGCGAGGTATGCGGCGAAGTCGCCCGCGATCGCCCCGGTGTGGGACTGCGAGGCGGCCTGCGATTGCGCCGTCGCACCGGTCTTGATGGCAAGGATCGGCTTGCCCATGGCAATCGCGCGGCCGGCCGCGTGCATGAACGCTTCCGGCCGCCGGATGCCTTCGATGAACAGCACGACCTGACGCGTCTCGGGATCGTCGATGACGAAGTTGAGGTAGTCGGCGAGGCCGAGATCGGGCTCGTTGCCCGACGTGACGCAGTAGGAGTAGCGCAATCCGCGCTCGGCCGCGGCCTTCATCCAGAACTGGATGGTGCCGCCGGACTGGAACAGACAGGCGACCGAGCCAGGCGCCAAGCGGCAGAGTTCGGTGTTGGGATAGCCGAACAGGCGCTCACGATAGGAGTACGCACCCATGCAGTTCGGCCCCGCCACGCGCAGGCGGCTCTTGGCCACGAAATCCGCGAGCCACGCGCCGCGGGCCTTCGATTCCGGCTCATCGCCGTCGCCGATCATCGAGGCATAAACGGTGGCGGATTTGACGCCGGCGTCCTCAGCGTCGGTGAGAACGTCGGGGACGGAGGCCGCCGGTACAATCACCAGCGCATGATCGACCGGCTCGGGCACGGCGCGCAGCGACGGAAAGCATTGTTGCCCGAACACTTGCGTCTGCCGCGGATTGACGAGCGCGATCCGTCCGTCATAGCCGAATTCGCGCAGGTTCTTGAAAATCTCGCTCGGCCAGCGTGCACGCTCGGAAGCCCCGACGATGGCGAGCGACTTGGCCTGCAACGTGCTGACCGCCGAACGGAATAAGCTCTGTTCGGCCCGCGCTACGCCCGTTCCCCGCACATTCCGCTCCCACGCCTGCATGCGTCTTCTTAGGACCTCGCCGCTTTCCGGTCAAAGGTCGTCCGAGCCTTGGAGCAGCGCGCCTGCGTTGCAAAAGAGCGATGCCAACTCGTCGCGCGCGCGTTGACGGCACGTCAGCGATCGGCACTGGCGAGTGCGATCGGCGCCGGGAAACAGCATCGGTGCATGATGGGCTTACACCGAGGGAATTGCCTTCAGTGCGGGGAACCAGTCACCGATCAGCGTCGGCGGCCAGGGAACGGCCATGAAGTAGTCGAAGGCAGACCAGATGAAGAGCACCAGGGCGCTGGCATAGGGGATGACCAATGACCAGCGTTCCCTTGCCTCGTAGCGCATGAAGAAGACCACGAACAGCGCCACCGTGGGAATAAGACCAATCACGGCCATCACAGCCATGAAGCCGACGAGATAGCCGAAGAACAACGCGCCGCGCAGGACGATCTCCCGCACCGGCAGATGGCCGGTGTCGGAGGTCAGATCCATGTGGATCTTTTCGCCGATCTCATGCTCCGCGCGCTCGGCCAGACCTTCGGAATGAACGGCGGCGGGCCTGCGGCACATTTCGTTGAACAGGCTGAGCACCGCGGCGCACAAGGCCACCGTTCCTACCACCAGCGGCACGATCTTGGCGCTGAAATCCCATCGCAAGGCCATGGACGTCGCCGAACCGATGAGCGCGATCATGAACATCGTGAACAGCTGCGAGGGGTGGAAGGTCGGTCGCTGAAAGCTCGTCACCATCTGCTTCAGCCCGCCCTGGCTGCGGATGTCCTGCAACAGCGGCCGTACCAGGCCCACGATGGCGAGAGCGAACAGCACGATGACCACGGGCCGCAGCATCCAGCTCATGCCGTAGCGCTCGATCGAGATGAACATGTAGCGCTCGATCGTGTCGCCCAGCACCACGCCGAGGATGAGCGGCGGGCGCGGCCACTTGAACTGTTTCATGGTCCAGCCGACCAGACCGAAAAACAGCAGGGTGAAGAGGTCGCCCCATTGGCGCGACGCCTCGAACGCGCCGATGTAGATGATGCCGAGCACGGCCGGGAGAATCAGGGTGTAGCGCAGCGTCGCCAGCTTGGCGAACTGCGGACTGAACGCGTAGCAAAGACCTGCGCCCAGAACATTGGCCAATGCCACCGACCACACCATCGCATAGGTGATGCTGAGATTCTTGGTCAGCATGTCGGGGCCCGGCACCAATCCGTGGATCAGGAACGCGCCGAGCAGGATGGCCATGGTGGCGCTGCCGGGAACGCCGAAGGCGACGGTGGGAACCAGCGCGCCGCCTTCCTTGGCATTGTTGGAGCTTTCGGACGCGATCACGCCGCGCACGTCGCCCTTGCCGAAGGTCGCGCTCGCGCCCTTTTCGGTCTTGAGCGCGTGGCCGTACGCGAGCCAGTCCACCACCGATGCGCTGATGCCGGGGATGGAGCCGATACCGCCTCCGATCCACGAACATCGCATGATCAGCCACCAATTGTTGAAACAGTCCTTCACACCCTGCCACTGGCCTTTGTAGATGCTGGCGCCGTCGGTCTTGGCCGCAATCGCCACACGGGCGATCAGCAGGTCGCATAGCTCCGGCAGCGCAAACACGCCGAGCAGGAGCGGCGTCAGCGGCAAGCCGTCCCACAGATAGAGACTATCCATGGTCCAGCGCAGCGTTCCCGTTTGCGGATCGGTGCCGATCATCGCGATCATGACGCCGAGGCAGCCCACGGTGACCCCACGCAACGGTGCGTTGCCGGACAGGACGGCGACCATGGATATGCCGAGGATCGAGAAGGCCAGAAGCTCCGGCGATCCGATGAACAGCATGACCGGGCGAAGGATGGGGATGCTGATCGCCAGCAACAGCGCGCCGAAGATGCCGCCCATCAGTGACGACATGTAGGCGGCGCTGAGCGCGCGGCCCGCCTCGCCCCGTTTGGCCATGGGATAGCCATCGAGCACCGTTGCCGCGGAGGCGGCACCTCCGGGCACGCCGAACAGAACCGCTGG
>Ga0114129_10006874_pt1 | contig 16180 bp, 12 predicted proteins | sample RhiMetdeltSRZDD1_FD_80071 | JGI IMG/M metagenome (GOLD analysis project Ga0114129, IMG submission 80071) | Populus rhizosphere microbial communities from Tennessee, USA - Rhizosphere MetaG P. deltoides SRZDD1 (version 2) (version 2) | ecosystem: Host-associated > Plants > Roots > Rhizosphere >... | reverse complement strand
CTGGCGATTCGACAGGCAACCGTCACGTCCTTCCGGTGAAGAAATCGCGTTTCACGAGTCCACATCGACGCGATCTCGGCTCGGACGGACGTCGCCCCCAGCGTCAAGATAGATGTCGCTCGCTTGAGCGTTTGATCAGCGGGGCGGGAAAGCAACGATGGTTGCCCGTCAAAATCGCACGGGATCGCTGCTACTCGTGCCGCCCGCAGCGGGGATGTACGCCCGGGTCACGTAATCCATCACCATCCGGTCGGCGCTGAACCGCCAACCGAGCGTGCGGATCGCGCGCTTCACACGTCGGATCCATTCGCGCGGCAAGCCGTCGGCATCGCGCTCGTAGTAGAGCGGCACGACCTCGTCCCGCAGGACGCGGAGCAGCGCGTCGCCGTCGCGCGCGTCGTGCACGGCGGAGTCGGAATGCACCTCACCCATGCCGATCGCGAACCCGTTCAGGCCGTCGAACGCCTCCGCCCACCATCCATCGAGTACCGACAGATTGAGGCCGCCATTGAGGACCACCTTCTGTCCGCTCGTTCCGCACGCCTCGAGTGGCCGCCTTGGATTGTTCAGCCACACATCGACACCCTGCACAAGGTAGCGGCCGACGTTGATGTCGTAGTCCTCGATGAAAAGAATCTTGCCGGCGAACCGCGGGTCGCGCATCAGCCGCGAGATCTGCTGCAGCACGCCTTTCCCCGGCGTGTCGTGCGGATGGGCCTTGCCGGCGAAAATGAACTGCACCGGCTTCTGCGGATTCTTGATGAGCGTCGCGATCGCTTCGAGGTCCTGGAGCACAAGGTTGGCGCGCTTGTAGGTCGCAAAACGGCGGGCGAACCCGATCGTCAACGCGTCCGGACTCAGCACGTGGCTGAACGCGGCGACGGTGCTGGGTGATTCGCCGCGACGCTCGGCATGAAGGACTCCGCGCCGCCGCGCGATCGCGATCAGCTGCGCTTTCAGCGTCTGGTGCGTCTCCCACAGCTCCCCGTCATCGACCTCGTCAACCGCATCCCACAAGCCCGGCTCGCTGCCGCGCGCGGTCCAGTCTGACCCAAGGTGGCGGTCGTAGAGCTGCTTCATCTGCGGCGCCAGCCATGACTTCACGTGGACGCCGTTGGTGATGTGGCCGATCGGAATGTGCTCCTCACGGCGCCCTGGAAAGAGCCGCGACCACATCGCGCGCGACACTTGGCCATGGAGCGAAGAGACCGCATTGGCTCGATGAGACAGCCGCAGCGCCAGCACCGTCATACAGAACGATTCGCTGCCGTCCCCGCCGTTTACGCGGCCGAGCGCCATGAACGTGCCCACATCGAGGCCCATGGCATCGCGCACCGGTCCCAGGTGTTCTTCGACGAGATCCGATGAGAAGCGATCGTGTCCGGCAGGGACCGGCGTATGCGTGGTGAACACGACCTGGGCCGACACGCGTCGCATCGCCTCTTGCGCGTCGATCCCTTCGGTCTGCATGCGCCGGCGAACCAGCTCCAACGCCGCGAAGGCGCTGTGCCCTTCGTTCAGGTGCACGACGCCGGGGGCGATGTCGAGAGCGGCGAGCGCCCTGACCCCGCCGATGCCGAGCAGTAGCTCCTGGCGGATCCTGACGCGCTCGTCGCCGCCGTAGAGGCGCGCAGTCAGCTCGCGATCCTCCGGCCGGTTGCCGTCGATGTCGGAGTCGAGCAGGTACAGCGCATTGCGCCCGACGCACAGTTTCCAGACGCGCGCCGCGATGGCGCCCGATCGCGTTTGGATGCTGATGACGAGCGGCTCACCCCGCACCAGCGCCGGCCGCAGCGGCAGAAGCCCGCTGTCGACGTCGATGTAGTCCTCGTGCTGCCATCCGTCATGATCGAGGCGCTGCCGAAAATATCCCTGGTCGTAGTACAGACCCATGCCGACGAGCGGGATACCGAGGTCGGACGCGCTCTTGAGATGATCGCCGGCGAGGATGCCGAGTCCTCCGGAGTAGATCGGGATCGACTCGTGGAGCCCGAACTCCGCTGAAAAGTACGCGACCGGCCTGGCGCCGAGCACGCTGGCATACCGTCCTCCCCACGTCCGCTTCGAGGTGAGGTACTCCCGCAAGCGGCGATATGCATGGTTGATTCGCCCATGAAGAGCGAGCTGCGAGGCCCGGTCGTCGAGCGTTCGCATTTCGATCAGCTGTAGCAGCGCTACCGGGTTGTGATCCAGCTCCCGCCACAGCAGAGGATCGAGCTCGCGAAAGAGGGCGGCGCTCTCATCGTCCCAACTCCACCACAGGTTCTGCGCGAGCTCGCCGAGTCGCTGGTGTACCGGCGCGACGAAGTGCTCCGTCGTCCTCGCCTCCCCGACAATCGACGCGAGCTGAGCGCCCGCCATCGTGAGCATTCTGACGTCGTCTTCGTTGAAGCTGCGGGGCTCGGCGGTCTGCACGACGAGGACACCCTGGAGCACGCTGCGATCGACGATCGGGACCCCGAGGAAGGTGCGATAGGGGTCTTCGCCGGCGTCGCGGAAGTACTTGAAGCGTGGATGGGCCGTCGCGTCGGAGACGCTGATCGGGCACATGCGCTCGGCCACGAGACCCGCGAGTCCCTCGTTGGTCCGCATGCGAACGCGGCCGATGCTGTCCGGACGCAGCCCGATCGTGGCGGCGAGCACGAGCGTGGCGCGATCGGTCTCGAGCAGATAGACAGAGCAGACGTCGGTGTCGAATCGACGCTGAATCAGGTTGACGATGTTGCCGAGCGTCTCGGAGGGATTGCCGCTTTGCGAGACGAGCCGGCTGATTTCCTCGAGCGTCCAGAGGAGCGAGCCTTCGTGGACTGAAGTGGCGGGATTGTCGTCGGTCACGAAGCCCTCTTGGCCGGTGTTGCCGGTGTGCATGCGCGTGAGAACCGGCGCAAAGCAAGAAGGTTGCCCTGCCGTGGAGCAAATTCGCCCGCGGAAATCGGCGGACATGATGACGGCGGCCTGACGTTTTCGTCGTGCACGTTAAGGCAGCGAACATTCATGCGTGATTTGCTCATCGCCGGTCCGCTCGCGGCGGACGTCGCGCGGGGAATCAATCAAGAAACCGGCGATTGTGCCTGCTGGGCTCCGTGGCTCACCCGTTGCATTGACAAGGGATCGGAGGAGCATCGATGAATTTTGCGACCATCGCTGACCGCGTGCGGAGCGATTTCGAGGCGATGCCCAGCCTCGAGTTGACGCTGGGGCAGGCCGTGCGCGTGTGGAATCTTGGCGCAGATGATTGCCGTTATGTGGTCGACGCCCTCGTGGACGCGGGCTTCCTTCGATGGACCCCAAGGCGGACCATCTCGCGCGTCGATAGAGACATCCGCCGGAGCGAGACGGAGCTTTCCCACATATCCGTCAGGCGTTCGAAGCAGCCCGACACTCACGTCTGAGCCATCGCCGTGTCGTTGCCCCAGCCCGTTGCGGTGGATCGCCGCACGGCAGCGCCTTCTTCTCCGCCCGGTGCGCTCTTCTCCAGCTACTGGCTCGATGGCGCGTACGACGAGATGTTCGACCGCACCGGACAGGCGCGGCCGCAGTGCCGCGCGCTCGTCGAGGACCTGCTCGCGGCCTCACTCCCCCGGCTCCGTCAGCACCAAACCGAAGCGGACACGGCGTTCCTGACCCAGGGCATCACCTTCACCGTGTACGGGGACGAAGCCGGCACGGAACGCATCTTTCCCTATGACCTCCTGCCGCGCATCATCACGGCCAGTGAATGGGCGACGGTCGAGCGAGGCCTGGCCCAGCGCCTTACGGCCATCAACCTGTTCCTGCGCGACATCTACCACGAAGAGCGGATTCTTGCCGAAGGGATCGTGCCGCGAGAGCTCGTGTACAGCTGCCGGCACTACCGCCGTGAGATGCGGGGCGTCCGCATTCATCGCGACACCTACGTGTCGATCGCCGGGACTGATCTCGTGCGTTTGCACGACGGACAGTTCGTCGTCCTCGAAGACAACCTGCGTGTGCCGAGCGGCGTATCGTACATGCTGGCCAACCGGGAGGTAATGAAGCGCGTGTTCCCCGGTCTGTTCGCCAGGTACAACGTCAGCCCTGTTTCCGACTACGGGCAGGCGTTGCTGGCGACGCTTCGCACGCTGGCGCCGCCCAGCCGCACTGATCCAACGCTCGTCGTCCTCACCCCTGGCGTCGGGAACTCTGCGTACTTCGAGCACGCGTTCCTCGCGCGGGAGATGGGCGTGCCGCTGGTCGAGGGGCGAGACTTGCTGACGCACGACAACGCCGTCTACATGCGGACGACGTCGGGGCTTCGCCGCGTCGATGTGATCTATCGTCGCGTGGACGACGACTTTCTCGACCCGCTGGCGTTCCGGACCGATTCACGACTGGGCGTCCCCGGGCTGCTCAACGCGTATCGCGCGGGGAATGTGTCGCTGGCCAACGCCATCGGGACCGGCATCGCGGACGACAAGGCCCTCTATGCATACATCCCCGACATCATTCGCTTCTACCTTTCGGAGGATCCGGTTCTGCCAAACGTCGAGACCTACTTGATGAGCAAGCCGGACGACCGGCGGTACGCGCTCGATCACCTGGCCGAACTGGTGGTCAAGGCGGTGGGAGAGTCGGGCGGGTACGGCATGTTAATCGGACCGCACAGCACAGCGATCGAGCGCGAGGCGTTTCGCAACAAGATTCTCGCGGACCCGCGCAATTTCATCGCGCAGCCGACGCTGGCGTTTTCCCGAGCCGCCTGCTTCACCGGCGAAGGCATCGAGCCGCGGCATGTCGACTTCCGGCCGTACGCGCTCTACGGCGATCGCGTGCGGATCGTTCCGGGCGGACTCACGCGTGTCGCTCTTCGGAAAGGATCGCTTGTCGTCAATTCGTCGCAGGGCGGGGGCAGCAAGGACACCTGGGTCCTGCAGGACTGAACCCATGCTTCTATCTCGCGCCGCCGATGGCCTCTACTGGATTGCGCGCTACCTCGAGCGCGCCGAGCACACTGCGCGCCTGATCGAAGTCGGCCTCGATCTCGGCCTTGGCCGTCCCGTGGCCACGACGCGTGGCGCCGCGGATCGCCTGTACGGAAGCCTCGGCCTGTCCGAGGTGATGCAGGGACCGAGCGCGCGCGCCTCGCTCGTGGCGGCGGCGCTCTTCGACCCGTCCAACCGCAACTCGGTCGCCTCGTGCGTGCGGGCGGCGCGCGAGAACGGCCGCCAGGTGCGCGAGGAGATCAGCTCCGACATGTGGGAGCAGCTCAACGCGCTGTTTCTCGCCGTCCGGCACATCAACGCGAACCCCGTTGGGGGATCGCAGCCACGATCCATCTGCCGCACCGTCATCGCGGGCATTCATCTCTTCCAAGGGATCACCGACGCCACGATGGGGCATGGGGAGGGGTGGCAGTACTTGCAGGCCGGGAGGTTCATCGAACGGGCGAGCTCGACGGCGGCGGTCATCGATGCGTTCGTCGCAGACCAGGCGATGGCAGAGGGCGCGCGTCTCGAGCAGATCGACTGGGTCGCGCTGCTGCGATCGTGCTCCGCGCTCGAAGCCTACTGCCGCTACTACACGGCAGACGTCAGGCCCGAGCGTGTCACCGAGTTTCTCCTGCTGAGCGCCGACTTTCCCCGCTCGGTCCGCTTCGCGACGTCGCGGATCGAATCCGCATTGCTGGCCCTGGCGCGTGTGACCGGCCGCGGAGGCCGCGCCGATCGGCTGGTGGGCCGCCTCCACTCGTCGCTCGACTACGGACAGGTGGACGAGATCCTCAACGATGATCCGCGCGCCTACCTGGCTGGCATCAGCAGCCAATGCTCGCTGATCCACACGGCCTTACACGAAAGCTACGTCGCGTATCCGATTGAATCGGCGATCCCGGCATGAGCGGTGCACACTGATGCGTTTCACGATCCGGCACGTAACGCGCTTCGATTACGAGGACGGCATCACCGAGAGCGTCATGGAGGCGCGCATGCAGCCGCGCAGCGATGGCCAGCAGCGCTGCCTTCACTTCTCGTTGAGCACCACTCCGGTATCGCGCGTGATGCTCTATCAGGACCACGATGGAAATACGGTCCACCATTTCAACCTGCCCGGCCGCCATTCGCGATTGACGCTGACGGCACAGGCGCTCGTCGAGTGCGCGCCGCTGCCCGATCTGCCGCTGTCGATTGCGCCCGACGCATGGGGCGAGCTCGACTCGCGTGCCGAGTCGGGGGAGTTCTGGGACTTGCTGGCGTCCAGCCAGTTCGCGGAGACGACCGAGGCGCTCTTCGAGTTCGCCCGGTCGATCGGTCTCACCCGCGGAACCGATCCGCTCTCGACGCTCCAGCATTTGATGGGAGAGATGTACCGGCTGTTCGAGTACAGGCCTCACAGCACGAAGGTTGACTCGCGGATTGACGAGGCGCTCCAGGACCGGCGCGGCGTGTGCCAGGACTTCTCGCACATCTTCATCGCGCTCGCGCGCCACCTCGGCATACCGACGCGGTACGTCAGCGGCTACCTGTTCAGGGATGAAGAAGCGCACGATCGTTCGACCGACGGCGCGACACACGCATGGGCTGAGGCGATGATTCCAGGCGCCGGCTGGGTCGGCTTCGATCCCACGAACAACCTGATCGCGAGCGAGCGTCACATCCGCGTTGCCATCGGCCGCGACTACGCCGATGTCCCGCCAACGCGGGGCGTCTACAAGGGCGTCAGCGCCGTCCGCAGCGAGCTCGCAGTCGCCGTGCGGATCGGCCCGGTCCAGCCGTTGCAGCTCGTCGACGTCGTCCCCTTCACGCCCTGGATGTCACGCGATGCCAGCATCCCGCTCCGCGATGCTGACGCGGAACAGCAGCAGCAATAACGAGGGGATCAGTGATCAGAGGTCCGCGGGCCGGCCGATCGCTCCTCGAGAAACGCTCAGCAACAGATCGCTTCTCACCCGTGTAGCGACACGCGTGTCGTCTCACGGTCGTCATGTGACGGGATTGTCAGTGACCTCGTGCGAAGATCCCAATGAAATCGCGCGTCAGCATGGCGCGCGCGTTGCTGACGCGGGACTATGGGTTGCCGTTTCAGCATTCTCCTTCTCGTGTTCTCCGTGTTCGGGGCGCCGGCGTCCGCACAGAACACCACGCACGTCCGCACATCCGATCCGCGCATGCGCCGCGCGATTCACGACGGCGTCTCGCGTTCGACGTTATTCCGCGATCTCGTGGCGCGGCTGGACGCCTCCGACGTGATCGTGTACGTCGAGGCCGAGTTTCTGCTGCCTCAGCACCTGCAGGGGCGCCTCACATGGCTGTCCGCCGTCGGCGGACAGCGCTACGTGAGAGTCGGGATTGCCTGCGCACTTGCCGGACCGCAGCAGATCGCGATCCTCGCGCATGAATTGCAGCATGCGACGGAAATTGCCTCAGCAGAAGGTGTCATTGACGAGGTGTCGCTCGCGGAGGAATACCGGCGGATCGGGTTCGCGTCTGCCGGCGTGAACGGCAGTGCCGGATACGACAGCCGCGCGGCGATCGACGCGGGACGGCGTGTCTGGCAGGAGCTCTCGTCGGTGGCCAAGCCGCCGCATCAAGTTGCGAGCGCCGACGAGTGATCAACACGATCGCGAGCAGATGGCGCTCATGTGTGGACCCTTGAACCCATCAATGCAGCCCGTGGAGGGAAGGATGCCGACAATCACATACGACGGCGACTCGTGGTTAGTAGAAGCGGCGGGCACGAACTATTCGCGTGACGATCAGCACGACATGCGCGTGCGATTTTGGTGCGCGGCGAGACGCATCATGGTCTTCAACCGATTACCATTCTCGCCACAGGATTTCGAGAAAGCGTCGACCGACGACCTGACGAGATCACTGGCAGCGGTCCTTCGGTTGTGGGCCCATCCAATTGACCGATGGAGCGGCTTACGAGTGACAGGCTCATTCGCGGAATCGCCGCATCATGACCGCTGAGGACAAGCCGGTTCGGGACGTTGAAACGGTCGTCGAGGCGATACGTCAGCACAGGCGCGATCATCGGGATCGACTGACCCGAGAAATCCGCGAGGGGTTGGATGCGCCGAGTCACAAGATTGGCGAGATAGGCGACGACACGCTGTACCTCACACCCCGCGAACGGAGCCGTATCGGGGAAGACCGTCGCCGTCTCGCCACATTGCTCGACGAGTTCTTGAGGAGAGAGCCTCGCGCCCCTGGGTAAGCGAAACGTCCGGGTATGGGTCTCGACCGCACATCGTTGGTTCCGCGCGACTCACAAGGGACGCTGCCCGTGTGTCCGGGATGCCATGAGTCGGGATTTGTACACCACGAGCAGGTGCTCACAGGTGGAACCGCAATTTCCTTTTGGACGTGCAGTTCATGTCTGCGATCGTGGCCCGCGCCCAGGCCACACGTAGCGAAGGCCGATTTGAAGCGGTCAAGGTAGCAGCCGCCGGCCGAGCGTCTGCGCGACGGTCACACTTCCCACGGGCGCTGAACAGACCCGAAATCACTCCCACCGCACGGTTTCTGAAGATTAACGGGGCATGTGTCCCGAATACGGTGCGATGACCGTTTCGGGTTTGACGATGACGAGCGCGGCGCGCCACTGCGGCCACACTTGCGACAGGCCAACCCAGAACAGACGGTCGAAGCGGGTCAACCGAAGCCGACGCCCACGGGATTGTTCAAGGATTTGCAGCTGTTGGCGCAGTGCGAGGATCTCGAGCTGCAAGGTCGCGCGCGAACGGCCGCAATCTCGAAGCGTCGTGAGGAGGACGCAGAAGACTGACATCGCTCAGCAGGCTACTCATCGTCGCCGCTAACCGCACCGTTTCAAGAAGAACCGATTTTCTGGTAGGTACGGCCGCGCGAGTGAAGTTCGCCGCCCGAAATGCCGAGCGCCACGGACTCCCTATCGGTGCCACGATTGGAACGCCGAATCGATCTCCCGAGTGAGACGCGGCATAAATCGCGTCTGGATGGCGACCGAGCGGCAGCCTAATGCTGAACGCGCTGCGGCACCACGTCGCGAATCGACACATTCGTTGACGGCGTCAGCTTCTCCATCCCCGCCACCGCTCCATTAAAAGACAGCACATACGCCGCGATGACGGTGTAGGTGTCCGCCTCCAGCGACGGCTGGCCGTAGGGCATCGCCGCCGACATGTAATCGCGTAGGTCCTTCGTCGTCTTGTGCTCCCAGGTCCCGATGAAGCTCGCGCCGACAAGCGGCGGAATTTCCGCATTGCCGGTCAGGTCTGGCATATGGCACGACGCGCAGTTCTTGGCGTATGCCGCGCGCCCGGCGTCGGCCTGCTCCTTCGTGAAGACCGGCGGGGGTGACGCCTCTTCGGCAATCACCGCCGCGCCAACCACGACGAGGCAAATGAGCGTCGCGATTTTCATTGTGTGGGAACCGATGGTGAACTCCGCGCCGCCTGCACTTCGACTTCGAGCAACGCGCCTGCGGCGACCAGCGCCGCCACCTGCATCGTCGATCGTGCCGGCTTGTTCGGCTGCTCGGTCGTCCCGAAGAACTTCGCGTACGCCGTGTTCATGCCCGCGAAATCCAGTTTGTTGTCCATCGCGGGATCCGCCGCCATGTAGACGCGCATCATGACGATGTCACCCATGCCGAGGCCCTGCTCCTTCAACAGCGTCTGGATTTTCGTGAACGCGTTTTCCGCCTGCGACTGCGTGTTGCCGTAGACCGCAGGCGTGCCTTTCGCGCCATCGGCCGGCGTGACCGGGGACGGAAGCTGGCCGCTCAGATAGAACATGTTACCCACCCAGACGCCGGTCGCGATGCCGGCACTCTGCGTCTGGATGTGCGTCACCGACTGCGCGCGCGCCGGCATCCAGCAGCCGACCGCGATCGACAGAGTAAAGAAAAAGATCTTCATGCGGTCTGTGTCCTTGTCATGGCCATTTCGTGAAGTTGCTTCACCTGCTTCCACGCCGCGGCGACGGCGCCTTCCTGCCAGCCGCCGTTGCCGCTGACCGCCGCGCATCCGAGGAAGATGCGTCCGTCCGGCTTGCCAAGCGTGGCGAGCCGCTCGTTGTTGCCGTTGCCCCCGCCGCCTGCGAATGCGCCGAGGCTGTACGGCGTCTTCTCCCAGAAGGTGCAGTAGGCCGTCTCGAACTCGGCGCGAATCTGCGGATGCACCTTGCTGACGTGCGTGACCACGTGCTCGATGCGATCTTTCACGGGCTTGTTGACGAGACCTGACATCTGGCCGTTGCCGTAGAAGCCGAGCATCACGCCCTTGTTCCCCCAGTAGCCCCACGACGGATACGCGACGTCGCCGACGGGCAGGTTCGAATAGAGATGTCCGCCGAAGATCTTGTCGTCCTCCTCCCAGAACCGCCGCTTCATCTGCAGCCCGATCTTCGCACTCGGGCTGTACGGCGTCGCCTTCGCCGCCGCCATCGTCTCCGGCGATAGGTTGACGTCGAGTGAGGTCAGGATGGTCAGCGGCAGGCACGACACGCAGTAATCGGCCGTGACTTCCGTCATCGCACGAGTCTTCAGATTCTTGTAGGCGACCTTCACGCCGTCGGTCGTCTGGTGGATCGAGACAACCTCGACGCCGTGCGTAATCCTGTCCCCGAGCTTGCGGGCGAACCCTTTCGGGAACTGATCCATGCCGCCGACCGGCTGGAACATCGGCGCCATGCCGGTGCCATCCATCACCGATCGAATCCGGTTGGCGAAGCCGGCCTGCAGGAGAGACTTGAGGTCGTGCGGGTCGCCGGGTCCGCGTCCCGTGTTCTTCCTGTATGCGTGATCTGCGGAGTCGAGGTAGCCCTCGTTGACGAGGAAAGTGACGAACCGCTCCTTGTCCGCCGCCGTCAGCGGCATGTCGAGCGTGTCCTGGTTGATGGCTTTCGCCATCAGCTCGCAGGTGTAGCCCATCATGTCGGCCTTCACCTCACGCAGCCGGACCTTCTTCGCGGCCAGTGGTCCGAGGTTGTCGCCCTCGTAGTAGAAGTACGACGACTCGTTCTCGTTGATGAAGATCTCGACGGGCACGCCGAGCTCCTTGCAGTAGCCGAGGACGCCGGTGTGCCAGTGCGCGAGGCGCCACGGACCGCCGTTGTGATAGAGACCCTCGTCGAAGTTGCAGACCTGCGTTTCGCCGCCGGGTCCGACCTCGGTGTGCGTCGCTCCGCGGCGCAGCGACCAGTTCACGCCGCCTACGCGATCACGCGCCTCGAGAATGCGGACGTTGTATCCCAGCTTGCCGAGCTCGTAGCCCATCGTCATCCCCGAAACGCCCGCGCCGAGGATGATCACTTTCGTCCCGTTCGGCCTGCCCGAGAGCACGGGACGCGGTCCCGCCTGCGCCGCCATCAGCTCCCACGACCGCATCGCGCTCATGACGAGCGCCGACCCGCCGACCAGGCCGAGCTGTTCCAGGAAGGTGCGACGGGTGAGAGCGCCAGCGCCCTCGTTTCCTGATTGCTTCAGTGTCATGAGCCCTCCAACTACCATCCAAACCGAACCTGGAATTGCACCGAGCGCGCATACCCGCCGACGGCCGTGAGCTGTCCGAACGTCGGCGTGCCGAACTGCGATTGGAGCGTGGTGAAGAGCGGGTTGTCGAACAGGTTCAGCACGTCCGCCCGCATCGAGATGGATCGAACGCCGATCGTCTGCACCTTCTGGACACTCAGGTCCACGTTGCGCTGGCCCGGCGTGCGGAGGTTCGGGAACGTTCGCGGCGCGTTGCCGAAGGTGAATGCCGGCGCCGCCGTGAACGCGGCCGCATTGATCCAGTTGTCCAACCGATCGTCGAGCGAGCCGGTCGTCGCGAGCGCCTCGCCCGGAACCACGTTCGGACGCTGCGAGCTGCCAAGGAGCCCCGAGTTGTTCGTGGACTGCCAGACGCTGACCGGAAAGCCGTTCTGGAAGCGCGCGGCCATGGTGACCGACCAGCCACCGAGAAGTGCGTTGCCGAATCCCGTTGCCAGGCGCGTGTGCCCCGCGCCCGCTGGCACGACGAACGTCCCGTTGGCGTTCAGGCGATGGGGCACGTCGAGCAGCGAGTATCCCCACTCACCTTCGAGGTTGTAGTTGTCGAGCGCGCTCTGATTGCGATTCGAGTAGGTGTTCGATTCGCCGAACTGGTTGTCCATCAGCCGGCTGAACGTGTAGTTCGCGTTCAGCCCCCAGTTGTTCCGAATGCGCTTGTCGACGCGCAGTGTCATCGCGTTGTAGCGCGTGTGCGCGGCCGTCACGCGATGCGCCAGGACGTCGGTGAACTGCGGGAACGGTCGAAGCAGCTGACCGCGTGTCGTGGTGGCGGAGTTCGCGAGGTTGCCGAACGCCGGATTGCCGAAGAACGGGTTCGGCACGAGGTCCAGCAGCGAGGAGCCGAGCGACAGATATTTCGGATCGAGCTGGTTGATGTTGACCGTGGCATCCACCGTTCCGCCAACCGGCATGTGCTTGGACCGGCTGCCCGAGTAGCCGACGGAAACGGCGACGCCGCCCGCCAGCTCACGCGTGTAGTCAACCGAGGACTGATGCACCTGCCCGGCTCGCGAATTCGGATCGACGAAGTCAATGACGCCGCCCGCGCCGGTCGCGAGTCCCAACGAGTCGCCTTGCGGAGACGTCAATCCGGCAGGGAACGGATTGCTCAGCGAGTTCGCCGGGGTCCGGTTGCCATCCGTGCTCGAGAGGTACGTCGTCGTCGCCGAATAACCGAGGCGAGCCATCGCCGTCTCGCCGACGCCAGCGAACTGGATCGGCGCCCAATAGAAGCCGTACCCGCCGCGGACGACGTCCTTGCCCGTCAGCGACCACGCGAACCCGCTTCGCGGAGCCGCCCCGTTCAGCGATTTGCCCTGGTGCGTCGGATAGCCGTTCTGACCGGCATACATGAGGCCGCCCTTCAGCGCGAGGCCGGCCAGCTGCACCGGAAAATCCGTGGTCTTGTCGAAGCCGACCGCGAAGTGGTTGTCGGCCTCGCGCACTCCAGGTTCGAACTCGTATCGCAGCCCATAGTTGAGCGTGAGCTTCGAGGTCGCGCGGAACTCGTCCTGCGCGTAGCCCGCGAAGTAGTCAATCAGGTACTGCGCGGGCGTCGCAGAGACGATGCTGCCGGTCGCCGGGTAGCCGAGAAGAAAGCTCGCGAACGCGTCGCCGCCCGACGCCGTCGGCGTCGGCGCGGTGAACGCCTGCGTGAAGGAGTACGTGCCTGCCGACGAGCTGAACGCCATCACGTCGGCGCCGATGCGCCGGTACTCCGCGCCGTACTTGAACGTGTGGCTCCCCTTCAGGCTCGAGATCGAGATGTTGCCCGTCTGGGTGAGATGCGTCGCGCGCGTCGGCCCGTTGTTGCCGATGATGTTCGTCCCTCCGTACCCGGTGATGCTCACCTGCGGGAACGTGTTGAAGGTCATCGCACTCACGAGGCTCGACGGAAGTCCAAGCGACGCGGCGTCGAACGATGGATAGTTGCCGCCGAGGTCCTTGAAGCGGTTGTAGCCGTAGCGCACCGCGATGGCGGTGCTCGCATTCGGCACGAAGATGTTGTTCAACGCGAAGAAGTCGACGGTCCGGAACAGCAGGCTGGCGCTGGGATCGCCGGGCACCGTGCCGAACGCGCCGTAGAAGGCCGAGCCCGGCTCCTTCGTATGCTGATGCGCATACATGCCCGTCGTCGTCCACCGGTCCGTCCAGCGCTGATCGAGCTTGAACGTCTCCTGGTTCTGCGGCCCGTCATCGAGCGTAGCCTGCCCGTTGAACGCGTTGCCAGCGCCCGGAAGCGGGATGGGCGCGAGCATGGCTCTGGCCACCGGACTGATGCGATCGAGCGGAATCACGTTGCCGGGAAACGGATCGCGGACGATGACGCCGTTGACGGTTCGCGTCGTCAGCGGGTCGTAGATGGTGATCAGCTGCCCGGCCGAATTGCGTGCATTTGAGAAATCGCCGGCGTGCTGGGCAGCGGTCGGCAGCGTCAGCACGTTGTTGCGGGTGCTGCGCTGCTTGTAGTCGTCCGTGCTGAACCAGAAGAACGTCTTGTCCTTGACGATGGGACCGCCCAGCGAGCCAGCCCAGTTGTAGTAGTACTGCGGCGGGTTCTGCAGGCCCGCGCGCTTCGCAAAGAACAGCGTTCCCGTCGTCGCGCCCGGCTTGCTCACGAGCAAGGCGCTCCCGTGCCACGTGTTCGAGCCCGATCGCGCGGTCGTGTTGAACACACCGCCGGCGGCGTGGCCCATGTCCGCTTCGTAGGTCTTGGTCTGGATCTTCAGCTCTTCGACCGCCTCCATCGACGGAGCGATCGTCGGCCGGTTCGTAAAGTCGGTGATCGACACGCCTTCGATCAGGTAGCCGTTGCCGCGGCGCGGGCCGCCGCCAAGCGAGAGCTGCGACGAGCCGGACTGATCCTGATAGCGCACGAACTGCGGATCGCCGGTCTGGATCACGCCCGGCGTCGATATCGCGGCGAAGAAGGTGTTGCGGCCGAAGATCGGCAGGTTCTGCAGCGCTTCCTTGTCGAGCGAGGCGGCCTGCGTCGCGCTCGCGCGCTCGACGAGCGGCGCTTCGCCGGTGACGGTGATCTGTTCGGAGAGGGTGCCTACCTCCAGCAGGAAGTCGAGTACGAGCGACTGCTGCGTGCCGATGCGGAAGCCCTTGCGCTCATCCGTCTTGAAGCCGGGGAGCGACACGCGCACGGTATAGGTGCCGGGCAGCACGCTGCCGAAGGCGTACTCGCCGACCTCGTTGGTCATCGCGGAGCGTTCCGCGTTGGTGTCTTCGTTGGTGAGGATGACTTCCGCGCCGGGGATCACGCCCTGCGCATCGCGCACCGCGCCGCGCAGTGCGCCCTGGTAGGTCTGTGCGATGAGGCCGGTCGCTGATGCGACCGCAATCAACACGCCGAGCATGATCGTGGCCGGCCACGCCCTTCTCCCGTTCATGTGGACTCTCCTGCTGATGGACCGCGCGCGTGTCGAGGGTTCACGCGCTCGACGAAAAAGCAAGCAGCGGGCCACGCACGATGATCGATGTGCGCATCGACGAAACGCGCGCATTTGTTGAGGAATGTCGCGAGTGTCAGCGCGTTCTCGTCGCGTGCGCACTTCGCGATCGAAGCAACGTCTTCGTCGGAAGCGAATGAGGAGAGGGATCGAAACTGTCGGACAGCCGTTCGTAGAGGCGGGCCTTCAGGTCCGCGCGATCACACGAATCGTAGAGGCGGACCTTCAGGTGCGCATGATCACAACGACGCGAGCACGCGCTGCATGCGCTCGGCTTCGAGCATCGAGAAGCGCCAGTCGTCCGCGTCGCGATTCAGCGAATCGTCTGGCCACTCCGCGCGCATCACGCCGGCAGGGCCGTGATAGTCGATGCCGAGGAGAAGATGCCCGATTTCGTGGGCCATCACGCGGCCGAGCAGCGTGCCGTGATTGACACCCACGCGCTCTGCAGCCGCGGCGATGCGATCGGCGAACACCGTCGCGAGCCAGCCGCGGTTGGTCTCCCTGACGATGTAGGTGATGCCGAAGGCGTCGGGGTGAAGGGTCGCGTTGAACGCCGGCGCATCGATGATCCGTGCGACAACTTCGGATCGCTTCAGCGGTTCATCGCACGAATCTGTCCCTCCGGCGAGCTGGCCGCACGGCCGGAAGATCGGGGTGAGCCCCGAGTCGCGAAGAATCGCACCCGCGACGCTGCGCGCCGCGGCCAGTTCATCAGCAGGAATACCTGACGTGTTGTAGAGGCGGACGGTCAGCGTGGTGTGCGTCTCGGCGCGCGCACCCGCGGCGATCGTCGCCATCGATGCTGCTGCCACGACTGCCAGGATCGTTGCGCTGGTCGTCAAGCGGACGAAAGCGTATCACCTACTAGCCTTGAAACGTCCGCGTCGTCGCGGGCGTCCTAACCGGCCCGGTGCCGCGAGCGCCGACGCGGACGGCGTGCTGCGCGTCGACGTCGAAGCACGTCCGGACCAGCGGCCCGCCGGTACCCTCACGCACGAGCTCGAGCGCGAATACCGTGCGGTCGGGGACGAGATCAATCAACCAATGCAGGACACTCGCCGCGCTACTGCTCAGGCGCCGGGCAATAGCGGGCAATGCGCGACGGCATTGCTGGCATTCGCGGCAACGGCGGGACTTTAGAATCTGTAAGTTTACAGATTCCATTGGAGGCGGGAGAGTTCGAATCCCACCCTCTCCGCCAACTTGAGCTTCTGTGTTTTCAATAATTT
>Ga0114129_10006872_pt1 | contig 16181 bp, 15 predicted proteins | sample RhiMetdeltSRZDD1_FD_80071 | JGI IMG/M metagenome (GOLD analysis project Ga0114129, IMG submission 80071) | Populus rhizosphere microbial communities from Tennessee, USA - Rhizosphere MetaG P. deltoides SRZDD1 (version 2) (version 2) | ecosystem: Host-associated > Plants > Roots > Rhizosphere >... | reverse complement strand
TGAGGCTCTTCTTGTTGCGGTTGATGTAGCGGAAGTAGGGATTGCGCTCGCTGCCGTCGCCCATGCCGCGGGAGGAATCGCCCGCGCCGGGCCGCTCGAGCTTGATCACGTCGGCCCCCATGTCGGCCAGGATCATGGTGCAGAAGGGGCCCGCCATGTGCTCGGTCATGTCGAGCACCTTCACGCCGTCGAGCGGGCCCCGCGGGTTCCGATCAGCCATGGTGGGTCGTGCCTCCAACCTAGCGCGTGTTGTTACCGGTTAGATCGCGCGCGTGGCCCAGCACGTGGGCCACCGCGATCTGGTGGAAGACGGTGGCGAGCGGGCCGACCACACCCCCCGCCGAGCGGATGCGGCGCGCGAACAGCTCCTCGTCCGCGGCCTCCACCGCCTGGATGGTCGCGGCGCGATTCTTCTCGAACTCGGCGAGGAGCTCGGCGACGGTCATGCCCTCGCGCTTGGCGACCTGACGGTCGTTGTAGGCGTCGTTGCCGCCCTTCATGCTTCGCGTGGGTGGCGCCTGCTCCACCGGCGCGGGTGGGGTGCGGGCGATGTCGATCAGCCGCGGATAGCTCCACTCGATCGAGGCGATGTGGGCCAGGATCTGCCGGCCGTTCCAGCCGTTCTCATAGCGGCCGTCCTCGAGCCGGGCGGGGTCCATCGCGCGCACGAGGGCGACCACCTCGTCCCGGCTCGAGGCAAGCGCGGCCAGCAGCTCGCGCTTCGTCGGGGCGGGACCGTCGGGGATCGTATGGTAGTCAGCCACGGGGAGAGAGTGAAGCGGGGCCCGGCGTCCTGTCAAGTCGCCGCGCGGCCGCTGCTGCCGATGGCCACACCGCCCAGCACCAGCACGATCGCGATCACCAGCGTCAGGGTGAGGGGCTCGCCCAGCCAGACGGTTGCGGTGATCACGCTGACCACCGGGGTGGCGAGCAGCCCGAGCGATGTGGTGACCGCGCGGAGGTTGCGACTGGCGGTCGCGGTGGCCCAGTACGCGATCGCGGTGCCCACGATGCCCAGGTAGAGGAGCAGCGCGACGAACGACGGAGTCCACCGAGCGGGCGCCGGCGCCGTGGTCGCGAGCGCGAACGGGATCAGGAGCGCGGTCGCGAGCAGGGTTTCCCACGGGATGAGCGCGAACGGCGTCGAGACCCAGCGGTGCGCTCGGATGTGCAGGATGCTGCGAGCCCAGAGCAGCGCCCCGGCCAGGATCGCCAGGTTCCCGAGCACGACGTTGCGATCGCTCCAGTCCAGCGCGAGCGGGTTGAACAGCGTCACGAGTCCGGCCAGGCCGATCAGCACGCCCACCGCGCGGCGCGGGGTGAGGGGCTCGCGCAGGAAGAGCGCCGCCCCGGGCGTGACCCAGAGCGGCGTGGTGTAGGCGAGCACCACGGTGCGGCCCGTGGGTACCAGGCCCAGGCCCCAGCTCGCAAGAAGGTTGAAGCCGACCATGTGGAGCAGCGTGATGCTCAGCAGCACCGGGAGGTCCTGCCGGGACGGGAGCGTGATCCGGCCACGCCACGCGGTGAGCGCGAAGAGCGCGACAGTGGCGATCGCCGAGCGTAGCGTCACCGCCCAGAGCGGCGACAACGTGGCCAGCACCACCTTGTTGACGGGCCAGGTGAGGCCCCAGGCCACGATCACGATGACCAGCGCCAGGAGGCCCTGGCGCTGCGCGCCCGGCGGCATGAGCGGGTCAGCCGCGACGCTGCGGGTCGGCGAGGGCACGAGGCATCGAGCGCGATACTGCCGCGGGTGGCGGCGCGCCGTCAAGAAACCGCCTGAAGCCCGGCCCGCACAAGGTGCTCGTCGAGCTGGCCGACGCCATGCACAGGGTGATCGCCAGCGAAACGGTGACGTTCACGCTGCCCTGATCGGGAGCGTGGGGGCGCGTGATGCCGATGAGGAGTGGGCCGACGTCCATCGGCAACCAGGTTACTATCGCAGTGCGGGCCCGCCGCGCCGGCGGCCCCGACAGAGCGGAGACCCATGAGCCAGAACGACACGCGCATCGTCGTCGCGCTCGGCGGCAACGCCATCCTGCGCTCGAAGAACCTCAGCAGCTACTCCGAGCAGTTCGAGAACGTCCGCCGGAGCTGCCGTCAGGTCGCCCAGCTCATCGCCGAGGGGTACCAGCCGATCTTCACCCACGGCAATGGACCGCAGGTGGGAAACCTCCTCATCCAAAATGAAGCGGCCGCCAAGTTGGTGCCGTCGGTGCCGCTCGACGTCTGCGGCGCGGAGACGCAGGGGCAGATCGGGTACATGATCCAGCAGGCGCTCGCGAACGAGCTCCGGGCGCAGGGGATCCGGCGCCCGGTCGCCAGCGTGATCACCCAGGTGCTGGTGGACGCCGATGATCCGGCCTTCACGACGCCGACCAAGCCGGTCGGGCCCTTCCTCCCGCGCGAGGTCGCCGAGCCGCGGATGCGGGATCGCGGCGAGACGTGGCAGCGCATCGACGAGCGGGGGTGGCGCAAGCTGGTGCCGTCGCCGCAGCCGGTTGCGGTGGTGGAGCTCGGGGCTATCCAGGCGCTGCTGGAGGCGGGCGCCGTCGTGATCGCCTGCGGCGGGGGCGGGGTCCCGGTGCTGCGGCGGCCGGACGGAAGCCTACAGGGCGTCGAGGCGGTGGTGGACAAGGATCTCGCGGCCGCGCGGCTGGCGATCGAGATGGGCACGACACGGCTGCTGATCCTCACCGACGTCCCGGGCGTCGCGGTCGACTTCGGCAAGCCCTCGGAGCGCTTCCTCCGGCGGATGACGCTCACCGAGTTCGAGGGCCTCCTCGTTCGCGAGACGTTCTCGGCGGGGAACATGGGCCCGAAGGTTCGTGCCGCGTACCGCTTCGTCCGCGACTCGGCCGGCCAGGCCACGATCTGCGATCTCGACCACGCGGCGGCCGGACTCCACGGCAAGGCGGGCACCGTCATCGTGCCCGACGAGCTGACGCAGCTCTCACTGGCGGTCGGCCTGCGCGACGGAGCCTGAGAGCGCCGACTACCGCGACTGGCCGATCACGCCCTCCACGAGCCAGTCCATCTTTCCGAGGTCGGTGAGCGGGAAGGCCGCGCCCGCCTTCACCCGCTCCATCCCGCGGTTGTCCTTGAGCGGCCCCGCGAAGACCTGGGTCGTGCCGGCGATGAACTCCTGCTTCTTCGCGTTGACGAGCGCGACCGCGTCGGCGGGCACGGCGGCTCCGAAGGGCGCGAGGGTGAGATAGTCGTCGGCGAGGCCTCCGAGGATGTTCTCGCTCTTGAACGCGCCGTCCGCGACCTGCCGGGCGAAGCGGGTATAGAGATTCCCCCACGTGAACGCGATCCCACCGATCCACCCCTTCGGGGCGAACTTCTGGGCCCCGAGCGAGTGATAGCCGATGGAGTAGGCGTTGCGCTTCTCGGCGGTCTGGACCACCGTGATCGGCGAGTCGACGATGACGCCGAGCACGTCCACGCCCTGATCGAGGAGCGCGTTGGCCGCGGTCGCCTCCTTGGCGGGATCGAGGAACGTGCCGGTGAAGACCACGCGCGTCTCCGCCTTCGGGTTGACGGCGCGGGCGCCCAGCTCGAAGGCGTTGATGTTGGCGAGGAAGAAGCTGATCGGCAGCGCCACGACGTAGCCGAGCTTGTTGGTCTTGGTCGCCCTCCCGGCCGCCATGCCCATGAGGTAGAACGCCTCGGGGGTGCTCGCCCAGTAGGTCGTGAGGTTCGGCGCGCGCTTGTAGCCGCCGGGGTGGAAGAACTTCACGTCGGGGTACTTGGCGGCGACGCGCAGCGCGGGCTCGAGGTAGCCGAAGCTCGCCGCCACGATGAGCTTGGCCCCCTGCTTGGCCATGTTCTCCATCACCCGTTCGGCGTCGGCGCCCTCCGGGACGTTCTCCACCTCGATGACCTCGACCCCCGGCAGGTTCCGTTTCATCGCCTGGATGCCTTCGGCGTGAGCCTGGTTGTAGCCGCCGTCGGCCATGGAGCCGATGTGCAGGATGCCGACCTTGAGGCCCTGCGCCTCCGCGGCGGACCCGGCGACCAAGACGACCATGAGGGCGAGCAGGACCGACGGGAGGGTCCATGCCGTGCGGATGAGTGTGAGGGGCATCGCGTGTCTCCTTGTCCTGGGTGGAGTGGACCTTATTCGGTTCCCCGGAACACACGCCCGAGGCTGGCCGGAGCCGCATGGCGCCGGGCGCCTCCCCAGACCGCCAGCACGACCAGGCTGAGGACGTAGGGGAGCATGTCGAGGAGGAACGCCGAGATCGGCACGCCGAGCGCCTGCATCTGGAGCTGCAGAGAGATTGCACCGCCGAACAGCAGCGCTCCCGCGATCGCCCGCAGCGGGTGCCACTTGGAGAAGATCACCAGGGCCACCGCGATGAAGCCGCGCCCCGCCGTCATCCACTCGGCCCACGCCTTGGCCACGCCCACGGAGAGATGAGCCCCGGCGAGGCCTCCGAGGATGCCGGCGACCACCAGCGCCTGGTACTGGAGCCGGTGAGGGCTCCGCCCGGCCGCGAAGGCCGCCACCGGGTTCTCCCCGACCGCCCGCAGGCTCAACCCCCACCGCGTGAAGAAGAGCACCCACCAGAGCAGGGTGGCGACGGGCGCGGCCAGGTAGACGAGCGCGTCGTGGGCGAAGAGGGCGGGGCCCACGAGCGGAAGATCGGTCAGAACGGGAACCGGGATCTCCGGGAGTCCGCTGATCTGACTGCCGACATAGGGCGCGCCCAGGAGCGCGCTCAGCCCCACGCCGCAGAACATCAAGGCGAGCCCGGTCGCGAGCGGGTTGGCCCGGCGCGAGATCACGAGGAACGCGAAGATCATGTTGAAGAGGGCGCCCGCGAGCGCGGCGGCCGCGACGGCCAGCGTCGCGCTGCCGGTGGCGACGCAGGTGACGAAGCCGACCACCGCGCCCACGAGCATCACGCCCTCGAGGCCCAGGTTCACGATACCGGCGCGCTCCGAGATCAGCTCGGCCAGCGTGGCGTAGAGCAGGGGGGTGCCCGACACGATCGCGCCCGACAGGAGCCCGCGCGCCAGGCCGAGCATCAGCGCTCCCCGGGGCGCCGGCCCAGGATGACGAACAGGATGACGGCCATCAGGATGTTCACCACCGATCCGGGGATCGCCTGGGTCATCTGGAGGATGTCACCGCCGGCGGTCACGACGGCGAGCAGGAAGGCGGCGCCCAGGATGCCCAGCGGATGGCCGCTCGCCATCCAGCTGATGAGGAAGCCGGTGTAGCCATAGCCGGGCGACAGGCTGGGCCGGAGCCGCCCCTGGATCGCGGAAACCTCGCACATCCCCGCGAGGCCGGCGAGGCCGCCGCCGATGAACATCAGTCCGATCACGTAGCGGCCGACCGGCAGGCCGTTGCGACGGGCGGCGTCGGCGTTGCCGCCGATGGCGCGCATCTCGAGGCCCCAGCGCGTGCGGGAAGCGAAGAACGCGAACAGCCCGACCGCCAGCAGCCCCAGGGCGAGGCCCAGATGCACGCGACTCTGCCCGAGCACCGGGAGGATCGCGGACGGGGCGAACTCGGCGGTCTGCGGGTAGTTGACCCCTTCCGGGTCCTTCCACGGCCCGAACACGACGTAGTTCAACGAGAGGATGGCGACGTAGTTCATGAGGAGGGTGGAGATCGTCTCGCTGACCCAGCCCCGGGCGCGCAGGAGGCCGGCGACGAGCCCCCAGAGCCCCCCGCCGAGGAACCCGAGCGCGACCATGAGGGGCAGTAGGAGCCACGCGGGCAGGTGCCCGAAGGTAAGCGCGCCCCACGTCGCGAAGATCGCGCCGATGTAGAGCTGTCCCTCCCCGCCGACGTTGATCAGCCAGATCTTGGCCGGGATCGCCACCGCCACCGCGGTGAGGACGAGCGGGGTCATCTTGACGAGGGTTTCCGAGAATCCGTAGGCGCTCCCGAGGGTGCTTCCGAAGATGTCGACATACGCCTTGATCGGGTTCTTGCCGAACGCCAGGAGCACGCCCGCGAACATGACGAGCGCCAGCCCCGCCGGCGTGGCGATGCTCGTCAGCCGGGCCCGCCAGGCGATACCGAGGGTGGCGGACTCAGGCGGAGCGGTCATGACACTCCGATCCGCCGTTCATCAGGTAGCCGATCTCCTCGATGGTGGTGTCGGCGGGGACCCTCGATCCGGCGAGCCGGCCGCGGAAGAGGACCACGAGCCGATCACTCAGCGCGAAGAGCTCGCCGAGATCCTCGGAGATGAGCAGGATGCCCACTCCCTCGTCGCGCGAGGCCACGAGGAGATCGCGCGTCGCCAGGGCGCTCCGCACGTCGAGCCCGCGGGTCGGATAGAACGCGACGATCAGCGTCGGGTGCCGCGCCAGCTCCCGGGCCAGGATCACGCGCTGGATCGTCCCGCCCGAGAGCCTCCCCAGCGGCGCCTGGAGCGCCGGCACCGCGACGCCGAGGCGCGCGAGGGAGCGCGCGAGGTCGGTCCGCGCGCTCTCCCAGTCGATCGCCAGGCCGCCGTGACGCGCGTAGCGGCGGGTGTCCCCGAGGGCCATGTTCTCGAGGACGGTCAGATGCGCGGCCCCCGCCATCGTGAGAGCGTCCTCGGGGATGAAGGCCACGCCGCCGGCGCGGACCCGGCCTACCGGCCAGTTCGTCGCGTCGGCACCCCCCAGGAGCTTGACACCGCGGACGCATCGCGTGAGCCCGAGGACGAGGTCGCCCAGCTCGCGCTGGCCGTTGCCGGCCACGCCCGCCACCCCGACGATCTCGCCGGGCGCGACGGTGAGATCGAGGTCCCGGAGGCCGACCGCGCGCCCGTCGGCTCGCGTGCTGACGTGACGCAGCTCGAGAAGGGGCGGGCGGGTCGGCCCCGTCGCCGCCCGGCGACTCGGCGGGGCCTCGGCGACGGGCCCGCCGAACATCAGCGACACGAGTGTCTCCTCGGTCGCGTCCGATCGCGGCAGCGTGCCCGCGATCCGGCCCCGCCGCATGACCGAGATCCGATCGGCGCCGCCGAGCACCTCGGCGAGCTTGTGGGTGATGAAGATCACCGCGTAGCCATCGCGACGCAGGTCGGCGAAGACTCGGAAGAGGCCGGCTACCTCCTGGGGGGCGAGGCCGCGCGTCGGCTCGTCGAAGATCAGGATGCGCGCGTCGGCCAGGAGGAGCTTCACGACCTCCACCTTCTGCCGCTCGCCCACCGAGAGGCGCCAGACCGGGGCGCGCGGGTCCACTTCGAGACCATAGCGCTGCGAGAGCGCCTCGATCCGGCGCGCGATCGCCGGCATGTCCGGCACGGGGGGCAGGTTGGCCTGGAACAGGGCGACGTTGTCGGCGACGCTCAACGCGGGGATCTGGGCGAAGTCCTGGAAGACCATGCCGATGCGGAGATCCCTCGCGTCGTGCGGGGAGCGGATCTGGACCGGCCGCCCCGCGATCCGGATCTCCCCCGCGTCCGGCCGGTAGAAGCCGTAGAGGATCTTCATGAGGGTGCTCTTGCCGGCGCCGTTCTCGCCCACGAGGGCGTGGATCTCGCCGCCGTACGCGTCGAAGGACACCGTGTCGTTGGCGACGACGCCGGGGAAGGCCTTGGTGATGCCGCGCACGGAGAGCAGGGGAGCGGTGTCCATGATCGACGTCAGTGTCGGGTCCTCCCCCTTGGAATCTCGCGGGAGTATAGCGCAGGCGGCGGGTTCTCACTATAATCGCCGCGGCCATGAGCGTGAGCATCGGGGCGGCGAATCGGGAAGCACTCGAGCGGCTCTGCCGCGCGCGGCCCGCGTGGACGGCGGTGCGGCAGGCGAAGGACGCGATCGGGCTCGTGGGGCGCGCGCTCCTCCACGCCGGGCCCCCGATCGCGTGGGAGCGCATGTGCGGGCCGATGCGCGGCGCCGTCACCGCCGCGATCCTCCACGAGGGCTGGGCGTCCAGCACGGAGGCGGCCGGGGCCCTGGCCGCGTCGGGTGAGATCTCCTTCAGCCCCTGCCATTCGCGCGGCGCGGTCGGGCCGATGGCGGGCGTCATCTCCCCGAGCATGCCGCTGCTCGTGGTGGAGGATCAGGCGAACGGGACGGCCGCCTATTCCTTCATCGCGGACGGGCCGTGGGGGCATCAGCTCCGCTTCGGCGGCCACGGGCCGGAGACCCTGGCCGGGCTCGCGTGGATCCGCGATGTCGTCGCTCCGGCGCTGGGCGCGGTCCTCGACCGGGAGGGGCCGGTCGATCTCGCGAGCCTGATGGCGCAGGCATTCACGATGGGCGATGAGATGCACATGCGCAACGCGGCGGCGACCGGGCTCCTCGCCCGGCGGCTCGCGGCGCCGCTGGTGGGGATCGTGCAGGACCGGCGCGACCTCGAGGCGATCGTGCGCATGCTGACGCGCGACAACGACCAGTTCTTCCTCTCGTGGGCGATGTGCGCGGCCAAGGCGGCGGGCCGGGCCGTCGAGGGGATCGAGGGCGCGACGGTGGTCTCGACGATGGCGCGGAACGGGGTGGAGTTCGGCATTCGCGTCGCGGGCCTGGGCGACCGGTGGTTCACGGGTCCGGCCAGCGCGGTGGACGGGCTTTACTTCCCCGGCTTCAGCGCCGCCGACGCTAACCTCGACACCGGCGACTCCGCGATCATGGAGACATACGGGCTAGGCGGGATGGCGATGGCCGCGTCGCCGTCGGTGCAGAAGATCGTGGGCGCGAAGTCGTTCGCGGACGCCGTCGCGACCACGCGGCGGATGGGGGAGATCTGCGTCGGGTCGAATCCGCTGTTCCCGGTGGCGGCCCTAGAAGGGGAGGGGACGCCGACCGGGATCGACATCCGCAAGGTGGTGCAGACCCGGATCGTCCCCGCGATCAACACCGCGATCGCTCACCGCGGAGCGTCCCGGATGATCGGTGCCGGGATCTCGACGCCGCCGCTCGAGCCGTTCGTCGACGCGCTCAAGGCGTTCGCCGAGCGCTACCGAGCGTAGGGCGCTCCCGCGCGGGGCGGGCGGGACCGGGCGCGTGGCTCTCCGGGGGACGGTCCGTCGCTCGTTCTATCAGGACTCGATGGTCCTGATGCGTATCGCCGGTGAGCTGCGTGGGCGCCCCGGCGTGCGCGAGGCCGCCGCGCTCATGGGGACCGCGGCCAACCACGAGCTGCTGGCCTCGGCCGGCCTCTCGGCCCCCCCGGTGCGGGACGCGACCGCCGGCGACCTCATGCTCGTGGTGGACGCCGAGAGCGAGGCGGCCGCGGATGCCGCGATCGAGGCCGCTCACGGGCTGCTCGACACGCGCCGGCGCCTGCGCGAGGAGTCCGGACGGATGCTGCCGCGGACGCTCGAGTCGGCGGTGCGTCGGCTCCCCGACGCGAACCTCGCGACGATCTCCGTCCCCGGCGCCTACGCGAAGCTCGAGGCCATGACGGCCCTGCGGCGCGGGCTCCACGTGTTCCTCTTCAGCGACAACGTCCCGCTCGCCGACGAGATCGCCTTGAAGCGGGTCGCGACCGAGAAGGGCCTCCTGTGCATGGGCCCCGATTGCGGCACCGGGTACCTGAACGGCGTCGGGCTGGGATTCGCCAACGTAGTGCCGCGCGGCCGGATCGGGTGCGTCTCGGCCTCGGGCACCGGGCTCCAGGCGGTGGCCTCCCGGCTCGCCTCGCTCGGCGAGGGAATCTCACACGGGATCGGAGTCGGCGGCCGCGATCTTTCGGCCGAGGTGGGCGGCGTGATGACCGCGCTCGCGCTGCAGACCCTGGGCGCGGACCGCTCGACGGAACTGATCGTCGTGATCTCCAAGCCTCCGGCGCCGGCCGCGCTCGCGCGGCTCGAGGCGGCCATCGGGGTCACCGGCAAGCCGGTGGTGGTCTGCTGTCTGGGCGCGTCGGCGCCGGCGGGGGGGGCCGGGCGCTGGGTGGCCAGCCTCGAGGACGCCGCGGAGGCAGCGACCGCTGAGGTGCGCGGGACGCCGTGGGTCCGGCGCGCCTTCAGCGATGCGGAGGACGTGCGGAAGTGGCTCTCGCGGATCGAGTCGGGGCCGCGGCGTGGCGGAACGCTTCTCGGGCTCTTCGTCGGCGGGACGCTCGCGCACGAGGCGCGGCTCGTGCTCGACGCCTGGCTGGGGCAGGCCGGGCCGGTCGCCGCCGCCGGGGGCCGGCACCGGATCCTCGATCTGGGCGCCGACGAGTACACGGTGGGACGACCGCACCCGATGCTGGATCCGATCCAGCGCGACGCCAGGGTGAGGGAGGCCGGGCGCGAACCGGGCGTGGGCGTGCTCCTCCTGGATCTCGTGCTGGGCCGGGGAACGCACCCGGATCCGGCGAGATCGCTCGCGGCCGCAGTGGCGGAGGCGCGCGCCGCCGCCACGGGTGCGGGCCGGGAGCTGACCGTGGTCGCGTCCGTGATCGGGACCGCAGGCGACCCGCAGGGGCTTCGCGGCCAGATCGTCACGCTCGAAGCCGCGGGCGTCCACGTGCTTCCCGGAAGCGCCCAGGCGGCGCGGTTCGCCGCCCTCGCGCTCGAGCCGACGCTCGCGCCCCGCCTCCTGGAGGGACGCGGATGAGCGTCGAGAATCTTCTCGGCCGGCCGCTTCGTGTGATCAACCTCGGCCTCGAGGTCTTCGCTCAGGAGCTCGAGGCCGACGGCGTGACGGTGTTGCACGTGGACTGGCAGCCGCCGGCCGGCGAGGCCGGCGGAGCCGATCTCCTCGCGCTGCTCGACGACGAGTAGGCGGTGAGCGGCGACACAGGGTGGTTCCAGGTGCTGAGGCTCTCGCCCGCCGTCGCGGCACGGCTCGAGGCGGCGCCACCCGAGGCGGGCCGCGTCCATTCGGTGTTCGCGCGCACGGTGAACCTCTTCTGGCATGACGGGGGACTTCTGACCTTGCAGTCTCCGGGGACGCCGGCGGCGCCTTTCGCCGCCGTCCTCGCTCGGATGCCCGCCACCGACGCGATCCACCCCGGCGTGCGCGTGAGGCGGTGCGGCGACGCGATCGTCCTGGGCCGCGTCGGCGTCCGGTGGCGGGGTGCGACGCTCACGAATACCGCCGTGCTGCAGAGCCCGGGCGCGCCGCCGCCGGTCCTCGTGGTCTTAATGGACGAGAGCGGCGGGCAGAGCGCCCGCGCCCTGGCGAGCCCGATCGGGCAACGCGCGCGGTCACAACTGGCCGATGGGCTGAGGCGCCGCCACGTGGAGACCTTCCTCGGCGGGGCCTTCGGGCTGATCGGCCTGGGCGAAGGGCTGACCCCGGCCGGGGACGACTGCCTGGTGGGCGCGATCGCGGTGATCCATCGCTTCGACGGGCCCTGGCTCGCAGCGCATCCGGAGATCCAGGCCTCGGTCCGGAAGCGGGCGTGGGACGGTACCACGGCAGTCGCTCGCGAGTTCGTCGTCCACGCTCTGGCCGGTCACTTCTCGGAGAGCGTCGTCGACCTCCTGGCTGCGGATTCGGTCGAGGCGGCGCAGCGGGCCGCCGCGCGTCTGCTGGGCGTCGGCGCAACCTCGGGATCCGACACGCTCCTGGGCATCCGGCTGGCGCTCGCGGCGCTGGAGGACCGCGGGCGATGGTAAGATCGCGCGCGGGAGGCCTCGCCATGGTGACGCTGCTGACGGAGTCGGGTGAGCACGAAGTGACGGGCGCGGAGCCCTCGACCGAGGCGCTCTGGTGTTCCGCGAGGGACGCGCTCCAGGCCACCGGCTGGGAGGCGAAGCCCGAGGGCCTCTGCAAGGGGGACGTCTGCGTGCCGCTGCCCGCGGGCCGCGCGCGCGAGCTCGTGGACGGCGGCCGGATCAACCTGGCCGCGCTCTCGCGCCATCTCGGCCAGCCCGCCGTGCGGAGTGAGCGCGGCCACGTCTGGGTGCTGAGCGAGAGCGCGCGGGAGCGCAGAGCGGTGCTGGCCTCGCTCGAGGCGCCGGACTTCGCGCTGCCCGATCCCTCGGGCCGGATGCACCGCCTCTCCGACTACCGCGGCAAGAAGGTCTTCCTGGTCACCTGGGCCTCCTGGTGAGGCTGCCGTCGCGACCTGCCCGGGTGGCAGGCGCTCCAGGAGGAGCTGGCGGGCCACAACTTCATGGTCATCGCGGTGGCGATGGATAGCCGCGAGGGCGATCCGCTGCCGTGGATCGACGCGGCGAAGCCCACCTATCCCACGCTGATCGATCGCGAGCACCGGCTGGCCGAGCTCTACGGCATCGTGAACGTGCCGCAAGCGGTGTGGATCGACGAGGCCGGACGCATCGTGCGACCCGCGGAGCCGGCCGGCGCCTACGAAGGCTTCCGGCAGATGAATCGCGCCACCCGCGAGATGCCGGAGGAGGTGGCCCGGCGCACCGCGCAGGCGAAGACCCTCTACCTGGACGCGATCCGCGACTGGGCGCGTAACGGAGAGCGGAGTGCGTACGCGTTCACCCCGGAGCAGGCGCGAGCGCATCTGCCCGCGGTGACCGAGGACGCGGCGACCGCGCAGGCCCTGTTCCGCCTCGCGCAGGTCCTGATCCGGCGCGGCGAGCGGGACGAGGCGGAGCGCTGGATCCGGGAAGCCAGCCGGCTCCATCCCGACTCCTGGTGCATCTGGCGCCAGGGGGCCGGGGTGACCGAGCTGGGCCTGGCCGCCCAGCCGGACTTCTGGGAGCGCGTGGATGGGCTCGGCGCGAAGCGCTATTACGCGCCGGTGGACATGCCGGGCATGCCCTGACGTCGCCGTGATGATCCCGCGCTTCGGCCTCAACCGGTTCGACTCGCGCTCGGTGGATTCGTTCGCCGCCGACGTGCGCCGCGCCGAGCAGCTCGGCTGGGACGCGGCGCTCCAGCCCGACTCCCAGCTCCGCCGCCGGGACACCTACGTGTTGCTGGCCGCCGCCGCGCAGGCCACCGAGCGGATCACGCTGGGCCCGCTGCTGGCCAATCCGGTGAACCGGCATCCGACCGTCACCGCGTCCTCCATCGCGACGATCGACGAGCTGGCGCCCGGTCGCGTGCTGCTGGGCTGGGGCGTGGGCGACACCGCGGTGCGCCTGGCCGGACTCAGGCCGGCGCGGGTGGCCGAGCTGGAGGCGGGCACGCGGCTCATGCGCGCGCTGCTGGCGGGCGAATCGGTCGAGGTCGGCGCGGCGCGCCCCGCCCGGCTACCGCATCACCGGCCGGTGCCGGTCTGGGTCGCGGCGGGCGGGCCGAAGACGCTGCGCATGGCGGGCGGGGTAGCCGACGGTGTCTTCATCCGGGTAGGTACGCATCCGGCCAATATCGCGACCGCAGTGCGCGCGATCCGCGCCGGTGCCGCGGAGGCGGGGCGCGATCCGGCAGCGGTGAAGCTCGGCGCCATCTTCCACACCGTGCTGGTGGACGAGCCGGCCCGCGCGCTCACCATGGCCCGCTCGATGGCCGCCGGCTACTACGAGTACTCGCCCGCCCTCTTCGACCCGCCCGCGCTCGGGTGGACGGGACCCGATCCCGAGACGCTCAAGCATGATCGCGGCGTGTGGCCCGACTTCCACCACGCCCCGGACCTCGAGGCCAGCGGCAAGGTCGTGGACTTCCTCCCGGTCGAGGCCGCCGACGCCTTCAGCCTCCGCGGCGGAACCGGGGAAGTGGCCGAGCGCCTGCTCGTCGCCCTACGCGCCGCGCCGGCCCCCTTCGACCACGTCGTGCTCCACCCGATCCCGGACCCGAACTGGCCCGCGGACCCCGAGCGCGACTACACGGCGCGCATCGCCCGCGAGGTCCTGCCCCGGGTCCGCAAGGAGCTGGAGAAGACCTAGCCGAGCTGCTTGTGGACGAACTCGATGACGCGCGAGATCGTCCGCTCCGCCGCCGCGGGCTTCTTGCTGATGTAGCCCTCGGCCTCGCCCTCGATCAGCTCGAGATCCACCTGGCCGCCGATCTTCCGGTATCCCGCGACGAAGCGGTCCAGATCGGGGCGCGGGTGCGCCATGTCGCGCGAGCCCTGGATGTAGACCACCGGCGGCGTCTCGACGGCCTCGCCGCGCTCGAGCGCGAGCGTCGGGTTGCCCTCGGCCATCGCCTCCTCGGTGCGCCAGTACGCGTCGTGGCCCGGGAGCACGCGGTCGACGACGTCCGGATACGGGGGGCCGCCCGCCTTCAGCGCCTTGGCGTAGCGGTAGCGCGAGAGGGGATCGATGACCGGCCAGCAGAGCACCGCGCAGCGCACCCTGCCGTCCGTCGCGGGGGATCCTGCGGGCAGCGGCAGCGCCGCGTACTTCGGATCGCGCGGCTTCATCGCGAGGAGCATGGCCAGGTGCGCGCCGCTCGAGGCGCCCATGAGACCGACCTGGTCGGCGCGCCCGTGGAACTCGGCCGCGTGGCTCTTGAGCCAGCGGACCGCGTAGCTGATGTCCACCAGCGACCCGGGGTAGGAGGCCTCGGGCGGCTGGCGGAAGTCGAGCGCGGCCACGACCACGCCACTTCGGGCCAGCGGCTCGTTCATGATGGTGTCGTTCGTCCGGTCGCCGCGACTCCAGGCCCCGCCGTGCAGCTCGACGATCATCGGGAACGGCCCGTCTCCCCACGGCACGAACATCCGGGCCAGCAGGGGCTGGTCCCCATGACGGAGATACTCCACGTCTCGGACGTCGATCTCGTGACCCATGGTCGCCATGGCAGCACTCCTTTGTGAGGGGGCTCGGTGTCGCCGCGTATCATACACCCAGCCGCGGGGACCCGGCCGCGGGGGTTGCCAGCCGGGTCCCGCGCGCCCCATACTTTCCGCGATGCCTTCGACGCCCGGCTTCGGGGAGAAACTCCGCGCGGTCTTCGGGCTGAGCCCCACGATCCTCTGCCTCACCGGGCTCGACGACGGCCGGGTCCGCGACGGCAACGACGCCTTCCTGAGCACCTCGGGCTACACGCGGGAGGAGATCCTCGGCCGTACGCCGGTGGAGCTGGGCCTCTGGGTGGACCCGGCCCTGCGAGACCACGGTATTCGCGAGCTCAAGGCGGGCCGCACCGTGCGCGGCATGGAGTGCCGGTTTCGCGTCAAGAACGGCGAGGAGCGCGTGACCGTCCTCTCCGCCGACATCGTGATGTTCGACGGGGAGGCCTGCATCCTGAGCGCGCTCACCGACATCACCGACCGCACGCGGGCGGAGGCTGCGCTCCGCGAGAGCGAGCGGCGGTTCATGGTGGCCTTCCACGCCAACCCGCTGCCCATGTCCATCACGAGCCTGCGCGACCACCGGCACCTCGAGGTCAACGAGGCGGCGGTGCGCCACAGCGGCTACTCGCGCGAGGAGATGCTCGGCCACACCAAGCCGCAGCTCGGCTTCTGGGTGACCACCGAGCCGCGTGAGCGACTGCTGCGTCTCCTGCACTCCGAGGGCCGGGTCCGCGACCTGGAGGTCACCTTCCGGACACGGGGCGGCGAGGAGCGCCAGGTCCTGGTCAACTCGGAGGTCATCACCTTCGAGGGCGAGCCCGCGGTGCTGAGCGTCTCGCTCGACATCACCGAGAGAAAGCTCTACGAGGAGTCGCTCCGCGCCGCGAACCAGGCCAAGGACGAGTTCCTGGCCATGCTCGGCCACGAGCTCCGCAACCCGCTCGGCACGCTGACCAATGCGGTGGCGGTGCTCGAGCGACTGTCCGGCGACGATACCATGCGCCACGTGGTCGCGATCATCGGGCGCCAGACCGGACACCTCGCCCGGCTCGTGGACGACCTGCTCGACGTCGCCCGCGTGACCTCGGGCAAGATCGAGCTGCAGCGCGCTCCGGTGGAGCTGCGAGCTCTCGCGAGCCGCTGTCTCGACGCCCTCGCCCAGGCCGGGCGCACCGAGCGGCACACGGTCGTCCTCGAGGGCGTACCGGTGCACGTGGACGGCGACGCCGCCCGGCTCGGGCAGGTGCTGAACAACCTGGTGGACAACGCGCTCAAGTACACGCCGGCCTCGGGACGCGTGACGATCACCACGGAGCGGATCGGCGAGGCCGCGGTGCTGCGGGTGCGCGACACCGGTCAGGGCATCCGGACCGACTTGCTCGCGCACGTCTTCGATCTCTTCGTGCAAGAGCCCCAGAGCCTCGCTCGCTCGCGCGGCGGCCTCGGGCTCGGGCTGGCGCTCGTGAAGCGTCTGGTGGAGCTGCACGGCGGCTCGGTCGCGGTGTGGAGCGCGGGGCCCGGACAGGGGAGCGAGTTCACGGTAGGGCTGCCCGCGGTGGCGGCACCGGTCACCGGGACCGCCGGGAGCGGGGCCGGCCCGCGGCCCGCCCCGGCGCGGGCCCGG
>Ga0114129_10006870_pt1 | contig 16183 bp, 11 predicted proteins | sample RhiMetdeltSRZDD1_FD_80071 | JGI IMG/M metagenome (GOLD analysis project Ga0114129, IMG submission 80071) | Populus rhizosphere microbial communities from Tennessee, USA - Rhizosphere MetaG P. deltoides SRZDD1 (version 2) (version 2) | ecosystem: Host-associated > Plants > Roots > Rhizosphere >... | reverse complement strand
GGATCCTGCGGGAACCGACGCAGGCGCTGCCGCGAGCCGTCAGCGCCGAAATGGTGGGATCCGCCGACATCCGCGTGATCGACATGCAGGTGGATCCGAAGGACTCGTCCGCGGGCACGTTTCTGATCACCACCACGAAGCTCACACGGCCGTCCAACTACGACGTGTACATCACGGGTCGACTGAACATCACGCCGACCGAGCAGGAAGAGATTGTGTCGCGGCCGATCACGGTTAAAGTGGACGAGGTGAAAGCGGCCAATGCTGAAACTGGTTCTCGCCGTTAGTCTCGTTGCGGGCGCCGCGGGTCTGATGGCCGCGCCGCAGGCCGAACAACCCAGCGAGCCTCGCGTCACGTTTCTGCGCGACGTCGCGCCGATCCTCAACAAAGCCGGTTGCACCGCCGGCGCGTGCCACGGCGCCGCCAAGGGGAAGAACGGCTTCAAGCTCTCGCTGCGCGGCTACGATCCGCGGTTCGATTACGAAGCGCTCCTCTACGACCTCTCGGGACGCCGCTTCAACCGTGCCGATCCCGGCAGGAGCCTGATGCTCGCCAAACCGTCGCAGGAGGTCGCGCACGGCGGCGGCCGGCGGTTCGCGAAGGACTCCGACTATTACAAGGCCATCTACAACTGGATCGCGCAGGGCGTCCCATACGGCGATCCGGCGAAAGACACCGTCGTGGATCTGCGCGCCGAACCCGACGAGATCTTCATGAGCAAGCCGGGCGAGACCGCGTCGCTGAAGGTCGTGGTCCGCTACCAGGACGATCAGCGTCGCGACGTGACGCGCGAAGCCATGATCGAATCGAACGTCCCCGACGTCGCGCGGGTGGACGCCGAGAAACCGGCCGACCCACCGGTCATCCGGGGCGAGCGCGTCGGCGAAGCGACGCTGCTCGTGCGCTATCAAGGCAAGTTCGGCGCGATTCCGGTGACCGTGCTGAATCCCAAACCGGGGTTCGTGTGGAAGCCGCTTCCGCAGCACAACTACATCGACCGTCTCGTCGACGCCAAACTCGAACGCCTGAAGATTCTGCCGTCGCCGCCGGCCGACGATGCGACGTTTCTGAGGAGGGTGTCGCTGGATCTGACCGGACGCCTGCCGTCGCCGGAGAGCGTCCGTGCGTTCCGGGACGATCCGAGGCCGTCGCGATTGAAGCGCGCGAAGACGATCGACAAGCTCATTGCCAGTCCCGAGTACGTCGATCACTGGGCGGTGAAGTGGGGCGATCTGCTGCAGTCCAGCCGCAAGTATCTCGGCGAGAAAGGCGCGTACGAATTCCACCAGTGGATTCGCGACGCGATCGCGTCGAACCGTCCCTACGACAGGCTGGTGCGCGAGCTGCTGACGGCGCGCGGCAGCTCGTACGACAATCCGGCCGCGAACTACTTCCGGGTCACGGGCGGCGCCAAGCCGGCGATGGAGAAAACCACGCAGGTGTTTCTGGGCGTCCGCATGGTCTGCGCGCAGTGCCACGATCATCCGTTCGAGCGCTGGACGCAGAGTCAGTATTACGAGATGTCGGCGTTCTTCTCGGCGGTGGGCATCCGCGCCGGATATGAAGTCGGCGAGGACATCGTGTTCGATCAGCGCGCCGACTTCGAGATGAAGCACCCCAAGGACGGCCGCGTCATGAAGCCGCAGTTCATGATCGCGCCGGGCGGCGCTCCGGTTCCCGACGGCCCCGAGCGCCGCGACGCGCTGGCCGAGTGGCTCACCTCCAGGGACAATCCGTTTTTCGCGAAGGCAATGGCCAACCGGATGTGGAGCTACTTCATGGGGAAGGGCATCATCGATCCGGTGGACGACATCCGCGCGTCGAATCCGCCGTCGAACCCCGCCCTGCTCGACGCGCTCACGAAGGATTTCGTCGCGCACGGCTTCGATTTGCGCGAGCTGATGCGCACGATCGCCGGCTCGCGGGCGTATCAGGCGTCGATCGCGACCAATGAATGGAACGCCGGCGACCGCGACAATTTCTCGCACGCGATTCCGCGGCGTCTGTCCGCGGAGGAGCTGATGGACGCGGTGTCCTCGGCCGCCGGCGTCAGACCTCGCTTCCCCGACGTTCCCGAGGACACGGCCGCGTCGCAGCTCGTCGATCCGCACATCGGCAAGGAAGGATTTCTCGATGTCTTCGGACGTCCGCCGCGCGAGTCGTCCTGCGAGTGCGAGCGGCGTTCGGATTTCAGCCTGCCGCAGGCGCTCAATCTCGTGAACGGCAAAACGATTTCCGACGCCGTCGCGGATCCGAAGGGCCGCGTGGCCGCGCTCGTGCTGAGCGGCAAGAGCGACGAGGCGATCGTCGACGATCTGTATCTGGCGGCGCTGAGCCGCCTGCCGACGCGGGAGGAACAACTGCGCGGCGTCACCTACGTGTCGGACGGCGCCAGAGCAACCCGCGCCCAGGATCTCCTGTGGGCGCTGCTGAACAGCAAGGCGTTTCTCTACATCTACTGAAGGCGGAGATCATGTTGAATCTTCCCGGACATCGCGGCTGCAACTGCGAGGGGCCGACCCGGCGCGAACTGCTGCGGATCGGTTCCATCGGCATCATGGGCCTCAGCCTGCCGCACTTCTTCTTCTGGCGCGACGCACAGGCCGCGGCCGGCAAATACGCCGGCGCGCGCGGCTGGGAGTCGGCGAAGAACGTGGTGATGATCTTCCTGCAGGGCGGTCCGTCGCACATCGACATCTGGGATCCCAAGCCCGATGCGCCGTCGAACATTCGCGGCGAGTTCAAACCGATCAAGACCAGGATTCCCGGCACGTGGATCGGCGAGCACATGCCGATGATGGCGGAGCACCTGGACAAGGCCACGTTGATCCGTTCGATGAGCTATACGCCGAACGGCTTGTTCAATCACACCGCGGCGATCTACCAGATGCTGACCGGCTACGCGCCGGACAAAGTGTCGCCGTCGGGTCAACTCGAGCCGCCGTCTCCCGCCGACTTTCCGACGGCCGGCAGTCAAGTGTCGAAGCTGAAGCCGCCGACCGATCCGGTGCTGCCGTTCGTCGAGCTGCCGCGTCCGCTGCAGGAATCAGGAATCATCGGCAAGGGCGGCAGCGCCGGATTCCTGGGCAAGGCCTACGATCCGTATCGCATGTATCAGGACCCGGCCAGACCGGTGAAGCTGGAAGATCTGTCGCTGCGCAAGGACATCCCGCCGGAGCGCCTGAAGGATCGCTTCGAGCTCTTGAAAGGCGTCAACGGTTCGATGCCGGAGCTGCAGAAAGCGTTGGCCGACTCCGCCGTGGACGAATACTACGGCAAGGCGTACGACCTGGTGCTGTCGGGCAAAGCGCGCGACGCGATGGACCTCGAGAAAGAATCGTCGAAGATGCGCGAGCGGTACGGCATGCACACGTTCGGACAGAGCCTGCTGATGGCGCGCCGGTTGATCGAGGCGGGCACGAAGTTCGTCCAGGTGAACTGGCCGTCCGTCGCCAACGGCGATCCGGAAACCAGCGCGTGGGACACGCACGCGGCGAACTTCCGGCCGTTGAAGAATCTGCACTGTCCCAAACTGGATCGCGGTCTGTCGGCGCTGCTCGAGGACATGGACGCGCGCGGGATGTTGAAGGAGACGCTCGTCGTGGCCGTCGGCGAATTCGGCCGGAGTCCGAGGTTGGGCGTCTCGACGTCGGGCAATTCCAACGCGCCCGACGGCCGCGACCACTGGCCGTATTGCTACAGCGCGGTCGTCGCGGGCGCGGGCATCGCGCGCGGCGCGCAGTACGGTGAATCCGACGCGACGGCGTCTTCACCCAAAGAGAAACCGGTTCACCCGGGCGACCTGCTCGCGACCGTGTACTTCGCGCTCGGAATCGATCCGGACATGGAGATCCGCAATCACCTGAATCAGCCCCGCGAGTTGGTGAAGGGGACACCGGTCATCGGCCTTTGGTCATAGCGCCTAAGCCATCCCGGTGCATCAGTTCATCCGCCTTGTGACAAGATTGTCCCTTTTGGAGGGTCCTCCTGTCCGACGGCGGGTCGGTTCGGCGCGTCTGGATTCATAGCGGCGTAGGTCCGATCCTCGTTTCGGCGGCCTACTATCTCGGCGCGCAGGTCGGATTCGCGCTGAAGTGGCCGGACGCGCCGCAATCCGTCCTCTGGCTTCCCAATTCCATCCTCCTCGCCGTGCTGCTCGTCGTCCCGTTTCGCGCGTGGCCGGCTTATCTGCTGTGCGCCTTTCCGGCGCAAATGCTGATCGCCTGGCGGACGAGCGCGCCCACGCTGGCGATGGCGCTCCTTTTCATCACGAACGCGACCGACGCGGCGCTCGGCGCGTTTCTCGTGCGGAAGGTGTCGGGCGGCACCGGTCCGTTCCGCTTCGACGGTCTGCGGAGTGTCGTGGTCTTCGCGCTGCTCGGCGCCACGCTCGCACCTGTCCTCCTGTCGTTCGCCGATGCAGGAATCTCTGTCGCCACCGGATGGGCCGCCAGCTATCGAGTCGCGTTCGTCACGCGCGTGCGCTCCAACATCCTGACGCATCTGATTGCCGTTCCGGCGTTGATCGATCTTCTCGCGCTCGATCGGCAGCATATCCGGGCGGCGCGCGTGGTCGAAGCGGCGGTGCTGACGGCGCTGCTCGTCGTCACCTGCGCCATCGCGTTCGCCGGGTCGACCGGCTCAGAGGCGTTCCCCGCGCTGTTGTATACGCCGCTCCCGCTTCTCCTGTGGGCCGCTGTTCGATTTGGCCCGGGCGGAACGGGCTGGAGCGTCCTGCTCGTCGCCACCGTGGCGAGCTGGAATGCGCTTGAGGGCCGCGGACCGTTCACGTCCCGCTCGCCGGTCGATGACGTCGTCTCGCTGCAGCTGTTCCTGCTGGCGACGTCGGTTCCGCTGTTGTTCCTCTCCGCCGTCATCCAGGAGCGGAATCGGGCGACCGTGGCGCTCCAGATGAAAGAAGCGGCGCTGCGCAACAGCTACGCGCGTGCACGGGAACTGGCCGGGAAGCTCATCGCGGCGCAGGAGCTCGAGCGCGCGCGCATCGCGCGGGACATGCACGACGACTTCAACCAGCAGCTGGCAGCGCTCTCCATTGCGATCAGCGGTCTCCGGCGCCGCCAGTTTCGCGACGACGCGGAGCTGCACGAGATGCTCAACGGACTGCAGGAGCGGACCGTCGCGCTGACCGAGCAGGTGCGTCGTTTCTCGTACGATCTGCATCCGGGCATGCTGGATCACGCCGGCCTCGCGTCGGCTCTCCGGACTCACTGCACCGAGTTCGCCGAGCAGCGACAGTTGCAGCTTTCCTTCACGGCCGGCGACAATCTCGGCCCGATTCCGCGCGACGTGGCGATCTGTGTCTATCGCATCGTGCAGGAAGGGCTCCGAAATGTCGTGGACCACGCGGAGGTGCCCGCCGCGAGCGTCTCGCTCGCGCGATCGCTCGATGGCCTCGAGCTGACGATTGCCGATCAGGGCCGCGGATTCGATCCGGCCGCCGCGTTGGACCGCGGCGGGCTCGGGCTCCTGAGTATGGAGGAGCGGGTACGGCTTACCGGTGGCACGCTGACGATCACGTCGGCGCCGGGCGCCGGTACGATGTTGCACGTGCGGATTCCCTTGGCACCGGCGTCGCGCGCTGCCGGCCCGGTCGAGCGGGTCTGACGGCGGAAAGGTCGAGGCGCAGCAGGATGGCTGGACCCCGGGTGCTTCTCGCCGATGATCACGCGATTGTCGCGGAAGGCCTTCGGCTCCTGTTGAAGGATCACTGCGAGCTCGTGGGCATCGTGGCCGATGGACCGAGTCTCGTTGCCGCGGCGCTGGAGCTCCGTCCGGAAATTGTCATCGCGGACATTTCAATGCCGGGATACGACGGCCTCGAAGCGCTGCGCCGGCTGCGCGCGCTCGGCGTGGAGGCGAAGGTGATCATGCTCACGATGTACTCGGATCCGCAGCTTGCGAGCGAGGCGCTTGCGGCCGGCGCGCAGGGCTACGTGATCAAGCACGCGGCCGGCGAGGAATTGCTCAAGGCCATCCACGACGTCTCTTGCGGATTGACGTACGTGACGCCGCTCCTCAACAAGAAGAAACCCGACATCCCGAATTCGTAAGGGGAGAGAACAGCAGACGGCCGGAGCGGTGGGCCTAAAAAAGAACCGGCGCATTCGCCGCCTTGCGATCAACTCAGAATGGGTTGTTCACCCTTTCTGTTTTGATTTGCTCGACGGCGTTTGCGCCAGCGGGACGTAATATAGGCAGGTTTTCGGAATCTGCAAGGGCGAAGATGGAAGAAAAAAATTTAGGGCATCGAGTCCTGGCCGCCGTCAGGATTCTGGTGTTCGCGATCGTGATTGCCACCGTATTGCTGATGCTCGATTGGGTGCAGGTGCGGCCGGCGTTCTGAGGAGAGGTGACGATCGCCGCGCGTTCTCTTTGAGGCGGGACCAAAAAAAACCGGCGCATCCGCCGCCTTGCGATCAAACGAGAATGGGTTGTTCACCCTTTCTATTTTGATTTGCTCGACGGCGTTTGCGCCAGCGCCACACAATCTAGGCGCGCTTCTGAAATCTGCAAGCCCCTCGGCGAAATTTTTTCCTTTTATTTTCTAGGGCGTCGCCCCCTCCTGCGTGAGCGCTCAACGATTCAATATGAGATACGCAAGGCCTACTCGCAGCCGCCCGGTCATCGCGTCGTCGAACGCGCACAGGATTGCGAGCGTGGCGATCGCGTGCGACAGCGCGAGAGGGACGACGTTCGGATGGCGATCGTAAATCGCGCACCAGCCGAGCGCGCCGACGAGCGTCATGGTCGTGAGGAACGGATTGGGCAGGTGGAGCGCGGCGAACAGCGCCGCGGCGACGAAGATGCCGGCGCGACGCGACGTCGCACGTTGAGCCTCCCGCAGCATGACCGTCTGCAGAATCCACTGCTGACCGCCGCCCCAGACGACGAGCGCGAGCAGATTCCCGAAAAAGTCCCGCCGGGCGTGGAGGGTCCCGGCGGCGGCCCCCGCGGCCACGATGATGCCGGTCATCGGCGCGGTGAACAGCGCAGTCGCGCGGAGTGCCGGCGCGAACGCGTCGCGTCGAAAACCCCACTCGCGTGTACGCGCCGCATTCACGACCCCGAGGGCCAGGACGATAATCACCGGCGCCGCGACCGAGGACGAGGGCAGCCGGGGTTCGAAGAACCAGGTATACGAGAGAACAACGGCCAGAATTGCGAAGGTGAATGACATCTTTGATAGCGTCAGCATACGGCTCAGCCGCCCCGCCGGTCTGGCATTTCGCTTGAAGACACAGTCGCGCATGCCGTGGATGTCCGGCGCAATCGTTCAAGCCCAACTGGAATAGTGGAGGGTGTCATGCGGACGTTGATTCGCGGAGTGCTGGTTCTGGCGCTGATCGCGATCGTCGGGATGTTTCTGTTTGGCTACTGGGCCGGATCGGGATGGCGGAGCAAGCCGGCAGAACCGGCGCCCGTCGCCACGACCGGCACCATCGATACGCAGAAGGCGCGCGAAAAGGGCGCCGAAATCGGCGAGACCGCCGCGAAGGCGACCGCGAAGGTCCAGGAAACGCTCGCCGAGGCCGAACTGACTGCGAAGATCAAAGCGAAGATGGCGCTCGACGATTCGGTCAGGGCGCGCGCGATCGACGTCACGACCAACGGCACCACCGTGACGCTCACCGGCACGGTCCGTTCGCAGGTGGAGCACGATCGCGCCCTCGCCCTCGCCCGCGAAACGGCCGGCATTACAAAGGTCATCGACGCCCTGCGGATTTCAAGATAACCCGCCCGCGCTACTCGTGGCGAAGGGCGACCAGCGGGTCGACCTTCGTCGCGCGGCGTGCGGGAACGTACGACGCCAGCGCCGCGATCGCGGCGAACATCAGCGACACGGTGACGAACGTCGCCGGATCGAGCGGCGTCAACCCGAACAGCATCGTGTCGAGAGAGCGCGTCATCGCCGCCGCGCCCGCCACGCCGCACGCGATTCCAGCGGCGGTGAGCACGGCGCCCTGGCCGAGCACGAGCCGCATCACGGTCCCGCGGGCCGCGCCGAGCGCCATGCGGATGCCGATCTCGCGCGTGCGCCGGGCCACCGCGTACGCCATCACGCTGTACACGCCGATCGCCGCCAGCGCGACCGCGACACCCGCGAAAAGGCCGAGCAGCGACGCGTACAGCCGCTGACGGCCCATCGAATTCGAGACAATCCGCTCCATCGTCGCCACGTTGTCGATCATCGCTTGCGGATCGATCTGCCGCACGATGCCCTTGATGCTCGCGATCGACGCGGCCGGATCGCCACCCGTGCGAATGGCGTAATACGCGTTGGGGTTCCCCATCGGCAGCTGGCGAACGTCGATGAAGATTTGGGGATCCGGCTCCTGATCGAGACCGTACTGACGGACGTTCTCGACGATGCCGACGACTTCCCATGGATCGCCGCCTGCGGCGTAGACGCGCGTGCCGATTGGATTCTTTCCGAGGTAGCCGCTGTCCGCCAGCGCACGATTGACGAGCAGCACCTTCGGCTGGCCCGCGCGATCGTCGTTTCCAAATCCGCGACCGGCGATGATGCGCATGCCCATCGCGTTCAGGAAATCGCGGCTGACGACGCGGGCGTCGGGACTTGCCGGCGAGAGTCGAGCGCCCGGCGCGGGTGGAGGCGGCTGCGCGGGTGCGGCCTGAACGGGCCTGAGACCGACGCCGCTTCGGAATCGCACGAGCGGCAGCATTTCCGCGTAGCCGGCCGCGCGAATCGAGGGCAGCGATCGAAACCGCGCGACGAGGTCGCCCTCGAACGTCACGCTTCGAGGGCGAGGCGAGTACACCTGGAACGTGAGGACGCCGCTGGGATCGTAGCCGGGATCCACGCTCGCCAGGTTGACGACGCTGTGAATCAGGAGTCCGCCGCCGACCAGCAGCAGCATCGCCATCGCGATCTCGGCCACGATGAGCAGACCCTGCATCCGATGACGCCGCAGCAGATTGAATCCGGAAGCCGCGGACGAAGCGCCGTCGCGGAGCACGTCGGTCTCGCGCGAGCGTGACTGGCAGCCGGCCGGCGCGAGGCCGGACACGATCGCCGTGACGACCGCCGCAGCCAGCGTAAAAGCCAGCACCGGCAGATCGATCGCGATTTCGTCGAGCCGCGGAATGCTGACGCCGGCCGCCAGATCGCCGCGCGGAAGGCTCGCGCCCAGCGTCCTCAGGAGTTGAACGCCGCCGAACGCGAGCGCGACGCCCGCCGCGGCGCCGGCCAGGGCGAGCAGGGCGCTTTCGGCGAACAGTTGCCGGATCAGCCGCGCACGCCCGGCGCCGAGCGCGAGCCGGACCGCAATCTCGCGCTGCCGCGACGCGTCCCGCGCCAGTTCGAGGTTCGCGACGTTGACGCATGCGATGAGCAGCACGAAGCCGACCGCGACCGCCAGCACGCGCAGGGCTGGTCTGACCGGCGCGACCAGCTCGTCGTGCGCACGCTCGAGTACGAACTGCCGCGGTCCTGAACCGCGCGGCGGACCGTTCGCCGGCAATCGACTCAGAATCGCGGAGACTTCGGCGGCGGCCGCTTCGATCGAGACGCCGTCCGCCAGTCGAGCGACGGGCAGCGCTCTCGCGCCGTTCACGGCGAACGGAATCCAGAGCTCGGTCTGAGGATCCGGAAATTGAAAATCGTTCGGCATCACACCGACGATGGAGTACACGCGGCCGTCGAGGGTCACGCGCTGAGCGAGGACGTCACGCGCGCCGGCGAAGTATCGCTGCCACGATGCGTAACTGAGGACGACGACCAAGTCCCGGCCCGGCGTTTCTTCGGCCGCGTCGAATGTCCGGCCGACGAGCGGCTGCGCTCCGAGCATCGCAAACACTGCCGGCGACAATCGCGCCGCCTCGAGCCGAACGGTCTCGTCGCGGCCGGTCAGCAGCAGCGTCGAACTGGTATACCCGCCGAGGTGCGAGAGCGTCGCCGCCTGCGAGCGAATCGCGATCAGCTCCGAGAGCAGCAGCCCGACGGAGCGTCGAGATGGCGCAGCCGATCCGTCGGTCGCCGGAACCTGTTCGAGGATGCGCACGAGGCGGACCGAATCCTTATACGGCAGCGGCCGCAGCAGAACGGCGTTGACGACGCTGAAAACCGCTGTGGTTGCGCCGATGCCGAGCGCGAGCGTCAGAATGGCGACGAGACTGAAGGCCGGCGTTCGGCTGAGCGTCCGCCACGCGCCGCGCACGTCGACGCGCGCGCCGTCCACGAAATTGAATCGGGGCGCGTGAGACGCCGTCATCGCGCGTATCTTAATCCTTGACCTTTAGCGCTTTCGACCGATACTTAAACCGCATTTTGCACGACGGCGGCCCTGGAAAAAGAACCGCCCTCCGTCGTGTTTCGGAGGACACGATCATGGCGTCACGACGGCAATTCGTCGCGTCTCTCGGAGCAGCAGCGATGGGATCGGCATTTCCTTTCGAACGGTTCGCGCGGGCTGCCGCGGCCTCCTCCCCGATTTCGGTGCTGACCGACGAGATTTCGCAGGACTTCGGCCACGCGTGCGAGGTCGCGTCGCGCGAGTTCGGTCTCGGGTGGGTCGAGCTGCGAGCGATGAACGGCAAGAACATCATGAACTGGAGCGCGACCGAGATCGGCGAGGCACGCAAGGTGCTCGCGCGTTTCAACCTTCGCGTCTCCGAGATTGCGTCGCCGGTGTTCAAGACCGACTGGCCGGGCGCGCCCAAGTCGCCGTTCAGTCCGAAGGAGCCGCAGTTCGGCGCCGACTTCACGTACGAGCAGCAGGACGAGCTGCTCGATCGCGCGATCGAGATCGCGAAGACGTTCAACACTCCGTACATTCGTGTGTTCGATTTCTGGCGTCTCGACGATCAGAAACCGCATCGCAAGGGCATCGACGATCGGATCCGCGAAGGCGCGCTGAGGGCCGGAAAGAAAGGCATCACGCTGACGCTCGAAAACGAGTTCGCGTGCAACACCGCGACGGGCGCCGAAGCCGGCCGGCTGCTCGCGGCCGTGCGCGAGCGGTCGCTGATGCTGAACTGGGATGCGGGCAATGCGACGGCGCGCGGCGAGAAGGCGTATCCCGACGGCTACGGCAAGCTGCCGAAGGATCGAATCGCCCACGTGCACTGCAAGGACGTCGTCAACAAGCCAGGCGGCGGGACCGACTGGGCGCCGATGGGCGGCGGCATCATCGATTGGGTCGGCCAGTTCCGCGCGCTGAAGAAAGACGGTTACACCGGCGCGCTCTCGCTCGAGACGCACTGGCACGGAGCGGCAACGCCCGAGGAATCGACGCGTCAGAGCATGCAAGGCATGAAAGAGCTGTTGAAGAAGGCCGACACGTAGGGCGGCCTTTCAGGACCGCCATCGCTTTGAAGAGCACCTTGAACGCCCTTACGGGAGGATGGTTATGAGTCGTCTGGGGAAACAGGCGCTGGCAGTTGTCCTGTCAGTCGCGGCGATTGCGTTATGCGGCGCGCGCTCGGTCCACGCGCAGGCGGTGACCGGCACGCTTCTCGGCAACGTGTCCGATTCGGCCGGATTGGCAATCCCCGGCGCGACGGTCACGATCACCGAGACGAACACGAACATCAGCATGTCGACCGTCACGAACGAAAACGGGTTGTTCGTGTTTTCGAGCGTGAAAGACGGCATGTACCGCGTCGAAGCGGAGCTGACCGGTTTCAAGAAGGCAATTCGCGACAGGGTCGAAGTCCAGGTCAACACGACCATGCGCGCCGATTTGAAGCTCGAGGTCGGCGCCGTCGCCGAGACGGTCACCGTCGTCGGCCAGTCGCCGCTCCTGCAGACCGACCGGACCGATACGGGCCGCCTCATCGAGAGCAAGCTGCTGCAGGAAGTGCCGCTGGCATGGAACCGGAACTTCCAGGGGGCCCTCGCCACCGTGCCGGGTGCGACGCGTCCGCATCGGGTGCACTCCGAATTCTTCAACTCCCAGGACAGCCTCTCGACTGAAGTGAACGGGCAATCGCGGCTGGCGAACAACGTTCTCCTCGAGGGCATCGACAACAATCACAAGACCGGGCTCCTCACCGTGCTCATCCCCTCGGCCGATGCGATCGAGACGGTCAGCGTCACGACGAGCAACTACGATGCGGAGTTCGGCCGGGCCGGCGGCGCGGTGACGGCGGTCACGCTCAAGTCGGGCACGAATCAGTTCAAGGGAAGCGCGTACGTTGGCGGCAACACCGACTCGACGGTCTCGGTGAACTACTTTTCACGCTCGAAAGCGCCGACCAAGATCGTGAGCTCGGCGTTCACGCTCGGAGGCCCGATCCGGCGCAACAAGCTCTTCTTTTTCGGCGACTATCAATACGCGCTGAATCATCTCGGCCGTGTGCAGCGATCGGTGATTCCGCCCATGGAGTGGCGGAACGGCGACTTCAGCAGCGCAGCGACCACCATTTACAATCCGTTCACCGGCAATGCCGACGGCACGGGGCGCCAGCCGTTCCCCGGCAACAGGATTCCGGCGTCGATGATCAGCCCGCTGGCGACGAAGCTGCTGACCATCATTCCGGCGCCGACCGTAGCAGGCGCGGGATTCGGTCAGATCAACTTCGAGTTTCCGTACCAGCGAAAGAAGACCACACCCGCGTTCGACACGAAAATCAATCATCAGGCGACCGATCGCGACGCCATCTCTGGACGCTTCAGCTATCAGCGCCCGGTCATCACCGATCCCGGCATCTATGGCATCTATGGCGGGGGCGGGCGCGACTTCGCTGGCACGGGCACCAACGTCACAATCAGCACGGGCGCGACCTGGACGCGGACGTGGAGCAACACGCTTGTTCAGGAAATTCGCGGAGGTGTCAGCTATTACCACAACGAAGCGTTGTCCGAAGGCCACGGCCTCAAGACGTCCGACGAGTTCGGGATCCGCGGCGCCAATATCAGCGACTTTTCGAGCGGTATCACGTCGATCCAGATCAATCAGGGCTTCAGCAATCAGGTGATCGGGTTCTCGGCCAGCCTGCCGTGGGATCGATCGGAGCGGACGTCGGAGGTGTCGACTGTTCTCACCAAGGTCATGGGCAATCACACGGTCAAGTGGGGCGGCAATCTCCGCCACAACCGCGACTTCCTGCTGCAGACACAGGACAGCGGCGGTCAACGCGGGCAGTTCCAATTCAGCGCGCCGCAAACGGCGCTGTCGACCGATGCCGCGGCGCGGACCGGCATCGCCAATGCCTTCGCCAGCTTTCTCCTTGACGTGCCGAGCCAGGTCGGCCGCGATCTCACGGTCGTCTCCCCCGGCACGCGGCACTGGGCGGTGTTCAGCTACATCCACGACAAGTGGCAGGCGACGCCGAAGATGACGATCGATCTGGGGCTGCGTCACGAGTACTACACGCCGCTCGTCGGGCTCGAGAAGCAGGGCGGGTTGTCGAACTACGATCCGGCGACCAACACGCTCAGTGTCGCCGGCTACGGCGGTATTCCCAACAACGTCGGCGTGAGGGGGTACTACAAGAACTTCGCGCCGCGGACCGGCGTCTCGTACCGCCTGACCGAACGATCGGTCGCGCGTGCCGGCTACGGCGTGAGCACGATTCCGTTCCCCGACAACTCGTACGTGTTCAACTTCCCGGTCAAGCAGAACAACCAGTTCACCCCAGCCAACTCGTTTGCGTCGACGACCGTGCGCATGGCGGACGGATTCCCGGCGCCGATTCTCGCCGACATCCCGTCGAACGGCCTGATTACGGCGAACACACCCCTGCTGCGGAGCCAGCGCTACTTCTTCGTACCCACTGATCTCCACGAAGGCACGCTCCAGTCGTGGAACGTCGCCTACCAGCGTGAGCTGGGTCACGGGTTCACCGGCGAAGCCGCCTACGTCGGCAACCGTGGCGACATCGTCAACTCGATTAATGCGAACGCAGGGATCGTGCCTGGAGCCGACAACGCCGGCCGCCCGCAGTTCGCCCCGTTCGGGCGGATTGCCGAGACCACCACGTGGATGCGCTCCAACACGACGTACCACTCGCTGCAGACGAAGCTGGACAAGCGCTTCTCCAATGGCTTCCTCCTGACGACGTCCTACACGCTGGGGCGGTCGATCAATTACTGGGATGGCGACAGCAACGGCGGCATCCTGACGCCGGCCAACATCGCGCTCAGCCGCGGCCGTGCGGAATACGATCGGCTGCACAGCTACGTTCAGAGCGTCGTGTATCAGATTCCGGTCGGCAAGCAGGGACGCTGGCTGCAATCAGGGCCCTCGAGCTGGATCCTCGGCGACTGGCAGGTGAGCGGCATCTTCACGGCGCAGTCGGGCATTCCGATCAGGTTCACCACGAACGCCGCAACCCTGCGCGCGCCGGGCAACACGCAGCGGCCGGATGCCAGCGGCACGCCGAAAGTCCTCGGCGGCATCGGTGCGGGGAATCAATGGTTCGACACGTCCGTGTTCTCGGCGCCGCCGGACAATACGTTCGGGAACGTGGTGCGCAACGCCTTGCTCGACGGTCCGGCGTACGTGAACCTCGATGCGAGCCTCGCGAAGTGGTTCACCCTGAGAGGAGACACGCGGGCCGAGTTCCGGATCGATGCGTTCAACGTGAGGAACACTCCGCAGTTCGAGAATCCCGAGCGCGAGTTCGGGAATGCCCGCTTCGGTCAAATCACGACGACGCGCGCGGATTCCGAACGCGTGATCACCTTCGCGCTCCGCCTGCTGTTCTGATGTTCTCGAGCCCGTCGCGGCCGCGTGTGCGCCAAACGGCGCCCGCGGCCGCTGCCAGCAAATACACTTGCCCGAATTTCACGCCGAACCCTACATCTACCTGCCCACCATCACGCACAAGTCGGCGCTGATCGCGCCGGACGGTCGCATCACCGCGCGAACGGGATCGATTATCTAGTGACGGGAGCGGCCGGAAAGTTTCGCGAGCGTCAGAGGCACGCCGCCGCCTGACGACCATTCTGTGATCGGACCGATCGACACTCACCTGACCTGACCCATCCGCGATTTCGTCTGCGCGTTATCTGACAGAGCAACACGCGCGCAGATCGATGACTGACTTCAGCTTCTGGACGAAATTCGTCCTCGCCGCGCTCGCGACCTGGCGCATCACGCACGCGCTGTCGAAGGAAGACGGTCCCTCCGACGCGATCGTGCGCGTGCGTGCGGCGCTCGGCACGAGCATCGCCGGCGCGCTGATGGATTGCTTCTACTGCCTCAGCGTGTGGATCGCGGCGCCGATGACGCTGTTCGTCTCTCGCGATCCGCTGGTGTTTCTCCTGACGTGGCTGGCGCTGTCGAGCGCGGCGTGTCTGCTCGAACGGCTGACCACAGTGGAAAGGTGACGGCGATGGGATGCTGCGGCCGAAAACGCGACGCACTGCGAACCATGACGGCGACGAGGCCGCCCGCGCGGCCGGCATCGCCGCCATCGCGGACGGGACTGCCCACCCAGCCGCTGCCCGATGTCGCAGCACGTCCCGCCGAGCGCCCGCATGTGGCGCCGGCGTGGTGGAAGACGGCAAAGAAATAGGAGAGTCAGATGGACGAACGATTCAAGGAACCAAACGGCGCGGTGAGCGGACGCTTCGAGTTGGCCGGTGACGATGCGCAGAACGGCCCTGCGCTGCGGATCGATCTCGTCGATCCTTCGGGGGAACGGACGCCGGTGGCCGCGGACCCGAGCGGCGAGTTCCGTCTCGACGCGCGGCTGCTTCGAAAGGGATTCAGAGTCGAAGTGGGTCCCGCGGAAGGCGAAGGCGTGAAGCGCGTCTTCAGCTACGACAGTTTCTTTCAGCAACTGAGAAACGACGCGGTCTACCGGCTGCCGAAAGCGGTGTGGGACGGCTGGCGGCTGCCGCGGACGTGCGTCACCGGCAGCGTGTCGCGATGCGGATGGCCGTGGATCGCCGCGCTCGAGTCGCCGACGACGCTTCAGCTGCGATCGCGCCTGACCGGCGTCGAAAGCGTGTTTCGCGCGGCGAGCCCGGCGTCGGAGATCACGGCGATCGGGCCGGTGCTGCCGTGGCGATGCCACACCGTCTGCCAGGGCAAGGTGGAAGTGTTCCTGCGGACCTGCTGCTGTCCGCCGATTCCGCCGCCGCCGGTCGTCATCCGCAACATCTGCGAGATCATCGATTGCACCCAAATCGAATGGCCGCCGATTCCGCATCCGGAGCCAGGTCCCGATCCCGGTCCGCTCGTCGAGCGG
>Ga0114129_10006869_pt1 | contig 16184 bp, 17 predicted proteins | sample RhiMetdeltSRZDD1_FD_80071 | JGI IMG/M metagenome (GOLD analysis project Ga0114129, IMG submission 80071) | Populus rhizosphere microbial communities from Tennessee, USA - Rhizosphere MetaG P. deltoides SRZDD1 (version 2) (version 2) | ecosystem: Host-associated > Plants > Roots > Rhizosphere >... | reverse complement strand
TTCTTCGGGCCAATCTTTGATGGTCTGGTATGAAGCCATTCTCTCCTCGCTGTGGCATCCGACTCGCCGCCGCCGCGGCGGCCAAGTCGATCGAGTAGCGAGAACCCGTCTACCATAATGGGAGCGGTTTAGTCCAATACGCGAAGGACGAGTCCTTTGAGGTATTCGCCTTCCGGATGATGAAGGCTAACCGGATGGTCGATCGGGTGACCGAGTCGTTTGACGATACTCACTTTTCTCATCGCATCGACAGCCGCGCCAAAAACAACTTTTTGAAAAAGGTCGGTCGAAAGATGCTGTGAGCAAGAGAAAGTCAAAAGCATGCCACCGGGTTTGAGATGATTGAGCGCATGCAAGTTAAGAAACTTATATCCGCCGGTTGCAGCCATAACGTCGCTGCGCTTGTGGGCAAGCGACGGCGGGTCCAAGACGATCAAGTCGAATTTTCTATCGGTCTCTTTTAAGTAAACGAACGCATCGCCTTTGAGCAGCTCTCCCCGCGCCTCTGCGAAGCCGTTCAATGCGAGATTCTGTTCCGCCAGCTCCAAGGCGGGCCTTGAAGAATCGATCGAAATGATTTCCTTGGCTCCGCCGCCAAAAGCGTAGACTGAAAAGGCGCCGCTGTATGAAAAAGCATTCAATATTTCTTGATCTCGCGAGGCAGAGGACAAAAAAATCCGGCTGTCACGTTGATCCAGAAAGAAGCCGGTCTTTTGTCCCCGCCGCACGTCGACGAGAAACTTGAACCCATTTTCCTCGGCGGTGATCAATTCCGGCGGCGCGTCTCCCGCCAGCACGCCCGCGGACGGCTCCAATCCTTCCTCCTCGCGCACCCTTCCTTCACTCCGTTCGAAGATGCCTTTGGTGACTCCGAGCGCTGACAGGGTGGAAACGATATCGTCCTTGAATAAATCCATGCCGGCGGTGAAAAACTGGCAGACGAAAAAATCGGCATAGCGGTCGACGATAAGCCCCGGGAGAAAATCGCCCTCCGCGTTGATCAAACGATACGCGTTGGTTGCGCGCGCGAGGTGTTTTTCTCGTAACAAGAGTGCTTGTGTGAGGCGGCGAGAAAAAAAGTTTTGATCGATTGGCTCGTCTTTCGATGTGAGTATACGCACGCGGATTTGTGACTTCGGACTGTATAGCCCACGGGCGATCCAGTTCTTCTTGCTGTCGAAGACATCGGCGATGCCGGCACTTTCCTGGGCGCCGTCAGCTCGCTCAATGGCGCCGGAGAAGATCCACGGATGGCCGTTTAGGACGGGGCGTTCGCGGCCGGATTTGAGGTAGATTGTCAACATGAGATTGGATTGTGCCAAAAAGTAGGGGCGCAGCATGCTGCGCCCCAACGATTCACGCACCCGATAACTGATGTAGATTACCTATTCCTTGCGAATGAACGTGCCGCTTTTGCCACCGCTTTTCTTGACTAGGCGGATCTCGCCGATGGTCATTTCGCGGTCGACGGCTTTGCACATGTCGTATATCGTCAGCGCCGCGACCGATGCGGCGGTCATCGCTTCCATCTCCACGCCGGTCTTGCCGCTAACCCGAACCGTCGCCTCGATGTCGACCCGGGCAGGCTTTTCGCCCGGTATGAGTTCGATTTCCACAGAAGTGATGTTGAGCGGGTGGCACATCGGGATCAATTCTGATGTTTTTTTTGCCGCCATGATGCCCGCCACGCGCGCGACGGCGAACACGTCACCCTTCTCGATTTTGTCTTCCAAAATGAGCGCGAGTGTTTCGGGGCGCATGTGAATAGTGCCGCGGGCGGTGGCAATCCTGCTAGTAATCTCCTTCTCGCTCACGTCGACCATGCGCGCGCGGCCTTGTTCATCCAAATGATTGAGTTTCGCCATGTTTATCTATCTTTTCTTTCTAAGCGCTAGCCTTTCATGTTACAGAAACTATATGGCGAATAAAAGTCATTATCGCGTGATCATTCTTGGTTCCGGAGCCGCCGGTCTCACCGCAGCGATTTACGCGGCGCGGGCCAATCTTCAGCCGCTCGTCATCGAAGGCGCGCAGCCGGGGGGACAGCTTACGATTACAACTGATGTCGAGAATTATCCAGGTTTCCCCAAAGGTATTATGGGACCTGATCTAATGGAGGATTTCAAAAAGCAAGCCGTTCGCTTCGGAACCGAGACGGTTTTTGGCGAAGTAACCTCAGTGGACCTCAAGCAGCGGCCGTTCCGGGTTGTTGTTGGCAAAGAATCCTATACTTGCGATGCGCTGATCATTGCCACAGGAGCGACGGCAAAACTCTTAGGCTTGGAATCGGAAATGAAGCTCATGGGCCATGGCGTCTCCGCGTGCGCGACCTGTGACGGCTTTTTCTTCAAAGACAAGGACCTTGTCGTCGTCGGTGGGGGCGATACGGCGATGGAAGAAGCGACGTTTCTCACCAAATTTGCTAACAAAGTGACGGTCGTTCATCGCCGGGACCAGCTGCGCGCTTCCAAGATCATGCAAGAGCGCGCCGAGAGAAATCCCAAAATCACCTTTGTTTGGAACACGGTTGTCGACGAAGTATACGGCGATCCAAAAGCAGGCGGGGTCACCGGCGTGAAATTTAGGAATGTGAAAACCGGGGTGACGGAAGATTTCAAATCCGACGGGCTATTCATCGCCATCGGCCATGAACCGAATTCCAAACTCTTTGTCGGACAATTGGATCTAGATCCCAACGGATACATTGTCACTCATGACGGAACGAAAACCAAAATCCCGGGCGTTTTCGCCTGCGGCGACGTACAAGATCACATCTATCGCCAAGCGGTTACCGCAGCCGGAACGGGCTGCATGGCGGCCATCGACGCGGAGAGGTTTTTAGAGAGCGAGCGCGGCTAGCAAATTTTAAACCAATTTCCCATCGGGTTTCATGATCAAGGATTCGGTAAGCGGGAGAAATGCTCGCCAGCCGCCGTCGTCGATCGAACCCAGGATACGTAGATTTTTCTCGGGCTGTGAATCCCAGAAGACGTTTAACTCGATCTGGTAGTTGACACCCGACTCGGTCGATATGCTCTTAACTTCGGGACGGCTGATCAATTCAACGAGCTTGATATAGGGACGAGCGGCAAATGCCAACATGCGCTTCCTGATGGGATGCCGAACCTACTTCGATCGCCGCCGCTACGAGTCACCCCGGCAGCAATAAAATTTGACACGCACGATCATTGACCGGAGCAAGGGCAATGCCCCGGCGAATGAACTGCGGGATCAATCAGGCGAGCGGTTATGGTTCGAGTTTTTTTAGCTCTGTAAGAAGAAAATCGCGGCTGTTAATTTCGCTGCCGTCTTTAAATCGGATCAGATACGGCTTGCCGGATGTGCCTGAAGCACTGGCCACTTTGTCGATAAAATCCCGGGCGGTTTTCACGCTGGAGTCGTTCGCTTCCCATTTGCCGTGCAGAAATCGGACCGCCGTGGCGACTTCGTAGGTGGAGCCATTACGGATAAACTTCGCTTCTTTTATCTCACCGACCTGTTTAATGAGCCATTCGATTTTCTCTCGTTCTGCTGCCGGTGCAGTTTGACCCGCGACGACAGGCGGCAGCAGCATCCCGAAAAATAGCACGCAGGAGAAAATTAATCGGAGGAATCCCTGTTTTCTCATCGATTACAACTCTTACCCTTTAGACGCAGGTGAGACAAGAATCTTACGCTGTGGCCGAAATGCTTCAGTCTGCTTTCAACCAGGCTATGACCATGTGCAGTCGACTACAGAGGGTCTACGAATCACCAGAATAATTCTATTGTTGATCTAGTGCGGCGGCAGCGGCCCGGCGCCCTGCAGCTTTTTAAAGATTCCGACGACCTCCGGGTCGCGGGGAATTTCTCGAATCACACGCTCGTGCGCGTCGGGCATGAGAGGCGTGGGATCGTCGGCGGTGAGCTTTTTGTATTCCTTGTGGAACTCCACATCTTTGTAAGTTTTGCGGAACGCTTCCTGAATAATCTCGACCCGATCTTTAGGAGTGCCGGGAGGCAGAACGAAGGGCTGACCGGCGACCCTGAACGCGCGCTGCAGCGTCATTATTTTGCGGTCTCTTTCCGATCTCGCAAAGCTCTCCAACTCCGGCACATTCGGAAACGCAGGATGTTTTTCCCCTTTAGGGACTTCAATGATTGAATGAAAATCCACTAGGCCTTTTTGAACCCAGTCGGGGTTTCGCTGCAATACAGTATCCGCGCTGGTCGCGCGGGCGTCGATCTCGCCGCGCATCAGCACGGGGTCGAGCTCGGCGCCGCCGTAGCCGGTAACAAACCTGGGCTCCTTGAGTCCGATGATGTAGGCGAACAAGCGCCCTTCGATGTAAGTAGAAAAACCCACGGATTGGCCGCCAATCCTAACGCCTTCGGCCGCTCGAAGTTTTTCGATGCTGCTAAACCCGGCTTCTTTGCGCGTAACAAAGATTGCATGATGGCTGCTGAAAGGAGAGCCCAGATAGATGAACTTATCGACATCGTACAGCACGCCGGTTTCTCCAAGCAGAGCAGAAGACACCATGCCAAGGCCCAGATTTCCGACCGTAAGCCCATCAGGTCGAACGGATTTGAAAACGTGATTTGCTGCTTTGCGGCTTCCACCCCCTGGCACGTACTCGTTAACGATCGACGGATTCCCGGGAATATATTTTTGCAAAAAGGGCACCATGGCTCTTACTCGCATATCTCCCGTGCCGCCAGGATCACGGCCTTGAACAATTGTGAGGGTTTTTCCTTGATAAAATGGCGTCTGTGCCCAGGCCAATCCCGGGCAAAAAATCAAAAGTACTAGCAGAGTACCCGGCAGAAACTCAGTTGCGATATTGAAGTGGTTGGGTTTCGTTGCCATCGCAGTTCTCCTTTGTGAGAAAATTGGCAGTGATCTCTCGCAAGGGGTGATGCGTGGTTCAGAGGTAGAAATTCACTGCATGTCGTTACTCGTTCGACAACGTATCATCATGCTGATTTTATTCCTTCGCTCGGTCAGCGCTATTTGAGAATCTCCTTTAGCTTGGCTACCAGAGCCGGCTCGAGATCAAAAATCTCTTTGACGTTCCGCTCCAACCCTACGCCGTCATCGGGATTGAGATCCAACTTCGCCTTTTTGGCGTCAGCCAGGAACTCCGGATCCTTCATCGTATCCGTGTAAGCCTTGCGCAGGATTTGGACTCGCTCTTTGGGAGTGTCCGGCGGGACAAAATAGGGACGGGTCGATGGTCCGTGGACCCGAACGACCGCTTGAAAAAGTTTTCGCGCCTCCTCAGTCTTCAGAAGATCAAATGCGACTGGGACATTGGGAAGTTCCGGATGCGCTTTGACCGTCCCTTGGAGAACGATAACCACCTCCCCTGCATCCAGCTGCTTGCGCCAGGTTGACTTGAACGACTCCCAGGCATTACAAACTCCGTCCACTTCCCCGCTGTCGAAGGCCAGCCGAATCGGGCCCGTGCCCTTGTAGCCGGTAACGACTTTGATGGGAAGACCTAACGTGGCTGCGAGGACTTTCGGAACATCATCGGTAGCGCCCCCCGGGGTCACGCCGCCGAGCTTGACGGGCTTTTTTGAAGTCATCCAGTTATCGAAGCTCGTAATCCCTGTCGCTTTAGACAACCCGATCAAAAAATGGTCCTGGGTTGGCACGCCTATGTACCCAAATTTGCGGCCGTCAAACTCGATCGCCGGATTGCCAAGGAGCTGCTGCAAGAATAAACCGCCTAGAATATGGCCTATGGTAAGGCCGTCAGGCTTCGCGGATTTGAACAAATAATTCGCGGCAATCAGGCTCCCAGCGCCGTCCATGTTCTCAACGACGATCGTCGGATTACCCGGAATATGCTTTCCCATCTGGCGGGCGATCACACGAGAATACAGATCGTAGCCGCCGCCCGGTGCGAGCCCAACGATAAGACGGATCGTCTTACCCTGATAAAAGGGTGTCTGTGAGGGAGCTGCTCCAGGAGCAACCAGAAGAAATACCAGAACAGCAGCGCGCAAAAGCTCGACTGAAATCTTTAAGTGACCCGCTTCTGATTCCATCGAAAGATTCCCTTCGTTTAAGTAAATTTATCAACTTCGTGAAGGCCCTTATCGCTCGTGACAAGGAATTGCGAGCACAGGACAAGAAGCGCTTCGAAGAACCTTTTCCGTCACACTGCCCAATAGCATTCGGGAAAGACCGCTCCGACCATGGGTGGACATCACAATGAGATCAACTGCTTTATCTCTTGCCCAGTTGACTATCAGGGTGTGCGGGTCTCCCATCTCGACAATCGGCTGAACGTTTACACCCGCCTCCGCACTAGGCAACTGCTGCTCCGTAAATTTCTGCAGCAACAGCTTATGATGTTCCACAAGCTTGCCTAATAAGTCATCTGCCTCGGCTGCGGAAGAAGTTATTTTCAGACTGGTTGCATGAGACATGAACTCGCTGGTGCTCACCGCGTGGGCCACAAGCACTTCTGCTCCCAGGGCTTTGGCCAAATTATAAGCATAGCGAACTCCGCTTGCTGAAAAGGAAGATAAATCAGTTGGTGCGAGAATCTTCTTAATCATGTCCATATAAACCTCCTGTGTCTAAATCCGAGACTCGATACACTGTCCCAAAGCATCTCTCGTTGTACTCAGATCAGAATTCCGCTGGCGATCAACAGTTCAGTAAATTCCTGATCCTGGGAAGCTCCTTCATGGCCTCCATAACTTTCGGAGCGCCGGCGACGCGAATAGCCCAGGATCTCACTTGCCTAGCAGCTGTTTCATGCGAGCCACGATGTCAGGCGGTTGGTTCAAGACCTCCTTGGCAAGTCTATCCAGTTCCTCGGCGGTGCTCGGCTCGATGTCGCGTTTGTTTATTTTGGCATCTGCCAAGACCGCTTCGTCTTTAAGTGTCTTCACGAACGCTTCGCGGACAATCTTCACTTTGTCGGCGGGTGTGTTGGGCGGCAGCACGTAGGGGCGGCCGAATTCACCGCCGGCCAAGATTAAACTTGCCAGGCGCCGACCCGCCTCATCTGTTTTGTATTTGTCCATGAGTTCGGGGATAGTTGGCACATCCTTGAGACGCTCATCGCGTTTCTTTCCCGTTTGCATCAGGACGCGGACAAATTTTTTCTTGACCCAGGTAAAAAACGGCTCGCGAGCGAAAAAGGCTTCAATTGTGAAGGCACGGCAAATCACTTCGCCTCTTTCCACCGCCAGGTCGATATCGGTGCCGGTTTTGTAGCCCAAGATGATTTCGAAATTTGTTCCGATGGTTTGATCCAACAATTTGGGAATGTAATAGGCGGTCGAGGTCGTTCCGGTTGCGCCGCACTTGGGCGGGGAAGAGACCTTCACGATATCTTCGATGGACTTGTACGGAGAATCGGCGCGCATATAGAGAAGCTGGTCCGATTTGGCGGGGCTGCCGAGCCAGATAAACTTCCTCCAATCGAATTTTACCTCTGAGCGCCCAATGATCTGGTCAAAATAGAGAGCCGGAAATATCGCGCCGATCGTCAAGCCGTCGGGCTTTGTTACGTTAGTGAGGTGATTTGCCGCGATCATGGACGCCGCGCCGGGCATGTTTTGGACGATGATGTCAGGATTCCCCGGGATGTGCTTTCCCATATGGCGGGCGAATAGCCGGGCAAAGATATCGTATACATTGCCGGCGCCGGTGCCGGCCAGAATAGTTATCGTCTTTCCCTTATAAAACGGTTCCTGGGCTTGGCCCTGGGAGAAATGCAACGACGTGAGAACGAAAGCTGTTATCGCCCAGCCGATAGATTTGTTCATGATTAGCCTCCGAAGCTAACTCTTGCGGCGAGCCGACTTATTTCGCTAAAATTTTTTTAACCAGCGCTATCGCAACGCACCGATAGTTGATCGACTATTTTTTTCGCTGTGAACATTTTCTCGTCCCAAGGCTTTCGCGCTTTGAACGATAAGCTCGATTTCAAACATCAATTTTCCATGAGTTTTTTCACTCTTTCGATGACCTCTGGTGGTTGGGTCATCACTTCTTTTGCCAACTGTTCAAGCTCTTCTCCAGTTGAGGGTTCCACCTCTAGACCTCTTTTTTTGATGTCGGCCAAAAAGGCGCGGTCAACCATCAATTTCACAAAGGCTTCACGTAAAATTTTGAGCCGTTCGATGGGTATCCCAGGAGGCAACAGATAGGGACGACCGAGCTCTCCGGAAGCAAGAACCACGTTAGCTAAGCGGCGCCCAATCTCCTCGGTCTTGAACTCATCCATCAGCTCGTTGAGGGTCGGCACCCGAGCTAATCTTTCATCTCGTTTTCTTCCAGTTTGAATCAACACATGAGCGAATCCTTTGGCCCGCCACGTCCGATAAGGCTCGCCGCTGAACCAGGCCGCATGGGTAAACGCGCGGCACTGAGCCTCGTTTTTTTCCACCGCCAGATCCATTTCCGGTCCGCCGGGGTAACCTAAAACGATCTGAAACTTCGTCCCGATCGTCTCATTCAAAAGTTTCGGCATGTAATGGCCGACGGTGCCGGTTCCCGTGGCGGTGCACTTGGGCGGCTACGTAACGCCGCGTACGTCATAGATCGTCTTAAACGGCGTATCGGAGCGCATATAAATGAGATTATCTGAGCGGTCCACGCTGCCGATCCAATTGAATTTAGAGTAATCGAATCGAACCTCTTTGCGTCCGGCGAGTTGATTGAAATAAATGGCCGGGATGATTGAGGTGATAGTCAGGCCATCTGGCTTTGCCACGTTGTAGAGATGGTTTGCCGCGATCAAAGAGCCGGCCCCCGGCATGTTTTGGACGATGATGTCGGGATTTCCTGGAATGTGCTTGCCCCAATGTTGAGCTATGAGGCGCGCGTGAGCATCATACTGGCTCCCCGCGGTGGTGCCTGCTACGAGCGTAATCGTCTTGCCCTGATAGAAAGGCGCCTGGGCATAAAGGCTCGATGTCCATAGCACTAAAACGAAAAGGCCAATGACAACCTGCTTCATCGAGCTCTCCTTTCCGCGGGATCGCCTTGCTTTCAAATCAAAGGTGACTTTTGAATCATTGTTCTGGTGGAGACTCAGGCGACACTGTTTGCCTAATTCTGCAAAAATGTTTTCATGCGATGGATAACTTCCGGCGGCTGAACAAGCTCTTTGACCAAACCCTCGAGCTCATTTCCACTGACCGGACTTGGCTCTAGCCCTTTCTTTAGGGCTTCCGCCAAAACGTCTGGGTCATTCAACATCTTCATAAACGCGGCGCGAAGAATTTTGATCCGCTCCGCGGGAATTCCCGGAGGGCCAAACACCGGGCGCCCCAGATCGTCCGGAGCGAGAAGCACTTTAGCCAAACCCCTGGTCGCCTCGCTAATTTTGTGCTTATCCATGAGCTCTCGGATCGTCGGAGCATCAGGCAGTTGCGGATGGCGCTTTTGTCCTCCCTGGGTGAGCACGCGAACGAAACCTGTCTTGGCCCAGGTGCGGCCCGGCTCGCTGCCGAAGAAGGCTTGAACGGTGCCGCCCCAGCAGTGCATTTCGCCTTTCTCAATGGCCAGATTGACATCAGCTGCGCCCGGGTAACCCGAGACAATATTCAACTTGAACCCAAAGGTGTCAGCGAGAAGCTTGGGCCAATAATAGCTCGCAGTGCCGACCCCCGTGGCGCCGCACTTGGGTGGCTCTGCCGCCTTGCGCAAATCCTCGATCGTCTTGTAACCGCTGTCGGAGCGAATATAGAAGATTCGTTCCGTTCTCTCCGGCGAGCCGACGTAAGAATACTTGGGCCAGTCAAACTGCGCCTCTTTTCGTCCCATAAGCTGTTCGATATAAAGCGCGGGAGTGACTAACCCGAAGGTCAAACCGTCCGGCTTGGCGACGTTGTACACATAGTTGGCCGCGATCATCGAGCCTCCGCCTGTCATGTTCTGCACCACGAAGGTGGGGTTTCCCGCAACGTATTTACCCATATGGGCGGCCATCAGCCGACCCCACACGTCATACGTGCCGCCGGGAGAAAATCCGACGATGATTCTCACGGTTTTGCCTTCGTAAAACGGAGTCTGGGCTTGCCCCTGAGAGCTACACAGAAACGCGAGGACGATAGTTACCGCGGAGATGATTCGCCTGTTCATGACTAACCTCCAAACTCAAGGTTTGTCGTGATTTGTTATTGGCCCAACACTTTTTTCACCCGCGCAATGACACCGGGCGGCTGGTTGATCATCCTTTCCGCCAACTTTTGCAGCTCTTCACCGGTCACGGGTTCAACTTCCATCTTACCCTTCTTGGCCTCGTCCAAGAGTTGCGGGTCGGCCATCGCTTTGGCATGTGCGTCACGCAATATCTTTGCACGCTCTTTCGGGGTGCCAGGAGGCGCGACCCACGGCCGGCCGAAGTCGGTCCCGCGTAAAATAACGTCCGCAACGCGCCGGCTTTCTTCCGGGGTCTTTTCTTTCTCGAAGATCTCGTAAATCGTCGGCGTGTCAGGAATCCGTTTCGTCGCGCTTCTGACCGCCATAAAGAATCACCCGGACGAAGTTGTTCTTGCGCCAGGTGGTGAAGGGCTCACGCCCGAAGAACGGCGCTGCCGTCATGCCCCGGCATTGTACCTCGCCTTTTTCCACCGCCAAGTCGATCTCACTCCCGCCTGGATAACCTAATACGGTGTTGATCTTTAAACCTAGTGTGTCTTCGAGCATGCGAGCTAGGATATAGTCGGTTCCGGCGGTGCCGCTGGACCCGCACTTGGGCGGCGTATTTGCGTTGCGTATGTCTTGCACGGTCTTGTAGGGAGCGTCGCTGCGCATATAGAACAGCACATCGCTTTTCTCAGGAGAGCCGAGCCAATTGAACTTGCGCACGTCGTATTGAACTTCCTTACGTCCGACCAGCTGATCCAGGTACATGCCGTAGGAGAGCATGCCGAGCGTTAAGCCGTCGGGTTTCGCTACACTGTAGATATGATTTGCCGCGATCAGTCCGCCCGCCCCTGGCATGTTTTGTACGATCATTTCCGGGTTCCCCGGAATATACTTAGGAACATAACGAGCGAGGAGCCGAGACCATCGATCGTAAAAACCGCCGGAAGTAAAGCCGACAATAATTTTGATTGATTGACCTTGGTAGGCTGATTGCTCCTGGGCCTTAGCGTCCGGCCTAGGTGCGAAGAGTAGAGCCACGAACAGACATACGACTACCTTCTTAATTTTTTTCATCCTGCTCTCCCGTCCGTATTGACGTCGACTCTGTTAATTCCCCACGAGTTGGAAAAGCACCCCCTCTGGAAAAGGCAGGTGGAGGAGGTAATCGACCAAGCCGTAAAAGACCGTACCCGCAACTACACTCAAAAGAATACTGCACGACCATTTCTTCCATCCTCCTCAATCGTTGCTTTGATATGGTCCTTGTCCTCGGTTGTACTTTAAAGGGCACAACTAGCTCAGCGAGAGACGGTTCAATGAAGTCTGCCTACATCAGCAAACGGACCCCTTTCATAAACTTTCCCCTCCGCCAACTTACTCTCAGATGGCCAGCGTCCGCTTCCAATGTTATTTCCCTAGGAGTTTCTTCATCCGTTCGACGACCTCTGGCGGTTGCACGACAATTTCCTTTGCGAGCTTCTCCAGCTTCTCACCGGCTGTGGGTTTAATCTCCAGATTCCGCCTTTTTGCCTCGGCTAAGAACTCCCGATCACTCATTGTTTTCGCGAAGGCCTCACGCAGAATCTTGAATTGTTCCAGGGAAATTCCAGGAGGAGTCACATAGGGCCGGCCGAAAATATTGGAAGCGAGTACCACATCAGCCAGACGTCGATCGGTTTCCGTTGTCCGATACTGTTCCATGAGCTCGTAAAGGGTCGGCAGGTCGGGCAAGCGCTCGTCCCGCTTGCGGCCAGTCTGGATAAGCAAACGAGCAAATCCGTTCTTGCGCCAGCTCTGGTAAGGCTCACCGCTGAACCAAGCAGTGGTCGTAAACGCGCGACATTGAGCTTCATTACGTTCCACTGCCAGATCCATTTCCGGCCCGCCCGGATAACCCAAGATGATATTAAATTTCGTCCCGATGGTTTCTTCCAAGAGTTTCGGCAGATAGTGACCCGTAGTGCCCGTTGCCGTAGCGGTGCACTTGGGAGGAGTGGCGGCAGTGCGCACGTCGTGAATCGTCTTGTAGGGAGTGTCAGTTCGCATATAAAGCACATGATCCGACCAATCGGGGCTGCCGATCCATTGGAACTTGGCCCAGTCGAATTGGACTTCCTTACGCCCGGCAAGCTGATTGAAGTAAAGCGCCGGGTTGATCGACGCAATGGTCAAGCCGTCGGGCTTGGCAACTCCATAGAGAAAGTTCGCGGCAACGATAGAACCCCCGCCTGGCATGTTTTGGACAATGAAGCTCGGACTCCCGGGAACATGTTTGCCGAGATGTTGGGCGATGACCCGCGCGTAGGTGTCATAGGCGCTGCCCGCCGTAGTTCCGGAGATAATGGTGACTGTTTTTCCTTGATAAAAGTTTGCTTGCGCAGGCCTCCACAAAAGAGCTAAAAAGAAAAGCAATAAAACTACGCTTTTCATTTTTTTTCTCCTCCTTTGAACCAATCTCTTTCAGACACTTATCGATTTAGAGCGTCAATTTTGCCTCGCATTTGTGTCCGGAAACGCCTCAGCGTGACTTCCCCAACAATGAGTGCGATCGTGTTGGGGACGGTGTTGAATTCCCCCGGGTAAAGTATTTCTCATGAAGCGAACTCTAGCGCCGTATTGTTTTTGCCCGTTTTTCTTTGCCTTCAATTGAGTCCAGGTGCGTTTGAAATTCCGTGACGGTAAAAACCGGTACCTCGGGAATGGCGCGCGCAATGATTGCCTGAGCGGCTGCATTCGGCCCCGAAGATGCCGGATCAATGAGAACAATCACCGGCATCGATGGTCTGATATCCCGCAGATTTAAAATCGTTTCGACTAAATCCATTTGTTCGCCCGTCGAAAGAAGAATGGCGGTGTCAAATGTTTCGTGGCGAATTTTCCCAATCGCCTTGTTTCCATCGCGGACTTTCGTCAACCGGCATTCAAGGGTGGCAAGCTGACTTTCCACTTCCGCGCAACGTCGCGAGCAAACCAGCAAGGTCTTGCCGAACCGACCGGGCAAGCTAAAATTCGAGACAAGCACGGCTAACCGCTCCCGAATTGAAACACTTCGACTTTCAGAGGCCCGTGTCAGAACAGCCGCTGTTCCACAGCGCTGTCTTATGTCTTCGGCAGGGGCCGGCTTCCTAGACCGGGACAGCAATCGAAGTGCCAGCGTTGATGACTTACGGGCGAGCTGAGCTAACGCGCAGGCCTATAAAGGATATGTCTTCAGCGGTGGAGAAAATGCATAGCCCGCGCGTGTGCAAAGAAATCACAGTTCGCGCGGCACGAGTGCGGAATACTTTACACAGTGTAACGTCGACTCGAAGGGCGGAGGGAGCGAGGAAAGCGATACTTCAAGGCATCGTGATCTCGTTGTACATCACAGGAGCCCGTGTTTTTGGAGTTTATCGTAGAGAGCGCGGCGACTGATTCCGAGTTGTTGAGCTGCCTCTTTTTTGTTGCCCTGAGTGGCTGCTAGAGTCATCAGGATGAACTCGCGCTCGACGGCGTCGAGAGTCATGCCCGCGTGGATTGCACCATGTTGACCCGTGGTAATTGTTTGAGTGGTATCGACCGTCCGGATTCTTAATGGGAGCAGATCAGGCGTCAGCTCTTCCCCTTTGGCCATGAGGACTGCGCGCTGAATAACGTTCTTCAATTCCCGTACGTTCCCCGGCCAGGAGTAGTTCCTAAGACAGGGCCAGGTGTCTTTCGCAATGGCGCGCATATTTTTCTTATAGATGGCATTAAAGTGAGGTACGAAATGATTAGTGAGGAGTGCTACGCCGCCCGGGCGCTCCCTAAGAGCCGGTACGTGAATACGAAAAACATCAAGACGATAGAAAAGGTCCTCTCTAAATCGTTTTTGTTTAACCGCTTCTTCCAAGTTTTCATTGGTCGCCGCGATCACGCGAACATTGGCGCAGATATCTTTATCGCCTCCGACTCGCCGGAAGGTCTTGGTCTCCAGAACTCTCAGGAGACTGACTTGAGCCTTCTCGTTGATCGTGCTGATTTCATCGAGGAAGATCGTCCCGCCGTGGGCTTGCTCAAAGTGCCCTTTGGCAGCTTCAACGGCACCCGTATAGGCGCCTTTTTCCCGGCCGAAAAGTTCGCTTGCGATCAATTCGGACGAAATCGCGCCGGTATTGACGGCGATGTAAGGACCGCTTCTTCGCCTACTTCTCCTATGGATCGCCGACGCGACCATGTCCTTGCCTGTGCCGGTTTCGCCGGTGATCAATACAGATATGTCCTCCGAGGCTGCTTCAACGATCCGTTTGAAGACCTCTTGCATGGGTAAACTGACTCCCAGCATGCCCTCGAACTCCAGAGGAATCAGTGTTTCACGGTGGTTGATAACGCCATTCCCCGAGACTTGCTGGTGAAATGCCTGGGTGACAAGCTCGCAGATCTCATCTTCTTGCACGGGACGCGTGAGCGTGCGATGCGCGTAGGCTTTGAGACGATCAAGGCGAATGGGCCCAGCCCATTGATCGGTCACGACAATGATGTAGGTGCGGCTTGAGTTTTTAGTCAGCCGGTCAAGCAACTCCAGTCCCTTGGACTGTTCTGTTTTTGAAGTAACCGCGTCCCAGATGAGAACGTCATATCCTGTGGCCATGAACTGTTCCATGGCGTGGTCGATAACCGGCACGGTGTCAACTGAAATAGAATCGCCACTGTATCGCTGCTTCAGGAGTCCTTGAATCGCGCCCGTCTTTTCAATGACTAAGACTTTTGGCATAGACCCAACCCGAAACCCTATTATCAAAAGGAATCGGCTTGAGCTAGTCCCCCACCTTCGAGATCTAAAACGATTGGCTGGTTTTGAAAAACGACCTTTGGTGGCCCTCTCCGGACCTGGCGTAGCAGTTTGTGACGAGTTCGACGAAGGAGCGAGCGTGAGAGAAATTGTTATGGATGCACACTCTTCCTTCGGTGGACCGGAGAATCGTCCAAGCCGAAAGAAAAGTAAAAGGTTCGCCCGCGTTCTCAACCTCCGACGCGTTGCGTTCCCGCATTCTGAATCATTCCCAACACATCCTCGGTAGTGCGCACGCGGGCCATGCGCGGGAAGACCGTGTTCATTAATGCTGCCATAGAGTCTTCGTGAGAATTGCTACAGGCGTCGCGGACTACGATGACGTTGTAGTCGTGGTCTCGGGCCGAATAGACGGTGGAGGCGACACCGACGTCGACGGCGCCACCGGAGATAATGATCGTGTCGATGCCACGGGTGCGTAGGGCCAAGTCGAAATAGGTTTGGTGAAATGTGCTCCAGCGAAATTTCGGAATGACGTAATCATCTGCCCGCGGTGCAATTTCTTCGATGACCCTCTGCTCCCACGAGCCTTCCGTCGCGCCATGGACCGTCGGACTGCAGTCGTTATTGGGCCAAGGCCGAAGCCGCATGTCGGTATCGGTGACGATCAAACTGCGGCTCTCGCCGTCGGGCCGGTGGTTGGCCATGGCGTAATAAATAAGAATACCATTCTGGCGCGCCGCATTCATCAAGCGTACGGCGTTATCAACCACCGGTTTCATTCTTTTTTTCGTCTCTTCAGGTGCGCCGTGGTAGTAAACGTTGAGCAGGTCGAAGAAAAGAAGCGCCGTTTTTTTGTTATCGAGATGATTGACATTCATGGTAGTCCTCCGAAAATTTGTGGGTAATGGAGTGATGGAGTATTGGAGTAATGGGTTTCGGATCGGAAAATTCCAACACTTCGGTACTCAAGGAAGCGCTTAGTTATTCAGCCACGCGATTTCCCACCAATTGCGGTCGACATCGCTGATCAAAAAAGATTGTCCTTCATTGATTTGCTTAATCTCTTCGATCTCCGTAATGCCGAATTCTCCACCGCGGGCTTGTAATTCTTTGTGTGCTTCTGCCAGTGCCGACTGCGACTCGACGGTCACAGTGTGGCGTTGCAGCGCCGTGAGATATTTCCTGTTCTTTTCCGGAATTTCTAGACTTACCACGTACCAGGGCGTAGATGGATGCTTGATATCATGAGGCCTGATCGTCGGCACGTGAGTGATGACATCGAGGCCCAAGACTTCTCTGTAGAATTTAACCGAGGCGCTTAGATTA
>Ga0114129_10006868_pt1 | contig 16184 bp, 18 predicted proteins | sample RhiMetdeltSRZDD1_FD_80071 | JGI IMG/M metagenome (GOLD analysis project Ga0114129, IMG submission 80071) | Populus rhizosphere microbial communities from Tennessee, USA - Rhizosphere MetaG P. deltoides SRZDD1 (version 2) (version 2) | ecosystem: Host-associated > Plants > Roots > Rhizosphere >... | reverse complement strand
TACTTCTCTTTTTAGGAATTCAAAGATTCTGGGCGTTACCCGATATCCGGAAGGTTCGCCGGGTCCGGTGGGAACGGTAATGACCGTGGCATTCCAACTCGACGGACAAGAATTCATTGCATTAAACGGCGGCCCGCATTTCAAATTCACCGAAGCCATCTCGTTCTCCGTGGACTGCGAGACGCAGGAAGAGGTGGACGAGTACTGGGAGAAGCTTTCTGAAGGCGGAGAAGAATCAAGGTGCGGCTGGCTCAAGGACAAATATGGTCTGTCATGGCAAGTCAATCCCAGAATCTTAGGTGAGATGTTGCAAGACGAAGATCCTGCGAAAGCAAAAAGAGTCATGGACGCAATGCTTCAAATGGACAAGATCGACATACCAACCTTGAAGCAAGCGTACGAGGGAAAATAGTCCGTGATCCGGCGGGAAATGTAGTCGGCCTCTATCAGCAACCGACAGGGGAGAATTTGAAAAATGACTAAAGGAACTAAAGCTGTGAGCGCTCCCGCGAGAGACGTAGACGATTACCTCGCGAGAGTGCCCGAAGACGCGCGTGCTGCGCTCGAGAAGCTTCGCAAAACCATCAAAGCCGCCGCGCCGATGGCCACCGAGGTCATCAGCTACCAGATCCCGGCCTACAAACACCACGGACTCCTGGTGGGTTTCGCGGCGTCCAAGAACCACTGCACCTTTCATATCATGAGCGTGAAGGTGACGGGCGCGCACGCGGCTGACCTCGATGGCTACCAACTCGGCAAAGCGTCTATCCGGTTCGCAGCCAATAAGCCGCTCCCTGCCGCTCTCGTCACGAAGCTGGTCAAGGCGCGCATCGCCGAGAACGAGGCGGGTAGGAGTTATGGGGGCCGTCAATGAGCAACTCGTAGTCGAACTACAACTATTTGAGAGGAGATGAAGCAATGAGGATAATAAAGAGCGACATGTCCGAAGCCGGCATGATCGAATGTCTCGACAAGCTCGCAAAGACATTGACCAGGCGTTGACTTCATAATCATGTTTTGTAACAAAGAAAGGAGAAACGTATGAGCGGAGTAAGAGTGCTGGCCGGTACACGCAAGGGCGCGTTCATTCTGACGTCGGATGCAAAGCGCGAAAAGTGGGACGTCAGTGGCCCCCATTTCGCGGGCTGGGAGATCTACCATCTCAAGGGGTCCCTCGCTGATCCGAATCGGCTGTATGCATCACAGACCAGCGGTTGGTTCGGACAGATCATTCAACGCTCTGATGACGGCGGAAAAACATGGCACCAACCCGGAACACCGCCCGGCGAACCAACCACTACCCCGGACGGCATGCCAAAGGGCGAGAGCAACAAGTTCGTTTACGACACTTCTCCTGAAACCGGCGCGCCGCTGACCACTCACCAGTTTTACGACGGCACGCCGCGCCCATGGGAGTTCAAGCGAGTCTGGCATCTCGAACCTTCGCTGACTGATCCGGACACGGTCTACGCCGGCGTTGAAGATGCTGCCTTGTTTCGCTCGACCGACGGCGGCCAGACGTGGCAAGAACTAGCCGGACTGCGAGGCCACGGCTCCGGACCCAACTGGCAGCCAGGCGCGGGCGGAATGTGCCTGCACACGATACTTCTGGATCCGAGCGATCCCAACCGGATCTTCATCGCAATCTCGGCTGCCGGGGCGTTCCGGACGGACGACGCGGGCAAGACCTGGCAACCGATCAACCGCGGACTGTACTCACAGTACATCCCCGACCCGACGGCGGAAGTCGGCCACTGCGTTCACCGCATTGCGATGCACCCGTCGCGTCCGGGTGTGCTGTTCATGCAGAAGCACTGGGACGTCTTGCGCACCGACGACGCCGGCGAGTCGTGGCATGAGATCAGCGGGAACTTGCCGACCGACTTCGGGTTTGTGATCGACGTTCACGCGCACGAGCCTGAGACCATCTACGTCGTTCCGATCAAGAGCGACTCGGAGCATTATCCGCCCGATGGAAAGCTGCGCGTCTACCGCAGTCGTACCGGCGGAAACGAGTGGGAAGCGCTCACGAAAGGTCTTCCGCAAAGCGACTGCTACGTCAACGTGCTTCGCGACGCGATGGCCGTCGACTCGCTCGACTCGTGCGGTGTGTACTTCGGAACGACCGGCGGGCAGGTATACGCATCGGCTGACGCCGGAGACAGTTGGGCTCCGATCGTCCGAGATCTTCCGCCCGTGCTGTCTGTCGAAGTCCAGGTGCTGAAATGATCCGAGTCCAGCTTCCATACCATTTGCGAACGTTGGCTAAGGTCGACGACGAGGCGACGGTCGAGGTCCACGGTCAGGTTACTATGCGTTCGGTTCTCGACGCACTCGAGTCGCGCTATCCGATGTTGAGAGGGACCATCCGCGACCATGCCACCGGACAGCGCCGGCCGTTCCTGAGGTTCTTCGCCTGCGGAGAGGATTTGTCCCATGAACCAGTGGACGCTCCGCTTCCCGACGTGGTCGCGACTGGCGCAGAACCTCTCGTGGTACTTGGCGCGATTGCGGGCGGCTGAAGCGTAATGAATCGCGCGGAAGTGCGCTGGAGAAGAACAAAATTAACCGGTGAATCGGTAAAGGATTAACAGGACGATTGTGTGAAATCATTCGAGGATGAAAGGAGTGTTGCAAATGCAATTGAGTCCATATCTCAGTTTCAACGGCCAATGTGAGGCCGCGTTCAAGCTGTATCAGGAGTGTTTTGGCGGCACTATGCAATTCAAGATGACCTGGGGCGAATCGCCGATGGCCGACGAGGTGCCGGCTGAACTGCGCGATAAGATCATCCACGCGAGTCTGATTATTGGCGAGACTGTGCTGCTCGGAGCTGACAGTCCGCCCGATCATTATGAAGAACCAAGAGGGATTTCGGTAACGGTGCCGGCCAAGACGCTGGCTGACGCTGAACGCATATTCAGCACGTTGTCTGAAGGCGGAAAGGTTACGATGCCGTTGCAAAAGACCTTCTGGTCACCCGGTTTTGCAATGCTGGTCGATCGCTTTGGCATCCCGTGGATGATCAGCACCGAGCAAGCCGCCTGACCTTCTCTCAAGAGACTCCTTTGCGTCTCAGCGTGTCTTTGCGTCTTTGCGCGAAACCTGACTTCAAGTGCTAAGTAATCTGAAGCTGGCGTTTCGCGCAAAGGCGCAAAGACCCGCGAAGACGCAAGGAGTTTTCGCACCCCTCTTCGGCTGGACCCTCGTGTATTATCTCCGTCAGATGATGATCCAGCCGAACATCGCTCAATCATTCCAGTCGCCCGTCGTGCGCGTGTTACTCGGCGCGATCGCAATAGCACTTCTCTACGTTCTGTGGAAAGAGGTCCGGAAGATCCCCGCCAAGCTCTTTACGCTGATGGCCACGGCATTCGTGGACATGGTGGGCTTGCTGATGATCATTCCGCTCCTGCCGTTTTACGTAAAGGAACTCGGCGGATCGGGGATCGACGTACTCGGGCTGCACTTTGGAATCGGGAGCATCTCGGGATTCATCATCGCGTCGTTCACCATCGCACAACTGTTAAGCGCGCCGATGTGGGGCCGCTTCTCCGATCGCGTAGGCCGCCGGCCGGTGCTGCTGATCGCCCTGGGAGCGGCAGGAATCGCCTATCTGATTTTTGGTTTCGCGCACTCGCTGTTTGTATTGTTCGTCTCGCGCCTGGTGCAAGGAGCGGGCGGGGGAACAGTCGGCGTGATCCAGGCTTACGTGGCCGACTCGACAGATCCAAAGGATCGCGCGCGAGCGCTCGGATGGCTCTCGGCGACAACCAATCTCGGCGTAGCGCTGGGGCCGGTGCTAGGGTCCTTCGCGATCGCATTAGGCAAGCGCGATCTGATGCCGGGACCGGGGACGTTGATGGCCGGTCGCGCGATGCCGGGAATTATGGCGGCTGGGCTCTGCTTGCTGAACATGATTTTCGCATGGCGGTATCTGACCGAGTCTCGTGATCTCACCGAGCGGCCCGGCGGCCAGCCACAAGAGGGATACGTCCGTCCGACCTCACGTCAGGCGATCTGGCGAGTGATCTCGCATTCGAGCGAGCCCGCGTCGCGGCTCATCTTGATTTATGCGATCGCGATCGGTGCCTTCCAGGGGAGCTTTTCGGTGCTCGCACTATTCCTGAACGCGCGCTTTGAGGTCACCGAACAGACGATTGGCTATTTCTTCATGTATGTCGGAGCGATCTCGGTTTTCACCCGCGTGCTGTTGTTGGGGCGGGCGGTCGATTGGCTCGGCGAAGCGAATCTCTCGCGTTTGGGGCTCGTGCTTCTGGCTGCGGGAGTCCTCGGAATGCCGTTGTCGAGAAACCTCGGGATGCTGGCGTTCGCCGTGGCTTTGATCCCTCTCGGAACTGCGTTCACATTCCCGTGTGTGACTGCGCTGTTGTCGCGAGTGATTGATCCGAGAGAACGCGGCTTGTATATGGGAATGCAACAGACATATGGCGGCGTGGCTCGCATCATTGCGCCGCTGTTTTTCGGATGGGCGTTTGATTCGATAGGGGTCTCATCGCCGTACTTCTTCTCATCGGCAATCATCCTGGCGACGCTCTCACTTGGATTCGGATTGGATCAATACGCGCGGCCCGGAATCGGCGTCGCGCCTGAAGCAATCGGCGACAAGCGAGGGGCGTAGAACGAAACTGACTCATCCTTCACTCAAATAGTTCGCGACTTAGTTGAATGACTCCTCACCTTGACGTGGCGCTCCCATCTTGGGATTATCCAGATGAGGACGACAGCGGGAATGCGGATCATCAGCCGGCGGGCACTGAGGGAGTTTTGGCAGAAGCATCCCGACTCCGAGGGGCCGTTGCGTGACTGGTACAAGATAACGAGCAAGGCGCAATGGAACAGCATTGCTGATACGCGGCGTGACTATCCGCACGCTGACTCGGTCGGTGCATGCACAGTTTTCAATATCGCCGGAAACAAGTACAGGTTGGTTACGGCGATCATCTATGGCATCAAGCGGGTCTATGTTCGCAACCTGCTGACCCACGCTGAATACAGCAGGGGCGCTTGGAAGAAAGATTGTGGAGCCATAAGGAAGTTGAAATGAAAACGGTGGAAATTAATCGAGCCAGCGCGGCCCGTGGGCTAAATCCGCGCCGTTATGCTCGCTTGCTCTCGCAGCGGCTTCCGACGGTGATACGCACAGAGGAAGAGAACGAAGAGATGTTGGCGGCCATCTGGGAATTGATGAAAAAGGGAGAGGACAATCTCTCAGCGGAAGAATTGGCTTTACTCGAACTCATGTCGGTCCTGGTCGAGCGATTTGAAGAGGAGCACTATCCGATACCGGATTCGCCGCCGCACCGGATTCTGCAGCACTTGATGGAAAACCGAAAAACAAAACAGGCCGATCTAGTGCCGATTCTCGGTGGGCGGGGCCGCGTCTCCGAGTTGGTGAATGGCAAACGCGCCATCAGCAAAGCGCAGGCAAAAGCACTGGCGGACTTCTTTCACGTCTCAGCAGAGGTGTTCTTGTAGTAGTCCGTCGCGCGTCACGTCGGATGCAACAGACTTATGGCGGAGTGGTTCGCATCATCGCACGCTGTTCTTCGGATGGGCGTTTGATTCGCTCGGGGTCTCGTCGCCGTGCTTCTTCTCGTCTGCAATCATTCTAGCAACGCTTTCTCTTGGATTCGTATTGGATCAGTACGCACGACCGGGAATGGCCGTCGCGCCCGAATCAATCGGCGTCAAGGGAGAGCTGTAGTACATTCCTAGCGATTCTTCGGGACGCTTCGCGAGCTAGGTGGGCTTCGAGCGGGCTGATGATGAACCACGTAGTGGTTGCGGCCCAAAGCCCAAGGTTGCTGTACCCGGCTACCTTGGGAAATGATCCCGGCAACCGTCACAACCCCAACGGGGTTGGGGCCTGCATCAGACCGCGGAGTAATAACCATGCCTCAGTCGCTCTCGGCCGTCTATGTTCATCTGGTGTTCTCCACGAAGGAGCGCCGGCCATTCCTGCGAGATTCCGAGGAGCGGGAGTCGTTGCACGCGTATTTGGGCGGCATCTCCAAGGCGCTCGGTTGCGCGCCGATCATCGTCGGTGGAGTGGAAGACCATATCCACTTGCTCGCACGGTTTGGCCGCACGATCACGCAAGCAGACTGGGTCAAGGAACTAAAACGCGTTTCGAATCTTTGGTTGAAAGAACAAGGTCCCGCCTATGGTGAATTCCAGTGGCAGCGTGGCTACGCTGCCTTCTCAGTGAGCCAATCCAATCTCGAGCGGGTGAAGAACTACATTGTCAACCAGGAGGCGCATCACCGGAAGCTGAGTTTTCAAGACGAACTTCGCGCACTGCTCCGCAAACACGATGTCGAATGGGACGAGCGTTACGTGTGGGACTAAGCCACAACCCCGTCGGGGTTGGAACGAATCACGGACTGCCTGTCCCCAGGGTAGCCGAGTACAGCAACCCTGGGCTGGAGGACACATCCCCTTCGGGGAAAATGTCGACGCCAGGGTGAATTCTGTTCAGTAGTTGGAAGAAAGATTTGGAGCGTGGTTCAGTTTGCTCCGCTCGGCGCGGTCAGAGCGCTGCGCCTTCCGGTTTATGACCCCTCCAGCTCTATGTGGATGTCCAAGGTCGTTCCGCTGACGCGGTATGTCGCGTTGTTGGGTGAGTCGGGGTCATACTGGACGTAGTCGTGGCAATGCTTGTCCTCTCCCCCTTCCGCATGCACCTCAACGCCAACCTGGGTGCCCCTCGGTATGTTGAGAGTTGTCAAGTCGATTGTTTGGGATTGATCGATGGGAAAGGTATTACTCCATCCCGAGTCTTCATCGTCCCAAAACACCCTGAATTTCATGACAAACCCACCGTTGTTGTTACAGGTTACCTTGCTGACTGTTTGCATTTTGATTTCTCCTTTTGGATTGATACGTAGCCGATCCCTCAACTCTGCCGTTGCAACGTGTTGGTCCACAGATGAATTTACGGGAAGCCTTATATCAACGGTGAGCCGGCAAATCAACGTCGTCGAGCGCTGAATCACATCAGTTTGCTGATCAGCGAGCATCATCGCGACTAGTTCACTGGGATTCGGATAGGATCAGTACGGGCGACGACGGACTTATGGCGCCGATCGGCGACAAGGGTGAGACATAGAATGAGCGCCAGTGGCCAGCGTCAGGAATTAGGTGGTCAACCACGTAGTGGTTGCGGCCCAAAGCCCAAGGTTGCTGTACTCAGCTACCTTGGGGACTAGCAGGGACGACCGACGCAACCCCAACGGGGTTGCGGCAGTGCTCCACGTAGAAGAGGCGCCTCAATAACGATAACGACTCAAGGCAATCTGATCCGATGGCTCGGTGTGCGCAGGTAGGATCGGACGCAACCCCGTCGGGGTACGGGAACTCGCAGCCGGAGTTGCCCGGATCATCGCACCGCTGTTTTTTCGGATGGGCCTTTGATTCGATAGGAGTATCGTCGCCGTACTTCTTCTCGTCAGCGATCTTGGCGATGCTCTCACTTGGATTCGGATTGGATCAGTACGAGAGACCTGGGCTTGCCGTCGCGCCTGATGCGATCAGCGACAAGAGCAAGGCGTAGCATGGTGCCCTCGAATAACAAAGGTGTGTCGGCAATTCCAAAAAGATAAGGTACCGGGCTCACGAGGGTGAATCGATAAGTTTCTCGAATTGCGCGATAGCTGAATCTTCGAGGTCATTGGCCGCGTCGCGAAGCTCATACGCCTTCAGGACGAGCGTACCTATTTTTTCTTGCTCTTTGTACGGCATCTCTGGTACCAGTACTTCCTCGGTGTCTTCGGCCGTCAATTCGTCAACTACTCCGCCGTAGATTTTTGATCGAAGCTGGTGCTTGCCGTAGCTAGTGTTCAGGAACGCCGCCAAAAAGCCCGGATGAGATTTGCCCGCCTTCGCACGGACTCGCAGCATGTGCTCGGAGGCAGCCCAGCCATCCATCTTTTTCGTTACGATCGCAACCCTCCCGACGGTGCCGGAACGGGTGAGTAGCACTTCGTCTTTCTTAATCGTCCACAGCTTCAAATTCTTTTGCTTCGTATTAGAAACAGACTTCAAGGCGTGAATTCGCATCATCAAGACATGCGAACCCTGCAGAAATGGAGTTCCGTGTTCGGCGTCCACGTAAACCCTGGCTACTCTAGGGGGCAAGTAAACCGATGTAATAATCGATCGAAGCGCCACGAGCGGATGCGTGGCAAGGCCGAGTTTCTTGATGGCGCTACTGGCAATTGGGACATGATGTGAGGCATCGAAGCGAACGCCAAGTTCACCGGAATTAATCGCGAATGCCTTTGGATCTCCTTCTCGACCTATGTATTCAATGTCGTGCTCAGTAAACGGTTCAACTCCCATTGCGTGATGAAGCTCTTGGTCCGCCTGCTCTAGAAGCTCATTTCCTTGATCACGCAGCCCATACGCTTGAACGATCTTCTGATGTATCGCCTGCTCAGATGGCTCGCCAGCAAGCGGCATACTAATGTCGCCAACGTGTTTTGCCTCTAGGTGTGAGACCGTGGAACCGTACTCGTTCTTCGTAAGAAGTATTTGGCCAAAGCGAGAGGCGAGGAACGCATAGATGTATCCTGCTTTCGTTAGGCCCGGTAAGATCCGAATTGCATCGTCAGTGACAGCAAAGTGCGAAAGGGTCCGGTTAACGAGAACTGGATGCCCAGTCGTACCAGAGCGGCTCAGCAGAATCGTTCCTTCCCGAACGCTAAGCTCATCCAACTTTGCCATTCTTTTGGATAGGAACTTCGCTTTTTCCGGCTGGAAGAAAAAAAGCTCGCGTCCAGACACGAACGCCACTCCCTCCTCTTCACTGTCGACCCATATGCGTTTGAAGTTGCTACGAGGCTGATTCTGAGTAGGGTGGTAGATCGCGCCGGCGCGGGCGAAGATCTTGGCCTTCGGGTATGGAGTGCGCTGAATATTCTCCCTAGCCAAAAAGGCGCTCTCCGAATAAGCGGTAGCATCGAGACGGCAGTTTTCTTCGGACAACCAGCGTGACTGTGTATAGAACTGACGTACGCGGAAGTCTTCCCCTGCTATTGCGGTTTGCGCTTGCAAATGATTAGTCATACTGCCACGGGTGTGGGCCACGCTTCCTAAGCCATTCGTTGAAGAGGTGGATAACGACCGGAAGATGATCGAGGAGAATGGGCTCTTCGGTCTCTTTCTCGATCTCAGTAATCTCGCCGCTTATTGTCCTCGTTGTTACCCTGCGCTTTACGGTTCGGAGAATCTCGTCTCCTTCAGGTGTTCGCAGGTAAACCGGCTGGCCCCGTAAATCCCAACCGACTTTATCCGCTATCGCCATGAATATCTCGTAGTCAGGAATGCGACGCAGTTCTGCCACCAGTCTCTGTTCCTCCGCCGTAAACTTTTGAAGCAAGAGAACTGACGTCATTGTATGCGTATCGGAGCGAGCAAACATTTCTCGCGGTAAGTCGACACTCGCGATTACCCACGATTTGGAAAGGATCCACCTCCTCAGCCACGCTAACCCTGGGTTCGAGAGTATGCTGTCCGGCAAGACGATGGCCATCCGACCCCCAGGCTTAAGGAACTCGAGACACCGTTGCACAAACAGCTGTTCTGGCGGTAGTGATGAACGAGGAGCCTTTGCCTCGTACTTCGTGAGATCGTATCGATCAAGAATGTGAGGATCGTCGATTGGTAGTTTGGAACCAAAGGGAGGATTCGTGAAGACCACATCAAATCCGCCAAGGCCTATGTTCTCCCTAACTTCGCGTTTCCATTCTCCTGGGGGCAGTAACGAGTTTTCCCAAAAGACATTGCTAGAACCGTCTCCGTGAAAAGCTAGATTCATTTGTGCTGCACGAACAAGTTCTGGGAGTTTATCAATGCCGAAGATCTGGCTGTCGCATAACTGTTTCAGACGTTCTGCGATTCGGGGTTCAGCTTTGGCGCGATCACCCTTGTACTTGCTTAGCTCCTGGCTCTCGATCACTTCCTTGATCGAAAGAAGTGCGGCCCGAAGGAAACCTCCAGTCCCGCACGCCGGATCGATGATGCGCAATTTCAAGCGTTTGTCCGCTGGATATGTGGCTAGCACCATCTGGACCGCCATGTCGCACACGTTGCGCGGCGTGAAGAAGGCACCATGGTCTCGCCGACTTGTTACACTAACAATCTCTTCGTATGCCTCTCCTTTGATGTCACTCGCCGTCTGGATGAGAGAGTACTTCTGCAGCTCCGCTACTGTGTATGCTAGCGATCGATTGTCCAGTTCGATGTTTTCGCCTAGCGTGGGGAAAATATACGGATAACGCGCGCGTACTAGGTCGAATAACTTACAGATTCGCGTCTTGAGCTTTCGCTGCCCAAGCTCGCTTCGTCGCTCATCCGTTGAAATTGAAAACTCAAGGATTCCAGACGTTTCTTGCTCATCATAGAGCTTACAGAAGATCAGCTTGAGAAGTTCGAAAAACGCCTTTTCCTTTCCCAAGTTGCCATTGACGTGCAAGTAGTCGTGACACCGTTTAAAGACTGAACGAAGCCCCTCGGTGGCTGGGACCAGATCGGAGAATTCCAGCCGCTTCGGTTCGGTCTCACCCTTAAGAGGTATGTCTGTGGCGTCGAGGAACGGCTTCTGTCCAGCCTTATCAGCATCCACCTCTCTCTCCAACGCGGCCATCTCAGAGCCCACCCAAAGACCCCACCGCGCATTGATGCAAGAAGCAAGATAGGACTTGAGCTGTTCAACGCCCTCGGCACGGTCAGTTGGCCGTACATCTTCACGTTTCGCCTCGACTATGATGAAGATGTGTTCCTGCTTATGCTCTAGGCCTGGCGGAAAGATAGCTATGTCTACCCGCTTCTTGTTACCGCTTCCCATCTTCACCGGGAATTCTAGATGCAGGTCCCGCTTGTCATATCCATATTCCTCGACAAGGCTTCGCGCTACCCGTTGACGAACGTGTTCCTCGGGCGTGTCTTTGCGGAGGACCCCTTCATGCACGTAGCAGCGTATTCTGCCTGACGGTACAAGCAAGACTGGTTCATCGAGCTGTCTGTTGGTGGCTTTCATCGAAGAAGTCCGATCATACGCGCCGTTCGACCGATTGTCCAAAGTCCTCGTCAAAAACCCCAAAATGACCGCAGGAGTGAAGGGTAGCGGAGGGTCATATTGGTGACACCAGCCCCTGAATCTCCTCGAACTCGGAATGTCAGGGTAAGGCCGTTGAAACCGATTGACTTCAGTCGGCGCGGACCAGGGTTGGTCCTGGTCGAGCGATTTGAACACGCGCACTATGCGAGGGTTCCCACTCCTACAGATCCGAATCACGATCCGAGGGTTCCCGCTCCTACACATCCGCATCCGTCAGAGGATACCACTTCATTACAGTGTCATAGTACACGCTGCAAATCTTCTCAATCTCCGGGTCCGTGATTCTCTCTTCCAATACGACCTTGAGAATGACCGCGAGCAATTGAAGCGGAGTAAGCGTAACCTGATACGTTGATGAGGTGAAGAGGGCAGGTGATGAAGTAGTAACGCGACTCGGTTTACGATTCGCTCTACGCTTCCGTTTCACTGGCGCGTGTGGCATAACTTCGGATAGTCTTTCGAGCTTGTAAGACGGGACTAGGCTGCGCTTCTCTGGCGAGGCAGACGCAACCCAGCCCCGCGAGTGCATCGGCATTTAGCCGACGGCCCGGCTCGTTGTGCTTCTTACGTTCCGGGCATCGTCATTATTACAAAACACCTTTCGCTCACGCAAGCCGTTTTGTGATACAATGCGAATTGACTTAAATAACCTGATAACACAGAAGGAAGCAGCCGAGATTCGCGGATGTACTCCCCAAGCCATCAACCAACTGGTTCAGCGCGGTAGTCTCAAGTCGATCGTGGTTGGCGGGAAACGGCTTGTGTTCAAGGATGAAGTTGAAAAGTTTCAGCCGAGTAAAGGCGGAAGGCCAAGAACAAGGCCAGCCACGAAAACGCGGAAACGAACTGCCCGTCCGAAGAAATCAAGTTAAGAAGAAGACCGGTTTACTTCTCCTTGTGTAGCTTTGCCGTGCGGCGCGCTGCGAGGCGGCGGGTTACCGAGGGACTCGTGAGCTCCCGAAGCGCGTCCTTGCCTACCCAACGAGCCGAGGGATTCGGGGACTCCGATAGGCGATGGGCTACCGTAACTGCCGCGGCGTTGAGCGCGGGGTTGCGTTTTCCGATCGCTCGCAGAGCCATGTTCACCGCTTTCTTGACGAAGTGCCGTTCGTCGTCGGCGGCGCGCTCGATGAACACCAAGCCCTCGACAAACTGCTCATCAGAGGCGAACTTGTCATGCACTGTGAGAGACCACAGCAGCGCGAAGCCCGCGCGTTTGATGAATTCCGCTTCCTGGTGGCTCCACTGCGCGACCTTGCTCCAGGCATGCGGAGTGCGGTCGAAGAGGTTGAAGCACAGCGTGTCGACTATCCCCCAGTTGTCGAAGTCCTGAGCCCAGCGGTCCATCTGTGCCGAAGTGACGCGAGCCGGTTCGTCGACGAATGACGTCAGCATTCGCGCCTCGTACCAGCCAGTCTCCCAGAGCGCGGCGGCCAGCTCGTGATTCCGCCCGAGCGGCTTGGCCACCTTCTGAATGTAGGACATCGACACGCCAAACGCTTTGCTCGTATAGATGCCGTATCGCTTCGACATGTCTTCGAAGACGCGCTTGTCGGCAAATCGCTTGAGCGACGTGAGCACGGCCTGGACCTGATCTCGAAGCGAGGACTGCAATCTTTTGTTTGTTGTCTTAGCTTTGGCGGCTGCTGACAGTTTCGATTTGACGGGCGAGCTCGTCCCCGCTTTCTTCCTTGCCGACTTGGCTAGAGCGTTCTTCTTCATTTTCTTCTTGGGGGGCATGGGTGTTTCTCCTGTAATTCCACCCACTGCCGAGAACGTGTGAAAAAGTCCGGCGAATCCCCCGACGCAGTCGGGGGATCGTTCAGATTCAGCCTACATCAACGTGGCTGGAGAACTTCCCCGGCTCCCTTCCCGCGTCCCTCGCGACGCGAGGGACGCGGGAAGGGAGCCAGAGCAGAGAGACGGGCCAGTCTGGTTGTAGGCTGTGTATTAACGATCCACCAACTGCGTTGGTGGGATTCGCCGGGCTCTTGATACGGTCGCGGCGGTGGATGGGATTCATCGGAGGCGCCAGCCTTTGTCGATGTAACGATGCGAGCCCACATCAGTGACTTGAACCGCCGCGCGGTATCCGCTGACTGCCTCAGTCCTCAAGACTCTTGTTTCAGACGGAATCTGCTCTTCATCCGGTCCATCGCGTAGCGCTTCTGCGAGCACGCGCCCATCGAGGGATTCGGCGGCGCTAACGCCTTTCAGAGCCAGAATCGTCGGTGCGATATCGACGTTCCCGGCCGCCGTTCGAACGGTAGCTCCGCGCTTAAAGTCGGGGCCCCAAAGTATCAGCGTGTTACGCACGAGCCACGGGCTCATCCCACCATGCCCGCTGCCAGCCCCGACAAGCGGGCCGGTGGCGCCGTCTCCGTCGATGTAGTGCTTACCCGCCACGCCAAACGCATTGACCGCCGAAGTCCACGGCAAGGTGAACAGGATATCCGGACCGCGCTCGGCGTTCGCCTGCCGAATCAACGCAAGTGAGAAAGTTCCGGTAACCCATCCAAGTTCATCGCCTGTTTTGCGCTCGCTCACGGGCTGTCCGCGTGACGCGGTGGCTGGCGTTCCTTTCTGATCACCCGCACTCCGGGCAGTGAAGATCACGTCGACCCAGTCCTGCGTCTGCAAGAAACTCACGATCCGCCTGATCCGCTGCCGGTCTCGACCCTTGACGTGTACCAGCACCGATTGCCCGTTGGAGGCCAACACCACGTCGTCCGACTCGGCGGCCGCCTTGAGTCCGGCGTTGATCAGCGCTCGCGTTGCGTCAGCCCTGAAGTTGTGCAAGCTGAAACCGTGATCGGAGAGCACTATTACATCGGTCGTATCGGCAAGGCCGATCTCCTGCAGTTTCGCGAGCGTCAGCGCAAGGTTGCGGTCGTTATTCGCGAGCGCCTTGCGCGCCTCTTGCGAGCCCGTGCCGTACCTGTGCTGGGCGCCATCGGGCTCGGTCTGCCAGTCGATCACGACGTCAGGTTTTAATTCCGGCAGGACATATTCGCGCAGGACTCGGTCCGCCCAGTCGACCGATGAATTGTCCTCGTCGGTGGGCGCGGTACCGAACCGAGAGAGGATGACCGCGTTAGACTCGTCTGGATAAGCGACGCGCCGGCCCGGATCGAACTTGCCGTTGACAAGCACGCCAACGCCTTCCTGTGCGCGATGATTCAAAAGGAATGCGCTGCCGGTCGACCCCGAGCTGACCGCGGCGAAGCGCATTCCGCGCTCGCGAAGGCGTTCGGCCAGGCTGCGCGCAAAGAGCAAGCGCCCGTTGCTTGCCTCTCGCAGCTTAAGCAACTCGCGATAGTCGCCAGTGTTGAGGGCCCGGTTGGGATGCACGCCGGGCACAAACATCGAGTTGCTGACCAGCCCGTTGACATCGGGGTAAGTGCCCGTCGAGATAGCGGCGGCGTTTACTCGCGTGACGGTGGGGAACACCGAGTGCGAGTTGATATAGTTCACACCTTCCTGATGCAGCCGGAAAAGCGTTGGCGTATCTTCGCGGTTGATCGAATCGGGTCGCAGCCCATCCATAACGACTATGAGGATCAGACGAGCGCTCCCCCGTGACTGCCAAGTAACGTTCGCCGCCTGTCCGGTAGGTGAGATCGGCGTAGCGAGCGCCACGATAAGAACAGCCAGTGCGAGTCCCATCAGAAAACTTCTCATTCTTCTCATCGCGTTATGTCCTGCGCTCATTCGTCTGCTTCTGATGCGGCGCTCGGCGGAACATTCTTAAATGACGATTCGCATTTAGCATCTCACTTGAGAGACCGTGTGAAAACTGGGATACCACCACGCCTGAGACTCGGTAAAGTTCTGAATCCCACCACTGCAAGCCGAGGCTGCGACCACGACGTTACGACTTCGTCTGCTTCTCGATCTGCGCACGCAAGCGTTCCTCCTGCTCCCTTAGCTCCGGAGTGAACTCGGCGCCGAAGTCTTCCGCCTCGAACACCTGGCGGATCTCCACTTCGGTCTCGTCGAACGGGGCACGTTTGAGCCACTCGACCGCGTCGTCCATCGACTTTACCTGCCATAGCCAAAAGCCGGCGATCAGCTCCTTGGTCTCAGCGAAGGGCCCGTCGATCACGGTTTGCTTCCCTCCAGCGAACTTGACGCGCTTGCCCTTTGAGCTCGAGTGGAGCCCCTCGCCTGCGAGCATCACTCCGGCTTTCACCAGTTCCTCGTTGAACTTGCCCATATCGCTAAGCATTTTCTCGTCCGGAAGAACGCCCGCCTCTGAATCCTCGTTGGCTTTCACAATTACCATGACTCGCATTGTATTATCTCCTTTGGTTTAGTATTTCGGAGCTGAACCTCGGTCGGTTTCGACCTGCTGATCCCGGCTCTCTATTGTAGAGTCGAACGAGCAGCAGCAAGATCGACAAGTTCAGTATCTTCTCTTTGAAATTAGATGTTAAGAACTGGGTGGCGTCTAGAGAAGCGCAATCAGTCTGATGCTTTGTGCATCAGGGGTGAGCGAACATTCCAGCTCGACCAAGTGCCCGGCGATTCCATCGATCAGTTCCGTCGGACTGTTATGCGCTGATGCCCGGCTTGCTCACCAAGTTGAAGCCGTCGTAGTATAGCCCCGCTCGCTTTAAGCGGGTGATTCTCTCAAGGTGGCAGGCGGGCCTCAGAAAGGAAAAACATGCGACTTCGAATACTTGCAGCGTTTCTTGTTCTCTCGGCAACGCTTGTAGCGGCGCCGCAGGATGATCGCAAGGCCGACCGCGATGCGATTCGCGCGCACATCGACAGTATTTTCCAAGCCTTTATCAAAAAAGACGCCGCCGCCCTGCGCGCCACTCATCACCAGAACTGGCTGGGCTACCTCGAAGGCTCGCGCACCATGATTCGCGGTGTCGACGGTTATATGGACAACAACTGGGTTGACCCGTCGAGTCCATACGGCATGAAAGGCTACAAGATGCGCGAGTTCGACATGATATTCAAAGGAGACGCGGCCTTTGTATGCTTCACCGCTGATGTCGAATCGAACACTCCCAACGGCCCGTTGAAGCGC